>Ga0256830_1001656_pt1 | contig 15482 bp, 10 predicted proteins | sample 128326metaG_FD_190537 | JGI IMG/M metagenome (GOLD analysis project Ga0256830, IMG submission 190537) | Hydrothermal vent microbial communities from Lau Basin, Pacific Ocean - 128-326 | ecosystem: Environmental > Aquatic > Marine > Hydrothermal vents | place: Pacific Ocean: Lau Basin | collected... | reverse complement strand
TCTCCCGCTCGACGCGCGTGGCATCCATGGTAGTCTGGCTCGTCAGCGTACCTTGCACCTCGACGAAACTGTCATTCGTCACCAATCCACCCAGGCTGTCGTCGAGGGTCGTGGTGCTGGTCAGGGTGACCGTGATGCCGTTTACGACAAAGCTGTCTCCGTTGACGGGTATCGCACCACCTACGGGCGCACCCGAAACCGTACCCTTGATCTTGGCCGACGTATTGCCCGGATTGTTGGAATCGAAGCTGCCGATTCTTTCGATATAGGTGGCGCGCAATGTGCCGTCGATGCCGTTGTCAAGAAAACCGCTGACCCTGACGACGTCGTTGTCGGCGATGCTGCTGAAGGTAAATCCGGGATCGGAATTGTCGAACACTGTTGTCTGGTCGATGCGGACGGTCAGGCCGAATATGTTGAATGTCTTGCTCAATCCATCGGTTGCCGTGGTCAGACCGGACACGGGTCCTTTTGCGTTGCTGTCGAAGACCACGCTGGTTGCGATGCCCGTGCTTGCATCGGCCGTGCCGTTGATGGTGACCACCATGCCGATGCTGAGGTCTTCCTGGCTTTTGGCGGCACTGTCTTCATCGATGGTGATGGTCGCGTTGGAAATGTCGTATTCCACACCGTTGACGAAGATGCTGCCGAAGGCGGTGATTGAGCCACTGGATACCTTGCCGGTGCCGCCGATACCGGCTACCGGACTGCTGCTACTGCCGCCACCACAGCCCGTCATGGACGCTGATAGCAGCGCCGCCACAGCGGCGATACCGAAAGTGAACATCCTCTTCATGACTGCTTCTCCGAATCTGATTCGTCCTCATAGAAATAGATGCCGAGGCTGACGTAGCGTCCCTCGGCATCTGACGGTGTCTCGTGTTTTGACAGCCAGGCATCCAGTTCCTCCAGCAGCGCCTGCGCCTTTTCGGCGGACAGGGCACGGAATTCGGCAACCGCCTGTGGGTCGACCCGGTGATTGAATACCTTGCGCTGGAAGCGCAGCTCGTCATGCCCGGCGGTGAGATTGTGATCTATGGTGGCGATCAGCTCGCCCACGTCGCTGCCGAGTATGTGCAGCTTTTCGACGGGGTCTTTGCCGGGTACGAACGCGTGTTCGAGGAGACGCACCCGTTCATTCGTTTTTTCGACACTGGAGGCGGCGGCCAGTACAGACAGCATGGAGCGGGTCGTTACATCGCCGCTGTATTTCTTGACCAGAGCGGCAAAGGAGCCGTGCTCACCCTCTACCGGAAGTTCGGCGGGCTCACCCTTGCTGTCCTGGAATTCCGCATCGTTGACCCAGCCCGATATGACGCGCACGGCACGGTTGTAGCGTTGTTCGCTGCTGTTGTCCGCCGGCTTGGCCAGCTCGCGCAGGCGCCTGGCCTCCTTGCGGGTCAGGCCGGTGAGTGCCGATACGCCGGAAATGGTCTGCTTCCTGCCCTCCGGCGCAAAGGCATCGAACGCCACGTCGACATAGGTCTTCTTGACCAGTTCCGCGAAACTGCCGTAGGCGATACCGTTGCGCAACAGGATCCTGACCAATGGCCTGAGGAGGACGAGCAGTGCGCGGAAGAGTGTTTGCTGTAAGGTGGTCCCCATATTTGGGAATATAGTCCCAATTTAATATATGTCAAGGTAATTCAGGTAGCTGGACGGCCCCGTACCACCAATATAACACTGTCCGGCGGCTCGTGTATGGACCGCTGCAGGTGATGGGAGCGGGCCGTGCGTGACAGCCTGTTGTGGAATTCAAGCCAATGAAAATACAGATAATTAATGTAATCTCTAAATATAGATACTGCCTTGGTAGCCTGTCAGGCAGGGCGATGGCGGGCAGCTCGTGCGCCCCCCGACGCCCTTTACTGGCAACCAGATATTTGGAGTGAGCTATAATATTTCCATGAGCGACCTGCGCCAGAGGAAATTCGTCCGTACCCGTCTGGCGGTGGCCGAGGCTACCCTGGCTGCGCTGCAGAGGCAGTCGCTGGATGCAGTGCCGGTCAGACAGCTGTGCCGCGAAGCGGAGATTTCCGAGGCGACCTTTTTCAACTATTTTCCCCGCAAGCAGGAATTGCTGGCCTATCTGGCACAGCTGTGGCTGCTGGAACTGGGCTGGCACGCGCGTGCGGCTGGCGGTTCGGGACTGGGCGCCATCGAGGCGCTTTTCGCCCACACGGCGAGGCGCTGCATCGACCGTACAGCCCTGATGCGGGAACTGGTGGCCTGGCTGGCGCGCGGTGGTCAGCTGGACGGCGGTCAGCCTCTGCAGGACATTGAAAAGCGCCTGGCGTTTCCCGAACTGGCCGGTATCGAACAGGTGCAGGTGCGCGGTATCGACGCACTGCTCGACGAACAGCTGGTGGCGGCCGTGCGCCGTGGCGAACTGCCGGATAACACACTGATGCCGGCACTGCTGGTGGAGCTGCTGGCCATCCTGTTCGGCATTCCGCTGGTGCTGTTGTCCAGCGATCCCCGGCGCATCGCGCTGATGTACCAGCAGCAGTTGCAGATCACCTGGGCCGGCGTGCGGGCAACCAGTTCATCGGCCGCCTGAGCCGGCTTCGACACGGAGCGGGGTCCATGGAAAAGCCCGTCTATATCGACCGTATTCCCGACGACGCGCGGCTGCTGCACGAGTCCGTGTACGAAGTGCGCTGGAGCGACATGGATGCCTTCGGCCACGTCAACAACGCCGTCTATTTCACTTATTTCGAACAGCTGCGAATCGACTGGCTGCGCAGCGCCGGCACGGATCACCGCCTGGTACTGGCCACCGTCGGGTGCACCTTCAGGCGCGCCATCATCTATCCGGCCAGCCTGCGTCTGCGCCTGTACGCCGGCCGGGCCGGCCGCAGCAGCCTGGATACCTATTACGAGATCCGCGATCGCGGTGACGACAGCTGCCTCTACACCCTAGGTCACGGCACCATCGTCTGGTACGACCACGAAACCCGCGCCTCCGTCGAAATCCCTCCGGAAATCCGCCAACTCCTGAAATAACCCCTGGGGTGGTATCCGCCCCGCTCACCGCCACCCTGCGGTTGTTATCGTTTGGCTTAGCCCGCATTTCCCACCAGCTTCCGTCGCAGTAGGAAGTTGGTGAGAAATGCGGGTCAGTAACTCCGGATGAAGTGGCACGGCACTGCAGGCTGCGGGTCCGACCGTTTTTCATGGTGCCTCTCTTCAGGGTCGCTTGCGCCCCGTCAGCATCGCGCGCACCAGGTTTTCTCCATGGCGCAGGCTTTCGAAGATAACACCGGCGACGTGTACCGCCACCAGCAGCAGTGTCAGATTGGCAAGGAATTCATGGACCTCCTCGAGGGCTTCTTCCCAGAACTCGCCGCTACCGGCCATCAGTCCGGCCAGCGGGCCGGCCTCATCGTGCGCGCCATACAGGGCCAGCCCTGTCAGGCTGATGCCAATGAGGCTGAGCAACAGTGCGACGATCATGAGACCGCCGGCCGGGTTGTGTCCGATGTAGCGACGTTCACGCCCCCGCAGCATGTCGCGCAAATAAGCCACGACCTCGCGTGGCGGTTTCACAAAGTCGGTAAAACGCGCATACCGTGTGCCGACGACACCCCACAGCAGCCGGAATGCCACCAAGCCGGCCACCAGGTAGCCGGCGTAGACGTGCAGAGTCATCCATTCATCGCCGCTCAGGTAGGCGATGAAGAAGCCCGCCACCAGCAGCCAGTGAAAGACACGGACCAGTGGGTCCCATACCCGGATTTCTCCCGCTTCGTTCATGGGCAGTCTCTCCTGCGATGTTCAGCGACAGCATGGCGTCGCATGCTGAACCGGACATGAATCCGCCATCCTGCCATGGCCCGCATCTTTCGGGGAACCGATGGGGCACACTGTAGTCCTAAGGGCAGCAGTCGTCGACCGTTGTTCGACTTTGAACACGGGATCTTTTAGACTACAGCGGCCGTTGTTGCCGACACGACCATAATGCTCAGACGTATTTTTATCTTCTGGTACCTGCTGTTCTCGCTGGTATACGCCAATGCCTGGGGCATGTCCTGTCATGCCGGTTCGGATGTGCCGTCCCTCGCCGCAGCGCAGCACGGCGTGGACAGCGGCATGGCCACAACCGGTGGTTGTCCCGATCACTGTGGCCATGGCGGCGCGCACGTACTTGGAGTCACCCTCGAACCGCCGCGCCTGAAATCCGAGTTTATCCGCGCACAGTACCCGGCTTTTGAAAAACGTCTGATCTCGCTGTACGAATCTCCACCCGTACACCCCCCCTCTGTCTGAATCCTTCCCGCCGTTCTGTTATAGCCGGCCCGCCGTCGAGCGGGGCGGAACGATTCATCGGACTGTGAAGGGTTCAGCGTCATGTACAAATCCTATTTCCCGCGACGCCAACTGCTGGGGTGGCTGCTCGTTGTCGCGGCTTCCATTGTCAACGCGGCCGAAGCACCGGGCGAGTTGCAGGAACTCGCCCGCACGCTGCTGGCCCGCCACCCGGCGGTGCTGGCGGCACGCGCCGAACTGGAACGCAGCGAGGCCGAGGCCCGGGCCGCCGGCCAGCCGCTGTACAACCCCGAGCTGGAACTGGAATACGAGGACGCGACCGATGTCACCAAGACCGTCGGCCTGAGCCAGTCGCTGGACTGGGCCGGCAAGCGGCGCGCGCGTGAACGGGCGGGCCGCGAGACCGGTGCGGCGGCCAGGGCGCGGCTGGCAGCCACGCGCCAGGCATTGCTTGCGGAATTGCTGGAAACCCTGGCCGGCTGGCAGGGCAGTCGTGCGGCTGAGCAGCTGGGACAGCGGCGCGTCGAACTGCTGGACGATTTCCTGGCGGTGGCGGCACGCCGGTTCGAGGCCGGCGACGTGGGCCGCAGCGACGTCGACCTGGCGCGCCTGGCGCTGGCCGAGGCGCGCATGCAGCTCGCCTCGCTGCGCGCGGAGCGGCTGGCGCAGGAGGCGCGTCTGGGTGCGCTGGTGCCAAAGCCGCAAGGGGGCTGGCCGGCCTTGCCCGAGCTGCCGGAGCTGCCCGCCGGAGCGGCTGACGCCGCGGGTCTCGATACACTGCTCGCATCGCATCCGGAGTTGAAGCGGGCCGAGGCCGAGGCTGCCGCAGCCCGCGCCCGGGTGGCGGTGGCCAGGAGCGAGCGGCGTCCCGACCCCACCCTGGGCGTGCGGGGCGGCAAGGAGGAGGACGAAACCCTGGTCGGCGTGACGCTGTCCATTCCGCTGTTCGTGCGCAACAGTTTCCGTGCCGAGCTGGAGGCGGCCAGTGCCGAGGCCAGCCGCGCCGATCAGGCGCGCGCCGATCTGATGCGCCGCGCGCGCGCCCGCCTGCTGTCGGCGACCGAGCGTTACCGCCTGACGCTTGCCGCGCTGCGCGACTGGGAACGCAGCGGCCGGCCCAGCCTGGAAGGGCGCAGCCGTGTGCTCAAGCAGCTCTGGTCCACCGGCGAGATCGATACCACCGATTACCTCGTGCAGCTGCAGCAGACCCTGGACACCCAGTCCTCGGCGATTGATCTGCAGCGTTCCGCCTGGCGTGCCTGGAGCGGCTGGCTGTCTGCCGCCGGCCGTATCGACCACTGGCTGGGACTGGCCGCGGAAGCGCCGCGCTAGCCCGTTCACCGAACTACCATCGAGAGAGACCCGACATGCGTTATACCAATCTGCTTGTACTGCTGTTGGTACTGGCCGTCGCGCAACCGGCGGCCCTGGCCGGCGATACCGACAGCCATGAAGAGGAAGGACACGGCGAAAACGGCCACGAAGAGGCCGGCCACGGGGAGCAACACGAGGAAGGCGGCGCGCTGGAAATGGACGCTGCCCGGCGCGACGCCCAGGGCATCGTCACGGCGCCCGCCGCGCGCCGCGCGCTGGCCGATGTCGTCACCGCACCGGCCGAGGTAGTCATCAATGCCTACCGTTCCGCACAGGTCACACCGCGCATCGCCGCCCAGGTAACCGCGCGCCATGTGAGGCTCGGGGACAGGGTCACCACTGGCCAGCCGCTGGTGACCCTGTCCAGCGTCGAGATGGCGGAGGCGCAGGGGCAGCTGCTGGTTGCCGATCGCGAATGGAAACGGGTGCGCAAGCTCGGCCGCAAGGTGGTGTCGGAGCGCCGCTACATCGAGGCCCAGGTGACGCGCCAGCAGGCCTATGCGCGGGTGCTTGCCTACGGCATGACCAAGGCGCAGATCGATACCCTGCTCGGGCAGGGGGACGCCTCGCGGGCCACCGGTTCCTTCGATCTCATCAGCCCGCAGGACGGCACCGTCATCAGCGATGCGTTCATCGTCGGCGAACTGGCCGAGCCGGGCGAGGTGCTGTTCGAAATCAGCGACGAGTCGGTGCTGTGGGTCGAGGCCAAGCTCAATCCGGAAGACGCCGCCCGGGTCCGTATCGGCGCGCCGGCGCGGGTCAGCGTGGACGGCAGGCAGTGGCTGGAGGGCAGGGTCGTACAGCGGCACCACCGCCTCGATGAGACCACGCGTACCCAGTCGGTGCGCATCGAGGTCGACAACAGGACCGACCGGCTGCACCCCGGCCAGTTCGTGCAGGCCGCCATCCAGAGCGGCGAGGCCGCGCCCGTGGTGGCCGTGCCGAAGGAGGCCGTGGTGCTGTTCCAGGGCAGCCCCACCGTGTTCAGGGCCGAGGGCGACGAATTGCATCCACAACCGGTGGAGACGGGCGTGACCCGTGCCGGTTACACCGAGATCACCGCCGGCCTGGCCGAGGGCGAGGAGATCGTGGTCAAGGGGGCCTTCCTGATCAAATCCCTGCTGCTGAAGTCGCAGATGGGTGAAGGCCACGGACATTGATTTGGAGGGTGGGGGGTGATAGCCACGGAAAACACGGAAAGCACGGACCTGCCGGGTTCGGGCGCGCGCTGCGCGCGCAACCCGAACAAGTCTTTTTTCCGTGCTTTCCATGTTTTCCGTGGCTAATACCCCACCCCAGGATTATCAGAGGACACTGAATCGTGTTGAATTCACTGGTCGAAGCGTCACTGCGCTACAAGTTCCTGGTCATCATCATCTTCGCCGTGGTGGCCCTGGCCGGCTGGCGGGCCGTCACCACCGTGCCCATCGACGCCTTCCCGGATGTCACCCCGGTACAGGTCAACATCTACACCGAGTCGCCTGGCCTGGCCGCCGAGGATGTCGAGCAGCTGCTCACCTTCCCCATCGAGTCCGGCATGGCCGGCCTGCCGGGGGTGAAGGAGATCCGCTCCGTGTCGCTGTTCGGGCTGTCCTACGTGGCGGTCTATTTCGAGGACGACATGGACATCTATTTCACCCGCCGGCTGGTCATGGAGCGCCTGCAGGAGGTCGGCGACCGCATCCCCGAGGGCTACGGCACGCCGGAGATGGGCCCCAACACCTCCGGTCTCGGCCAGGTCTTCTGGTATACGGTTGAAAAGGTCGACGAAAAGCTGGCACAGGCAAAGGACGACGTGCAGGAACTCATGGACCTGCGCACCCTGCAGGACTGGACGGTGCGCCTCATCATGCGCACCGCGCCGGGCGTCGACGACGTCATGTCCTGGGGCGGGCACGAGCGCCAGTTCCAGGTCATCATCGATCCGCTCAAGCTGGTCGAGTACGGGCTGAGCTTCCGCGACGTCATGGACGTCATCCAGGCCAACAACCGCCAGGTCGGCGGCCAGTACATCGACCAGGGGCCGGAGCAGTTCCTGGTGCGCGGCCTGGGCCTGGTGGCCGACGAGGCCGACATCGGCCGCATGGTGGTCAAGGTCGAGGACGGCACGCCGGTGTTCCTGCGCGACGTCGCCCGCATCGAGCAGGCGCCGGCGCTGCGCTTCGGCGCCGTCACCCGCGACGGCCACGAAGTGGTGCTTGGCATGGCGCTGTCGCGCATCGGCGAGAACGCCAAGAACGTGGTCGATGCGGTCAAGGAGAAGGTCGGCATCATCCAGTCGGCGTTGCCCGACGACGTGGTGGTGCGGCCGGTCTACGAGCGCACCGACCTGGTGGAGAAGGCGGTCAATACGGCGGTCAAGGCGCTGGTGGAGGGCTCCATCCTGGTGGCCATCGTGCTGTTCCTGTTCCTCGGCGAACTGCGCTCGGCCATCGTGGTCATCGCCGCGCTGCCGCTGGCCATGCTGATCGCCTTCATCATGATGGGCCAGGCCGGCCTGTCGGCCAACCTGATGTCGCTGGCGGGTCTGGCCATCGGCATCGGCATGATGGTGGACGGCGCCGTGGTGATGACAGAGAACGCCTTCCGCATCATGGCCGAGCGCCGCGAGCAGGGCGGCGAGGTGGACCGCACCGCGGCGGTGCTGGCGGCGGCGCGCGAGGTGGCCAGCCCCATCGCCTTCGCCATCCTCATCATCATCGTGGTGTTCCTGCCGCTGTTCTCGCTGCAGGGGCTGGAGGGCAAGCTGTTCAAGCCCATGGCCTTCAACATCAGCTTCGCCATGGCCGGCTCGCTGATCCTGACGCTGACCATCATCCCGGTGCTGGCGGCGCTGATTCTCAAGCCCAAGGAGGAGCGCGACACCTGGCTGGTGGCGTCCATCAAGCGCTTCTACCTGCCGCTGCTGGACTGGGCGCTGGCGCGCCGCAAACTTGTGGTCGGCGCCGCGCTGGCGCTGCTGGTGGCCAGCCTGGCGCTGTTTCCGCTGCTCGGCAAGGAGTTCATGCCGCAGCTGCAGGAGGGCTCCATCATGTGGCGGGTGACCTCCATCCCGTCCACCTCGCTGGACCAGTCCATCGAGATCTCCAAGAAAATCGAGAACGCGCTGGGCAAATATCCCGAGGTCAACACCACGGTGGCCATGATCGGCCGCGCCGAGAAGGGCGAGACGGCGGACGTCAACTACATGGAGATCTACACCGAACTCAAGCCGCATGACGAATGGGGCACCGACCGTTCCATCGAGCAGCTGGCCGACGACATGCGCGAGACCCTGGAGGAGGTGGTGCCGACCGCGGTCATCGCCTTTACCCAGCCCATCCAGATGCGGGTGGAAGAGCTGATCTCCGGCGTGCGCGCCACCCTGGCGGCCAAGCTCTATGGCCAGGACCTGGCCGAGCTGGACCGGCTCAGCAAGCGTATCAAGGACATCGTCGCCCGGGTGCCGGGCGTGGCCGACCTGTCGCTGGAAGCCAACCTGGGCAAGCCGCAGATCCGTATCCAGGTCGACCGCGAGAGCCTGGCGCGCTACGGACTCAATGCCGACGAGGTGCTGACGGTGGTGCGCACCGGCATCGGCAACGAATCGGTATCGACCCTGATCGACGGCGTCAAGCGCTTCGACATCACGGTGCGGCTGACCGACGACGCCAAGGCCAGCGTGGAGGACATCCGCGGCATCCCGCTGCGCACCGCCAGCGGCGCCATCGTGCCGCTCGCCCGGGTGGCCGACATCTCGGTGGCCGAGGGCTATTCCTTCGTGCGCCGCGAGCAGTTGCAGCGTTACGCCGTCATCCAGATGGACGTGCGCGGCCGCGACGTGGACGGCTTCGTGAAGGAGGCCAACGCCCTGCTGGACCAGGAGCTGGACCTGCCGCCCGGCTACTGGATCGAGTGGGGCGGTGCCTTCGAGAACCAGCAGCGGGCGCTGAAACGGCTGTCCATCATCGTGCCGGCCACCATCTTCTTCATCTTCGTGCTGTTGTACACTGCCTTCAATTCGGTGAAGTACGCCACGCTGATCATCGCCAACGTGCCCTTCGCCACCATCGGCGGCCTGGTGGCACTGTTCATCAGCGGCCAGTACCTGTCGGTGCCCTCGGCCATCGGCTTCATTGCCGTGTTCGGCGTGGCCATGCTGAACGGCATCGTGCTGGTGAGCTTCATCAACGAGCTGCGCGACAAGGGCCTGGCGGTGAAGGAGGCGGTGCGCAAGGGCGCCGAGCTGCGCCTGCGGCCGGTGTTGATGACAGCCAGTGTCGCCATCCTCGGCCTCATCCCCATGCTGCTGTCCTCGGGCGTGGGCGCCGAGACCCAGCGGCCGCTGGCCTCGGTGGTGGTGGGTGGCCTGATTACATCCACGCTGCTGACGCTGGTGCTGCTGCCGGTGATTTATGACTGGATCGAGAGTCGTAGAGAGGGATAGCCACGGAAAGCACGGAAAGCACGGACAAAAACCTTTTTTTCGTTTGCGGGCGCGCGTAGCGTGCCCGCAAAGACAACGTCCGTGTTTTCCGTGGCCATGAAATCCATCAACGGGAAAACTGCCATGAAAGAGATCAAGGCCTTCATCCATCGCAACCGCGTCGCGGACGTGGTCCACGCGCTCAATGCCGCCCGGCTCTGCGGCGAGCAGTGCAACCTGTCGGTGACCGATGTCAAGGGCACGCTGGAGGCGCTGGACAACCAGGAGCGCGACTACTCGCTGGAACTGGGTGGCCGGGTCATCACCGAAGTGAAGCTGGAACTGGTGCTGCCCGACGAGCGGGTGGAGGAAGCGGTGGCGCTGATCCGCGAAAACGCCCGCACCGGGCAGGAAAAGGCCGGCTGGGTGTTCGTCAATGACATCGGCCAGGCCTACCCCATCGACGGCGCCTGAAGCTGGCGCCCCACGCATCGGCAAACGTCGTTCGTCGGTGATCGACAAGGGTTGAGGGGGACTTGATGTCCTGCGATTGCGGTCACGCGGATTACGACGGCCCCTGGTGGGGTTTTCCGCCGTTGCGCAATGCGCTGATCGCGGGCGCCATCGCGCTGTCGGCCTGGCTGCTGGCGCTGGCCGGCCAGATCGGCACGCCGCTGGAGAATGCGCTGTACTGGGTCGCCATCCCCGTCGGTGCCTGGTACTGGGCGCGGGAGGGCGTCGAGGCGCTGGTCGAGGCGCATGAGGTCGGCATTTCGCTGCTCATGGTCGCGGCCACCGCGGGCTCCGGCATCCTCGGGCTGTGGGAGGAGGCGGCCGCGCTGGTGGTGCTGTACGGCGCCGCCGAGGGTATCGAGGAATTCACCTTCGCCCGCACCCGCAACGCCATCCGCGCGCTGCTGGACCTGGCGCCGAAGGAGGCGCGGCTGCTGCGCGAAGGCGCCGAGGTGGTGGTGCCCGCCGCGGAACTGCGCCCCGGCGACCGGTTCGTCGTGCGCCCGGGCGAGGCACTGGCCACCGATGGCGTCATCGTCGAGGGTCTGTCCAGCCTCGATGAATCGCCGGTGACGGGCGAGTCCGTGCCGGTGGACAAGGGTCCGGGCGATGCCGTGTTCGCCGCCAGCATCAACGGCCCGGGGGCGCTGACCGTCGAGGTCACTGCGGCCTTCGAGAACAACACCCTGTCGCGTATTATCCACCTGGTGGAAGAGGCGCAGGATCGGAAGGGCCGCGCCCAGGCCTGGATGGAGCGCTTCGGCCGCCGTTACAGCCCGGCCGTGCTGGGCAGCGCGGCGCTCATGCTGGTGCTGCCGGCGGTGACCGATGCCGGCCTTTCGTTCTGGGCCGAGCGCGCGGTGGTGCTGCTGGTGGCGGCCGCTCCTTGCGCCCTGGTCATCTCCCTGCCCATCGCCATGGCCGCCGGCATCAGCGGTGCCGGGCGGCGCGGCATCCTCATCAAGGGCGGCGCCCACCTGGAACACCTGGGCGTGATCCGCACCGTGGCCTTCGACAAGACAGGCACCCTGACCCACGGCCGGCCGCAAGTCATGGACGTGGCGGTGCTGGCCGGCACGGAGGGTGAGCTGCTGGCGCGTGCCGCGGCTGTCGAGCAGTCGTCCGAGCACCCCCTGGCGCGCGCGGTGGTCGCGCGCGCCCGCGCTGCCGGCCTCGACATCCCGCCCGCCGCCGGCTTCTGCGCCCTGACCGGCGCCGGCGCCCGCGCCGAGTTGGACGGCGAAACCTGGTTCGTGGGCAAGCCGTCCCTGTTCCGCGAGCTGGGCGTGGCGCTGGACGGCATCGAGGCGCGGGTGCCGGCCTTCGAGGCCGAGGGCAAGACCGTCATCCTGGTGGGTACGGCCAGCCGGCTCATCGGTCTGCTCACGCTGCAGGATACGCTGCGCGACAATGTGCGCGAGGTCATCGGCGGCTTGCACCGGCTGGGGTTGCGCACCGTCATGCTGACCGGCGACAACGAGGGCACGGCGCGCCGCATCGCCGACCTGGCCGGCATCGACGACGTGCGCGCCGGTCTGCATCCGGACGACAAGGTCGATGCGGTGCGCGAACTGCTGCGTGACGGGCCGGTGCTGATGGTGGGCGACGGCGTCAACGATGCGCCGGCGCTGGCTGCGGCCACCTGCGGCGTGGCCATGGGCGCCGCCGGCACCGACGCCGCCATCGAGGCGGCCGACATCGCACTGATGGCCGATGATCTTGGCAAGCTGGAGGAAGCCATGCGTCTGGGTCGCAAGGCGCGCCGCGTGAGCCTGCAGAACATCGTGTTCGCCATCCTGGTGCTGGTGATCCTGATTCCCGCCGGCGTCGGCGGCCACATCAGCATCGCCGTGGCGGTGCTGGCACACGAGGCCAGCGAGCTGCTGGCGGTGGCCAACGGCCTGCGCGCCGGCCGCGTGCAGCCGGCCGGCTGATCCGGCGCGCGTCGGTCATTCCGCCTGCCCCGTGCGGGAGTACTTGCACCCATAATTGGATAAACAGGCCGGCGTTATTTACACTCGGGTCCATGAAGTTGTCCGACAAGCCGTTCGAACGGCGCGGGCGGTCGGTTGCAGCAACCCCTCCTGAACGGTCGATGTGGCGGCGCCTGTGGTTGGCCATGGGCACCGGGGTGCTGCTGTTTGTCGCTGTCCTCTACACCCTGGACGTGCCCGCCAGGCTGCAGCGGCAAGAACAGGGGCAGGCGGCGATCCGCCTGCTCGATGCCATGCGCCGACCGCTGCTGCGCATCAAGCGCATCGAGACGCAATACGCCGGCAGCGGGTCTGCGGTGTCCGAACTGGGACAGGCGGTGGGGGAGGCGCGTCTGTTGCTGCAGCGCTACCGGCAGGCAGCCGCCTATAATCGGGAGCTTGCCGACCGCGTCGATGGCTTTGCCGCAACATTCGAAGAGTGGGTCGCCGCCGAGCGCCACCTGCTCGAACATCTGTATCCGCCGGCAGCGGGGGATTCCGCGGAGGCGCACCTGGCCGAACACCTGACCAGGGCCAATGTACTGTTTCTGGCCTCCATGAACAGCCTGGGTGACGGCGAGGATTTCATCCACCGCGACATTGCCGACGGGCAGCGTGCCGGGTCCGCCGTCCAGGCAGGCGGCGCGCTGCTGGTGCTGTACCTGTTTTCGCTGATCGTTCTCTACCAGCGCCGGGTGAACCGGGCGCTGGCCGCCAGTGAACAGGACCTGCACACCACCCTGCAGTCCATCGGCGACGCCGTGATCGCCACCGACATCGAGGGGCGGGTGACGCATATGAACCCGGTCGCCGAGCAGCTGACCGGCTGGCCGGCGGCGGAGGCCCGCGGTCGTCCGCTGGCCGAGGTGTTTCCCATCGTCAACGCGGAAAGCGGCGAGCCGGTCGAGAATCCGGTCGACAGGGTGATCCGCGAGGGGCGGGTCGTCGGCCTCGCCAATCACACGCAACTGGTCGCGCGCGACGGCGGGCGATACCAGATCGCCGACAGCGGCGCGCCGATCCACGATGCCGGCGGCAGGGTCAGGGGCGTGGTGCTGGTGTTCCGCGACGTGAGCGATGAATACCGCCTGCAACAGGCCATGCGCGAACAGTCGCTGCAGCTGCAGCGCAACCAGGCCAGGCTGGCCGAGGCCCAGCGCATCGCCCGCCTGGGCCACTGGGAGCTTGACCTGGTCAGTGGCGAGCTGCTCTGGTCGGACGAGATCTACCGCATCTTCGAGGTCGACCCCGCGGAGTTCGAGGTGTCCTACGAGGCGTTTCTCGAAGCCGTCCACCCGGATGACCGCGAATACGTCGAGCGCGCCTACCGGGAGTCCCTGGAAAACCGGGCGCCCTATGACATCGTGCACCGGCTGCGCTTGAGGGACGGCCGCATCAAGTTTGTGCAGGAAAGATGCGAAACCCGCTATGACGAACAGGGCAGGCCGCTGCGCTCGCTGGGCACCGTGCAGGACATCACCGAGCGGGTGCTGGCGGAAGAGGAACTGCGCCTGGCGGCCGTCACCTTCAAGACGCATGCCGGCATCCTGATCACGGACCGCGACGGCACCATACTCCGCGCCAACCCGGCGATGGAAGCGATGACGGGTTACAGCGCGAAAGAACTGGTGGGCAGCAACCCCCGCATCCTCAGGTCGGACCGGCAGGACCCCGAGTTCTACCAGCGCATGTGGGTGGCCATCGAGGAACGTGGCCAGTGGCAGGGAGAGGTGTGGAACAAGCGCAAGGACGGCAGCCTGTATGCCGAGTGGCTGACCATTACCGCCGTGCAAAACGACCAGGGCGAGGTGACCCATTATGTCAGCACGTCCCAGGACATCACCGAGCGCAAGCGCGCCGAGGCGCGCATCGAGCACCTGGCCTATTACGACGACCTGACCGATCTGGCCAACCGCCGTCTGCTGCGCGACCGCCTGCAGCAGGAAATCGCCGTGGCGCGGCGCCACCGTGCTTTCGGCGCGTTGCTGTATCTGGATCTGGACCGGTTCAAGCACCTCAACGACGCGCTCGGCCACCCGGTGGGCGACGAACTGCTGCGCCAGGTGGGTGCACGCCTCAAGTACCTGGTGCGTGCCGAGGATACGGTGGCCCGCCTTGGCGGTGACGAGTTCGTGGTGCTGCTGCCCGCACACAGCAGGGAACAGGCGCAGGTGGGCTTCGAGGCGCAGTCGGTGGCGGAAAAGATCCGCAGTCAGCTGGCCGATTCCTACGACCTGAACGGGCACAGCTACCACATATCCGTCAGCACCGGCATCGTCCTGTTCCCGGAGGGCGGCGAGGATGCAGACGACGTGTTGAAACACGCCGACAGCGCGCTGTACCGCGCCAAGGACGAAGGCCGCAATGCCATCCGCTTTTACCAGCCCAGCATGCAGGCGACGGCCGACGCGCGGCTGGCGATGGAAAGGGACCTGCGTCGTGCCTTGCTGCACGACCAGCTGTCGCTCCATTACCAGCCGAAAGTGGACGACAGCGGTGCGATCATCGGTGCCGAGGCGCTGCTGCGCTGGCACCATCCCGAGCGCGGGTATATAGCGCCGGACCATTTCATTCCGTTGGCCGAGGAGACCGGCCTCATTGGCGAGCTGGGCGCCTGGGTGCTGCGGACGGTCGCCCGGCAGATGTACGACTGGCGGCAGGCAAAACCTCCCGTAACGGTGGCGCGGGTGGCGGTCAACGTCAGTCCCCAGCAGTTCCACCAGGACCGCTTTGTCGACCAGCTGCTGGGCATTTGCAGCGACGCCGGCATTTCACCAGCCCATATCGAACTGGAGATCACGGAAGGCCTGGTCATGGACGATGTCAGCGACGCCATCGACAAGATCCAGAGGCTGCGGGAGCGGGGCGTGCATTTCTCGATCGACGATTTCGGTACCGGCTACTCGTCGCTCGCCTACCTCAAGCGCCTGCCGGTGGACCAGCTCAAG
>Ga0256830_1001655_pt1 | contig 15488 bp, 15 predicted proteins | sample 128326metaG_FD_190537 | JGI IMG/M metagenome (GOLD analysis project Ga0256830, IMG submission 190537) | Hydrothermal vent microbial communities from Lau Basin, Pacific Ocean - 128-326 | ecosystem: Environmental > Aquatic > Marine > Hydrothermal vents | place: Pacific Ocean: Lau Basin | collected... | reverse complement strand
TGGACGCCGCCATGCGAGCGGCGGCGCGCGGGTTCGAGCGCTGGTCGCGGCGGCCGGTCGAGGCGCGGGCGTCGGCCCTCGAGCGCGCCGCCGATCTGCTGGAGGCGCGACGGGCGCGCTTCGTGGGGCTGATCGCCCTCGAGGCCGGCAGGACGCTCGCCGACGGGGTGGCCGAGGTGCGGGAAGCGGTGGATTTTCTCCGCTATTACGCGGCGCGGGCACGGCGGCTCTTCGGCGAGCGGCGAAGGATGCCCGGACCCACCGGGGAGGAGAACCTCTACGGCTGGCGGGGCAGGGGCGTGTTCGTCTGCATCTCCCCCTGGAACTTCCCGCTCGCCATCTTCACCGGCCAGGTGGCGGCGGCGCTGGCGGCGGGCAACGCGGTGGTCGCCAAGCCGGCGGAGCAGACGCCCCTCGTCGCCTTCGAGACGGTGCGCCTCCTGCACGAGGCGGGGGTGCCGGCGGACGCCCTCCACTACCTGCCGGGCGACGGTACCGTCGGCGCCCGGGCAGTCGAACATCCGCTCTGCGCCGGCGTCGCCTTCACGGGATCGACCGAGACCGCCTGGCGGATCAACCGGGCCCTCGCGGCGCGCGACGCCCCGATCGTGCCGCTGATCGCCGAAACCGGCGGCATCAACGCCATGATCGTGGATGCCACGGCCCTCGCCGAGCAGGTCACCGACGACGTGCTCACGAGCGCCTTCCGTTCGACCGGCCAGCGCTGTTCCGCCCTGCGGCTGCTCTGTATCCAGGAGGACGTCGCGGACGAGTTGCTGACGATGATCGTCGGCGCGGCCCGTGAACTGCGTCTCGGCGATCCCCGCGATCCCGCCACCGACATGGGGCCGGTGATCGACGAGGAGGCGCTGGAGCGCCTGCGCCGGCATCTCTCTTCAATGGAAGGACGGGCGCGGTTCCGCTTCCGCGGCGAGATGCGCATGCCGCTGCCGCGCAAGGGCCTCTTTCTCGCCCCGCAGATCCTCGAGCTCGATGCCGCCGAGGAGCTCCGGAGCGAGGTGTTCGGACCGATCCTGCACCTCGTCCGTTACCGTGCGGACGCCCTCGATCCGTTGCTGGACGCCATCGCCGGCACCGGCTACGGCCTCACCCTCGGCGTCCACAGCCGCATCCAGCGCACCATCGACCGCATCGTCGATCGCCTCGCGGTCGGCAACGTCTACGTCAACCGCAACATGATCGGCGCGGTGGTCGGCACCCAGCCCTTCGGTGGCAGCGGCCTCTCCGGGACCGGCTTCAAGGCGGGTGGTCCCGCCTATCTGACACGCTTCGCCCAGGAGCAGGTGGTGGCCACCAACACCGCCGCCGCCGGCGGCAACGCGACGCTCCTCGTGGAGGCGGGCGATCGCTGGTAGGTGAGGACGCTCCTACCAGGTCCCGACGTTGGGCATCGAGGCCCAGGGCTCCTCCACGGGCAGCGCCTCGCCGCGCTGCAGGAGCTCGATGGAGATGCCGTCCGGAGAGCGGATGAAGGCCATGCGCCCGTCCCGCGGCGGCCGGTTGATGGTCACTCCCTGGTCCATCAGGCGCCGACAGAACTCGTAGATGTTCTCCACCTCGTAGGCGAGATGGCCGAAGTTGCGCCCGCCCGTGTACGTCTCGGGATCCCAGTTGTAGGTGAGCTCGAGCAGGGGGGAGCGGCGCTCGCGACCGCTCGCCTCGTCCTCGGGCGCGGCGAGGAAGATCAGGGTGAAGCGTCCCTTCTCGTTGTCGATGCGGCGGACTTCCACCATGCCGAGCTTGTTGCAGTAGAAGTCCAGGGACTCCTCCATGTCGCTGATGCGGACCATCGTATGAAGATAGCGCATGATACTCCCCCCGCTGCCTGTCCTGCCCGTCGCGATGCCGGTCCCGCCGGCGGTGGCGTCTGCGGACTATATCGAGGCCGCCCCGTCTGTCGAGCCGGCCCGGAGCGGCGGCGGTGACGGGTGCTTCGGCGACATCCCTCGCCCGGCTGTTCCTGTCCGCCTTCCTCGACGGCTGGCCCTCCCTCGCGCTCGCGCTCGCCGCCTGCCTCATGGCCTCCACCTGCCGGCGTCTGCCGCGCTCGGCGCTCGCCGCAGGCGCGGCGAGCGCCGCCGTCGCCGCCACCCTGCTGCTGCTGTGGCGGGCGTGGCGCGCCGGGACGGCGGGAGGCGAGAACCTCGCGACCCTGACCGCCGCCTACCTGCCGCCGGCCGTTCTGCTGATCCCGGCCGTCCGGAGCCTCGCCGCGACGGCCCCGTGGGCGGCGCGGATCGTGGGGGCCGCCCGTGACCTCGCGTTCCTCACCGCGCTGGCGGTGGCGATCGTGGTGGTCAACGGTCTCGCGCTGGCGGTTCCGGACCATGCTCTCGTCTTCGCCGGCCTGCGGCTTTCCGTCTGGCTGCTGCTCGCCGGCACCCTCGACGCCCTGGGCCGGGAGACGGCCGCGCCACATGTTCTCCGCCGGATGGCGGTGGCCGCCCTGCTGCCGACGGTGGAACCCCTGGCGGCGCTGCTCGCCGGCGGGGCCAATCCGCTCCTCTCCGGCTTCGAGGTGGGGCTCTTGCCGATCGCCAACGCGCTGCTGCCCGGCTATCTCGTACCGGCCCTGCTGCTGGCCCGCCTCGCCCGCGGCCGACCTGCGGGAGAACGCATCCCCTCGCGCCTCGCCGGTGGGGCGGCGGCGCTCATGGTCCTGCTCTGGACGAGCCTCGAGCTGCGCCGTGCGTTCCACGGCGCGGTGCTTTCCGGTCCGTTGCGGCCGGGGGAAGGGCTCGCCCTCGTTCTGATCTGGGCGGGCCTCGCGACGGTGTTCGCCGGCGGCTCGTGGATCCGCCGGCGGCGCCGGATCAGCTCTCGTCGTAGTCGAGCGTGACCCGCGCGGTCAGCGGGCGGGCCTGGCAGGTGAGGACGAAGCCCCGCTCCACCTCCCGGTCCTCGAGGGCGTAGTTCACCGCCATGTCCACCTTGCCCTCGACGACCCGGGCCCGGCAGGTCGAGCAGACCCCCGCCTTGCAGGAATAGGGTGGCTCGATCCCCCGCGCGATGGCCGCGTCCAGGATCGTCTCGCTGTTGAAGGCGAGGGTGAAGCCGTGGCGCTGGCCGTCCAGGAGGAGCGTGACCTCAGCCTCCTCGCCGACGGCCTCGACGGGCGGCGAAGCATGGCGGGCCTGGCGCGGCCGGTTGCCGGCGGTGGTGAAGTACTCGTAGTGCAGCCGCGGTTTCTCGACCCCGAGTTCGACCAGGGTGTCGGCCAGGTCCTGGATCATCGGGGCCGGGCCGCAGAGGAACCAGGCATCGACCTCGGCCGGGCGGAACAGGCGGCCGGACCAGGCACGCAGCTTGTCCGGAGTGATGCGGCCGGAGAACAGCTCCATCACGTCCGAGACCTCGGCCGACAGCACGTGATGGAGGGCGAAGCGGGTCATGTAGCGGTTCTTGAGGTCCTCGAGCTCCTCCCGGAAGATGATCGATCCGACGTCGCGGTTGCCGTAGAAGAGGACGAAGCGGCTCCGAGGCTCGCGGGCGAGCGTGGTCTTGAGGATGGAGATCACCGGCGTGATGCCCGAGCCGGCGACGAAGGCCACGTAGGTGCGCGCCGCGTCCGGGTCCAGCGGCACGAAGAAGCGACCCCGCGGCGGCATGACGTCGATCCGGTCGCCCGGACGGAGGCGGTCGTGGATCCAGCCCGAGAAACGCCCGTGCGGCTGCCGCTTGACGGCGATGCGGAGCTCGCCCTCGTCGACCGCGGAGCAGATGGAATAGGTCCGCCTCAGCTCCTCGCCATCGATCTCCGCACGCAGGATCACGTGCTGGCCCTGGGTGAAACGGAACCGTTCCCGCAAGTCCGTCGGCACCGAAAAGGAGACGGAAACGCAGTCCGGGGTCTCCCTGCGGACCTCGGCGACGATGAGTGGATGGAAGCGTGGCATCTTTTCGCGGAACTCCCTCCCGTTCGCCCCGTTCATTGCGTCAGCGGCGGCCCGGATGCAAGGATCCGAAGGGTCCGGCGGGCGCTTCGGTCGCACCGTTCGGGCCGACGCCCCCGTCTTGCCCGGCGGCCGGCCGGGGCCAAGTTAGGTCCGTTCGCGGCAACCTTCGGGGGCGAGACGCATGGACGTTCTGGTCTATCTCGTGCCGATCGCGCTGGCACTGGGTCTCGCCGGCCTGCTCGCCTTCCTTTGGGCCCTGCGCAGCGGCCAGTTCGAGGATCTCGACGGCGCCGCCGAGCGCATCCTGTTCGACGACGAAGAGCCGCCGCCCACGCCGCCCGCGCCGGAAGGCGAGAGCCGGCAGCGCTGAGCCGGCGTCGTGGCGGGCGCGCACCGCCAGCACCGGATCCGGGTCTTCGAGGGCCAGCAGATGGCTCGGGCAGCGCCGGCAGTCGCTGCTGCCGAAGCGCGGGCGGGCGACCTGCGTACCGGGCTGCTCCAGGAGGACGGCCAGAAGCCGGCATTCCCGATCGCCGGGAAAGGGCAGCGCGAGGCCGGCGATCGCCGCCCGGCACAGCCGGTCGACGTGCCAATGCGGCCGCTCCGTCCCGCGCAGGTGTCGCAGGCAGCGGGCCCGGATGCCACCTGCTCCGCGCGCGCTTCCGCAATAGGCGTAGAGACCCGGCGGCAGGGGGCCGCCCGGGAGCCGCGCCGGTACCGGTACCGGTCGGGAGGTGCGGAGAAGGAGGATGTAGGCACCGTGTGGCGGTCGCACTCCCAGCCAGTCGCCGGGGGAGGCGGCCGCACGCCTCAGATCCCGCGCCGGCGCCACTGCTCGATCGCCCGCTCCCGTGGCAGTTCGAAGCCGATCAGCACCCGATAACCGGGTCCTTCGTCCGGCCCCACGCCTGCGAGCGTCTGGACGATGCGCTCGCGGCTGCCCGTGGGGGCCTTGCCATCGAGGGCGATGCGGGCGGTGAACACCTGCTTGTCGATGATCCGACCGTCGGGTGCGGCTACGGCGACGAAATAGGGCAGGTCGATGCTGGTGGGTGCCAGCGGTGCCCGGGGCCGGACGAGGATGTCCAGGCTGTAGTCGAGCGCGAGTCCGGCGGCGTCGTAGCCGCAGCTCCCCTGCAGGCCCTGCAGTCGCGCCTCGGCCGGCAGGCTGCGCCCGCGCGTCTGCAGCGGCTCGACGGCATCCAGTCCGTAGACGACCGCCACCTTGGGGCAGCGTACCGTCACCGGCTCGGGACTGCTCGTGCAGGCCACGAGAAGATACCCCAGGGCGACGGCCACGGCAGGGCCGCGACCGGCGCGGTGCCGGCGGGCATCGCGTCGGACGGCATCACCCGGATCGGACAGGGAGTTCGCGCTGCTCATACGGACCGCTTCCAGGCTTGGCGTGACGATCGGCATCGGCGTTCCGGAACCGCGTCCGCACCCGGCGACGAGCCCCGGCGAGGCCGCCTCCGGCGTAGCAGTCCGGGACGTTCGCAGCAAGCGGTGTGGCGGTGGCGCGACGGCTTGCGCCGCGCGGACGGCGTTCTACTATGGCGCGCCCGAGGAGGCGGCAGGCACGGCATGAAGAACCATCGGACGACAGGAGCGGGGGGGCGGCGACGGCCGGAACGGGAGCGTCTGGCGGCGCTGGATCTCGGCACCAACAACTGTCGTCTTCTGGTGGTTGAGCCCGAGGACCGCGGCTTTCGGGTGGTGCGCAGCTTTTCGAGGATCACCCGGCTGGGCGAGGGGCTGGCCGCCAGTGGTCGGCTCGAGGAGGCGGCCATGATGCGCACCATCGCCGCGCTGTCCGTCTGCGCACGGCTGATCGCCGGTACCGGGGCCAAGCGGGTGCGCTGCGTCGCGACCGAGGCCTGTCGGCGGGCCGCCAACGGCCGGGTGTTCGTGGAGCGGGTGCGGGAGGCCACCGGTCTATCCCTCGAGATCCTCGACCACGACGAGGAGGCACGGCTCGCCATGCTGGGCTGCGCACCGCTCGTCGAACGGGACGCCGAACGGGTGCTGCTCCTCGACATCGGCGGCGGCAGTACCGAGATCTTCTGGCTCGAGCGGCGCTCCCGCGCCGCCGGCTTCCGGGGCCGCGCCTACTCCCTGCCGGTGGGGGTGGTCACGCTTTCGGAAAGCTGCGGGGACGGGGCCGACGAACGGGCCTACCGACAGATGATGGCCATCGTCGGCCGCCTCGTCGAGGCGAGCGGCATGCCGCCCTCGGCCAACGGTGACGCCCACACCATCCAGATGCTGGGGACGTCGGGCACGGTGACCACGTTGGCGGCCATCCATCTGGGGCTCCGGCGCTACGACCGGCGGCGGGTGGACGGGGTGCGGGTGAGCTTCGCTGCCCTCTCGGAGGTGGCGGAGAGGCTGCGGCGGCTCGATCGGGCGGGGCGGGCGGCCTACCCCTGCATCGGTCGCGGCCGCGCGGACCTCGTCATGGCCGGCTGCGCCATTCTGGAGGCGGTTCACCGGCGCTGGCCGGTGGAGCGTCTGCGGGTGGCGGATCGCGGCGTGCGCGAGGGGATTCTCGCCGAGATGCTGGGTCAGGACCTCGATCTCGCCCTCTCGGACGCCCCGGTCGCATGAGCGGAACCGGTGTCCGGCGGCCGCGCCGGCGCGGCCGCAGCGCCTCCTCCTCCCGCTGGTTGCAGCGCCAGCACCGGGATCCGCTGGTACGGCGGGCGAAGGAACAGGGCTATCGCGCCCGCTCGGTCTACAAGCTCGAGGAGATCGACCGCCGGTTCCGCCTGCTGCGCAGGGGGGCGACGGTGCTCGATCTCGGGGCGGCGCCGGGTAGCTGGAGCCAGTACGCGGCCGGCCGTGGCTGTCGCGTGGTGGCGGTCGACCTGCTGCCGATGCGATCCGTCGAAGGCGTCCGCTTCCTGCGGGGGGATTTTCTCGAGGAGAAAACCCGGGCACGGCTTCACCGGATGCTCGGCGGCGGCTGCGACCTCGTACTGAGCGACCTCGCGCCCGACGCCACCGGGCGCCGCACGGTCGACCGGCTGCGGGCCGAGGCTGCGGCCGAGGCGGTGCTGGCGTTCGCGAGCTCCGTGCTCCGACCGAGCGGTGCCCTGGTGCTCAAGCTCCTCCACGGCGCCGATACGCTGGTGACGGGGATGGCGCGGCCGCTGTTCGGGCGCTGCAAGCTGGTGCGGCCGGCGGCGACACGCAGCGGTTCGACCGAGATCTATCTCGTCGGTCTGGATTTCAGGGGCGGGCCGGCCGGAGCGGAAACGGGCGGGGAGGGGAACGGGGGCTGAGACGCGTCACGAGGTGGCCAGCATCTCGCCGTTCTCGATATGGACGGCCACCCCTCGCCGCAGCGCCTGCTCCAGTGCACGGTCGGCCGCCTCGCGGAGTTCCTCGAACGGACGGGGCAGGCTCGCGTCCCAGCGGCTGAGCCCGATGCAGACCTGTACCTCGCAGAAGCTGTCCTGGAAGGAGAAGGGTTCGGCGGTGACCGCCAGCAGGCGGCGGGCCGCGGTCTCCGCATGTCCGGGATCGGGCAGATTGTCGAGGAGCGCAAGGAAGCGGGCGTCCTCCTGCCGAGCGAGGGCATCGTGGCGGCGGATCTTCTTGCGCAGCCGCGCCGCCACCGCCGCGATCAGGGCATCGGCCCATTCGGCGCCCCGCTCGTCGCGCAGCTGCCCGAAGGCGCGGATGCCGAGGCTGGCGAGCGCCAGGCTCCTGCCGGAACGGGCGCAGCGGCTGGCCGAAGTGGCGAACAGCCGTGCGAGCACATGCGGCCGTGGCAGACCCGTGAGCTCGTCGTGATCCAGATGGTGGAGCCGGCGGCGTTCCTGCTGTTTGCGCTCGATGGCGAACATGATGGCGCGCTGCAGTGCCGTGGGCTCCACATTGTCCTTGGTGATGAAATCCTGGGCGCCGCCGCGGACCGCCTCGGCGGCGATCACCATGTCGTCGGCACCGAAGCCGGTGAGCACGACGATCGGCAGTTCGGGGTGCAGCCGTACCATGGTCTCGACGGTGCGCAGCCCGTGGGAATCGGGCAGGTTCAGGTCCAGCAGCACCACGTCGGGCGGGTCGCCGTCGATGCGCGCGAAGGCTTCGCGCAGGGTTCCGGCGATCGCGATCCGCTCGGCGCCGCATTCCCGCAGGCAGATTTCGACGAGGGCCGCGTCGGATGCCATGTCCTCGACCAGCAGGATCGAATAGGTATCGAGCATCGGTATCCGCCGATTATGGAGCTGTGGGAGGTCCCGGGCCGGCTTTCCGACGACGCTAGTCGCGAAAGCTTAAGAAAGGCTGAACGGGCCCGGAGCGTGGAATTCCCGATGCGGATCGCGGTCCTCGGGGACCGCACGATCGGGGACGCCCGGTCGGCCCCGGATCCGCGTCGCCCCCGGCTCGACGGTTTCCCTGCACGGTGACGATGCGGTCAGTGTCCTGGCAGGCTTCGCAGATAGGTGGCGATGGCGAGGCGATCCCGGGGCGGCAGGCGGCCCGTTCCGATCTCGATGATCTTGGCCATCGGGCCGCCGGCGAAATCGCCATCCGGCCGCATGCCGATCTCCAGATACAGGACGAGCTGGTCGAGGCTCCAGCTTCCGATGCCCCGTTCGGGATCGCCGGTGATGTTCGGGACATCGTCCCCCTCGGGACCGTCCGGATTGCCGGCGAAGGCCCGGCTCCAGTCGAGCTGGCCGAACGGGCCGCGCGGCGTGTGGCATTCGGCGCAGTGACCCGGCCCGAGTACGAGATAGGCACCGCGGTTCCAGAGGGGATCACGCGTCGGGTCCGGCTCGAAGGGACGCGGCTCGTGGAACAGCCACTGCCAGAGCCGCAAGGTGAAGCGGAACCCGTAGGGAAAACGCAGCCGATGCTCGCGCCGGGGCGCGCGCACCGCCGGAACGCTGCGGAGATGGGTGAACAGGGCCGCGAGATCGGCATCCGTCATGCGGTGGTAGGAAGTGTACGGAAACGCCGGATAGTAGGGCGTCCCGTCGGGTGCTCGGCCGGCCCGCATGGCCCGAACGAAGTCGATTTCCTGCCAGTCGCCGATGCCGGTTGCCGGATCCGGCGTGATGTTGGGGGCGTAGAAGACGCCGTAGGGCGTGACGATGGGATCGCCGCCGGCAAGATAGGCCCCGCCCTTCGCCGTATGGCAGTTGGTGCAACCGCCGATGGCGGCGAGCTGTTCGCCCGAAAGCGGCTCCGCGGATGTCCGCGCCACCAGCGGCAAGGCCAGCAGAGCGCAGACCCCTGCGAGGATCCGCGTCGGAAGCGGCGGACGGTGACGGATCAGCCGCCTCGCTTCCTGCGGAAGTTTTCGTGGCAGCCGCCGCAGCCCTGCTTGCCCATGCGGGCGAACGCCTGGAGGGTGGCCTCGGGATCGCCCCTGGATGCCACGTCGAGGAAGGCGGCCGACAGCTTCTCGAGCTCGCCGGCGGCGGCCTCGAAGTCGCTCCACTTCTGCCACACCACGTCCAGGGTGGTGCTAGGCGGCTCGTTGCTGCCTTCGGGAAAGAGGTCCACCAGGTTCTTGGAGGCGTCGGCGATGATCTGCCCGTGCCAGAGAATGTTGGTCCGGAATTCCGGCGTCTCGGTGAGCGCCGTCTTGATGGCCATCATCTGGGCACCGAGTGTGCGCATGACCGCTATGCGGTAGGCCACGATCCCCTTGGGCTCGACCTTTTCCTGGGCCGAGAGCGGTGCCGGGGCCGCCAGGCCCGCGGTGACGATCGCTGCCGCTGCGAGAATGGTCCGCTTCATCGTTTCTTGCCTCGTTGTGCAGATCACGGGTCGGGTGCGCATGTAGGGGTCCTCCCCGAGGCTTCCTTGTCCGGGCAGGCGGAAAACCACAAGTGCCGACGGGGATCGCTCACGAACTTGTGAGGTGGGCGGGTGGCGGTGTCTCGGAGCGTGCCGACCGAGGGGCGCGGCAGTACACTGCCGGCAATCGGAGAGGCGACGGCTTCGGGTGTCTTGGTGGAGCCGAGGGGAGTCGAACCCCCGACCTCTAGAGTGCGATTCTAGCGCTCTCCCAACTGAGCTACGGCCCCGTGATCGGCGGTGTGTATGGGATCGCCCCGAAGCGATGTCAAGGTCCGGCGGAGGTGCGCCGGCGGACGGCGGTTCCGACCGTTCGCTCAGGCGCGGACGAAGGCCCGCCGGGTCTGGCGTCCCCAGCCGCGCACGCCGCGGAGATAGGCCAGGTGACCGGCGATCCGCCAGAGGTTGTTGAGCTGCCGGTAGCCGAAGTTCTCGAGGATCGCGGTCACCGCGAGCAGCGCCAGATGGGAGGCCCGCGGGAAGCGGCGCAGCTCCATTTCCTCGAGCACCAGGGCGCCGATGGAGACCACCACGCCGAAGGCGAAGGTCATCGCCAGCCAGGCGAGCAGGAAGCCGGTATCCAGCATGCCCGCCGCCCAAAGAAACGGCATCAGGAGGTAGCCCACGGCCTCCACCGCGGGCCCCAGCACGTCGAGCAGGAACAGGGTCACGAGGCCGAGCGAACCCGGCGTGCCGTACCGTCTGCGGGCCAGCATCCGGCGGTGGGCGGCGAGGCTCTCGAGCGCGCCGCGATGCCAGCGGATGCGCTGCCGGGCGAGGGCGCGGAGCCGCTCCGGCACCTGGGTCCAGCAGACGGGCTCGGGCACGAAGCGGATTTCGTAGCGGCGCCCGCGCTCGCGCATGAAACGGTGCAGCCGGAGCACGAGCTCCATGTCCTCGCCGACGGTGGCGGTGCTGTAGCCGCCCACCTCCAGCACCGCCTCGCGCCGGAAGATGCCGAAGGCGCCGGAGATGATGAACAGGGCGCCGAAACGCTCGAAGGCGAGCCGGGCCATGGTGAAGGCGCGCATGTATTCGACCGTCTGCAGCAGCGCCAGCGGGTGCCGCGGCAGACGGACCTCGACCACGCGGCCGCCGCGCACCGGACAGCCGTTGGCGACCCGCACCGTGCCGCCGACGGCGATCGTTTCCTCGCCGCCTTCGACGAACGGCTGCACCGCCCGCAGCAGGCTGTCGGCCTCGAGCAGACTGTCGGCGTCGGCGGCGCAGAAGAGCTCTCCCTCGGCGAGGTTGATGCCGGCGTTGAGGGCGTCGGCCTTGCCGCCGTTCTCCTTGTCCACCACCCGCAGCGCGGGGTTGGTGGCGGAGCGGTAGACCCGACGCACCGGCGCGTGGGGCAGCGGTCCGGCTCCGGCGCTCTCCTCCGGCTCCAGGGCGAAGCGTTCCACCAGCCGGTCGAGTGTGCCGTCGGTGGAGCCGTCGTTGACGACGATCACCTCGAAGTCGGGATACTGGAGGGAGAGCAGCGCCCGCACCGAATCCTCGATCGTCAGCTCCTCGTCGTAGGCGGGAACGATCACCGACAGCGGCGGGGCCACATCCACCATGCCGGCCCACAGCGCCCGGCTGCGCCGCGCCGGCGGCCGCGTGGCCATGACCCAGAGGGCGGTCACCATGAGGGCGACGTAGAGGAGATTCTGGGCGACGCCGACCAGCAGCACGAGGAGCGCCACGAGCTGGGCGAGGAGGAGGAAGGCGGGCCAGAGAGGGGCGGTCACGGGCCGCCCCTCCCGCCGGCTCGCACGCCGCCGCCCTGGCCCAGCCGTAGCACCGCTTCGCCGGCGCGGAAACGCACCGCGGGATCCGGATCGTCGAGCCGGTCGCGGACCATGCCCAGCAGGGCGAGGAGTCTCCGCCGCCCCACCGCGACCACGGCATCCGCCCGCAGCCGGGGATCGGGATCGGCGAGCAGTCGCGCGAGGGCATCGAGGGCCAGCGGGTGCTTGAGATCCAGGAGGGCCATGACGGCGGCGCGGCGGACCGCGGGCTCGGGCGCCGCGGTGTCGGCGATCATCCGTTCGGCGAGACGGGTCAGGCCGGCGACCCCGGCCGCCCGCAGCATGGGCACGCGGCGTTCCACCGGGCAGGGTTCCTCGAACAGCCGCAGGAAGGCGTCGGGGCGCGTCTCGGCGAGGCGCTGCCAGAAGCCGATGGCGCCCGGCCGCGAGAACGCCGGATCGTGGCGCGCATGGTGCAGGAGATCGACCGGCAGGCCATCCTGATCGAGGAGCGCCGTCGCCGCCGCCAGCCGGACCTGCGGTGCACGGTCGAAGAGCGCCCGGCACAGGGCCCGGACCACCCGCTCGCCGCGGTAGATGGCGAGCCGCCGTGCGGCCTCGACCCGAAGACCGGGGCGCCAGGCACGCAGCGAGCGCAGCAGCCGGTCGAGCAGCCCCAGCCGTTCACCGAGCGCGGCGAGACGCTCGCGGCCCTCGCCGCGCACCATCTGCGCGAGTTCGTCGACGAGCTCGATCAGATAGTCCGCCGGCAGTTCGGGGAGATCCGGGAACCCGGGGGCGGCCGCGGGATCGCGCAGGCGTTCCAGCAGCAGGCGGCGGGCGTGCGCCTGCCTGCGGGCCAGCGTCTCGCGCCGCAGCTCCTCGAGCAGGCGGCGCAGGACCAGCACCAGCAGCACCAGCAACGCCGCCAGCACCAGCACCAGCGTGAGCTGCCAGATCAACCGGGAAAGGGCGTCGACCAGCGGGGCGCTCAGGAGCATCGCGGCACGCCCTCTCAGAAGGCCAGCACGAGGCCGAGCCCGAGATCGCGGCGCAGACCGCCGTCGTCGCGGTCGGTGATCCCGAGGTCGAGGAAGAGACGCAGGCGATCGTCGAGATCGACGGCAATCCCGGCGAAGACCGTGCGCGCGCGCGTCGTGCCCCGCGCGAGCTCGTCCCGTTCGAGCGTCGTGCCGGCGAAGACCCGCAGGCCGGGGCGCGGGACGGCGTCGATGCGGGCGGCGAGGCCGAGGTCGCGACCGCCGTCCGCGTCGCGGGTCTGCACGAGGGCGGTGGTCAGCCAGATCGCCCCGTCGAGGAGATACTGGGTGACGCCGAGTTCCAGTGTGGCCACCGGCCCGTCGGGGTAGCGCCGGAGCCGCAGCTTCGCCGAGCCCACCGTATCCCCCAAGGCGCCTTCGCCCTCGCGCAGCCGGTGACCGATGCCGAGCAGCGCCTCGATCCGGGGCGAGAAATCGGCATCCGGCGTGCCGCCCAGCCCGAGTTCCAGGGTGGTACCGTCCCGCAGCGGACGTTCCATCGACAGGAAGAAGCCGGTGTCGGTGGCGCCGAAGCGGTGGCGCAGCTCGAGCCTGCCACGCAGCCAGCTGCCCTCGGCCCAGCGCCAGGCGAGTTCCACGGAGCCTTCGCGCCGGGAGTCCCGGTCGCCGTCATCGTAGGATCCGACGCCGCCCCGCACCGTGAGGCGGAAGCGGCGCCGTTCCGCCTCCAGCCCGGCCAGGCGGCGGCGCACGAGATCCTCGTAGCCGGGCGCCTCGAGGACGCGTTCGTAGTAGGCCGAGGCGAGCTCGACACGGCCCTGCCGGCGGGCGATATCGGCGGCGGTGAGGAGACCGTCCGGATCGTCGGGGGCGAGCCCGCGGAAGCGCGCGATCGCCGCCGCCGCCCGGTCGAGGGCGCCGGCCGCGAAGTGGATGCGGGCCGCCAGCAGCCAGGCCCGCGCATCCTCGGTCGCCCGCAGCGGGCGCAGGGCGGCGAGCGCGGCCTCGAGGCGGCCGCCGAAGAACAGCGCCCGGGCGCGGGCGAGATGGAGATCGGGGTAGTCCGGAGCGAGGGCGATGGCGCGCGTGAGCACCCCGACCGCCTCCGCGTAGCGGCCGAGGTCGGTCAGGAGCTGCCCTTCCATCAGCAGCAGATCGGCGTCCTCGGCGACCGTCGGGGCGGCGCGGCGCAGGCGCGCGAGCGCCTCCTCCTGCCGCCCCTGCTCGCGGAGCGCGCGCAGCAGCGCGAGATCGGGTGCGGCGGCCGCTGCGGGCGGCGGGAGGAAAGAGGCGGCGACCAGCAGGGCGAGCGCGAACGCCGCGGCGCGGCCGCAGGGGCGCCTCGACGGGAGGGGCATCGGACGGTCGCTGCTCAGGCGGCGTGCCGGGCCAGGGTCTTGGTGATGCGAACGGCCAGTTCCTCGGGGATGAAGGGCTTCACGAGATAGTCCTCGGCCCCGAGGGAGAGCCCGCCCACCACGTCGCGTTCCTGTTTGCGGGCGCTGAGCATGATCACCGGGATGTCGGAGGTCTCCGGGGCCGCGCGCAGGCGCTTCAGGACCTCGAGCCCGTCGAGCCCCGGCAGCATCCCGTCGAGCACCACGAGATCGAGCGGCTCGCGGGCGGCGATTTCGAGCCCTTCCTCCCCATCGCCGGCGGTCAGCAGTTCGTGACCGTGCGCTTCCAGGGTGAAGCGCAGCAGATCCACCAGCAGCTCGTCGTCGTCGATCACCAGGATCCGTGCCATGACGCCTCCGATCGCCTGTCCCCAGCGGAGCCCTGTCCGTTCCGGCCCCTGCCGTGCGCATTCCACCACCAAAAGGTTTCATTAAGGTTAACGGCGCCGAAACCATGGCCCCGCGCGGCCCCCCGACGCGCGTCGTCTCTCGCCCTCCCGAAGCCGCGCCCCGCCGTCGGGCGCCCTTTCCTTTCGGCCGACGATGCGGGCGGGTCTCCGGAACGGAGTTCAGGACCGGATGCCGAGACGGTCGAGCAGGGCGGTGATCGGCCGCAGATAGCCGCCGCCGAAGAGGTGCAGATGCACCAGCAGCGGATAGAGGTTGTAGATGTCCCGGCGGAGCTCGAAGAAGCCGGGGGCGATGCCGGCGAGCTCGGCGTAGCGGTCGTAGAAGGTGCGGTCGAAGGGCCCGAACAGGGTGGTGAAGGCCAGTTCGATTTCCGGATGGCCGAAGTAGATCGCGGGATCGAGGAAGGCGGCGATGCGGCTGCCGCGCACCAGGATGTTGCCCGACCAGACGTCGCCGTGGAGCAGGGCGGGCCGGGGCGGTTCCTCGAGCCAGCGCCCGAGATCGGCGGCGAGGCGCTCGATGCGCGCGAAGGTGGCGGCCGGCAACCGGCCCGAACGGCGGGCGAGGCGGGCCATGTGGAGGAGGCGCCGTTCACGGAAGAAGGGCAGCCAGCGCGCCATCGGGCCGTTGGGCTGGGGCAGGGGCCCGATCAGGGTGTCCCTTTCGAGGCCGAAGGCGGGGGCGGCGACCCGGTGCAGGGCGGCGAGCAGCTCGGCTGCGTGCCGCTGCGCCCCCGCGTCGGGCGCGCGATCCTCGTGCTCGATGTACGTGATCACCAGGAGGTCGCGGGCACTGGCCAGCACCGAAGGCACCGGCAGGTCGCTCAGCCGCCGCAGCTCCCGCAGCATCCAGGCCTCGATGGAGAGATCGGGACCGGATGCGCGGGAGCGTTTTATGACCACGCGTTCGCCGCCCGGCAGCTCGGCCCGGAACACTTCCGCGATGCAGCCGCCGGCGAGCGGCACGAAGCGTTCGGGCCGCCGCCCGAGGAGCGCTTCGGTGCGGGCGGCGAGATCCGCCATCACTGCCGGAGGCGGCGTTCGAGCTCGATCATGAGACCGTCCACCGCCTGCTCGATCAGGTCGAGGGCGTATTCGTAGTCCGGAAGGTCGCCGTACCAGGGATCGGGGATGTCGATGCAGGGCGGATTCTCGGCGAACTCCATGAGCGGGCGGACCTCGGCCCTGCTGCGATGCGGCCTGAGGC
>Ga0256830_1001654_pt1 | contig 15490 bp, 8 predicted proteins | sample 128326metaG_FD_190537 | JGI IMG/M metagenome (GOLD analysis project Ga0256830, IMG submission 190537) | Hydrothermal vent microbial communities from Lau Basin, Pacific Ocean - 128-326 | ecosystem: Environmental > Aquatic > Marine > Hydrothermal vents | place: Pacific Ocean: Lau Basin | collected... | reverse complement strand
GGCGTTCTCGTTGTAGCGGCCGCCGTCCTCGATGTCCCGGATCATGGCTTCGTCGGAAGCAATCTCCTGCGCCAGTTCGGCGGCGCTGAGCTCGGCCTCGGAACGGAGCGCCCGGGTGAAGAGGGCCGGCCATTCCTCGCGGCTCAGAGCGGCGAAGTACTGGGCGATGGTGCGCGCCTCTTCCCGCGTCAGGCGGAAGCGCGGCATGCGCACCGACAGCCACGGCCGGAGGGTGTAGGGGTCCAGGAGGAACTCGGTCAGCCAGGGCGGACGGACCTTCTCCCCTTCCCGATAGAGGATGGGCGGCATCAGGGCGAAGGCCTCGAGGGGATCCCCGACGACACCCTGGTCCACGAAGTACCGCGACAGGCTGTCCATGATGCCGCCGCCCAGGCCCCGCTTCACCGGCCAGGGCTCGTCTTCGTTGTACTCCCAGAGGAGCTCGGCGACCATGCCGACCTCGCCGGAGCCGGACTCGTAGACGTTCATGTCCGGATCCTGCATCCAGAGCTGGAAGTAGGTGGCCTCTTCGTCCTCGTCCTCGAAGGTCACCAGGCCGTGGAGGTGGACCAGGGTTTCTTCGTCGAGCTCCGCCACCGCCTCGATCTCGTCCATGGTGAAGCGATGGCAGCCGTAGCAGTTCATCTGCCGCACCAGGTAGCTGCCGGCCTCGAGGATGCGCTCGACCTCGTCCGGCTGGGGCCGGGCCGGCGGCAGGATGGTGTTGGACTCGTCCTTCAGCCCCAGGAGGGCGGTGGTGATGGCTTCGACCTCGTCGGGCTCCAGCTTGAAGTCGGGCATGCGCAGACGGTCCAGGGGAGCAACCTGCAGGCCACGGTCGAAGCGCCGGGGGTTGCTGAGCTTGAGCCTGGCGAAGGCGAAGCGGGAGGGGCTCACCGCCTCATCCTCGAAGTGGCCGGGCAGATGCTCGTCGAAGAGCTCGAAGGCCAGCTGGTGGACGTTCTTGTTGCCCCAGTCGGTCAGTTCGGTGCCGATGGGCATGCCCTTCTCGAAGCCGGCGATGTCGTGGCAGCTGTAGCAGCCCTGCCGGGCGACCCAGCGGCGTCCGACCTCGGTCAGGACGCGCTCGGTTCCGCCCTCCTGCTTCCACTGGGCGAGGATCTCCTGGCTGCGCTGGAAGGTCTCCAGGCGCTGCAGGAAGGCCAGGGCCTGTTCGTCCAGGACCCTTTCGTCCACCGCGACCTCGAGCGGCTCCCAGGACTCGGCCTTCAAGGAGGCCAGGTAGCGGGCGATGTGGGCGGCCTGTTCCGGCTCCAAGCGCAGGTCCGGCATGCGCGTCTCCGGCCACCAGGAGCTGGGGTCGAGGATCCAGTGGTAGAGCCACTCCTCGCGGACCTTGCTGCCGATGCCGGCCAGATCCGGACCGAAGTCGCTGTACTCGTGGGCCTCGCTGTCCGGACTCACGTGGCAGGCCGTGCAACCGGCGGTGAGGAACAGCTCCCGCCCCTTGTCCACATCGGCCTGGGCAGCGAGCTCGGCGGGGATCGGCTCCATCTCTTCGCCGCTCGAGTTCCTCCAGAGGAAGGTCTGGATGGCGGCGATGGCGGTGTCGTCCCATTCCTTGCTGACCCGGTTCTCCAGATGGAAGACCTGGGGCATGCGCGTCGAGGGCCGGTACTGGTGCGGATCGGCGATCCAACTCCGCGCCCACTCGGGAGCAACCTTTCCGGCGATGTTCTCCAGGGTCGGGCCGCGCTTGCGGGTCTCACGGAAGCCCTTGATCTGGTGGCAGGAATAGCAACCGTACTCCTCGATCAGGTCCAGGCCGCGAGTGAGCCTGGGCGCCGCCTCGCGGATGCTTTCCAGGGTCCCCCCCAGCTGGTGGCAGGAGTAGCAGCCGGCCTCGGTGTACTGGAGCGGGTACATCGGCCACTCCCACAGATGCCAGTGCTCCCAGCCGAGGCGTTCGTGCCAGTCGGCTTCCTGCTCCTCGTTCTGCGGTGTGTGCACGGCACGCGTGAAGTCGAGGGTCTCCGCGGCGCCCTCATGGCAGGCCGTGCAGCCGAAGGATTCGATGGGATGCGGTGAGTCGGGGGCCAGGAACAGGTCCAGGCGCGGGTGGGTCGCCAGGGGCATGGGCGCATCTTCGAAGCCGGGCTGGTCGGCGCCCACATGGCAGCTGGAACACATGTCCACGCGCTGCACGGTCAGGAAGTTGTAGTTCTTGCGCAGGTTCGGGAGGACCTGCTTGCGGACCTTGGTGACCGGCGCCACGAAGTCCAGGAGCGGAGCGTCCCGCAGCTTGTTGAAGGTACTGTCGGCCAGGTCCCGGAGCCGAGTCTGGATGCGGTCGAGCTCGCGCCGGGCGGCCTTGAGCTGCCGCTCCAGTTCGTCGCGCTCGGTGGTCAGCCGTTCGAGCTCCGCCTCGAGGCGGTTCACCTCGGCCTGCGCCTCCTCCTCGGCAAGGCGCGCTTCTTCGAGCTCCTTCTCGGCCTTCTCGTAGGTCTGCTGCTGGGCCTGGATCTCCTCGGGATCCTGGCTCATGGCCTTCACACGGTTGAGGACGAAACGCTCCCAGTTGGCGACCGCTTTGGCGATCTTGTGATCCGTGATCGCCCGGTAGAGATCGCCCCGGGCCTGCTTCAGCTCCTCCTGGAGCTCCAGGTATCGTGCGTCGTCCTCGAGCTGCTGCTCCAGGCTCCCGATCTGCTGCTCGAGCTCCTGGATGCGCTGCATCTCCTCTTCGTTGGCCTGCAGGGCGGCGAGCTCCGCCTGGACCTGCTGCCGCTCCAGCTCCCGGAACCGGCGCGGGTACTCCTTCCAGGGCCGGTCCCAGTCGGCCAGGACCATCCAGACGGCCGCGACCAGGGTCAGGGCCGCAGTCAGAAGGAAGACCTGGTGGAGCCTTCGGAGGTTGTAGTGGGTATCGCCTCGTTCTGCCACGGTTCCAGGCTCCTCAGATGTTCAGGAAGAACTCGTTGATGTGGACGAGGTACTTGAGGTTGAAGGCCCAGCGCAACAGCATCTTGATGGGCAACAGCGCCATGAAGAGGAACAGCTGGGACATCACCTGGTACCGGGCGAAACCGATCTCGATGTACATCCTCCGGAACACCGTCTTCGCCAGGACGATGGGCAGGATGCCGAAGTAGGCCAGAAGCAGGAGGATCCCCGGAAGCTCGCGGATCAGCCAGAAATCCGGGAGCGGCTGCCGGAGGCCGTAGACCCAGAACAGCTCGGAGAGGTCCACGTTGATCAGCGGCTCGAGCTTGCCCGGGTTCCAGTACTCGAAGGGGCCGAAGAAGGCCCAGTTGGGGCCGCGCAGGAAGGTCCCCAGGATGACCAGGGACACCCACAGGACGATGAAGCCGAACTGGAAGGTGAGGATCGCGAACGGCCGCTCCTCGAAGGTGTAGTAGCCGTTGCCCTTGGGATTGCGATCGATGTACGGAATCGCCTGCAGGCCGACGATGATGAGACTCGGGAAGACCACCCCCGCGAGCCACGGGTCGAAGTAGACGAGCATCTCCTGCAGGCCCAGGAAGTACCAGGGTGCCTTCGCCGGGTTCGGCGAGACGGCCGGGGCGGCAGGCTCTTCCAGCGGCGCCTTCAAGTAGATGGACCAGACCACCAGGATCACCCCGACCACCAGGAGGCAGATCAGCTCGCTGAAGACCAGATCCGGCCAGGTGAAGACCTTCTGGCGTGCGACCTGTTCCTCCAGGTTGGGTTCACCGCGTTTACGCAGCTCGTCGTTGATCACCGCCCGCCGCAGGGACAGCCAGGTGAAGAACGCCACCAGCACCAGCATGAAGGCGATCGGGACGTTGTCCGGCTTCAGGGCGATGAGGGCGAAGTTGTGATCGCTCAGGCCGGCGAAGAAGAACAGGACGCCGCCGGCCATGAAACCGGCGAAGACGGCAGGCTTCGTCAGCGTCTTGCGGAAGCCGTAGTAGCTGAACAGCAGCCCGACCGTCAACAGGAAGTACAGCCGGGGATCGCCGAGGGCGTTGGCGATGCTCTTGATCGACTCAGGCACGGGACTCTCCTGGTTCTCCTGGGGGCCGAGGGATCAGAGCGGGCCGCTGATGCCGCCGTCCTTGCGCACCCTCCAGAAGTGGATGGCGATCAGGAAGGCGACGGCCAGGGGGATGCCCACGCAGTGGAGGACGTAGAAGCGGAGGAGGGTCGCCTCGCCGACGAAGCGGCCGGCGATGAGGGCGAATCTCGCGTCGTTGCCGGCGTGCACCAGCTGCACGCCATCCCAGGTCAGGTTGCCGGCAAAGGGGCCCTCATGGCCCAGGATCGGTGTCGCCCGGGCCATGTTCGAACCCACGGTGATCGCCCAGATGGCGAGTTGGTCCCAGGGCAGGAGGTAGCCCGTGAAGGACAGCAGCAGGGTCAGGACCAGCAGGATGACACCGACGTTCCAGTTGAACTCCCGCGGCGGCTTGTAGGAGCCGGTGAGGAACACCCGGTACATGTGCAGCCACACCGTGATGACCATGGCGTGGGCGCCCCAGCGGTGGATCTCCCGCATGATCCCCAGGGGGACGTGGGCGTTGAGAGCCTGGATGTCGGCGTAGGCGAACTCCGCCACCGGCCGGTAATAGAACATCAAGAGCAGGCCGGTGATCGCCTCGACGAAGAACAGGAAGAAGGTCACGCCGCCCATGCACCAGGTGTAGGAGAGGCGCACGCCCGACCGGCGCAGCTTCACCGGGTGCAGGTGCAGGAAGAAGTTGGACAGCACCGCCAGCGTCCGGTTCCGGGTGGTCACGGGCGGCCCGTGCCGGAAGATGGAACGCCAGACCTGGCTGGTCCGGATCGACTCCAGGAGCTTGTTCAAGGCTGGACTCGCGGGGAGGTGCGGGACGGAGGGTGGGGGCCGGGCAGGGCGAACGGGGAACAGGCCCGGCAGGGACTCAAGCGGTGTACTCGAGGAAGGATCCGGGCAGGCCCCACTGGCCCTTCTCCTGGCGGAAGACCCGGGTCTTGTCGATGACGATCTGGCCGTCCGGACCGAGTTCGATGCCGAAGCGCTCCAGGGGCCGCGGCGCGGGCCCTTCCACGTTGACGCCGCTCATGACGAAGCCGCTTCCATGGCAGGGGCACTTGAACTTGCGGTCGGCGGCCAGCCAGTTCGGGGTGCAGCCGAGGTGGGTGCAGACCGTGGACAGGGCGTAGAAGCCGTCCTTGATCCGGACAATCCAGACGCCGTACTTCGCCTTGAAACGCTCGTCCACGACGTCCACGGCGTACTCCGAGGGGTAGCCGGCGCGGAAGGTCTGCACCGGCTCGTAGAGGACGTTCGGGAACAGGAAGCGGACCATGCCGGCGAGGAGGCCGGCGCTGGCACCCGTGAAGGCCACCCAGCCGAGACCGAGGACGGAGAAGAACCCCCTCCGCGACGGCTTGTAGGGGTGCAGCGGCTCCTCGTTCTCCCGGGCTTGCTCTTCGGCCTTGGCCATGACCTTGGTGCTGGAACCTATCCGGCGAGGGTCGCCGGGGATGCGCAGGAATCCCGTGCCTGGACGGTGGAGGCCGGAATCAGGGCGCGCCAGTGTAGGTCCGCCCCGGAGCCACGGCAAACCTGCGCCAACCGGCCTCGCCCGGTGCTCCGCCCCAGGGCCGCAGCCGGCGCCACCGCCTCAGGAACCCGCCGCGGGAAGGCCCTCGGCCGCCCCCCAGCCGGCCTTCGGATCCCGGTCCAGCCAGCGCATGGCCAGGCTCAGGAGCGCCGGCGGAACCCGGTCGTCCTCCAGGAGGGCACGCACCCGTGGCTCGGCCTCCTCGGCCCCCAGGGAGGCCAGGGCAAAGAGGGCGTAACCGAGGTGCTCCCAGGCGCTCGTGGGGTCCCGATAACCCTCATACGAATCCGGGTTTAGCATACCGAGCAGGACCGCCAGGCCGCCCCGGTCCCCCTGGCGGGCCAGGGCCAGGGCGGCGTTGCGCCGCACCTCGCGGTCGGCATCCTCCAGGGCCGCGTACAGCAAGCGGCGGGACGCCTCTCCAGGCACCGCTCCCAGCGCCCAGGCGGAGGCGGCGCGCAGGCCCCGATCCGGATCCTCCAGGAGTTCGCCGAGGACCGGAAGCCCCCCGGGGTCGCCCAGGCGGCCCAGGCACAGGATCCCGTTCGTCAGGGGATTCAGGTGCTGGATCTCGACGAGGCCGAGGCTCTCCAGCGGCGTCGAGGGCTCCACCTCTCCCCCGCCGGTCCGGGCCTCTTCGATCATGCGCAGGACCCGGTCCAGGGCCAGGTCCGAGTGCATCATGGTGAGGCACAGGGCGAGAGCGGTCCGCACCCGGGCGTCCTCCGGGCCGGTCTGGTCGAAGACCGCCGCCAGACGCCGGTCGAAGTCCTCGGGAAGCTCCGCGAGCCTGCCATCGGACTCCAGTTCCTGCATGCTCGTCAGGAGTCCGTAGAAGGCCTGGTTCCGCTCGTTGACCCCGCCGGCGACGAGGTCGTCCAGGTACTCCACCGGGCCGCGGTCCTCGGCCATCATCCAGGTCATGAAGCCGTAGAGGAGGACCGCCGCCAGGACCAGCCCCAGGGGAACGAGGAACAAAGGCCCCAGGAGGCCGCCGCGGGGCGCGGGCGGCGGGCCTTCCCCCGGTTCCTCGAGGCGAAAGGTCTCGAGGTCGGGCGCCAAGGAGTCTTCGGAGGAGTGCGTATCCGCGGTTTCCATGCCGTGGCCGGGGCTCGGGAACCCGGGATTCTAACCCCGGACCCCGGCCTCGACCTCGGCCAGGGCTGCAAGGGACCGCTCCAGGGCAGCGCGCGCACGGGGCAGCTCCCGGAAGGCCTCGCCGGGGAAGCCGTCCGTGGCCATGCTCCAGGCCCGGGCCGTGAGCCGCTCGGCCGAGGCGAAGCCGTCCCAGATGCGGGCGTAGGCAGCGAAGCCCAGACGGAGCATCCAGTCCTCCGAGGCATCCGAGATCTCCAGGAAGGGCCCCTTCTGGATCTCGTCGAGGCGCTCGCGGAGGGGACCGGCCTCCAGCGGATGGGCTTCGAGCTCGAGGGCCTCCAGGGCCTCCCGGGCCTGCTCCAGACGGGAACGCAGGTCCGAGAGCTCCCCCGCCGCCCTTCCGGACACCGAGACTCCCGCCTGGAGGCGCTGCTGCCGGGCCAGGAAGCCGCCAGCCCCGAGGAGCAGGAGCCCGATCACGAAAAGGGAGCTCGCACCCGGCTCGCGGCCACCGGCCTCCTCGCCCCCGACGGCCCGCGCCTCCCGGATCCGGGCCAGTTCCCGCTCCAGGCGCTCCAGGCGCCGGGCCTGGGCGACGGCCAGGTCGAAATGGCCGGCCAGCTCTCGGATCCGGTCCTCGGACAGCCCGCCAGCCAGCGTCTCGCGCAGGCGCAGGAGACGGGCGCTTTCGTCCTCACCCTCGCGGAGCGCCCAGCCGAGTCCCTGGAGCCAGACCGCGGCCTCCTGCCGCGGGGGCACGACCTCCCCGGCCGCCTCGGCCATCTCGGCGAGCAGGTGCAGGAGCCGCTCCGTCGTCTCCGCGGTCTCTCCGGCGAGACGCTCCTCGCCCCGGTCCAGGACCCCGGCCGGATCGTGGAAACCAGCGGCGCCGAGGGCCGCGAGAACCACCCCCAGGGGAATCAGAAAGCGGGTGAGGAGCTTCATCCCAGGCTCAACAGGACCTTCTGGAGGGCGTCGGAGATCCCGACCAGGGCGTCGCCGACGATCAGGCCGGCGGCCAGGGGCACGCCGTTCTCCTCGCTCCAGCGGCGTCCCTTCCAGCGCGCCAGGACCAGGCTGAGGATGCCGCCGAGACCGAAGACGATCATGTAGTCGAAGGGCAGGTAGAGGCTGAGTCCGACCATGACCCCCAGCCCCGGGCTGACCAGGAGGGAGACCACGAGGCCAAGGACCGCTCCCCCCACGTACTTGCCGAGGGGGACGTCCCCGGACTGGACGATCTGGATGGCCGACTGCAGGGCACCCGCCTGGGGCGCGCCCAGGGCCGGGATTCCGGGACGCAGCCGGTCCTGGGTGCCGCCGGCGGCGAGGTACTCGGCCACGGTTCCGGCCTCGACCTGACGCTCGTAGACGATGCGCGCCTGATCCGGACCGAAGCCGTAGGCGCGCCAGAGCAGCAGGACCGCCGCCAGGGCGATCCCGGGCCCGATCCAGCAGGTGAGGATCTGGGCGATCTGCTGGCGATAGGGGCGGCTGCCCACGAGGTGGCCGGTCTTGAGGTCGGCCATCATGTCCGCGCACATGGAGGTGGCAACGCAGACCGACGCGCCCAGGGTGACGGCCGGAATCACGTACTCGTCGCCCGTCCCCATGATGCCCATCATGATGGCGATGGCGATCAAGGCCAGGCCGCTGAGCGGCGACCAGTCCGTGCGGCCCGTGGTCTGGGCAACCACGAGGCCGGCGAGGGCCAGCCAGGCGCCGCCCGCCAGAGTCACGAGCAGGGCCGTCCCCCAGCCCAGGTGCTCGCCACCGCTGAGCTTCGCCGCGAGGAACAGCATGGCGAGGCCGAGGACCAGGCCGCCCCCCAGGATCGGCGGCGCCACCTCCTCGGGCTCGCCGCCGGCCTCCGGCGGCGTGCGCAGACTGGCCAGGGCGGCGCGCAAGGCGGGAGCGGCGATCAGGATGCCGGCCACGGCACCGCCGAGGATCATGCCGATGCCCACGTGGCGGCTCGTGAAGTGCGAGAAGGCGGCCGTGAACTCCTCGGCCAGGTCAAAGTCGCGGCTGGCAAGGCCGAAGTCGGAGAAACCCGCCGGCACCCAGCCCAGGGCGATGCAGAGAGGGATCAGGATCCAGTAGTTGAGGATCGTCCCGTACAGGACCGCGAGCCCGCCGCGGCCGGCGAGGAAACCCGCGCCCAGGCTGAGCGGACTCACGGCCAGGGTCAGGCGAAAGGCAGCCGGGAGGTCCAGCCAGGATCCAGCCGGGAGGGTGTCGGCAAGGGCCGGCGGGCCGAACCAGTCCTTGGTCAGGGCCACGACCCCCGCACTCAGGAGGACTCCGCTCAGGAGCAGGACGGACTTGCGGATACCGGCCCCGGGCGACTTCAGGATCGTGGCGACGGCGACCCCCTCGGGGAAGCGCAGGCGCTCGTACTCGATGATCTGTTTGCGCAGCGGGATGATGAGCATCACCCCCAGCGTCGAGCCGGCAACGCAGGCCAGGACCAGGGCCGGGATGTGGATCTCCTGTTCCCGCCCCAGGAGGAACAGGACCGGCACCGTGAAGATCACCCCGGCGTTGACCGTGTTCACCGCACTGGCCACGGTCTGGAAGACGTTGACCTCCAGGATCGTTCCGCGCCGCAGCAGCCCCCGCAGGAGGCCGAAGCCGAGGACCGCGGCCACGGTGGAGCCGACGATCGTGAAGCCGATCTGCAGACCGGCGTAGACGATCCCCATGTTCAGGACCGCCCCCACCAGCACCCCCAGGAGAAGGCTCGCCGGCGTCAGTTCCCGGTAGCGGCTGGAGGTGTGCCTGGCCATGACCCTGCCCGGCGCGGCGGCGCCGGCGCGCCCAAGGTTAGCCGCGCCGCCCGCTGCCCTCCCCCGCGAAAGCGGACGCCGCCAGGAGACGCCCGAGGAGCCGCAGGGCGCAGGCCCGCAGGCGCTCGCGCTCCCGGGCCAGGGCCAGGCGGCGCTCCGCCAGCCACAGCGGAAGGGTGTCGGCAGGCGGCTCCGGCGCCGGCTCCAGAACCGGCAGGCGCTCCAGCGCCAGCCCCGCCTGCTCCCACAGCGGCCGCAGGGAAGCGGGGATCCGGGCGGCGGCGGGCTCCTCGTCCCCGGGCGGGCAGGGCAGGGCCGGAAGTCCCCCGAGATCCTCGCTGGCGAGGCCCGCCAGGGCGGCGAGGGCCGCCGTCTCCAGGGCCAGGGCCTCGTGCGCCTCGGCGAGGGCCCGGCGGCCCTCGTCGAGGGCCTCCCGGAGGCGGCGCTCCCGGACCTGGAGCACGGCCGAGACGGCCACCTCCGCCTCCGGCCGGGCACGCAGCCAGGACTGGAGGAGGCGCTCCTCCCCCTCGAGAGTGCGGATCCAGGCTCGCAGTCCCAGGCAGGCGGACCAGGACCGGGCCAGAGCTTCGACGGCGGAGTGCGGAGGGGCCAGGAGGCCGAGGAAGGCCGAGGCCGGCGGCAGGGCCCCGCCCTCCTCCGGGAGGCGCTCGAGAAGCCGCTCGAAGGTCCAGGCGCGGGCCCGGATCAGAGGCGGAACCGGGGCGGAGGGCGGCACAGCGGCTTCGGCGGCCGGGTTCGACTCCACCGAAGGCAGACGCAACGGCCTCCAGCCGGGCGGGACGGGGCCACTGCGGCCGAAGCGCGCTCCGGGCTGCAGGGAAGGACGGGAGGGAGGCACATCCCAGAACGCCCTTCCCTGGCAACCGAGCAGCAGAAGGAAGAGCAGGACCTGCAGGCGGCGCATGGCGCCCTGGAGGCTACCAGGGGCCGCCCCGGGAACGAAGACGGCCCCGGGACCGGAGTCCCGGGGCCGCACAGCGGCCGAGGAACGAGGCCGTGTGGATCAGAAGGTCACCTGCATCCGGCACTGGACGATCATCGTGTTGTCCACGTTGTCCAGGTCGGCGTTGATGGCCTCGAGCATCACCTTGGTGTTGCTCGTCAGGTACCAGTTGACGCCGACGCCGATGTCGTTCAGCTCACCGTCGTTGGTATCGGTGAAGTCGAGGTTGCTGTAGCGAGCCTTCACTTCCCAGGCACCGCAGGCCTCGTCTTCGCTCCACATCGGGTTGTTCGGCTTGACCCGGCCGAAGGCACCCCTCTTCGCATCGTAGGCCTTGTGGTCCTCGGTCAGGAAGAAGGAACCCTGGACGTAGAAGCCGTTGAAGGTCGGGTCGGACATGGAGGTCGAGCTGACGTCCATCTGGATGAACTCGCCCTGGAGGCTGAACTGGCCCAGCACCCAGGCCGCCTCGAAGCCGAGAAGGGTGGCGTCCTCGGCATCGGTGATCGGGGTGGTCGCCAGGAAACTCGGGGCGATGTGGGACTCCGGCCGCTGGCTCAAGCTCAAGGTGTCGCCGGCCGGGCTGCGGAAGCTGGCGCTGATGCCGACGTGCAGGAGATCCTGGCCGTCGTCCTGGTTCCAGGGCGTCCAGGTGACACGGCCGGTGGCGTTCCACTCGGCGTCGGCGCCGAGGGCGTCCCCGTAGCTGTTGGAGTCGCGGAACAGACCCGCGGCCCAGGTCCAGCCATCAGGAGCCCCGTGCACCATGACCCCCGTGCTCCGCGCCGGAGCGAAGACGTTGGCCAGGGAACGCTCCATGAAATCGATGTAGTTGGAGCTCGTGATCTCCTCGAGGCTGAAGGGCTCCTTGAACTGGCCGAAGCGGACGTTCACGTCGTAGCCGGTCAGCCCCAGGTACGCGTCCTTGAAATCGGCGTCGCCGCCGGCGAAGTCGTACTGGACCTTGTACTCGAGGTGGTCCTGGATCTCCCCCGAGAAGTAGATCCGGGAGCGCCGGAACTCCGAGCCGTCCTCCAGAGGCGTGCCGAGAGCCGACTCCAGAGCGCTGTTGTTGCCGATGTAGGCAACGTCGTGCTGGATGCGGCCGCCGATCTTGCCCTCGACGCCGCTCGCCTTGTAACGGAGGCCGTCCTTCCAGGTCCAGCTGAGTCCGGTGCCCTGGAACAGTGTGGGCTCCAGGTCGGGGTCCCCGCCGGACCCGGGGTCGCCGCCGCCTCCCAGGAGGAGGACGGGACCCAGGATGAGTGCGTGGGTGAACATGGTGAGGTCTTCTCCTTGCCGTGATTCAGGTTCCCTCCCGAGGGGTTCTCGGCGGGATCAGGACCGCGGATGGTAGAGGCGCGCCCCCCGCGAGCGTGAATCCCCGAGCGAGGATCCAGTGGGAATCCCCTCGGAGCCAGGGGCCCCCTAACCCCGGGGGCGCTTCCCGGCCAGGGTCCCCTGTGCGCAGCCGCGCCGTCCCCCGGGACCGCCGGCAGGAGGCCCTGCGCCGCGTCTTCGGGGGGCGGGCGGCGTCCGCCCCCGGGGGCCCGAAAACAAGATTCGCACCTTGTTCGTCGCCATGGACCCTCGCGACCCCCGGCCGGCCGCCTCCCGCCCCGGGGATTCCGCCTCCCTCCCCGGTGGCATCCACCGGCACGGCGGCGTTGGAAAGGTTGCGTCCGGCCCGGACCCGCCCCGGCGGGCCCGCCCCACCGCCGGAACCGGAGATGCATGTCATGATCGCCCCGCCGCCTGTGCCCGGATCCCTGGCCGCCGACCTGGTGGTCGCCATTCCCTCCCCCGACCTGGTCGTGAACCTCGTGGCCAGCGCCGGCCAGGTCCTCGGGCTCCTGGCCGTGACCCTCGGCGGCGTCGCTGCGCACCGTCGCCGCAGCGGCCGGACCGCCGGCTCCCCTGGAGGAGGCTCCCCCTGGCCCTTCCGCATCTCCCTGGGTCTCTTCCTGGCGACCGCGGCCGCCTTCCTCCTCTACCACCTGCGGCAGGTGGACGCCGACAACGCCCGCCTGCACGGGGCCCTGATCCGCCCCGGCGTCGAGAACGGCCAGGCCGTCGGCGGCCTGGAGGGCCGCGTGAAGACCCGCTCCTTCGAGGCCCAGCAGGCGCATCCCCGGGCGGTCTCCACCAAGACGCTGGAATCGCTCCTCCATCAGGAGCCCCCGCCCCGCATCCTCGACGTGCGCGAACCCGAGGAGTATGAACGCGGCTGGATCCCGGGCGCCATCCAGGTGCGCTACCCGGACCTGCGCGAGGATCCCTCCCTCCTCGCCCCCGCCGGGGAGCCGACCTACATCCTCTGCTACTCCGGCAACCGCAGCAGCGAGCTCGTCGAGGAGTTCCAGGGAGCGCAGGGCCCGGAAGGAGCCAACACCTTCTTCCTGGCAGGCGGCTACGAGAAGTGGATCGCCGAGGGCCGCCCCCTGGTCCTGCCCGAGGGCGTGGAGCGCGGGGAACTCCGGGACCTCGCCTCCTACCGGAACGACGATGTCCTCCTCGATACCCCGGAGGCACGCCAGCTCATCGAAGAGGAGAACGCCATCGTCCTCGACGTCCGCTACGAGAAGGAGTTCGAGGCCGGCCACGTTCCCGGGGCCGTGAACCTGCCGCTGCGCAAGATGCCGAGCGACCGGATGTGGGCCGCCCTCGAGGCTCTGCCTTCCGACCGGCCGATCCTGGTCGCCTGCTACGACCGGCGCTCCTCCTTCTACGGGCGCATCGCCGGACTCCGCCTCACCCGCCTCGGCAAGGACTTCCGCGGCCGCTATACGGTGCCCTGGGAGTACTTCGTGCCGCGGGTGGAGCGCGAGCACGTCGCGGCCTGGCGCGCCGCCCAGGAGACGACCCTCCTGGACCTCGTGGCCTCGCCCCTGGGCGGCATCCTGCGCTCCCTGCGGGACGCGCTGGGAAGCCTGGTCGCGGCGGTGTTCCTCCTGGTTCTCGGGCTGCGTCTCCTGCTCCTGCCCCTGGCCGGCAAGAGCGACCGCGACCAGTTCGTTCAGAACCTGAACCACGGCCGCCTCCAGGCCCTGAAGAAAAAGCACGCCGGCGACCCGCGCCGCCTGGCCCGGGCGATGCGTGCCTTGCAGAAGGAACTGCGCCTGAGTCCCGGCCGCAACATGCTCGCCAGCATCCTGCAGCTGGTCGTCTTCCTGGTCCTCTTCGACGTCGTCCGAGACGTCGCCGCCGAGGGCTCCGAGTCCTTCCTCTGGATCCAGGACCTGAACCGGCCCGATCCCTGGCTGCTCCTGCCCGGCATCGTCGCCGCCGTGATCGCCCTGCACATGTGGGGCGTGGCCCGGGAGCGCAACCGCCGCCGCCTGCTCGTCTGTGCCGCCTGCGCCGCCGGCCTCTTCGCCCTGACCTTCCGGCTGCCGGCCGCCGTGGACCTCTACCTGGCCGCCAGCCTCGGGCTGCTGGCCCTCCAGGGCTGGATCCTGCGCGCCTTCCTGCGCCGCCGTCACCAGGCTCCGGAGCGCGATCTGCCGAAGCGCTGGGAGGGGGCAGCGATGGTGCCCCTGCGCTACGCCCACCGGGTTCCGGGCGCCGGCAAGAAGGCCCAGCGCCTCGCCGAGCTCATGGAGATGGGGCTGCCGGTGCCCGACGGCTTCGTTCTCACCGACGAGTTCCTCGCCGGCTACGACCCCGAGGCCGGATTCTCGCCTCGCGAGCTCCGGATGCTGCGCCGCCTGTGGCGCCAGGCCGGTTGCCGGCGCGTCGCCGTGCGCAGCTCCGGTCTCAATGAGGACGGCGCCGAACAGAGCTTCGCCGGTGTCTTCGAGTCCGTCCTCGACGTTTCCTGGGAAGAGTTCCCGCAGGCCGTGGCGCATGTCCTCGAGTCCCTTCGGGCACAGCGGGTCCAGGCCTACTCGGGCAACCGCGAGGAGCGCGGCGGCATCGTCGTCCAGGACATGGTCCAGGCCGAGCACGCCGGCGTCCTCTTCACCGAGCATCCCACCGAGTCCGGCACCATGCTCGTGGAAATGGTCGCCGGCCTCGGCGAGGACCTCGTGAGCGGCATGGTGACCCCCGACGCCTACCGCCTGGGGCGGGTGACGGGACGCGTCCTGGACGGCGCCGAGCCGCCCATCGATCTGGCGCCGCTCGTGGAGCTGGCACGCAAGGCCGAGGCCGGCTTCGGCTGTCCGCAGGACATCGAATGGGCCTGGGCCGGCGGCCGCTTCCTCCTGGTGCAGGCCCGGGACATCACCGTCCGCTCGACCCGCGGCCGCGACGAGCGTGCCGTCCTGGAGCAGGAACGGGCGCGGCTGCTGGAACTGTGTGCCGGCGCCGGTCCCGAGGAGGTCGTCCTGGAACAGGACTCCCTGGCGGAGATCCTGCCGGCGCCGACGCCCATGAGCCTCGCCTTGATGCAGGACATCTGGGGCGAAGGCGGGACCACCGCCCTGGCCTTGGAGGAGTTCGGCATCCCCTACGAGATCGAGGATCCGGACCATCCCTATGTCGTGGATGTCTTCGGCCGTACCTACATCCACCGCCTCGAGGCCGACCGGCGCCAGCGCAAGGGCATGGGCGCCCTGGCCGGATTCCGCCTGGCGCGCTGCGTGGAGGCCGTGGAGCAGGAATTCACCGAGGAGTTCCTGCCGTCCTTCCGGCGCCGGATGCGTCTGCGCGAGGCCCTGGACCTGCGCGGCCTGCGCACCGGCGAGCTCCTGGACCTGCTCCAGGAGTGGTGGAAGGAGTTCCTGACCCGGGACTACCTGGCCGCCGAGCGCATCAACGTGGTCGCCGAATCCTGCGTGCGTCAGGCCGAGGCCCGCCTGCGCAGGCTCGGCCTGGACCCGGCCGTGTACCTGGCCCACGCACCGCGGACCGTGGTCCACGAGAGCCTGGAGCTCCTGGCGCGGATCCGCGAGGGCACCGCCTCGATCCAGGAATTCCAGGACTTCTTCGGCCACCGTGCCCCCCTGGACTTCGAACTGAGCCAGCCGCGCTACGCCGAGGATCCCTGCCAGGTGGAGCGCATGGCGCGCCACGCTCACCACGGGGCCGAAGGCCGGGAACCGCTGCCGCCCGAGGTGGACGACAAGGTCCTGCTCCTCCTC
>Ga0256830_1001653_pt1 | contig 15493 bp, 16 predicted proteins | sample 128326metaG_FD_190537 | JGI IMG/M metagenome (GOLD analysis project Ga0256830, IMG submission 190537) | Hydrothermal vent microbial communities from Lau Basin, Pacific Ocean - 128-326 | ecosystem: Environmental > Aquatic > Marine > Hydrothermal vents | place: Pacific Ocean: Lau Basin | collected... | reverse complement strand
TGTTTTATTTAATTGTAAAAAGAGGTTGGGCAGTTTTACCTGCCCATAGCACATGAGATTAAGCCCGTTAGAACGTAAACTCATGACTAAAGCAGTAAAGAATGGCAACAATATAAACCTTGTGGCTAAGGTTTTTGGAGTCTCAAGGCAGACTGTCTGGTACTGGAAAACAGAAACCCTGAATTCAAATTTTAAAGACCTTCCGAGAAAAACACAGCCCAGCAAAATATCCCTTGAAGTGGAGATATCAATTCTTTACATGAGGCTGGCTTTTAAGTGGGGAACAGCAAGAATACAGCAGGGATTAATGAATCTTCCTGATTTTATGATAAAAAACACTGATGTTAAGGTTCAGAATGTTAAATTATCAAGAACTTCTATAAATAATGTTTTGAAAAAACACAAGCTTAATGGCTATAAAAACAGCAGTGGTAAAACATGGAAGTTCTTCAGGGCTAAAAAGCCAAATGAGCTTTGGCAATGTGATTTAAAGGAGTTTAAGTTTGAAGGAAAAAAATACTATATTTTTGTTGTTGTAGATGATTATAGCAGGTTTATTGTTTGTTTGAAGCTATTTGACCATTGTCCGAAAACAAAAGAGCTGACTTCTGCTTTACAGAAGTTAAATGCTAAGCCAAAAAGCATACTGGCAGATAATGGGGCTCAGTTTAAGGAGCAATGGAAAGAGTGGTGCAGGGAAAACAAGATTAAGCCATTATTTGCCCACCCGTATTATCCTCAAGACAAGGGAAAGGTTGAAAGGACAATCAGAAATCTGGCAGAAGAGTTTGTTAATCTGCTGGCTAAGTTTCCTGAGTGGATTAAAGGAAAGCTGGAAGAGTGGAGGAAATGGTTTAATGAAAAGAGGTATCACAGAGGGGTTAATGATTACCCAATTAATCTTTATGTTAAGTTATAAAGTGGACTTAACATCATAGAAAATTATAAAAAGCCATTTTTCTTCTAGATTTTATGGAAGCAAGACTAAGGTTTGCATCCCTGAATCTCTATGAGAGATGCATATTTAGCCTAGTCTATGCGCCAATTAAACAAACCTCAATTTAATCCAGCTCTTTTTCCGGATTTGGATTGAATGGAGGTTATTTCTTCAGTTTAATTTAAATCCGGAATGGTCTGGATTGTTGAGTTTTCAAAAAAAGATGGAAAACTCTGTTGAAGCAGATCTTGATGAAAAAGCAATAGTAGAGAAGGAGCTTAGTAATCTTCTTGAAGTTACTCTTAGACTTGAATATGAGCTGGATCTGGCTATCAGCAACTTAGGAAACTAATAAGATTGAATCCATATTGCTGCGTCTCCTCAAAATCAGGAGATGTCAGTAGCTTTTCCCAATATAAACGATCTCTCTGGCAGGCTTGTTACAGACTAAGCATGTTCCTTTGGGAGCTTCTTTTTTATCTGCTAAGCTTCCTCTGACTTCTGCATTCATCTGCTTTTCAATATATTCTGCGCATTTTTCTCCTTCTTTATCTATTGAGCAGAAGTTTGCTCTTGCTATCTTTTTTTCTCCAATTGTTTTTTTTATTTCCTCTTTTGTTTTGCAGCTGATTATTCTGTCTTTCATGAATTTGTCTGCTTTTTGCCTGAGCCTTTTGTCAAAATTCTCTCCAAGTTTTTTCAGCATCTGGAGCCTGCTTACTGGTATTTTTTCTTTTTTTCTTGTGTCTCTTGTAAAGAGAGTAAGTTTCTTCTCTCTCAGTTCCTTTTCTCCAATTTCAAGCCTGAACGGAACTCCCTTCAGCTCCCACTCATAATACTTTTCTCCGGGCCTCTTTTCACTCGCATCAATTTCTGCACTCATTCCAAAAGATTCCAATTTTTCTCTTATTTTTTCACACTCTTTAAGAATCTTTTTTTTGTTGTCTTTGTTGAAAATTGGAATAACTACTATCTGCAACGGAGAGATGCAGAAAGGCATTACAAGTCCAGAGTCATCTCCATGCATTGAAATTATTGATGCAAGAATTCTGGAGATTGCAGGGCCGTAACAAGTCTGCCATACATGATTTTCTTTTCCATTTTCACCTTTGAACTTGACATCAAATGCCTCTGCAAAATTTTGACCCAAGAAATGCGTTGAAGGCTGCTGTATAAACTTGCCGTCAGGCATTAATGCATCAGAGCCTATTGTATAAACTGCTCCTGCAAACTTGTCCCACTCAGGTCTTTTTAATGGCAAAAAAGGAACTCCAAATTTCTGATGCATTACTTCCTGTGTTGTTTTAATGTCTTCCTGAACCTGCTGTTCTGCTTCCTCTTTTGTTGCAAAGCAGTTGTGAGTTTCTATCCAGTAAAATTCTCTTGCTCTTATCAGGGGCCTTGTGGCTTTTGTTTCATACCTAAATACATTTGCCCTTTGATACATTTTTAAGGGAAGATCTCTGTGACTTCTAATCCACAAAGAGTACATCTGATACATAGCAGTTTCGCTTGTAGGCCTTAGAGCAAGCCTGTCCTCTCCTTTAATCTTTTCAAGCCAAAAAACCTCTGGAGTAAATCCTTTAACATGGCTCGCCTCTTTGTGAAAATTTTTCTCTGGGATAACAACCGGAAAGAAACTTGGTTTGTGTTTCCTTTTTTGAAGAGCTTTTTCATAAATGTCATACATATTTTCAATAGCCATTGCCCCCCAAGGCCTTATTACAACAAACCCTTTTACATTGAATCTTAAGTCAGTAACCTCTGCTTTTTCCAATACCTGGGAATACCATTCACTGAAATTTTCATGTTTTTTTACTGTAATTCCTTCTTGTGAGTGTTTTACCATAGAGAGCATAGGAAATAATGGTTTAAAATGTTTTTTGAGAAATGTTTGTGTTATTTATTTTTCTCTTTTTCAAATTTGCTTTAATTAAATAAGGGGCCCTCCCAAAGCCCTTTGAGATATTTCATTTACTGCTTTTCTAAGATAATTTGACTCAAGCGCAAATCCAAGATTCTCCCCGCTTCCTACTTTGAAATTATTGATGCCTATGACTTCTCCTTTTTTGTTAATCAGAGGCCCTCCTGAATTTCCAGGATTCAATGCAGCATCTGTTTGTATGTAAGCCTCTATTTTATTAGGGCCTGGCCTGTGAACAGCAGAAACAATTCCTTCTGAAACACTGAACTGCAGTCCCAAAGGGTTTCCAATTGCAATTACTTTTTCCCCTATCTGGATTTTGCCTGAATCAGAAAGCCTGAGACTTCTGTAATTTCCTGGGATTTTTAGCAAAGCAATGTCAAGGCCGGGATTATATCCTATAAATTCAGCTTCAGTTACTTTTTGGTCATAAGTTATTGCTTTGATGCGCCTTCCCCCCACAAGGACATGGGCATTTGTTACAGTGAACCCGTCATCGGTAATTATAAATCCTGTTCCCTGCCCTCTCTCTGTCATTATTGATACTACTGATTTTATTGACTTTTCAATAATCCCTGAAAAATCATCTCCTGCAGATGCTTTTAACAAGTCAATTTCCTGCCCTATTGAGCCGAGCTGTACGTCTAAGGAGTCTTGAGTTTGTCTTAGCTCTTCTCTTGTCTGTATAAGACTCTCTGTAAGAGTATTTATCTTGCTTTGAACGTCAGTTATTTTTGCATCCAGGGAGTTATAATCCACAGTCTGTTTTGCCATTAAAGCATACAATATGACAAAGTTGCTTACTATCATTATAAGAATTGCTGAGCTAAAACCCCCTATAATTATTTTGTGATGCCTTTTTAATGCCATTTACATAAACCTTTAAAACCTGTTAGTCTGTAATTCCCAAGATATAAAAACTTAACTTTATTTATTTTATAATCTTTAATTAATGCAAAGGGCGCATAGTTTAATGGATAGAATTTCCGGTTTCGGTTGGTAAGTTCGCGAAGGGCAATTTGCCCTTATTAATATCGCGAGCGAGCTTAGGAAAACCCGGTAGGTGGAGGTTCGATTCCTCCTGCGCCCGCTGATACTTTTTTATACCCTTTTGGTTTTTTGAGATTATGGATGCAGAAAAAAAGAGGTTCTTCACAGCTGTTTCGGTTTTAGTTGGAACATCCATTGGAGCAGGGGTGCTGGCAATACCTTATGTTGCAGCACAGGCAGGTTTTTTTGTTGCTCTGGCATATATAGTTGTTTTAGGGCTGCTTGTTTTTGTAGTTAATCTTTATTTTGGAGAGGTTATTTTAAGAACAAAGGGAGATCATCAGATTGCAGGCTATGCAGGGAGATATCTTGGAAGAAAAGGAAAAATTATTCTTGAGTTTGCAACAATTTTTGGCATCTATGCAGCAACTATTGCCTATATGTTTGGAATTGGAGAGAGCTTAAGCTTTTTGATTTTTAAAAATTCAGATTACACTCTTTTTTTTGGAGTGGTTTTTGGAATTGCGATGTCTGGCCTGCTTTGGAAAGGAATAAAATCCCTGAAGAAATTTGAAAAAATAGGAGTTTTAGTTATTCTTGCACTTCTTGTTGCCATTTTTGTTATTTTTTTTAAAGACATAAATTTTATCAACTTTTATTCTTTTAACATTGGAAATATCTTTTTGCCTTTCGGAGTTATTCTTTTTGCCCTGATGTCTTTTTATGCTATCCCGGAACTTCAGATTATTCTTCATAAGAATGAGAAACAGATGAGAAAAGTTTTAATTACAGGAACAGCAATCTCTGTTATTTTTTACTCTATATTTGCATTTGTTGTTGTTGGAGTGAAAGGGATTCAAACCCCTGAAATAGCGACTCTGGCTCTTGGAGAGTTTTTTGTTTTTTTAGGAATATTTACTCTATTTACCTCTTATCTCTCTTTAGGGAATGCTCTTCTTGAGAATTTAATGTATGATGAAAGATTAAGGAAGTCAGAAGCATGGTTTTTAACCTCAATTATTCCGATTTTTCTTTTTGTTTTTATACGTATTTTTGACTTTCTTTCATTTACAAAGATTCTTTCTGTTGGGGGAGTTGTTTCAGGAGGCCTTATTGCAGTTTCTGTTCTATTCATGGTAAAAAAAGCAAAAGAAAAAGGGAACAGAAAGCCGGAATACTCTGTCCCTGTTAATTGGTTTATTATATTATTTTTGAGCCTGATATTTGCGACAGGGGTTTTTATGCACTTGGTTTGAAAGATTTCTACTTTAACATCTTCTCAAGAATTTCCCTTGCTGTTTTAAAATCAGCCCTTTTTTGAGTCAGCCTCATTACCTGGCCTATTAGGAAGTTTAGTGATTCCTGTTTTCCGCTTTTAAAGTCTTCAACAGCTTTTTTGTTTTCTTTTATAACCTGCCTGCAGACTTTTTCTATCTCGCTTTCTGAGGAGATTTTCCTGTATTTTTCAAGCTCTTTTTTTGGAGAAAATGATGCCGGAATGAATTTCCTTAAAATTTCCTGCGCTTTAAGTTCTGTTATTTCTTTTGATTCAACAAGCTTTAAAAGCTCAACAAAGTGCTCAGGATTAATGTTAATCTCAGGGTCATCCAGCTCTTTTTTGTTGTAGTTCAGAACACTCATGAGCTCAATAGTCACCCATTGGGTAGCCAGTTTTGGATTTATTTTATCAACAACTTTTTCAAAGAACTCAACAATCTCCAGTTTTTTTGTCAGGACTTCTGCAGAGCTTCTGTTAATCTTGTGCTTTTTCAGAAGCTTTTTCAGCTTTTCATAAGGGGTTTCAGGAAGATTGGATTTTATTCTGCTGATTCTTTTTTTGTCAATATTTATCACAGGCAAATCAGGCTCGGATATAAACCTGTAGTCATGAGCCTGTTCTTTTGTCCGCATTCTTACTGTAATTCCTTTTGCTTCGTCAAACATTCTTGTCTCCTGTGTTTTTTGATGCCCGCCCTTTTGCCTTTTAATTTCATACTCAATTGCTTTTTTGATGTTTTTTAAGCTGTTAATGTTTTTTATTTCCACTCTTTCTCCTTTTTCAACTGAAACATTGACATCTGCCTTTATCCCTAATTTTTTGTCAATCGCTTTTATGTAGGCAAGTGTTACAATCAACTGCCTTAACCATTCAATAACTTGTTCTGAAGATGTAAAATCAGGTTCTGTTACAATTTCTATTAAAGGAATTCCTGACTTGTTGTAATTTATCTCTCCTGTCTGGGGATTCCATGCAGCAGGGTCTTCTTCAAGGTGGCATTCAGTAATTTTTATTCCCAGAAATTTTCCCCTTTCACCAACAGGAACTGCGTGAGGGCCTGAAATTGTGTTTTGGAAGCCCTTTGGAAGATCTGGCCAGTCATAATGCTTTCTCTGCCAGACTAATTTCTCATTTACTCTGCATTTAAGAATTAGCGCAATCTGGATTGCTTTGTCAATTGCTGTTTTGTTTGGAAGAAGAGGCTTTGCTCCTGGCTGGCCTGTGCATATCGGGCAGATGTTTGTGTTTGGCATAGAATCCTTCAATCCGTGCTCAGCTTTGCATCTGCAGAAAAGCTTCCCATTTGTAAGCAGATACCCGTGAATTTCGAGTCCTATTTTAGCTTTCATCTATCTTGAAAAGAAACAGGATTTTTATAGGTTGTGATGAATAAGAACTTAAAAAACAAAAAAATTTTAATTTAAAGCTCCAGAGCCAGACAGCTAAATCTTTCCGACAAGGTCAAGCCCTGGCTTTAGTGTTTCTTCTCCGGGCTTCCAGCTTGCAGGGCAGACTTCTCCGCTGTGCTCCATTACAAACTGGGCTGCCTGAATTTTCCTGATTAATTCAGCACTGCTTCTTCCGATGCTGTTGTCGTGCATTTCAAAAGCTTTCAGAATTCCGTCAGGGTCTATGATGAAGGTTCCCCTTAAAGGAATTCCCTCTTCCTCTATGTAAGTTCTGTAGTCTCTTGAAATTTTTCCTGTGGGGTCAGCAACCATCGGATACTGGATTTTTGCAATTGTCTTTGAAGCATCGTGCCATGCCTTGTGGACAAATGCAGTATCAGTGCTTATGCTCAGGATTTCAACATTCATCTTTTTGAGCTCTTCGTAATTGTCTGCCAGTTCTCCGAGCTCTGTTGGGCAGATAAAAGTGAAATCAGCAGGATAAAACACTAACACGACCCATTTTCCTTTGTAGTCAGAAAGCCTCACTCTTTTGATTTCTCCTTCGTGAAATGCTTCTGCCTCAAATTCAGGCGCTTTCTCGTTTATTGCTATCACTTTTTTTACCTCCGTTTAATTTAATTAACATAAAGAAATTTTAATCAGATTTTTCTGAACAATCAGTGCATGTTCCTATAAGGTTGATTCTTATTTTTTTAACACTGAATTTCCTGTTCTTTATTTTTGGGATTATTTTGCTTTCATTAGGAATTTCAATATCAATTATTTTGTTGCATTTCTCGCATATAAAGTGCTGGTGCTTTTCGGGATTTCCGTCAAACCTCATTTCTTTTACTGACTCGTCAGAAATTTTCTCTATAATGCCGTTGTCTGCCATTTGGTTTAGGTTTCTATAAACAGTGGCAAGGCTTATCATTGGCATCTTTTCCTTTACAGCTTCATAAACTTGCTCTGAGCTTGGGTGTATTTTTGTATTCCTGAGAAATTCCAGAATCTCTTTTTTTTGCATTGTCAGCCTTTCTGATTTTAATGAATTTTTTTCCATTTTACTATTAATAATTATTATTAATTAGAAATAATTACTATTTAAATGTTTCGGTTTTGGCAAGGTTATAATTATCCTTTCCACAATGTAGCTATCCAATTCCCTTTTTCTTTATTTTGAATTGTTTTAATTTTAACTAGATGCTTCTATGTCTTTCACAATTTGGCCGTTTTTATACTCTATCATGTGAATATATTTCATATCTGAACTTCTTCCAAGATCATTCATCTTTTCAGAAACATCGCTTCCACTAGAGAGTATTCTTGCAGCATTCTCAGCAAAACCTTCTGTTCCATTATTCTGCATTATTGCTGTAACAATATATCTCTCTTTTTCATTAAAGCAAAATAATAAGCTGTTTTTTCTATAGCCTCCAACCAAAAGCTGATGCTCATATATTACTGATTGGCTCTCTCTGTCTACTTTTGTATCAATATTAATTTTTGCTGGAGGATCTCTTGTATTTTTTCTAATATATTCAACAAATAATCTTCCAAAAGAGTGATGGTTGCCAGTTCCCCATTCAAGATTTTTCTCAATATCTTCAGGGACATCTAATCTTGCTATCTCATCATAATGGGAAATAGGATTTGGAATATATTGTGAGAGTTCAGTTTTCCTTAATGGAATATCTACAGTTAATGTTTCTTTATCCCTATCTATTTTGTCCAGATATTTTTCCAAGGGATAAAAAAACGGCTTTAGGAATACAGAGCCAACTGAATGGTGATATCGTTCACTAAAACCAGTTCCTTTAAGACCTCTTATTAATGCATCTATAAAAATTGAAGGGATAGTAGGAGAATAGGGAAGAATATCAGGGTATATTGCAATAGCAACTAACCCACTGAGAGCAGCCGCGATTTCTGTATACACTGATACACCAAAAGCGTATTCTTTATTAAATCTTGGGAGAGTGTCATGCAATCTTTTCTGCAGGCTTTCTGGAAGTGCTCCCAAAAACGGGTAAGAGACTGGACTGGTGTATTTAACTAAATTATCAGCAAAATTGATTAACTTTGGATTTGCAGAGTTTGTTTTTGCATCAATAATTTGAGATGAATTTAAGAAAGGCTTTATTTTATCAAATTCACTTTTTTTTATATCTGCCCTTAAGATAGTGTATCCCATTTCTTTGGCTATGTCCATGAGCTCTGGAGAAAATCCATTTTTCACCATATCTACACGAAGTATCAAATCTTCTAGACTTTCAGCTTTATACTGTCCTCCAAACATTCTCTTAAACATTCTTTGGATTAATTTTTCTTTCCTGTTATCAGGAAGAAGGGCTTTCTGGAATGGAAGTATTGTGGAATAAACTTCTTCTCTTTCCTTAAATGAAGCGCCTTCAACACCAAGATATTTTATTGCCTGCAATACGTGATGCTTTGAATCAGTATCATGGAAATCATCTCTTAAACAATTAATAAGCAAATCATCCAGTGTTTTTGTAAATTCCCCCTCTCTTCTTTTCCAGTATCCATCCTGCATAGGATCATATCTCAATAGAGCAGGATTTTTATTGATATTCTCTGCAATTAACCCCATTCTCTCTGTTATTGGCCCATCAGCCAGAGCCTTTATCCCTGATGCCAGCCTGTAGGTTAAATGCAGATACTCATCTTTCTGGCTTTCAGAGGCATTCTTGCTCTTAATACATTCTGCCCTTATTTTTGACATAGCATTTACTATTTTTGGGATGTCACTTCTGATGTCTTTTTCCTCTAATTCAATAACCATTGAAGACGGAGGGCTGTGTGTCATTTTTCTAATTTGTCATTTTTAATTTGTTTGTAATATGTCTCAATTTCTTTCATTTTATAGTAGATGTTTTCTATAGTTGATGGACCTAATTTTTCAAACTCACCAGAACGAAACCAATAAGTCTTCATCTTATCACCTTCCTCATTAATTAATGTGATGGCATGCATTCCTTCTAAAGTTGGTCCAAACTCTTTTGAATAATATATTCCTCTTTGCCCTATTGGAATATAGGAGGGAGTTTTTTTAAAAGAGTATGAATTGCCTTCAAGTTTTTTAATAATAACTGCCTTTTCTCCTTTTATATACTCAACTATCCTTTTGCCTTGCCTTATCTCTTTTAATGTTGTGGTTATATACTCTCTCCAACTTCGTTCTAGATTGGAAAAATCTGCTTCTTTAACAAATGCAGGTTCTTGTTTTTTTATCCATGTGTAAAAATCATCCACTTTTTTTCTAGTCGATTCTAAACTGCTGTTTCCCTTAAGAAAATAAAGATCCATTATAGAAATATATGAATTTATTCGCTCTATTTTTAGCTCATTTATTCTTGGATCTTGGGGGTTATTTGCAATAAAAGCGTCAATAAGTCTGATTTTATTCTCTCCAGATGAAGTCCTAATATTTTCTATGGTTGCTTTAAGATAAAGTTTTTCTTCTTGAATATTCTCTAAAATTGTTTTAAGAGGCTTTTTTTCATTTTCTGCTTTAGATAGTTGATCTATTTTTCCTTCATAACCTTCAATCTCATCTTTAGTCAATATCCCTTCTTTTTTAAGTGCGGCAATCTCTTTTTTTGCTTCATCATATTTTTTTGACTCAACTAATGAGTCTAATGATTTAATCTTGGAAGTTTTTTTTGCTTCTTTTAAATTAATTTTAAGTGTAGCTATGTCAATTTGCTCTAAGGATTTGTGCTTGCTATATTCTTCTAAAAGTTCAGATGCTGCATCAAAGCTCTTTTTTTCTAAAAGTTCTTCAAACTTTGCTTTTCTTTCCTTCTGTTCAAAATAATTAGTTACTCTGTCAGCTACTTTGGGAGCATTCCAAAGTGTAAGCCCGACTAATCCGATTATTGCATAATCCCTTATCCTCTTCATCACAGTATTGGAATTTACAACAGATATTTCAGCCATTTTTTCTTCTTTTAATTTTTTATATTGGTTTTTTCAGGAGGCTGAATGTCTAATTGCATCCCAGGATTTTCAGGAATAATGTATGCAAGATTGACATATTCTCTTATAAGTGCTGTATCGTGCCTTCCGACACTGCATCCATTGTTTTTCCTATAATCTGTAATTTCCCTCTCTAGCTCATTTATTCTGGAATCAAGAAATTCGGTTTTTTCGGCTTTTATTGTTTTTGTTCCAACTTTATAGCCCCTGTCATGCCTGCATTCAATTTCATATTTTACATCATCCCTGTTCATATACTCTGGCTTCAGCTCATAATGGCTTCCTGCCCAGCAGGTTACTTTGCTAAATTCTTCTCTTGTAAGCTCTTCTTTTCTCTCTTCTCTTATTGTGACATGTTTGAGAATAGTGTCAATATTGTATTTTTTAACCTCTTCTTTGCTGGTTTTTCCAAGAGCCAGTGCTGCCATTGCCCTTACTCTCTGAGCAACATAGTCCTCGTTTAAATTTAATTTTTCCAATATCTCAGGATTGAACTCTGGAACTGGCTCTCCTCTTTCGTCAGTTTCCCCTTTTTTATGCTTTACAAGCCTGTTGATTAGGTAAATTTTATAACTCTCTCTTGAAAGAGTTGCCCAGTTTGCCTGCTGGACAGAAGTGCTTCCGTTTTCAATCATCTCGTCCTCAAAATCTTTTGCTTCGCCGTAAAAATCAGAAATTTCTTCCAGAGCGCTTTCTGCATCACCTTCTCCGGGATTTGCCATATAGAAAAGCAGTGATTGGGGAATAAGGGTTTTAAATGAATCTCCTTTGTGTTTCATGTCAATAAGAGTGTATCCCATAGGAACATATGATATGTCAAAATCATCCTGCACAACTATAAACCTGTTTCCCTTTTCTGCCTGTTTTAAAACCTCTTCTGTAGGGGGTTTTTTAGCCAGTTTTCTTTTTTTTAGTTTTGTTTCAAGATTCATTTTTTTCTTCTGTATCTTTAATTGCATTATAATAATTCTCTATCTCCCTCATTTTCTGGTTCAGCTGATTTCTTATTTTCTAAAAGATTTCCTCAAGAGAGGAATTTTTCATTCTGGAATTTTTGTCACTTGCATTTTTTTCGGCAGTTTTCTCACTTAATCTTCTTTTTTCTGCCTCTTCCTGCTCCCTTCTTGCCTCTTTCAGCTCAACTTTAAGAATTGCCATATCAGAATCAGTAAGAGTTTTATGTTCTTCATATGCTTCTAAAAGCTCAGATGCTGCGTCAAATCTTCCTTTTTCTATAAAACTTGTGATTTTTTTTCTATTCTGGCTGTATTCTAAATAAGAATTTATCCTTCCAACAGCACTAGGAGCATTCCACACTGTAAGCCCGACTAATCCGATTACTGCATAATCCTTTATCCTTCTCATTACAGTATCAGTATTGACAATAGACACTTTAGCCATTTTTTTCTCCATTATTTTGTTTAGGCAGGAATCTCTTTACATTATCATAATCTAGCACAGAATCCCCTATTTCTTTTCTTATTCTGCTATAGTCTGTTCCATCAGAGTGGGCTATGTCTTTTATAAGGTGCCTGTAAACATCAAGGCTTGGCTTTAATCCATAATCTCTTACAAGCAGGGCAGCATGAGATATGTCCCTTCCGCATAAATTAGGATTTCTTTTAACAATTTCTCTCGGGTCTATTTCTTCTGGGATATACTTTCTCCAGATCTCTATCTGCTCTTCTATGGTAGGCATTCCAAAATAAAGCTTGTGCGGAAACCTCTGGATAAATGTTTCATTAATCAGGTCAGGCCTGTTCATTGTCCCTATTATGTTCACTCCTTCTATTGGCTTGTTTAGTTTAGACTGAAGCAGCCCTGTCCATCCGGACTTGTGGGTGATTATTCCTTTTTTTTCAATTAGCGCATCCATTTCATCAAAAACCAAGATGCATGGCGCAAGCTGCTTTGCCCTGTCAAGGTATTTGTCAATTTTTTTTCCTGTTTCTCCAACAAACTTGTCTTCTGGCTCAGAGCCGCTGATAACAATGTAATTAAATCCGTATTCTCCTGCCAATGCCTCGGCAAACTCTGTCTTGCCTGTCCCAGAGGGGCCGTAAAATAATGCTATGCTTCCGTTATTTTTGTCAAATATTCTCCTCATGACTTCCTTATGAGTGTTGTATCCTCCGACATCCCTTAATTTCTTCTGTGGCTCTCTGAAAGGCATGTCTCTTAATGCAGAAGGCTTTGTCCTTTTTAACGCATATTCTAGATCCCCCTTTGTTACCTTAACCCTGTCATCAAGTACTGCTTTTGTAAATGATTCGTCAAGCAAGCCTCTTAAATCTGCTCCTGTATATCCAAAAGTCAGTTCTGCCATATGTTCTAAATCCTCCTCACTTATTTCAAACTGGTGCCCTCCTTTGCCATAAGCATGCATCTTTAAAATCGCAAGCCTTCCTTTTTTGTGAGGCGGCATAAATTCAATCTCTTTTGAAAATCTTCCTGTTCTTCTTAAGGCATTGTCTATTTTATTTGGCTTGTTGGTCATTCCAAAAACAAATATTCCGTGGTTGGAGTCAACTCCGTCCATTTCTGCCAGAAGCTGATTAAGTGTCTGCTGCTGCCCGAGATCCACAATATCCTCTCTGCTTGAAAACCTGTCCACTTCATCCAGCATTAAAATAGCTTTTTTCTCGCCTCTATTGACAATTTGCCTAAGCTGAGTATAAAGCTTACTTACCTGCTGAGGATTTGATATATTCTTTCCGTCATAAATAGGGCATCCAAGTTTTGTTGCAATATACTGGACTCCAAGGGTTTTTCCTGTTCCAGGAGGGCCAAAAAAAAGATAATTACGATGCCCCATCTCCGTTCCAAACCGGTCTATATTTGAAATTGTGGCTATAATTCCCTCTAAATCCTCTTTAAGCTTTTCTGGAATGTAATATTCATTTTCTGTTATTTGTGAGGCTATAGGATAAATCTGCCCGTTTCCAAGATTATCCCTGATTTTCATCCGGATTCCCAGGTCATTCTCTGCTTTTCCATCTCTGGGATTTGTTCCAAAGAAGCTCATTTTAATTATCTCCTCCAGTTAAGTTTTCCTCTAGCCTTGAAATAGGGCATCTGTAAAATTCACATCCTGACACACTTCCATTTGGTGAAACATAAGTTTTTCCGTAATCAAGAGGGCACTTGGATTCTTTTTTTATTCCATAGCTCTTTCCTATTGCAATGCAGTTATTTTTGTGAATAAGGGAGGATTCAATTTTATTTCCTTTTAAAACCCTTTGTCCAAGCAGGTATCCTCTTAATTGGTCTATTTGTTTTTGATTTAATCTGCCAACATATTTCCCTTTTCCTTCTGGGAAAACAAGGTTAATTCTCAATGGCAGGTCTAACCTTTCTGCCAAATTAACTATGTTTTGGACATCATTAAAATTATCCTCATAAATAGCAGAAGTAATTAGTGTTGGAAAATAATCTTTTAGTGTTTTGATATTTCCTATTACCCTGTCAAATAAGCTTCTTCCAGTAATCTGTTCGTATAATGCCGGATTTGAGGCATGCAGGCTGACCTGAATCTGGGTTCTTTTTCTTGCCTTTTCCTCTAATGCTAGAAGATTTTCCGGAATAATTGTGGCATTTGTTGAGATATGGACATTTCTTTCCCTATCATGAATATGCCTTATAAATTCAATAATTCTCTTATCTAAAAATGGCTCTCCCCCTCCAATTCCTATGGTTTTTGCATCAGGATTCTCGTCTATAATTTCAAGAATCCTCTCTTCTGGAAGAACAGTACCATCTAAGCTTTGATAGCAGAACCTGCATTTTTCATTGCAGTAAGCGTTAATATCAATTGTCAGCTTTTTCATTGTTTTCCGGCTCTTTTAAAACCTCTATATTTAATTTGACGATTGTATCTGGCTTTAGCTCTTCTTTTAGTATTTTAGGAATAACTATTATTGCCTGTTTTCCGTGTTTTGCAATTCTCTTTGTTATTGTGAATTTATTGGTCTGCATTTTACATCCGGGATACATACCTAATAAACACCGGTAACATCTTATTTATAAATCTTTCGTTTGTTATCACTTTAAAATAACATAAGACACAAATATGTTTCTGGTACTGAGAAGATTTTTAATTCCAGCTGTCTGGCCCCATAATTTAGATGTGTTTTCTTTGGCAAGGTTATAATATTAAGAGTTTTGTTTTATCACTGAACATATTTTAGTATAGATAAGAAGTTTATCTCGCAATCTCCCAAAAAAGGTTAAATTGTCTTAGATAGGTTTGAGCAATTTTATGGCTTTTTATAATTATAAGGTAATATGGATCTCCCCACACAAAAATAAATACTTTCTTCTGATAAATAACTATCGTTGTATCTCCCAGATACTTAGAACTAATCTCCCTATATTCAATATTTCTCTCATTTAATCTTTTCCCTCCAAGAGGGATAATTATCTTTTCTCTTACTCCTTTTTCCTTGATGATGGTAAAATATTGTTTTAAATAAATTGGTTCAACTGTCTCTAGTTTATTTTCATCAACACCTAGCAAATATACTGTATCATTTTTTCTCAAGTCTGATATTAGGTATTTTATGAGCGTTCTATAAACCCCTTTTCCCCTGTATAATTCAATTTCTGTTTCTTCGTCATTTAATTCATGTAGTTTAGCGAGTTTGGGAAGTATAGAGTCAAGTTTTCTTAATTTTAACTCAAAAATCTCTCTTAATACCTTAGGATTTATTGATTGATAGTGTTTTTTTCCATTTATTGTGACAGTATTAATTATTCCTCTTTCTATTAACCTTTCAAGAGTATCGTAAATGTAAGATCTATGTAAACCGGTTTTTTCTGCTAATTTTGTTGGATTCAGGACTTTATTCTTTAAGAGTGTTAAATAAACTTTGGTTTCATTGTCTGTTAATCCTATCTCTTTCAATTCTTCTTCATACATAAGAATATTAAACTAAGTTGAATATATAAAATTTTCGTAATATTTCTTACAACAA
>Ga0256830_1001652_pt1 | contig 15494 bp, 12 predicted proteins | sample 128326metaG_FD_190537 | JGI IMG/M metagenome (GOLD analysis project Ga0256830, IMG submission 190537) | Hydrothermal vent microbial communities from Lau Basin, Pacific Ocean - 128-326 | ecosystem: Environmental > Aquatic > Marine > Hydrothermal vents | place: Pacific Ocean: Lau Basin | collected... | reverse complement strand
AAACCATGCACCAGCACATGAAGACCTACAGCGTCGGCTTCGGCGTCAACGGCCAGTTGGATGCGGACCCGCCAGACCCGAGCACCCCGTTCGCCTGGCCGCAGGCCGTCGCCGACACGGTCACCACCGTCGACGACCTGCGCCACGCGGCGTACAACGGCCGCGGCCAGTTCCTCAGCGCGGCCAACCCGATCCAGCTGGTCAACGCGATGCAGGAGATCTTCGACGACATCGCATCGGCCACCGGCACCGCCACCGCGGTCGCGTTCAACACCCAGGAGATCGAATCCGGCACGCTGGTATTTCGCGCCTCGTTCAACACCAAGACCAACGAGGGCGACCTGGTGGCCCAGCAGCTCAATGCCGACGGCACCATCGACCCGACCATCGTATGGAGCGCCGCCGAGCAGTTGGACAGCAAGATCAACAGCAGCTCCGATTCGCGCGTGATCGTCACCTACAAGAACAACGGCGACGCCACCAGCACCGGGATCCCGTTCCAGTGGGCCGAATTGAACACCACCCAGCAGGGACTGCTGGACACACCCCAGCCCACCGGCGTGGCCGCATCCACCAACACCTTCGGCGACGAGCGCCTGGCCTACCTGCGCGGCCAGTATCAGAACGAAGGATCCAACGGCAACAACGGTGAATTCCGCGAACGTGCCGACGTGGGAGGCAAACTCGGCGACATCGTGCACTCAACGCCGGTGTTCGTCGGCAAGCCCCAGTTCCTGAACCGCAGCGGCGGGGCCTATCCCACCACGTCGCTGTATGCCGACTTCGTGGCCGCCAAGGCCAACCGCCCCGAAGTCACCTACGTCGGGGCCAACGACGGCCTGCTGCATGCGTTCAACACCAGCGACGGTTCGGAGCTGTTCGCCTATGTCCCCGACATCCTGATGAAGGACCTGTCGGAACTCACCGACCCGAACTACGCCCACCGCTTCTACGTGGACCTGTCGCCGGCGATCAACGACGTGTACTTCACGCCCACCAGGGGCACCAATGCCGGCGCACTGAGCTGGAATACCGTGCTGGTGGGCGGCCTCGGCGCCGGAGGCAAGGGCTACTACGCCCTCAACGTGACCAACCCGGCCGACCTCGACACCGAGGCCGAGGCCAAGAACAACGTGATGTGGGAATTCTCCGAGGCCGATGACGGCGGCGTTGGCAACAGCGACCTGGGCTTCACCTTCAGCCAGCCCATCATCACCATGAGCAATCTCGACGACGGCAGCGGCAACAAGGTCTGGGTGGCCATCTTTGGCAACGGCTACAACAGCACCAGCGCCGACGGGGATTCCGCGCTGTACATCCTGCGCCTCGACGGCGGCCTGGACGGCGTGTGGACCCCGAACGTCGACTTCTTCAAGGTCAGCACCGGCTATGGCAAGGCAGAAAGCGCCGACACCCACACCCCGAACGGCATCGGCGGTGTGCGCGCGGTGGACATCAACAGCGACGGCACCGTGGACTACGTCTACGCCGGCGACCTGCAGGGCAACCTGTACCGCTTCGATCTCACCAGCAGCATCGCAACCAACTGGACCAACGCACCCAAGCTGCTGTTCACCGCCCGCTACAAGGCCGGCGACGCGTTTCCCCGTGACATCGTGCAGCCCATCACCACCAGCCCGGTGGTGGTGGAACACCCGGACAACCCCGGCGAACTCATCGTGATCACCGCCACCGGCAGCTGGATGACCACCGACGACGCCACCAACACCGAGATCCAGTCCATCTACGGCATCTGGGACGACATGTCCAACAACCCGACGGTGAGCATGTCCTCGACCAGCAACCAGCTGGTGGAACAGGTGTTCACCAACTACAGCACCCTGGAAGACGGCTACACGGTACGCAGCCTGACCAACAATGCGGTGAACTGGAAGAACACCGGCAACGCCGCCAACAAGGTCAAGGGCTGGTACATCGACCTCGACGTACCCGCGGCCGGCGGCGGCGTAGTGGAGTACCCCGGTGAACGCGCGGTGCGCAACCTGCAGCTGCGCGGCGGCGTACTGTTCGTGAACACGGTGATCCCGAAGGACACCGCCGCCTGCAGCACCGGGGTGGGCGGCTTCGAACTGGGCTTCAACCCGATTACCGGCGGCTCGGGCTCGGACGTCATCTTCGACATCAATGCCGACAACAGCTTCAGCGAAAGCGACAACATCGGCGACCAGGCCGGCGATGCCAACATCGTCACCGGTGTCCGCTTCGACAACGGCACACCGTCCGACGCCGCATTCATCGGCAGCCGGCGCATGACCCAGGTGGGTGACGACGTGCGCAGCTTCAAGACCAACACCGGCGAGTCGCCCAATACCGGACGCACCTCGTGGCGCGAGATCACCCCGTAACCCCGGCCAGCGCCAGCGGCCGGCAAACAGGACCAACCAAAGGACGACACCATGTACCAGCGCAGTTTTCATCCAAGCCCGTGGGCGGCCCTGCTGGCCGCCCTGCTGGCCAGCCTGATCGGCATCACAACGGCCCACGCCAAGCACGGCTCGTCGCCGATGGAAATCACCATGCCCGCAGGCTATCCGAAGGCCTTCCAGGCCATGGGCGTGGTCTTCGACATCGACGCCGCCACGGTCAGCATCAACGGCACCCGCTATACCCTGGCCATCGACTTGGTAGTACACTCCCCCACGTCCAGTGACGCGTCACGCTTCGAGCTGCGCGAGGGCGTCGAAGTCGGCTTTTCGTACTCCGCCGGCACAAACAACCGCCTCGTCATCTCGGAAATATGGATACTGCCCCCGGGCACCTACCGGCCGAGCTGACGCCCCGGCCCGTGACTGAACATCCTCGAACGACCGGCGGCCACAGGAGACATTCCCGATGAACCACAGATCCCCCACACCCCGATACCGCGGCTTCACACTGATCGAACTCATGGTCACCGTGGCCGTGGTTGCCATCATCGCCTCCGTCGCGATCCCGGCCTATCAAAGCTCGGTGGACAAATCCCGCCGCAAGGACTGCATGGGCGCGCTGACCAGCTTCGCCAACGCAATGGAGCGCCACGCCACCACCAACAACGGCAGCTACCTCGGCGCCGCCGTTGGCGGTGCAGACACCGGGGCACCGGCCATCTTCGCCACCCAGGCCCCGATAGACGGCAACAACAAGTCCTGTGACCTCACCATCCAGGCGGCCACCGCCAGCACCTACACGCTGCGCGCCTCCCCGATCGGCGGCGCGGTTGCAAGCAACAGCTACAGCATCGACGGCATCATCGAGCTGGACCACACCGGCGCCCGCCGCTGGGACCGCGACAACGACGGCCTGGGTGCCAACGACAACTGCTGGGAAACCACCTGCTGACAGCGGCACAGGGTCCGCCCCCGCTGCCGGGGCGGGCCACCCGGCCTCGTCCGATCTTCCGCCCGCAATAGTCCGTTCGTCGGACAAACCCGACCTTTCGTCGGCAAACCATCGCGCCCCGGGGCACGATGTTCAATACTTCGGCCCATGAACAGGCTGAACGGATTCACTCTGATCGAACTCGTCACCGCCCTGGCCGTCGCCGGGGTGGTGCTCGCGATCGGCGTGCCCAGCTTCCAGAACTACATTTCCAACACCCGCCAGACCACCGCCATCAACGACCTCGCCGGCGCCCTGCAACTGGCGCGCAACAGCGCCGTCTCACGCCGGGTACGTGTCACCGTCTGCAAAAGCCGCGACGGCGCCAGCTGCGAAACCGGATCGGGCTCCGGGGACTGGTCCCAGGGCTGGATCGTGTTTCTCGACCCCGACACTCCCGGTACCCGCGACGCCGACGAGGAACTGCTGCGCGTGCACACCGCCCTGCCAGGCAACGCCAACTTCACCGGCAACACCAACGTGGTCAACCGCGTATCGTTCTCCCCGCAGGGCCTGGCCCGCGGCAGCAACGGCACCCTGACCTACTGCGACTCCCGTGGCGAACAACGCGCCAACGCGCTGGTGATCTCGGTCGGCGGACAGGTACGCCAGGCGCAGGACACGAACAACGACGGCATCGTCGAAGACGGCAATGGAGACAACATCTCATGCTGAATCCCTCACCCGACAACACCTGGCCGCGTGGGCCCCGGCGCCCCTCGGGCTTCACGATGATCGAGATACTGGTCACCCTGGTGATACTCTCCATCGGCCTGCTGGGCCTGGCCGGCCTGCAGATCGGCGGCCTGCGCGCCAACATGGGCTCGGAGCAGCAAAGCAAGGCCACGCTGATGGCCGACGACATCATCGAGCGCATGCGCGCGAACCCGCTGGGCGTGGAGGCCAACGGCTATGCCGCCATCGACAGCGCCAACCTGGACTGCGGCAGACTTCCCAGCCCGTTCTGCAGCAACTACAACGACGGCTCCGAACACGCCGCGGAAAACTGCACGCCCACCGAGATGGCAACCTTCGACGCCTGGGTCTGGGCCTGCGGCATGCCCGTCTCGTCACAGACGCTGCCCGGCGGCGTCGTCAACCGACTCAGCGGCGGCGCCGCGACGATACAGTGCGTGGACGCCGACCCCGCCGACGGCGACCCCTGTTCACCCGGATCCCAGCACATCGTATCCGTGAGCTGGCAAAGTCGGGCACCCAGCGAGGGCGAGGTCGCGGATGTCGACAACGGCGGCACCATCGCGGTGGATGCCGGCGACCAGGTCACGCGCAACGTCACCGTCAGCGTCATACCATGAACAGGAGTCACGCCATGACCACGCACACCCCCCCGGTCCCCGATACCCCCCGTGCGCAACGGGGCTTCACGCTGGTGGAAATCATGGTAGCGCTGACCATCGGCCTGGTGATGGCCGCCGGCATACTGCAGGTCACCCAGGCCAACAAGGCCTCCAACCGCATGGTGCGCAACCTGGGTTTCGTACAGGAAAACATGCGCACCTCGATGGACATGCTGACACGCGACATCCGCCGCGCCGGCTTTTTCGCCATCGACGGGATACCAGTACTCACCCCGCCGGCCCCGGCGCTGGACCCGAACACCACGGTGGACGGCGGCGGCATCGACAACGACACGATCACCGTGAACTACGTGCTGGACCCGGGCTACTTCGACGGGCGCGATTGCCTGGGGCAGGCACCGCCCGCCGGGACCACCATGATCAGCAACACCTATTTCGTCCGCAACCAGCGGCTGATGTGCGAAGGCAATGGCAACCCGGGCAACCCGCAACCGCTGGTGGACGGCGTGGAGGCCCTGCAGATCCTGTACGGTGAAAATACCGACGGCGACCCGCGATCGGCCAACCGCTACGTGCGCGCCGACCAGGTGGCCGACATGCGCAACGTGGTCAGCGTACGCCTGGCGATGCGCTTCCGTTCCCGCGCCAACGTCACCACCACCGAAGACACCAACCGCTACACGTTGCTGGACGAGGGCCTCGCCCCGGCCCCCAACGACCGCCTGCTGCGTCGCGAGATCAGCACCACAATTTCACTGCGCAACACCTCGTAACAAGACCAGGAAGGCCAAGCAAATGCACCAACCACGCACAACACTCGCCGAACACCCCCCCGCCGGACAGCGGGGCGCGATACTGATCATCAGCCTGCTGATCCTGCTGGTGCTCACCGTGATCGGCATCAACAGCATGGACAACGCCGTCATGGAACAGAAGATGGCCACCAATTCGCGGGATGCCGCGGTAACCTTCCAGGAGGCCGAAACGGCCATCCGCAACACCTACTTTGCCTACCAGGACAACCCCGCATCAGCGATCTCGCTGGCAAAAAACAACATCGACGACGAAGCTGCCCGCACCACCAGGTTCCGTGACGACGGCAACGGCAACACCAGCCAGTCCGTCATCACCTACATCGGCGAAGTACCGCTGATCAACAGCAGCGCCGGCCAGTTCGTCGCCCATGGCACCGAAATAGCCGGCATCGCCAGCAAGGCAGGGCAAGGCATCAGCAGTCGCACGGTACAGGGCTACCGCACCTCCCCGATGCCGAAAATGAACCCGTAGACCGTCGCACAGGATCACAGACGCAACAGACCAACCGCCAACAGGGACATTCACCATGACGAAACGATCCAAATGGCCGTTTAGCTTTGCCGCATCACTACTGTATGTCATCACAGCCGGACACCCGGTGCTGGCCGAAGACACCGAGGTCCTGATCGGCTCCACCGGACAAAGCTGGGCCACCCCCAACGTGCTGTTCATCATGGACACCTCGGGCAGCATGAGCTCGGTGGACAACCCCAGCGAGGACGGCCGCACACGCCTGCGCATCGTGCAGGATGTGTTCAGGGAACTGATGAACAGCAACGCCGGATTCAACGTGGGCCTGATGCGTTTCGACCCCCGCGGCAGCGGCGGCTACTTCGTCAGCCCCATGCAGCTGCTGGACGCCAACAACCGCGACGCCATCATCGCTGCCTCCGAGGGCCTCACCGCGAGCGGCAATACCCCGCTGGCCGAATCCCTGTACGAAGCCGCCTTGTATTTTCGGGGCGACTCCGCGGAATTCGGCGGGAGCGATAGTGTCGCCGAGGTGTTCGACGCCGACCTGAGTACCGACAAGAACAGGGTCTATTCCAGCCCCATCACTTCCCAGTGCCAGCGCAACTACGTGGTGCTGCTGACCGACGGCCAGCCCGTGGGGGACGACCAGGCCGACAACCTGATCCCCAACCTGCCCGGTTACAACAGCGGGAGCTGCGGCTACAGCGCGGACGACTGCCTGGACGAGGTCGCCGACTACATGAACACCGTGGACCTGAGCGCCGACATCACCGGCGAGCAGAACGTCAACACCTACACCATCGGCTTCACTTCCGGCCAGGCCCTGCTTCGCGAGACCGCGCAGCGTGGTGGCGGCAGTTACGTGGTCGCCAACGACGACGCCCAGCTTCGCATAGCCTTCGAGGAAATCCTGCAAAACATCGTCGATGCCAACGACACCTTCTCCCCGCCGGCACTGGCAGCCAACACGTTCAGCAACATTTCACACTTCAACACCCTCTATTTCACGTTATTCGAACCCGCCAGCAGCCCGAAATGGAAGGGCAACGTGAAACCTTACCGGCTGGGCTTCGACCCGCTCGGCGTCTATGACGCAACCAACCGGCTGGCCATCGACAATCGCGGATTCTTCAGGGCCGACTCGGTGAGCCTGTGGTCGACCCGCCCGGACGGCGGCAGCATCGAAGCCGGCGGTGCCAATGCTCAACTGCCGTCCCCCGGCAACCGGAAAGTATTCACCTACACCGACGCGTACACCTACACCAATGGCGTACTCAATGGCGACACGGTGGCGCTGGACAACACGGTGCCGTATGAACTGCTCGGCCTGGATGCCACGGCCGTCGGCGTGGACACCAGGCGTGACGACATCATCGCCACCACCCTTGCCGCCACGCTGGGTGCACCGCTGCATTCGCAGCCGGTGGTAGTGACCTATGGCGGCACCGAAACCGACCCCGTGCTGACCCTGTTCGTCACCACCAACTCCGGTTTCCTGCACGCACTGAATGCCCGCACCGGCGAGGAACAATCCGCGTTCATTCCCAAGGAACTGCTGATAAACCTGGACACGCTGACACAGGGTGTCGGTCCCCACCCCTATGGCCTGGACGGCGACATCACCGTGTGGGTCAACGACCTCAATGGCGACGGCGACGGCGCGGACGTCGGCGAGCACGTCTACCTCTATACCGGCATGCGACGCGGTGGCAGCAACTACTACGCGCTGGATGTGACCAACCCCGAAGCGCCGAAACTGCTGTGGGTCATCGAGGGCAACGGCGTGAACCCCGACTTCGCCCAGCTCGGCCAGACCTGGTCCAAGCCCACGCTGGCCAGTGTCCGCTACGGCGGCGCCAGCAAGAAGGTGCTGATCTTCGCCGGCGGCTATGACACCGACCAGGACAACACCACCACCAATGCCATCGGCGTCGATGACGACATGGGCCGCGCGATCTACATCGTGGATGCGGAAACCGGGACCAAGCTGTGGGAAGCCGGCCCGACGCCGACGACGCCAACCGCACCCGACGCCCCCATCGTCACCCCGCCCGACCTGCTCATGGATTCGATGACCAACAGCATCCCGTCCGACATCCGGGTACTGGACATGGACTATGACGGCTTCGCCGACCTGCTGTACGTGGGTGACATGCGCGGCCAGCTGTTCCGTTTCGACATCGACAACAGCGGCAGCGACTTCACCGTCAGCGGCACGCTGATGGCCAAGCTGGCCGGCGCCGATGCCGCCAACAACCGCCGCTTCTACTATCCCCCGGACGTGGTACTGACTCAGCGGCCCGGCGAGGATCTCTACCTGTCGGTCAACATCGGCTCCGGCTACCGGGCCCACCCGCTGAACCCGGTAAATGCTGACGGCACCCCGGGCACACTGGTCAGGGATGCGTTCTATTCGGTGCGCGATCCGTACGTCAATGGCGTCAAGCCCCCGCAGGACTTCGTCGCAATCACCGAGGACCAGCTGTACGACGCCACCACCCAGCTGGTTGAAGACAGCGTCGCGCAACAGGCGCTGGATGCAAGCAAGGGATGGCGCATCGACCTGGCTGGAAACGGAGAAAAAGTACTGGCGCCGGCGATGACGGTGAACGGACAACTGCTGTTCACCACCTACACGCCCCCCCCCATCGTGAAGCGCGGTGACTGCGCGCCGCCTCCGGGCAACGGCACCCTGTACCGGGTCAACCTGTTCAATGGCAACCCGATACTGCCGGCGCAAACGGCCGAGGACAACACGGCGCCAACCATGGCGGCATCAGACCGCGCCGAGCAACTGGAACGCCCCGGCATTCCCTCCGCACCGGTAGTCGTCTTCAAGAAGGATGGTGACAACAACGTCGATATCGTTGAATGCGTGGGCACGGCCTGCAACCAGAGCCAGCAACGGCCGGTGATGACGGAGACCTATTGGCGCAACGAAAGCTAGATGACGCTCGGCGGCAGCAGCGCGGGTTCCGGGGTCACGGGCCCGCGCCGGGCCGCCGGTCAACCTTGCTGCAGCGCCTTCGGCAGCGAGAACACCACGCTCTCCACCTCGCCGTCGGCCTCGGTCACCGTTGCGCCAGTGAGGGCCTGAAGGCGCTCGATGACCTCGTTGACCAGCACCTCCGGCGCCGACGCGCCGGCGGTCACGCCAATGCGGGAAACCCCTTCGAGCCAGGCCGCATCGATCTGGCTGGCATTGTCCACCAGGTAGGCGCGAGCCCCCAGGCGCTCTGCCAGTTCGCGCAGGCGATTGGAATTGGAACTGTTGGACGAACCCACCACCAGCACCAGTTCACAGTCCCGCGCCAGCTCCTTCACCGCATCCTGCCGGTTCTGGGTGGCATAGCAGATATCGTCCTTCTTGGGCCCGGAAATGCCGGGGAACCTGGCACGCAATGCGTCGATCACCTGCCGGGTATCGTCCATCGACAACGTGGTCTGCGTCACGTAGGCCAGCGCGTCGGGGTTTCGGACCTGCAGGTCCTGGACATCGTCCGGTGATTCCACCAGGTACATGCCATCGCCCTGGTACTGGCCCAGCGTACCCTCCACCTCGGGATGACCGGAATGCCCGATCAGCACCACCTCGTCCCGGGCCTGCTCGTGGCGCACCACCTGCTTGTGCACCTTTGTGACCAGCGGGCAGGTGGCATCGAACACATTGAGTTCACGACTGGCCGCCTCGTCACGTACCGCCTGCGACACACCATGGGCACTGAAGATCACCGTCGCGCCATCCGGTACCTCGGCCAACTCGTCGACGAACACCGCGCCCTTCTCGCGCAGACCGTCCACCACGAAGCGATTGTGCACCACCTCGTGGCGCACGTAGATCGGGGCGCCGAAAAGCTCCAGTGCACGCTCGACGATGTCGATGGCACGATTGACCCCGGCACAAAATCCACGCGGGTTGGCTAACAGAATTTGCATTGCATCGTACTCTGTCCAGGTGCACTTCGGGCGCACCGATAATTCATCGAAACATTCGCTGAAGGTCGTGTGCGACTACTGAACCGTCATCGGCGGCTCACCAGCGGACACCTCCAGTATCTCCACCTCGAAGGTGATCTCATGCCCCGCCAGCGGATGATTGAAATCCACGGAGACCCGTTCCTCGCCCACCGCCATCACCATGCCCGGAATCTCGTCACCCGCCGGCGTGGTAAAACCCACGATAACCCCCTCGTCCAGGGTCATGTCCGGCGGAAAATCCGCACGACTCAGCGAGTGGACGTTGTTCGGATCCCGGTAGCCAAAGGCATTTTCGGGGCCTATGGTCAGCGTCTGCCGGTCGCCGGCATGCAGGCCGTACAGTGCCAGCTCCAGGCCGTCGACCAGCGTACCGTCACCCATCACGAAACGCATTGGCTCGCCACCGTCGGTAGACTCGGCAACGGTGCCGTCCTCCAGGCGAATGGAGAAATGCATCAGCACCTCGCTGCCGTGGCCTATGCCCACCGTCGGCGTATCACCCATGAGCGGCTAATCCTTTTGAGCCTGGCCATCACGCCCACCCCAGATGCTGTCCGCCACCAGGATCACCGCACCGAGGAAAATGGCCGAATCCGCCAGGTTGAACGCCGGCCAGGCCCAGCGATCGTAGTAGACCTCGATGAAGTCCACCACGTAGCCCTGCGTGACCCGCTCCCACAGATTGCCCAGCGCCCCCCCGAGGATCAGCGACAGGGCCAACGCCAGCCAGCGCTGCGACGACTCCAGGCGCCTGAGCCACACCACCAGTCCCACGCTCACCACCAGCGCGATGGCGGAAAAAAACCAGCGCTGCCAACCTGACTGGTCACTGAGAAAACTGAACGCCGCGCCGGTGTTGTGGGCAAGGGTCCAGTTGAAACCGGGAAACACCGGCACCGGCTGGTATAACGTCAAATAGTGGGTCGCCATGGCCTTGGTGGCCAGGTCCAGCGCCAACACCACAGCGGACAGCCAGAGCCATTTCAACATTGTTTCCACCTTCGGTACCTACTACCGTCATTCCGGCGAAGACCGGAATCCAGAGATTTTACCGATATTCCGGATCGCGCAACAAAACAACCTAGGCCAATTTTGGTTCGGTACTGACTGGACCTCCGCACAGACTGGATTCCGGCCTTGGCCGGAATGACGAAGGAAAAGACATTGGTCGAAAAATTCAACATTCAGGCAAACCGACGCACTTCGCCGTCGCCCTCGACATTCTCCACACAACGCCCGCACAACTCGGGATGCCGCTCGTTGTTGCCCACGTCCTCGCGGTGATGCCAGCAGCGCACGCATTTTGCGTGCGCCGACGGGGCCACGGCGATCCACAGCTCGTCGCCGTTTTCCAGGGTGTAGTGAATGGCATCGTCGGTCTTTTCCGTATCGCGATGCACCCGGGCGTAGGAAGTCAACAACACAAAGCGCAGCTCGTCGTCGAGCCGCAGCAGCCGGTCGTAGACCTCCGCGCCGCAGTACAGATCCACCTCGGCGTCCAGCGAGGAACCGATGCCGCCGGCCACGCGCAGGTTTTCCAGTTCCTTGCCCACGGCCTCGCGCACTTCCAATACCTCCTGCCAAAACCGCAAACCCATCTCGTCATCGGCAACGTCGGGGAAGGCATACCACTGTTCGAGAAACACCGACTCGCCCCGCTCGCCGGGAATGAACGACCACAGCTCCTCGGCGGTAAAACTCAAAATCGGCGCAAACCAGCGCACCATGGCCTCGATGATGTGGTACATGGCCGTCTGGCAGGAACGCCGTGCCAGGCTGTCGGCCTGGGTGGTGTACTGGCGGTCCTTGATCACGTCCAGGTAGAAGCTGCCCAGGTCGCCGTTGCAGAAGTGGTGCAGCTTTTGATAGATGCGATGAAAGTCGTAGGCATCGAAGGCCTCGCGAATCTCTACTTGCAGTTGGGCGGCGCGGGCCACGGCCCAGCGGTCCAGCACCAGCATCTCGGCCGGGTCCACGCTGTGTCTGGCCGGCTCGAAGCCGCTGAGGTTGGCCAGCAGGAAACGCGCGGTATTGCGCAGGCGGCGATAGGCGTCCGCCGAGCGCTTGAGAATCTCGTCGGACACCGTCATCTCGTTGCGATAATCCGTGGCCGCCACCCACAGGCGCAGGATGTCGGCGCCGAGGTTGTTCACCACCTTTTGCGGGGCCACCACGTTGCCCTTGGACTTGGACATCTTCTGCCCCTTGGCGTCCACCGTGAAGCCATGGGTCAGCACCGCCTGGTACGGTGCCTTGCCGAAGGCGGCCACCGAGGTGAGCAGGGAGGACTGGAACCAGCCGCGATGCTGGTCGGAGCCCTCCAGATACAGATCCGCCGGGCGCGCCAGTTCCTCGCGCCGGTCCAGCACGCAGGCGTGGGTGACGCCGGAGTCGAACCACACGTCCAGGGTGTCGGTGACCTTTTCGTAGTCGTCCGCCGCGTCGCCCAGCAGTTCTTTCGGGTCTAACTGGAACCAGGCGTCGATGCCTTTTGCTTCCACCTGCTGCGCGACCTGTTCGATCAAGTCCGCCGTGTCCGGGTGCAACTTGCCCGTCTGCTGATGCACGAACAGCGGAATGGGCACACCCCAGGTGCGCTGGCGGGAGATGCACCAGTCGGGACGATTGGTGACCATACCTTCGATGCGCGCACGGCCCCAGTCGGGCATCCAGGTGGTGTTGTCGATCTCTTGCATCGCCGCCGCACGCAGGCCGTTTTGGGTCATGGAAATAAACCACTGCGGCGTGGCGCGAAAGATGATCGGCGTCTTGTGCCGCCAGCAGTGCGGGTAGCTGTGGCGCAGCGAGGCCTCGTGCACCAGGGTGCCCTTGGTTTTCAGCACTTCCACCACCTGCGGATTGGCCTTCATCACGTGCTGGCCGGCGAACAGTTCCGTGTCGGGTAAAAACACACCGTTGCCGCCCACCGGGTTTTCCACCGGCAGGTGATATTTCTGCCCCACCACGAAGTCTTCCTGGCCGTGACCGGGGGCGGTGTGCACGCAGCCGGTGCCGGACTCGGTGGTGACGTGGTCGCCGAGGATCACCGGCACCTCTCTTGCGTAAAACGGGTGACCCAGTTTCAGCCCTTCCAGGTCCTCGCCGCGGCAATAGGCGATGACCCGGTAGTCGTCGCGTTCCCAGCGGCCCATGGCATCTTTCAGCAGGGCCTCGGCCAGCACCAGGCGTTCCGGGCCGTGCTCGCCGCTGGTCTGCACCACCACGTAGTCCAGTTCGGGATTCAGCGCCACCGCCTGGTTGGCCGGCAGGGTCCAGGGCGTGGTGGTCCAGATGACCACGGAGACGGGGCCTTCGCCGGTGTGTGTTTCACCGTCTTCGTCGGCATGGTGCACGCGGGCGAACAGGGCCAGTTCGTCGAGCACCGCGAAGCGCACGTCGATGGCCAGCGAGGTCTTGTCCTCGTATTCCACCTCGGCCTCGGCCAGGGCCGAGCCGCAGTCGGTGCACCAATGCACGGGCTTGGCGCCCTTGTGCAGGTGCCCGGCGTCGATGATTTTTCCGAGCGTGCGGATGATGTCCGCCTCGAACTGGTAATTCATGGTGAGATAGGGATTGTCCCAGTCGCCGAACACGCCCAGGCGCTTGAAGTCGGCGCGCTGGCCGTCCACCTGTTTCTGCGCGTATTCACGGCAGGCCTCGCGGAACGTCGACGCGTCCACTTTCACGCCGGCCTTGCCCACCTTCTTTTCCACGTTCAGCTCGATGGGCAGGCCGTGGCAGTCCCAGCCCGGCACATAGGGCGCATCGAAGCCGCTGAGGGTCTTGGCCTTGACGATGATGTCCTTGAGCACCTTGTTCACCGCGTGGCCGATGTGGATGTCGCCGTTGGCGTAGGGCGGGCCGTCGTGGAGGATGAACTTGTCCCGGCCGGCGCCGGCTTCGCGCAGCTTCCGGTACAGACCGGTTTCTTCCCAGTGCTTGAGCATGTCCGGCTCGCGCTTGGCCAGGTTGCCGCGCATGGGGAAATCGGTTTGGGGCAGGTTGAGGGTGGACTTGTAGTCGTTCGACTCGCTCACGGGCGCTATCTCTCGTTTGCTGGGGCCGGCGGGTGCTTCCCGCCATAAAACGCGCCATTTTACCTGCTTGCGGCATCTCCCGGCTAGCCGACTTGTCCGCAACGACGAACCCGCCCCTCGGCCACGGCGCGGGTTTCCGTGTTAACCTTGGCGCCATGCCAACCAAAGCGCACAGAACCGGCCGCCGCCTGCTGAAACTCATCGAGTATGGCGGCCTGGCCATCATCACCGTGGCCACCCTGATCGCCGGCACCCAGGAGATTCTGAACATGGTCTCGGTGGGCAGGGTCACGCTGGCCGACCTGCTGATGCTGTTCATCTACCTCGAGGTGGTGGCCATGGTGGCCGTTTACCTGGAATCCGGCAAGCTGCCGGTGCGCATGCCGCTGTACATCGCGATCGTCGCGCTGGCCCGCTACCTGGCGCTGGACATCAAGAACATCGACAGCTGGGAGATCATCGCCGTGGCCGGCGCCATCCTGGTGCTGGCGGCCTCCGTGCTGGTAATCCGCTACGGCAAGCACCGTTTCCCCTACGCCCCCGGCGACCATGCCCCGGGCTGGGACGACGATCAGGAACGGAAATAGGCACGCGCCTGCTCGACGTCCGACAGTATCTGCGCTTTCAACGCATCGAAGGAATCGAAGCGCCGTTCGTCGCGCAGCCTGTGCAGGAAATCCACGTGCACGTGGCGACCGTAGAGATCGCCATCGAAATCCAGCAGGTGCACTTCCAGCAGGGTACGCATGCCGTCCACCGTGGGCCGGGTACCGAGATTGGCCACCCCGGGCAGCGGCTCGCCGGTCACACCGAACAACTCCACCGCGAACACCCCGCGCAATGGCGTGTTGATGCGATGCAGATGGATGTTCGCCGTGGGGAAACCGATGGTGCGCCCCCTCTTGTCGCCGTGTGCCACCCGGCCACTCATGCGATACACCCGGCCCAGCAGCTTTTCCGCCGCATTGAGATCCCCCTCGGCCAGCGCCGCGCGCACCCGGGTACTGCTGACCCGCACACCGTCCAGCGCGAAGGTGTGCATGTTCACCACCTCGAAGCCGTGCGTCCGCCCCGCTGCCTGCAACATCGCGAAATCGCCGGCGCGATCCTTGCCGAAACGAAAATCGTCGCCGATCACCAGGTACCTGACCCCCAGGCCATCCACCAGCAGATCCCGGATGAACGCCCCCGGTGACAGCCGGGAGAATCTCTCGTCGAAGCGCAACACCAGCACCCGGTCCACCGCGTAACGACGCAGCGCCTGCACCTTTTCGCGGAAACGGGTCAGCCTCGGCGGTGCCTGCTCGGGCCGGAAAAACTCCTGCGGCTGTGGCTCGAAGGTGACCACGGTCAGCGGCAGACCCCGTTCGTCGGCCTTCTCGGCCAACTGGCCAAGCACCGCCTGGTGGCCGAGGTGCACACCGTCGAAATTGCCGATGGTGGCCACACAGCCGTGGTGGAGAGGTTTCAGGTTTTGCAGGTTGCGGATGAT
>Ga0256830_1001651_pt1 | contig 15497 bp, 14 predicted proteins | sample 128326metaG_FD_190537 | JGI IMG/M metagenome (GOLD analysis project Ga0256830, IMG submission 190537) | Hydrothermal vent microbial communities from Lau Basin, Pacific Ocean - 128-326 | ecosystem: Environmental > Aquatic > Marine > Hydrothermal vents | place: Pacific Ocean: Lau Basin | collected... | reverse complement strand
ACCCATTGCTGGTCTCCTCGACGGCCCGCTCCAGCGCATCGCCGGGCCACCGCAGGGTCACCCGTGCACCGCGCCGCGTATTGTCAAAATGCATGGTCGCTCCGGTTCGGGCAAGCAGCGTCTTGGCAATGAACACGCCGAGCCCGAGACCTCCCTTGTCGTGACGAGTAGACAGATAGGGTTCGCCCAGCCAGCCCAGCACTTCCGGCGAAAATCCCGGCCCGTCGTCTTCGATCGTCACCAGCAGTCTGCTTCGGGAGGGCCGGACGGTCACCAGAACCTCGCTGTTCGCGAACTGGATGGCATTGTCGATGAGGTTGGCGAAAGCATGCCGGATCTCGGGCGGCAAGGCAATCTGCGGTTCCGGCGTCCCGTCCTCCTCGTGCAGTTCGATACGCAGCGCGACACCGGGACGCTCGAAGGGCTTGGCGATCTCGGCCAGCGCCGAGGTCAGCGGCACCGGGGTCAGCCGCTCGAGCGCCCCCTCGTCGCGCTGCTGACCGAGCGTGGCCAGGATTTCCCGGCATCGCCTCGTCTGCTCGAGGATCTCCCGCACGTCCTCGTAGAGCGGGTGGCTTTCCGGGAGTTCCCGCGCGAGCTCCTTGGCGACCACGGCGATGGTCCCGAGCGGACTGCCCAAGAGATGGGCCGCCGCGGCCGCCTGGCTGCCCAGGGCGGAGAGCTGCTGTTCCCGCATCAGGGCGAGCTGGGTGGCTGCAAGGGCATTGGCCCGCTGCCGGGCCTCCTCGGCGAACTGCCAAGCGTAGACCGCGATCAGCACGATGGCGATGCTGATTCCCGCCCAGCCGGCGACCAGATAGAGCCGCGGCAGGCGCAGCCCGCCCCCGTACCACGGCAGGGCGTCGGCGGCGAGCGAAATGACGGTCACCACGAGGAGGGTCAGTACCGTGAGTCCCACCGTCCAGGCCCGGCCGAGGAGCCCGGCGGCGAGGCCGACGGGCACCAGCAGCAGGACGCTGAAGGGGTTCTGGATGCCGCCGGTGAGCCAGAGCAGGTAGCCGAGCTGGAGGATGTCGTAGACGAAGAGCATCCCCGCCGCCCGCTCCGACAGGCGGGCGCGCCAGCCGAGGGCGAGGGCGAGGCCGAGATTGACGAGAACGCTGAACGCCACCGCCGGCAGGAGTGCCGCCAGGGGCAGCGGGATGCCGAGCGAAAAATGAACGAACAGGATGGTGAAGAGCTGGCCGATGACCGCCACCCACCGGGTGAGGGCGAGACCGTAGTGGCTCACCCGTCCCTGCTCGTCCGGCCGGCCGCCCGCCAGCAAGGTCGTCAGACGGCCGAGCCATCCGCGAGTCCCCGGCTCGGCCGCGGTTGTTGGCTGCTCCCAGGTTAGGCGCACGTTCCTGCCCGTGGTGGTGGCGGATACGGACGTCCCCGCCGTCGCGGCGGAAACCGGCCTTCCCTCGCCGATACCGCCGCAAGACGCCGCCCCGCGTCCATATAGGCGGGGATCGCCGCACTGGCCAGAGTGGCGCGGCCGAGGGGCATGATCCGCCGCCGGCGACCTGGCCGGCGACCTCCCGGCCCGCATCCCTCGGCGTGGCGCGTGCGCCACATTCTACCATAAAGAGATCAATAGTATCTTGAATTCTCTTCAAAATCGCCGCAGTGTGCCCGGCGTCGGTCCGTCTATGCGAAGCCATGCGACCGTTTCACCCGGGACCGTCGCATCCGCTCGCGGACCGGTCGGGGCGCAGGAGCAGGCTGTCGGGAAACAGTGTTGGGCGGCGACGAGATGATCCCTCAGCACCCGCGGGAGCGGACGGGACGGCATCGTGCGGAGGGCAGGGCGAAGCGGGTTCGGCGCTTGGTCGGAGAGCTCCGCGCTGCATCTTCGGCTGCCGTCCTCGCCACCTTCGCGGTGGCCGGAGCGGCGGTGGCACTGGCCGGGGCCGGTGCGGCACCGCGTCTCCGGCTCGATCCGACGGGCTGGGGGACCGTCCACCTCCCGTGGCTGGGCGCTGCGCTCCTGATGTGGGCGGCGGGCTTCTTCGCCGGACGCATCCACCGGACGGCGGTCCGGGTTCCCGGCGTTTCCGTCGGTCCGCAGATCCGCTCGGCCAAGGGGCCGCCGGCGGTCGCCCCGGGCGACGAGGAGGTCAGGCGGAACCTGACCGGTGAGCTGGAGCGGATCGTGCGCGGGCTGCGCCTGCGGCGGGCGCAGGCGCTCCTGCTGGTGGTCGACGTCGACCGCATGCGCGACGTCAACGCCGTCTACGGCTACCGTGTGGGCGATGCCCTCCTCACCGTCTTCGAACGCCGGTTGGAGCAGTTCCGGGGGCATGTCGAGCTGACCCGCCGTCTCGGCGGTGACCGCTTCCTCGTTCTCGCCACCATCGGCCACAGCGCGCCGCGGATCACCGAGCGCATCCTGGCCCGGCTGCGGGCCCCGCTCCATCTGGGCGGGCTCGAGCTGAGTCTCGCCATCAGTGCCGGCCTCGCCCGCTTCCCGGAGCACGCTCAGGAGGCGGAGCAGCTCCTGCGCTCGGCGGAACTGGCACTCGACCAGGCGAAGATCGCCGGCGGCAACCGTCTCGTGGTCTACGACGCGCGCATGGACGCCGCCTTCCGCCACCGCAAGCTCATGGAAATGCAGATCAAGCGGGGCCTCGAGCGGCGCGAGTTCGCCCTCCACTACCAGCCGCAGTTCGATCTCGCGAGCGGCCGCGTGACGGGCGTCGAAGCCCTGCTCCGCTGGCCCGGAAGGCCCGGTGGCGCCCTGCCGCCGGGCCATTTCATTCCGGTCGCGGAGGCGAGCGGGCTGATCCGGCCCCTCGGCGCCTGGCTGATCGACGAGGCCTGCGCGACGGCGCGGCGCTGGCTGGACGAGGGCATCCGCGTCACCATGTGCGTCAACATCTCGGTGGCCCAGCTCCGCCACCAGGACGTCGCCGGACTGGCCCAGCGCTGTCTCGAACGCCATCGCCTGCCGGCCTCGCAGCTCGAACTGGAGCTCACCGAGAGCCTCTTCGTCGACCCGGCGCAGACCGCCATCCGCCGCAACATCGAGCGACTGCGCAGGCTCGGCGTGCGTCTCGCGATCGACGATTTCGGAACCGGCTACTCCTCCCTCGCCTATCTCAAGCGGCTGCCGGCCGAGCGCATCAAGGTGGACAAGGCCTTCGTCCGCGGCCTCGGCGGCGATCCCACCGACGAGGCACTGATGCGCACCATCATCGCCCTCGGCCGCCTGTTCGGCAAACGCGTCCTCGCCGAAGGGGTCGAGGAGGACGTCCAGCGGGCCTTCCTGCTGCGCGAGGGCTGCGACGAGGCGCAGGGCTATCTCTTCACGGAGCCCCTGCCCGAGACGGAGTGCCGTCGTTTTCTCCGCGGCGTCCGGACGCCCGCACGTCCCTGCCCGACGGTGACGCTGGCGCCCGCGGGCGCGCTCGCGCGCTAGAGCACCCGGCTCCCGCGCCGCCGGAAGCCGGGTGTCGCCTCACCCGTTCAGTTCGGATTCTTCATGTAGGCGATGACGTCCCTGATCTGGTCCTCCTTCCGGAGGCCGGCGAAGGCCATGCGGTTGCCGGGCAGGAACTTCTTCGGCGCCTTGAGCCATGCGGCGAGGTTCTCCTCGGTCCACACCATGCCTTCCTCGCCCGCCTTCTTGAGCGCCTTCGAATACTTGAAGCCCTCGACCGAACCCACCTTGCGGCCGACGATGCCGACGAGGTGCGGGCCGACCTTGTTCTTCTCCTGGGTCAGCGAGTGGCAGGCCTTGCACTTGTTGTAGACCTTCTTGCCCTTGGCCGGATCCCCGTGGCTTCCGGCGTGGGCCGCACCGGCGAAACCGACGAAGGCGGCTACCGCCGCGGCGGCGACGACACGGACGAAACGCATGGCTTCCTCTCCCAGGTTCGACCGGCTGGAGCGGTCGGCGAACGAGACGCCGGATTCCGCTAGGCGACCGCGGCCCGGGCGTCAAGCACGGCGCCGCTCCGGAGTGCCATCCTGTCGCACTCGTGAAATCGCGCCATGGCGGACATATGAAGGGACGAGGTCGGTGGTCCGGGCCCGCCGCCCCTTTCCGCGATGCGGGTCCCAGGGCGAGGAGACGAGACGATGCGGGCTATGGTACTCAGGGAACCGGGTCGCCCCCTCCGGCTCGAGGAAAGGCCGCGTCCCGAGCCGGGTGCCGGGCAGCTGCTGGTGCGGGTGCTCGCCTGCGGGGTCTGCCGTACCGACCTGCACGTGGTGGACGGCGAGCTTCCCGATCCCAAGCTGCCGCTGGTGCCGGGCCACGAGATCGTCGGCGAGGTGGTGGCGGCAGGGCCCGGCGTCGAAGGCTTCACGCCGGGTCAGCGGGTGGGCATTCCCTGGCTGGGGCGGACCTGCGGCCGCTGCCGCTTCTGCCTCCGCGGACAGGAGAACCTCTGCGACGAGCCCGGCTTCACCGGCTACACCCTGGATGGCGGCTACGCCGAATACACCGTCTCCTTCGCCGCCTACAGCTTTCCGCTGGCACCCGCCCTCGACCCGGTCGGCACCGCTCCCCTTCTCTGTGCCGGGCTGATCGGCTACCGCGCCCTGCGCCTCGCGGGAAAGGCCCAGAGGCTCGGCATCTACGGTTTCGGCGCCGCGGCCCACATCCTGGCCCAGGTGGCGCGCTGGCAGGGTCGGCGGCTGTTCGCCTTCACCCGCCCCGGCGATCGCGATGCGCAGGATTTCGCCCGCGCCCTCGGCTGCGAATGGGCCGGCGGCTCCGATCAGCCGCCTCCCGAGTCCCTGGATGCCGCCATCATCTTCGCGCCGGTGGGCGAGCTCGTGCCGCGCGCGCTCGAGGCGGTGGACAAGGGCGGCACGGTGGTCGCCGGCGGCATCCACATGAGCGACATCCCCTCCTTTCCCTACCGGATCCTGTGGGGCGAGCGGCTGCTGCGCTCGGTCGCCAATCTCACCCGCGGCGACGGCGAGGATTTTCTGGCCCTCGCCGCCCAGATCCCGGTGCGAACCCGCACCCGCACCTATCCGCTCGAACGGGCCAACGAGGCCCTGGCCGACCTGCGCGAGGGGCGTTTGCAGGGAGCCGCCGTTCTCGTACCCTAGCGCCGCCATCACCCCGTGATGGCGACGGAGAAGGGGCGGCATGTCCGAGACGGCGACCAACCGGGAGGCGATCCGCGAGGCGCTGGCCGACAGCGACCTCTTCGGTGCCCTCGCCGAGGAGGAACTCGACCGGTTGCTCGCCTTCGGTCGGCGTGTCCGCTACCCCGCCGGCAAGGTGATCTTCCAGAAGGGCGATCCCGGCGACAGCCTGATGGTGGTCCTCTCCGGACGGATCAAGATCGGTACGCTCTCCGCCGAGGGGCGCGAGGCGGTGCTGAGCTTCATCGAGCCCTGCCGTTCCTTCGGCGAGGTGGCGCTGCTCGACGGCAAGCCGCGGAGTGCCGATGCCACCGCCGTCACCGCGGTCGAGCTGTTCGTGCTGCGCCGGGCCGATGTGATGACCTTCATCGAGCGCCATCCGGGCATCGCCCTGCGCATCATCGGCATGCTGTGCGCCAAGCTGCGCCGCACCACCGAAATGGTCGAGGACCACGTACTGCTGCAGATGGAGGCGCGCATCGCCCGCGCGCTCCTGCGTCTCGCCGCGGAGTACGGCCGTCCCTGCGCCGACGGCGTGCGCATCGAACTGCGTCTTTCGCAGCGGGAACTCGGCGGCATCGTCGGGCTCGCGCGGGAGAACGTCAACCGGCAGCTCGCCGCCTGGCGCGGCCGCGGCCTCTTGAGCATCGAGCGGGGGACCATCACGCTGCGTGATCTCGAGAGGCTGCGCGGGATCGCCGCCGACGACTGACGCCGGGCGGCCCGGCGGCGGCTCGACCCGACGGCACCGAACGCGCTATGGGGCACCGGCCGGCGGCCGCGTCGGCCGGGCGGAGAACGGAGGGAACATGACGGCACCTCGCCTGACCATCGCCATCGGCGGCGTCACCATCCGGGTGGCGCTTCTCGACACGCCCACCGCCGCCGCGTTGCGGGACGCGGCTCCCTTCGAATCGGCGGCCAGCTGCTGGGGCGAGGAGGTCTATTTCACGACCCCCGTGTCGCTGCCCCGCGAGCCGGATGCCCGCGATGTCGTCACTCCGGGCGAGATCGCCTACTGGCCGGAAGGCGACGCCATCGCCATCGCCTTCGGGCCGACCCCCATCTCCCGCGCGGGCGAATCCCGCCTCGCCAGCCCCTGCAACGTCTGGGGCCGCGCCCTCGACGATGTGACGGCGCTGGCGGCGGTATCCCCGGGCGCGCCGGTGCGGGTCGAACGTGCCTGAGGAGATGGCCGGCTCGACCTCCCCGCAGGGGCGCCTGCGGCTGTCGGCGCCGGTGGCCACGGCGCTCGCGCAAGGGGCACCCGTGGTGGCCCTCGAAACCGCGATCCTCACCCACGGCCTGCCGCGCCCGGACAATCTCGAGACCGCGCTCGCCATGGAGCAGGCGGTGCGGCGCGCCGGCGCCGTACCCGCCACGATCGGCCTGGTGGACGGATCCGCCCGCATCGGTCTGGAGCCGGCGGAGCTCGAGCGGCTGGCGTTCGACGAACGGGCACGCAAATGCGCGACCCGCGACCTGGCCCCGGCGCTCGCCGCGCGCGTCCCGGCCGGCACCACCGTCTCCGCCACCCTCTACCTCGCCGTCCGTGCCGGCATCCGCATCCTCGCCACCGGCGGCATCGGCGGCGTCCATCGAGGCGGCGAGACGAGCCTCGACATCTCCGCCGATCTCCACGAACTGCGACGCTCGCCGGCCAGCGTCGTGTGCAGCGGCATCAAGGCCATCCTCGACCTGCCGCGCACGATGGAAGTGCTGGAAAGCCTGTCGGCGACGGTGGTCGGCTTCCGGACCGACCGCCTGCCCGCCTTCTACGTCACGCGTTCCGAGATCCCGGTCCCCCGTATCGACGATCTCGCCGCCCTCGCGGAGCTGCACCGGACACAGGAGGCGTTGGGCTGGCCGGGCAGCGTCGTGATCGCCCAGCCTCCACCCGCGGAACTCGCCCTGGATGCCGCGACCCTGGAAGCGCTGCTCGACCGCTGCCGCCGGCGCGCCGCGCGGGCCGGAATCTCCGGAGCCGCCGAAACCCCCTGTCTTCTGGCCTGCCTCGCGGAGCTCTCGGATGGGCGCACGGTGCGCCTCAACCACGCCCTCGCGGTCGCCAACGCGCGGCTGGCGGGAGAGCTGGCGGTGGCCGTTCACGGCCACCGGTCCTGCATACCATCGGTTATGCTTCCTTGACGTTTATCGCCTCATGGTGAAAATCGGCTCGCCCATCGGGTGGCGAACGGAAGCCATGCACGAACCGCAGGACGATACCAAGACCATACTCATCGTCGGCGATCCTGCCCTCAGCCGCAGCCTCATGCAGCTCGTTCTCAACAAGCTGCAATATGCCGTCTGCTGTGCGAGCACCGCCGCCGAGGCGCGCCGTGCCGCGCGCCGCACCCCCTTCGCGCTCGTCCTCGTCGCCCTCAACCTGCCGGACGGCAGCGGACTCGAACTCGGGGCCTGGCTGCGGCGCGAGATACGCGCCCTCGACGGGATCCCGATCCTCGTCTTCGGCGACGCCTGGGACGAGGCGCGGGCCAGGGACGCCTGCAAGGAGGCCGGCCTCCAGGGCTATCTCGCCAAGCCCCTGTCCATCGGCAGGCTGCTCGGCACCATCCGCGAACTCACCCAGCAGGGTGGCGGCGAGACCGTCGAGCCGGAGCGTCCGCTGCCCTTCCACGGACAGGAACTCATGGCACCTCCCATGGATCTCGACCGTCTCGCCGAGATCGCCGACGGCGACCGTCAACTGATCGTGGAGATCGGCTCGCTCTACCTCGCCACCGCCGCCCGCTACCTCGAGGAGATGCGGCGGGCGCTCGCCAGCGCGCCGGAGCTCCGGCGTCTCGCCCACGCCCTCAAGGGGGCCAGCCGCAACGTCGGCGCCGAGCGCGTGGCCGAACTCGCCGAGGCCGCGGAGAGGAACGGCATCGATGCGGCCGGGCTCGTGCGTCTCGAACATCGGGTGGAAGAAGTCCGCCGGTTCTTCGAGGAGACCCTGGGTGCCGGCGAGCACAACGGCGCCGCCGGCTGAGGCGCGAGGCGGACACGCCATCCGCCCGTCCGTGCCACCGCCGTCGGGGTCCCGACGCCGGATGCGCCGGCCGTTGGCCGGGCGCAACACTCCCGCCGTCCGCAGCGGTGGCCGCCGAGAAACGTCTTGATCCGGGTCGCCGTTTGGCCTTGTTATCGCGGCGGTTGTACGAGCCGTCCGCCGCATGGCCACCTCCCGGGAGCGGGTTGGCAAGGATACGGAGCCGGCCGGTCGCGGACCCCGGATCCGCAGTCGAAGGGATTTTGCGATGCTGAATGGCGCCAAGGTCGTATTCGCCCTGCTGGTGAGCCTCGTGGTCGCGGGCTGCGCCGGCAAAGTCGACAGACGTGCCATGGACGGCTATTTCCTGCTCGCCAACGACATCCCGGCGGTGCGCGAGATGCAGCCCCACGGGCCCGCCTTCGTCCAGGGACTCCGGGCCGGTTACGTGGAGATCATGGACTACGAGAAGGCGCAGATGGACTTCGGGGACGCCCGGCATTTCGGCCGCAAGGCGGTGGCGGCGGCGAGCGGCGTCAACGTGCTGCCGGACGAGGTGGCCCTGCGCAAGATCGACGCCGCCGCGGCCGAGGAGCTCTCCGCCGCCCGGGCACGGCTGATGGACGCCTACGACCGCGATGCGCGCCGCCTCGCCCCCCTCGCCGCGGCGCGGGCGCAGACGGCCTTCGACTGCTGGCTCGAGGGATCCGAGTTCGATCCCGACAGGGCGGAGGACTGCAAGGCGCGGTTCATGACCGCGATGGCCGCGGTGGAGGATGCGCTGGCGAGCGGCATCGAAAACGTCTACATCGTGTTCTTCGCCTGGGATCGCGCCGATATCACGCCGGTGGCGCGCAAGATCATCGCCCAGGCGGCGGAAGACTACGAGGCGGGCCAGGCCACCCGCCTGATCCTCGCCGGCCACGCCGACCGCTCCGGCCCGGCCGCCTACAATCTCGACCTCTCCAAGCGCCGGGCGCAGGCGGTGGCCAAGGTGCTGGCGGAGATGGGCGTGCCGGAGACCGCCATGGAACTCAAGTGGTACGGCGAGACGAAGCCCCGGGTACCCACGCCCGACGGCGTGCGCGAGCCGCAGAACCGCCGGGTCGAGATCTCGCTGGAATGACACCGGCGATCGCCGGTCGCTCGTCGAACGAAAGGCGGGCCCCGTGAGGGGCCCGCTTTCCATCCGACAGCGTCGCCGGGGAGGCGGTACCGCCTCGATCACGCGGCCAGCACCCGGGTGAGCGCCTGCTCGTAGAGGCTTTCGATCTCCTCGCCCTTGTAGATCGACACCTCGCTGCGCTCGATCACCTCCCGCGGCGGATAGATGGCCGGATTGTTCCGGTCCTCCTCGGGGATGTACTGGAGCGCCGTCTTGTTGGGACAGGCGTATTTGATGAAGGTCGCGATGTCGGCGTGGACCTTCGGGGTGAGGATGTAGTTGATGAAACGGTGGGCGTTGTCCGGATTGGGCGCGTCCTTCGGGATGCACATGGTGTCCTCCCACAGGAGCCCGCCCTCCTTGGGCACCACGTAGGAGAGATCGTCGTCCTCCTCCATCACCTGGAGAATGTCGCCGTTCCACTCCATCGCGAGGTCCACCTCGCCCGACAGCAGCAGGTCCTGCCCGGTGTCGGGTGCGAAGGCCTTGATGTGCGGTTTCGCCCGGATCAGCAGATCCGCCGCCTCGTCGATTTCCTTCTTGCTGCGCGAGTTGGCCGAATATCCGAGGTACTTCAGGGTCACCTGGATGATGCTGGTGTCGTTGAGCAGCGACACGCGACCCGAGTATTCGGTGGGCTCCAGGACGTCGCCCCAGCTCGTCGGCGAGGCCACCGACTTCCGGTAGCCGATGCCGATCGTACCCCACATGTAGGGCATGCTGTACTGCCGTCCCGGATCGAACGCCGGATCGGCGAACGCCGGGTCGATGTGCTTCATGTTGGGGATCCTGGCGTGGTCCAGCTTCTCCAGCATGCCGGCCACGATCATCCGCTCGACGTAGTCGTTCGAGGGGAAGATCACGTCATAGCCGGGATTGCCCTGACGCAGCTTGGCGAACAGTTCGTCGTTGCTGGCGAACAGATCGTAGCGGACCTGGATGCCGGTCTCGGCGGTGAAGTCCTCGAGGGTGGTCTCGCCGATGTAGGTGTCCCAGTTGTAGACGTTCACCACCTTGCTCTGCGCGCCGGCCGTCCGGGGCAGGATGCTCACCGCCACCGCGGCGGCGGCGGTCTGCCCCAGGAGCCGGCGCCTGGTGAGCGCGGCGAACGGCAAAGCTGCTGATCTACGGCCCATTTTCCGGTTCCTCTCCTCCGCTGGGATGTCCCGCTCGAACATGCGCGGGCGGCGCCGAGCCTGTCAACTCGCCGGCCGCCGCTTGCCGATCGCCGCGCGGCATGCGATAGCCACGCCAAAGGCGGCCGCCCGCCGGCGGGCGGGCCATGTCGCCGAGCGGGGGAGGCGCGGAAACGATGGCATTCGGCTTCGACGATCTGTCCACTCTGCCGGCCGACGCCGCGCAGGCGGTGCTCGTGGGTCGCGTCTGGCTGCCCGGACCGCCGGCGGGGCCGGCGGTGGTGGCGGTGCGCGACGGCGCCCTCTTCGACCTCACGCCTTCGGCCCCCACGATGAGCGACCTCCTGGAACGCGAGGATGCGGTCGCCCTCGCCCGCGAGGCTCCCGCCACCCGCATCGGCGATCTCGACACGGTGATCGCCAATTCGCGCTGGGATCGCCGCGACCCGTCGCGGCCCCGGCTGCTGGCACCGATCGATTTGCAGGCCATCAAGGCCGCCGGGGTGACCTTCGCGCGCAGCCTCGTCGAACGTCTCGTGGAGGAGCGCGCCAAGGGCGATCCGGCACGTGCCGCCGAGATCCGCGCGCAGCTCGAGCAGCTCGCCGGGGGCGAACTCGCGCGCATCCGGCCGGGCTCGCCGGAGGCCGAGCGCCTCAAGGCCCATCTGCTGGCGGAGGGAGCCTGGTCGCAGTATCTCGAGGTGGGCATCGGCCCCGACGCCGAGATCTTCACCAAGGCGCAGCCGATGTCGGCGGTCGGTCACGGGGCGGCGGTCGGCATCCATCCCCGGTCGGCATGGAACAATCCCGAGCCCGAGCTCGTGCTGGTCGCCGATTCGCGCGGCCGCGCCCGTGCCGCGACCCTGGGCAACGACGTGAACCTGCGCGATTTCGAGGGCCGCAGCGCCCTGCTCCTCGGGCGCGCCAAGGACAACAACGCTTCCTGTGCCATCGGCCCCTTCCTGCGGCTGTTCGACGAGACGTTCGCTTTCGCGGCGGTGCGTGCGCTGGAAATCCGGCTCGAGGTCTCGGGAGAGGACGGCTTTCGACTCTCGGCCACCAGCTCGATGCGGGAGATCAGTCGCGATCCGGCCGATCTACTGGCCCAGACGGCGGGCGCCACCCATCAGTATCCGGACGGCTTCGCGCTCTTCTGCGGCACCATGTTCGCGCCCGCGCAGGACCGCGACGCGCCCGGTCAGGGCTTCACCCATCATCCGGGCGACCTGGTGGCCATCGCGGCGCCCGAGCTCGGATGTCTCGTCAACCGCGTCGACTATTGCGACCGTATCCCGCCCTGGCGTTTCGGCTGCCGGGCGCTGATGCACAATCTGGCCGCGCGCGGCCTGCTCACCGGCTCCGCACCGGCGTGAACCCCGCCGGCGCGGCGTCGGACCGGCGCCTCAGGCGAGGTTGGTCTGGGCGACGGTGGTCACGGAAGCGTTCGGGCGCCCGAGACGCTCGATCTGCTCCTTTATTCGCAGCTTTTCCTTCTTGAGGCGGGAGAGTCGTGCCTGGTCCGGCAGGGGTCGATGCATTTCCTCGTCGATGAGTTCCTCGAGATGGGCGTGCTTGGCGCGCAGCGACTCGACGTGATCCTGCAGGGGCATTGCCGATTGACCTCCCGTTTGCACCCGTCAACTCGTGAACTTAGCGCGGAGGCGCTCCCGTTTCCAGAAAAAAACGGTTGATAAGAACGGAAGACGGAACTACCTCGGCGCGCCGGCACCTCCCTCGTCCCCTCCGGACCATCGTCCCTCCGCACCGGGATCCGGCTCGATACCGTACCAGGAGGCCCCCAAGAGGCCGGTATCGGTCCGGGTGATCTGGCTCACGGGGATCCGTTCGAGATACCGGGAAAGCCGCCCCTTGGCGGTGAACCGCCGCAGGAAGGCCCGATGGTCGAACAGCTCGTCCAGCGCCAGCAGCAGGCCGCCCGAGAGATGGATGCCGCCGCGCGCGCCGAGCGTGAGGGCGACGTCGCCGGCGAACGCGCCGAGAAGTGCCGAGAAGCGCGCCACCGCCTCGCGGCAGTGGGGGCAGGCCCCTTCCCGGGCGAGCGCCGTCACCTCGGGCGGAGTCCGCGCCCTGCAGGAGGCACCGTCGAGGCGGGCCAGCCCCCGGGCCAGGAGCAGCAGCCCCGGACCGGAGACGAAACGCTCGTAGGAGACGTGGCCGCGGTCCGCCTCGATCAGCGCGAGCAGCGCCCGCTCGCGCGCATCGGCGGGGGCGAAGGAGCTGTGTCCCCCCTCGCTCGGCAGCGGCAGCGGACGGACGCCGCAGGGCACCAGCATGGCGATGCCGAGCCCGGTACCCGGCGCGATCACCGCCGCCGGACGGTCCGGTTCGGCGCCGTTGTCCTGGATCGCCCGGCGATCCGAGGGATCGAGGTGCGGCAGCACCGCGGCATGGGCCACCATGTCGTTGATGACCAGCAGCCGCGCGAGCCCGAGTTCGGCGCGCAGCGCCTCGCGCGAGAACCGCCAGGGGCTGTTGGTGAAGGCGATCTCGTCGCCTTCCACCGGCGTCGCCACCGCCAGCACCGCGCTCGCCACCCGGCGACCGTCGAGATAGGTGCGGATGGCCGCCGCCGGACCGGGAAAATCGCGCACCCGCAGCACCCGTGGATCCTCGATCACGCCGCCCCGGGGGCTGAGGGCGAAGCGGGCGTTGGTGCCGCCGATGTCGGCCACGAGGCGCAAGGTTCAGTCTCCGAAGGAGATGCCGAGCCCGCGCGCGGTGTGCACGAGGGCGTCGTTGGGATCCACCGCCCGGAAGCCGGCACAGGCCTCGGCCAGCGGCACGTCCACCACCCGCCGGTTCTGCCAGGCCACCATGCGGTCGAAGCGGCCGGCCGAGACCAGATCGACGGCGGCCACGCCGAAGGCCGAGCCCAGGAGCCGGTCGAGGGGAGTCGGCGAGCCGCCCCGCTGGACGTGCCCGAGCACCGTCACCCGGGTCTCGGCTCCCGTGCGCCGCGCCACCTCGTCGGCGATCACCCGGCCGATGCCGCCGTAGCGCGACTGGCCGTGGGCATCGACGTAGGTCGCCACTTCGCCGCTCGTCGAGCGCACCGATTCGGCCACCACGATGAGGCTGAAGTTGCGCCCCATGCGTCGCCGTTCCTCCACCTTGGCGCAGACCCTGGCCATGTCGTAGGGGATCTCGGGGATGAGGATCACGTCGGCGCCGCCGGCGAGGCCGGCGGTGAGGGCGATGTGACCGGCATCGCGCCCCATGACCTCGAGCACCATCACCCGGTTGTGGCTGGCGGCGGTGACGTGCAGCCGGTCGAGGGCCTCGGTGGCCACCACCACGGCGGTGCTGAACCCGACCGCCCGTTCGGTGTGGCCGAGATCGTTGTCGATGGTCTTGGGCACGCCGACCAGGTTCCAGCCGCCCTGTTCCGCCAGCCGGCGCAGGATCGCGAGGCTGCCGTCGCCGCCGACCCCGATCAGGGCGTCGAGTCCGAGCATCCGATAGCCCTCGATCACCTCCTCGGAACGGTCGAGCAGGCTGCCGTCCGGCTGCGGATAGGCGAAGGGATTGCCGCGATTGGTGGTCCGCAGGATGGTGCCGCCCTTGTAGAGGATGCCCTTGACGCTTTCCGGGCTCAGGCGCGTGGCGGCGACCGGGCGCTGCAGCAGCCCGTGTGTCGCCTCGTGAATGCCGTAGACCTCGAAGCCGTAGCCCCGCACGGCGCGCAGGACCACCGCCCGGATCACCGCGTTGAGGCCGGCACAGTCACCGCCGCTCGTCAGAACACCGATGCGCATCGTCGGCTCGTCTCCCTTTCGTCGCTGCTCCGCGGATACGGAGGTGGAGGCTGCATCCGGGGCGCGGATCGGCTAGACTGACCCCGTCCGCCATCCGTCTCACGGTATAGCGCAAAGGGTCCCGGGATGAACGAGCCTTGTCCGGACAAGGAAATCGAGATGCGCCTGGCCGCTCTGCGGGCCGCCCACCGGGCACTCGATTCCCGCATCGCCCAGCTGCTCCGCGACGGCTTCGCCGATCAGGTGGAGCTGCAGCGGCTGAAGAAGCAGAAGCTCGCCCTCAAGGACCGGATATCGGCCCTCGAACGCCTGCGCCTGCCCGACATCATCGCCTGACCGCCATCGTCGGCTGCCGGGATCAGCCGGACGAGAGGGGCAGCAGACGGGTGACATGCCCCATCTTGCGCCCCGGCCGCACCTCCGTCTTGCCGTAGAGATGGAGGCGTATCCCGGGTTCCCCGAGCAGTGCCACCGCCTCCTCCACCTCTTCCCCGATCAGATTGCGCATGACCGCATCGGCGTGGCGCACGGTGCGCCCGAGGGGCAGCCCGCAGACGGCCCGTACATGCTGTTCGAACTGGCTCGTCTCCGCGGCATCGAGGGTCCAGTGGGCGGAATTGTGGGGACGCGGCGCCAGCTCGTTGACGAGCAGGGCGCCGTCGCCGGCGACGAACATCTCGACCGCCAGCAGACCGACGAGATCCAGGGCCACGGCGATACGCTCGGCGAGCGCCACGGCTTCGGCGGCGAGCCGTCCCGGGATGGGCGCCGGGACCGTGCTGACCCGCAGGATTCCGCCCTCGTGCCGGTTGGCGGCCGGCTCGTAGGAGGCGATCCGGCCGTCGGCCCGGCGGGCCGTGAGCACCGAGATCTCGAGCGTGAAATCGACCACCGCCTCGGCCACTGCCGGCACGCGGCCGAGCTGCCGCCACGCCTCCTCCGGCGGCACCCTCCCGTCGGCCATCACCTGTCCCTTGCCGTCGTAGCCGAAACGGCGGGACTTGACGATGCAGCGACCGCCGAAGCGTTCGCGGGCGGCGGCGATGTCGGCCGGCCCCTCGACGGCGAGGAATTCGGCATGCCGCACCCCGGCGTCCCGCAGGAAGCGCTTCTCGGCGAGGCGATCCTGGGTGACGGCGAGCACGGCGGCCGAGGGCCGTACCGGCACCGCCTCGGCGAGACGGGCGACCACTTCCCGCGGCACGTTCTCGAACTCGAGGGTCACGACGTCGACGGCGGCGGCGAAGCGTGCGAGGGCCGCCTCGTCCTCGTAGGGGGCCACCGTGGCATGACGCGCGACTTCGGCCGCCGGGCTGTCC
>Ga0256830_1001650_pt1 | contig 15505 bp, 11 predicted proteins | sample 128326metaG_FD_190537 | JGI IMG/M metagenome (GOLD analysis project Ga0256830, IMG submission 190537) | Hydrothermal vent microbial communities from Lau Basin, Pacific Ocean - 128-326 | ecosystem: Environmental > Aquatic > Marine > Hydrothermal vents | place: Pacific Ocean: Lau Basin | collected... | reverse complement strand
ATAATTGGGCTGGTGGACCTGTGCCTGAGGGATTTTTTCTTCCATCGCAGCGCCTTCCTGGTCTTGGATGGGAACAAAATATCCCGTCGTGCTGTGGTCTTCCACCAGATATGTTTTCGCAATCCGTAGCACGTCTTCCGGGGTTACTTCTTGTATCCGGTCATTAAACGTTGTGTAAAAAGTCCAATCACCCAGGGCGATAGCCTCGTTCAAACGGCTGGCAATGGAGTAAGAACCATCGCGACCGAAGGCTTCATCAGCACGAATCTGAGCCTGTGCCCGCCGTACTTCTTCTTTGGTAACACCCTCTTTTTTTATCTTTTCAAATTCTTCCAGGATAATTTTTTCCACTTCTTCGTGACTGGTTCCCGGCGTAAGAAAAGCGTAAACGATAAACAGTCCGTTATCATGAAATGGGAAATCCCACATATACAGCGATGTAGCCAATCCCTTGTCCACGATTTTCTTGTACAGACGGCTGGATTTCCCGCCGCCCAAAATGTCAGAGAGAATCTGGATGGCATAGGTGTCCTCGTTACGCCCCTCCGGTGTTTTATATGCCACCCCGACAATTCCCGTCTGACCCGCCCGTTTTACGATAAGCCGGCGCGGTCCTTCCTGTTCCGGTTCTTCGGTGTAAACTTTGGGGATTGCCCCCGGACTCTTCCGCAGTCTCCCGAAATGGCGTTTTACTACTGCCAAAGCGTCCTTTGTGTCAAAGTCGCCAATGATGGTAACGGTCGCGTTGTTGGGCCAGTAAAACGTGTCATAAAATTCCTTTAACCGCTCGGTGGAAACATTTTCAATATCGCTTCTCCAGCCGATAGTGGAATGGTGATAAGGGTGTGCCTGGTAGGCGGTGGCCCAGATTTGTTTATCCAGGGCGCTGAAAGGATCGTTTTCACCGCGTTCGAATTCATTGCGAACGACGGTCATTTCCGGCTGGCGATCCTTATCGCGAATAAGGGCGTTCCGCATCCTGTCCGCTTCTATTTTGATGGCTTCTTCCAGGTGTTCACTGGGAAGCAGCTCAAAATAATTTGTGCGATCCATCCAGGTTGTAGCGTTAATCATTGCCCCTACATTCTGCAGGACCGTCCAGATTGCCGTGTTCTTTTCCTTGTTGTACTTTCGTGACCCCTTAAACATTAAATGTTCCAGCAAATGCGTTGAACCGGTGTACCCCACCGCCTCATTTCGGGAACCGACATGATAGGTTACCATAAACGTCACCACCGGCGCTGAATGGTCCTCCATCAGCAGTACCGTCAGATCGTTGGATTTTAACCGGTATTCGTCAATCCCGCCTGAAGATTTAACATATTCATAACCGTTATATTTCTCTCTTGCCATGCTAATTCCCATACTTAATAATATTACGAAACCAAGGGTAAAAATCTTGTTCATGTCGATAACTCCCTTCACGTTTGTGTTAATACAACCGCCGCAGGTATAAAGGGTTCAATTGCATACCGCTTTCGAAAATGACTACCGCGAATCGAAAATTACAAATAACCGGCGAAAAATTGTCCCTTTTTGTATTCGCCGACTTCCAAAAACGCCGTGTCGGTTTTTGCCAGCAGTTTAACCTTATTCTTCTTTCAAAGCCTTCATCGAAGGAAAAAATTGCCCTGTTCTTTCCATGTACGCGCGGTACGCGGCCCCAAATCTTTCCAACATGTACCGCTCCTCCTTTTGTACGAGCCACGACCAAAACAAAGACAGCGGTATTACCGAAGCCAGAAGCAACCAAGAATACAGCCACAACGCCAAAGCTCCCGTGGCTGAATAGATTAACACGCTGTAGATGGGATGGCGGATGAATTGATAAGGACCCGTGGTAACCAATTTTATGCCCCATCCGTTGCGGACCAGGGCTGTTATACCCCCGCCCAAGAGATAGACGGCATCGATTAAAAAGATAAACAACATTCCTCCGCGCAATACGGGATGGATTGCCATTTTGGGAATTGACAATCCTTCTCCCGCAAAATAAAACACCATCCAGACAATAATGGTGGCGCAAACGCCAACGGGACCTACCCCAAAAATTTGCCGATACATTGCCTTTAAACCGGCTGACATATATCGCCCGAAATTTCAGCTACCGTCAATTGTGTTCTCCCCCCGGTCTGTGGACCGCCCAAAATCTTCCGTCATTCCGATTAGCGCCTGGTTTCCTTACGTGTCATTATTCGTCCCGCAGAAGACTTTTGCCGTGTTTTCGTTTTGATTTTCCAATGGTCGCCGACTATACAGTGGAAGTTATCACATTTTTAAACAGAGCGTGATATTACTTATTTCTTTGAAGAATGTAAAATGAGTTTATGGATAGTCTACCGGCGGTGGTTATTCCGGTTCGGTGCCTGGGGTGTTTTCGCGGGAAGTTATCCCGCATTGCCCTGCTTGGAAACCGATTTGCCCGGATTAACCGGTTTAAAAGTAAGAATAATGGTTATTCCTTTGCTCTTGACGCTCTCGATTGTAATGTCCGCGATTCATATCCTGATATCGCTTAGTCAGCGCCAACCCAAGACCAATCCCTCGAAAACTTTTTGCGTAGACTGCGCATGGGAAATATCCGGAAATTAAGGGGTAAATCACAAGAAATTTTAACTTTTTAAGATCGTTTCACGTTGACCTCTATTGAACCAACGGAATCTTCCGTGTCAAAGGCCTTAAAAGGGAATAGTTTCCCGGAGTAATCGGGTCTTGGGTATCGTTCCGGTATTTTTATTCGCAGCGGAACTCGTTTAATATCTTGATGTAACTTGCCCGCATAAACGCCCCGGGATCGGGAACATTCTGCATGCTCATGCTGCCGCGCATCTGATTCAGGCTTTCATATTCATGCTCGTCCATCCAGTTGATAATATCTTGCTGAAGTTTCCGCAAATGGTCCGGTCCGTACTTAAGTAGGGCAGACGTCATCATAGTAACATCCGCACCGGCCATGGTAAGTTTCAGGACATCCCGGGCTGTATGAACCCCGCTGGTAGCCGCCAGTGAAATATCCAATTGATCGCGCAGCACGGCAATCCACCTCAGAGGAAGACATATTTCATCCGACGTGCTTAACTGCAACATCGGTTCCACTTCCAGCTCTTCAAGATTAATATCGGGTTGATAAAAGCGGTTAAACATTACCAGGGCATCGGCGCCGGCGTTTTTCAGTCGCTTGGCGAAAGACGGTAAGGCGCTGAAATAATGCCCGATTTTCATTGCCACGGGAATGGATACCTTTTCCTTTACCGTTTTAAGGATATCTATGAACAGTTGTTTGACCTCCGTGCCGGTTTGATTGATGTCCGTCGGCAGATAGTAAACATTTAATTCCAGGGCATCGGCGCCGGCTTCCTCAATCAGGCGGGCGTTCTCGATCCAACCTCCGATGGAAATACCGTTGAGACTGCCAATAACCGGGATATCGACGGCTTCTTTTAACACCCGTACCTGTTCCAGGTACATTTCCGGTCCCTGAATATACTCCTGATGTTCAGGAAAATAGGACAGCGCTTCCGCGAAGCTGTAGCTGCCGTGGCTCAAATAATGCTCCAGTTCTTCATCATCGTGGGAAATTTCCTCTTCGAAAAGAGAATACATAACAATCGCCGGCGCGCCCGCATCTTCCAAACGTTTCACGGTATCCAAATCACGGGTCAGGGGTGACGCTGATGGTACCAGCGGATTTTGCAGATCAAAGCCCATATATTTGGTGGACAATCTCATTGCTTTCCTCCTTTAACCTTTGGTGTCTGCCGGTTCCATTTTGGCCATTTTTTGATAAAAATCGTAATGTTCCTTCGCCTTTCGATCCGCTTCATCCAACAATCGTTTCGCCCGCTCCGGCATACTTTTGGTTAACATTTTAAAGCGGTTCTCCTTGTAAGCGAATTCACTAAAATGAATCTTGGGAGCCTTGGAGTCCAGAACCAACGGATTTTTTCCTTTCTCGGTTAATTGGGGATTATACCTGTACAGGGGCCAATAACCGCTTTCCACCGCATATTTGTGTTGTTGCATCCCGCGGGTCATATTGATCCCGTGTGCGATACAATGGCTATAGGCAATAATCATTGACGGCCCCGGGTAAGCTTCAGCCTCAAGAAAGGCTTTAACCGTTTGCGCGTCACTGGCGCCCATGGCTACTTTTGCAACATACACATTGCCATAGCTCATGGCAATCAGGCCCAGGTCTTTCTTGTTGGTGTCTTTTCCCGAAGAAGCAAACTTCGCCACGGCGCCCATTGGAGTGGCCTTGGAAGCCTGCCCACCGGTATTTGAGTACACTTCCGTATCCAGAACCAGGATGTTCACATCCCGTCCGGAAGCAAGCACATGGTCCAACCCGCCGAAACCGATATCATATGCCCATCCGTCGCCACCCATAATCCAGATACTTTTTCTAACCAGATTATCGGCGATGGAAAGCAATTGTTTCGCCTGTGGAGTGTCAAGTTTTTTCAGAATCGCCTCCAGTTTTTCAAGCCTGAGGCGCTGTTCATAAATGCCCGGTTCGTCCGATTGGTCGGCTGTGAGAATGGCGTCGGTTAATTCATCGCCGACTTCTTTCCGCAGGGACTCCAGTAATTCCCGGGCGTGTTCCCGGTGTTTGTCCACCGTCAGCCGGAACCCGAGACCAAATTCCGCATTGTCTTCAAACAGGGAGTTGGACCACGAAGGCCCGCGACCTTCGGCGTTCTTGGCCCAGGGAGTGGTCGGCAGGTTTCCACCGTAAATGGAAGAACAACCGGTAGCGTTGGCAACAATCATCCGGTCGCCGAACAGTTGGGATGCCAATTTCACATAAGGTGTTTCGCCGCAACCGGCGCACGCGCCTGAGAACTCAAACAGGGGTTCCAACAGTTGCGATCCCCGCACGGTGGTTTGATTGATCCGGCTTCGATCCACTTCCGGGATCTCCAGGAAAAAGTTCCAGTTTTCCCGTTCCGCCTTCCGCAACGGCAACTGGGGTTCCATATTAATCGCCTTTAAACTCGCGTTGGATTTATCCTTCACCGGGCAAACGTCCACACAAATGGCACAACCTGTGCAATCCTCCGCCGCAACCTGAAGCGTGTAAACTTCATTGTCGCCCCATTCCTTGCCCTTTGCCTTAACGTGTTTAAATGTCTCAGGGGCTTTATCAAGGATGGATGCGTCATATATTTTGGGCCTGATCACGGCATGGGGACAGGCAAGGACGCACTTGTTACACTGGATACAAATATTTTCATTCCAAACGGGGATTTCGTCCGTTATATTGCGCTTTTCCCATTTTGTCGTGGCCGTGGGCCAGGTTCCATCCACCGGCATGGCGCTTACCGGCAAATCCTCGCCTTTTCCCGCGATCATTACGGCCGTTACTTCTTTCACAAAAGCGGGCGCGTCGTCCGGTACAACCGTACCGGTCTGTTCCACACCCGTCAATCCACCTGACACGGATATCTCATGTAGGTTGGCCAGGGCCTGATCAACGGCATTGTAGTTTTTCTTAACAATTTCCTCGCCTTTTTTGCCGTAGGTCTTTTCGATCGCCTGTTTGATTTTGCGAATCGCTTCATCCTTCGGCAAAATGCCGGAAATGGCAAAGAAACAGGTCTGCATGATGGTGTTGATCCGTACTCCCATTCCTGTTTCTTTGGCCACCTTCAAAGCATTTATATTATAAAATTTAATTTTCTTATCAAGAATCTGTTTCTGAACGTTGCGGGGGAGACGATCCCATACCTCGTCGGTGGAATAGGGACTGTTCAGAAGAAAAGTGCCCCCCGGAATGACATGTTCCAGTAAATCCAGCGTTTTCAGGAATTCAAAATTGTGACAGGCCAAAAAATTGGCGCGTCGAATTAAATACGTCGATTTAATCAATTTTCGCCCAAACCGGAGATGGGAAATGGTTATGCTTCCGGACTTCTTGGAATCATAAACAAAATATCCCTGTGCATAATTATCTGTTTCCTCACCAATGATTTTAATCGAGTTCTTATTGGCGCCCACCGTTCCATCGGCTCCAAGCCCATAGAACATTCCCCGGAAAACATCCTTATCAAGTACCGTAAATCCCGGGTCGTAATCCAGGCTGGTATGGGTAACATCATCCAGGATTCCGATGGTGAAATGATTTTTGGGCGCTTCTTTTGAGAGCTCATCGAAAATGCCCTTCACCATACCGGGAGTGAACTCTTTGGAGGACAGGCCGTAGCGACCGCCGATAACCGTCGGCATCGCATCCAGGGGGAACGATGGTTCCGCAATTTCCTCCGCCAGGGCGGTTATCACATCCTGGTACAACGGCTCGCCGATGCTACCAGGCTCTTTCGTGCGATCCAGAACAGCAATCTTTTTCACCGTTTTCGGTAAAGCGTTAACCATGTCCCGGGTAGAAAACGGCCGATACAGACGAACTTTCAAGATACCGACATTTTCCCCCGACTCATTCAGAAACTCCACGGTCTCATGTGCTGCTTCTGCTCCCGAACCCATGAGAATAATAACCCGCTCGGCCGTCGGAGAACCGACATAGTCAAATAAATGGTATGCTCTTCCCGTTAAGTCCGCGAATTTGTCCATAATGTTCTGAACAATTGACGGGGTGGCTGAATAAAAGGGGTTGACGGTTTCCCGGGATTGGAAAAACGTGTCCGGGTTTTGGGCGGTACCGCGAAGGACCGGGTGATTCGGGTTAAGCGCGCGTTCCCGATGGGCCAAAACAAGTTCATCCGAAATCATGGCACGCACGTCTTCATCGGTGAGCTGTTCTATCTTCATAACTTCATGGGACGTTCGGAAGCCGTCGAAAAAGTGCAGAAACGGGATCCGGCTTTCCAGTGTCGCGGCTTGCGCGATGAGCGCAAAATCCATGACCTCCTGGACGCTGTTCGAGGCCAACAGGGCAAACCCGGTGGAGCGGGTGGCCATAACATCGGAATGATCACCAAAGATAGAAAGGGCGTGGGAGGCAATCGTCCGGGCTGACACGTGAAAGACCGTTGGAGTCAATTCTCCGGCAATCTTGTACATGTTTGGTATCATAAGCAAAAGTCCCTGGGAGGCTGTAAAAGTCGTCGTCAGGGCTCCTGTTTGCAAAGCGCCGTGGACGGCACCGGCGGCGCCGCCTTCACTCTGCATTTCAATAACCGACGGTACTGTGCCCCAGATATTGGTTTTTCCCATAGCGGACCACATGTCGGCCTGTTCCCCCATAGGTGAAGAGGGGGTAATGGGATAAATTGCGATTACTTCGTTTGTTTTGTGAGCGATATATGCGGCGGCTTCGTTGCCGTCGATTGTTACCATTCTTCTGGACATGATTGATTTTCCTTAACTGAATCTTGAATTATTATTATTCATTCATAAAAACAGAATTGAAATTACACAATTTTGAATAACCTTATCCATTTTGATTACACAAATGAAGTAATACCTCACATCTGTCCAAAATAAATATTTTGGAAGATTATTTGGACAGCAGATAAAAGAATATCTGTAATGAGATTGTTCTGATGTTCCCTAAATTTCTTCAAATTCCCCCGTAATATTCGGTAATTGGACATGTTCTATGTGAACTTGTATTTTCCATTTTACCGATGCTGTTCACACACGATACGGTATGGAGTAAGATTATTCCGCCCTTATAATTGTGCTATATATGGCAATGAGTCTGTTTTATTGTTTTTTTTTTGTGTAAGGAGAATGGAATGAGAGCGTTGCCATGAGTTATTGTATGCTTAACCTTCGGGGAATTAAATCATGAGGTGGCTGACGGATAAGATTAGAAAACCCGATCGTTCATGGTCTCCTGACCATGAACCAAAGAACAGTTGCAAGAATGACCGGACATAAATTCGGAAGCTGACAATTAATGCCAACAGATATTTCAGTTATTACTGTATTTCCACCAACAATCCCGCGGACAAACCGGCTGACGAATTGATCTCCCGATACGCGCCGATCCTCGGGATTGGTTCTTGGTACATCAAATATGCCCTTGTCACTAAGGCTTTACCAAACAAAACACGTATGTGCCGTTTAATCTGTTTGTTAGGGGGTGTGTGATAACAACGACTTTTTCACCCGACGGTAAATATTCTCTAAAAAGAACCCTGTCAGAACGATTGCCTGCCGATATTCCGGGCTAATTTATCCTTTGATAGTCCCGGACAACAAAAATAACCGAAATTTCGGTTTTATCAAATTATTACAAAATCGTATTGCCGGTGATTTAAAATATGACGCCCTTATGCGTCCGGTACTTCACCTTTTTTTCTAAAAAAAGCCGGCTAATCTTCGTAAAAATAGACCGGGTCGGCGGAAAAAACATTCTTAAGCGCCTGAAGTTGTTTTACCTTTTCCGTTGCATCGTTGGCGCCGTCCGCTTCGATCGTCACTATAATTTTCCCGCTTTCATCCTTAAAGTGTACATCACACCATAAGAAATTTTCCAAATTTTCGATGACTGTTTCCACCCGCTCCGGAATGGTTCGAATCACGACGCTGGAAATATTCACGGCAACATTCGCGTTTTCTTTTGCATATTGTTATTTTTCCGTTCCAACAGCCGATTTTTTCGCTAGGCGCTGAATCGGTACCAAAGCCAAAGCATCAACCGGGCAAGGGCGAACACAGAACCCACAGTTGGTGCAACGATCCTTTGATACAACCGGGTTAAACAGAACATCAAAAACAATCGCCCGATCTTCACAGGCGTCCAAACAATTTTGGCAAATCGTTCCGTTCCAGGACAGGCATCTCTGTTGGTCCAATATTATTCGACCTTGAATTTCGGCCGGGGCGCCTTTGACCAACACTCCGTATCCACATTTCTCCGCGCAGGCTTCACAAAACGTACATCCCCCTATGTCAACCTTCAGAAAGGGTTTCCCCTTGTTCTCTTTTATAATAATGTTTTCAGGACAAGCAACCGCGCAATCACCGGGACAGGAACGACACAATTCATCGGCACCGGGCATCAAAGAAAAATACGGCGGAAATACCCCTTCGCCGGATGTGGCGGTATTCCGCCAAAACATATGCAAAAATTCCTTCCGGTTGTAGCGATTCAAAACCGTCCTCCGTTAATACCCCTGCGGAGAAAGAAAGTCACTTGTTCACGGTTCCCTCGTTAAGGATGTCCAGCAGGTTGGAGGATGATTTTGATTTCTCCGTTCTGTAGAAAGGTTTAAATGTGTTCCGGATCAGATCCGGAGCATCCGTCTGCGGGATATGACACAGAGTGCAATTATAGTTGGCGTAGTTCAAATCCGTTAATTTTTTATCGCGTCGGATATCATATAAATGAGAGGCCGGCACAGCCGTGGTCTCCGCATCCTCAGCTTCTTCCGGTGAATGGCACCCCAGACAGCTATTCTCGGATTTGGTAATCGGTAAATAATCCTCAACGGAGTGAGGTATCATCGGCGGGGCGTTTTCAAAGGACCGTTGATACCGATCGTTTTCTCCCGGATCCGTTCCGCGGTACGTGTTAGCCGGTGTCTCGCTCTCTTCCAACAACTTCTCGTGCCGGTAACTAAGCTCTGTGTCCGAAAGTGTTTTTGAATCTTTTTTCCCCACTACGGCATTCCCCCCGGTTGAACAGCCAATTAGTAACAACAGGAGGAACAACGTTATAATTTGTTTCACCAATTTTGAACTTCGACTCATCTTATTCTCCGATAATTAAACGGTTGACGAATTCCAAACGCTAAAGCCTTTTCCGGGCAAACGTCCACACAGCGGCCGCAATTTGTGCACTCGCCCCGGGTAATAAACCCACTTGATTTACCAATTATTTTCAATACTTGCGACTCGGGACATACCGGTTTGCAATCCAGACACAAAGTACAGGCCCGGTGATCATGCTTTATGCGGATACTACTTAACCTTGCCTGGATGGCATAAAACCCGCCCAGGGGGCAGATATGACCGCAAAAACCGTTGCGAACAACAACCAGATCAAACAGGAAAATGGACAGTGCCACTGTCCCCCCCAATCCCATTCCGTAAACAATCCCCCGTTGTATTACTGCCACCGGGCTGATCAGTTCAAAGGCCGCTGTGCTAAATACCCAGGATAAAATGAGAGCCAGGGCAACGATCCAAAAACGTGTGCTGCGGGCGATTTTAACGTTGTTCTTCAGCGTACTTCCAAAATAGCGACGAATCCGGTTTGCCGTGTCCGTAATAATATTTACCGGACAAACCCATGAACAAAAAGACCGGCCGGCCACCACACCGTAAAAGCCCAGAACCAATAAACTTCCCACCAACAAATCCGCCGCGATTTTTGAGCCGGCAAAAAACATTTGCAGGACGGCAAAAGGATCCGCCAGGGGCACAGTACTAAACAGCACGGAAAAACTTAGATCCCCCCGCAGGACAGACCAACCATACGCGTTGCCGCCTATCAGGAATCCCATTACGGACACCTGCACAAATCTGCGTAAAATGAGATAACGGTTTCTTTTTACCCGGTCAATCATTCAAAAGTAATTCATCGTTCAGGTAATCAATTGCCGGTTGTTTTCCACGACCCTCTTTTTCCGGCAGATCCGGCGAAACTTGTCGCAACCGGTTCTCATCCCGCCGGTCCCATCCTTTGATGTAACCGGCGCCGACCTTCCCCAGAGCCACATCACGCGGCAATATGTATACCGCCGCTTTTTCCGTAACACAAGCATGCTCACATAAACCGCATCCGGTACAAATGTCATTGTGGATTTTCGGCAGGCGAAAGGCGTGTTTTCCGGTGCGGTCATTCCGGCTGTATTCCAGTGTAATGGCCCTGTCCAGGTAAGGACACGCCCGATAGCAGGCGTCACACTGGATTCCCCAAGTGGCAATACAGTTTTCCTCATCGATTACTGCCACGCCGATGCGCGTTTTGCTTACATCCCAGGTTCGGGCTCCGTCTCCGTTTTCCTTCTTTTGTACCCGGGTTTCATCAAGGGCGCCGCTGGGACAGGCGGCGACGCAGGGAATATCTTCGCATAGATAGCAAGGGGTTTCCCGCGGTATTAAGTAGGGCATTCCCAAGGGGTTGTGATCGCCTGGCGCTGCCAGTATCAACGTATCGTAGGGGCAGGACGACACGCAAAGCCCGCATTTAATGCACTGTTGCTGAAACCGTTCCTCTTCAAGCGCTCCCGGTGGTCGCAAAACCAGGGGGGCGGCCTTTAGTTCCGACAACAAGGAACTCCAGGCCACGCCTCCAACCGTGGCCAAACCCGCACCCTGTACCAGTTTCGCCAAAAACTGTTTGCGGTTCAATTGATAATCCGTTGCCACCGGAATGTTTACACCTTGTAAACTTTAACCGCACATTTTTTAAAATCGGTTTCTTTTGAAATCGGACAGGTCGCGTCCAGCGTCACCTTATTAATCAAAACACGCTCATCAAAGAAGGGAATGAAAACCATTCCTTCCGGCATTCGATTGCGTCCGCGGGTTTCAACGCGAACCTTCACCTTACCGCGCCGGCTTTCCACCCATACGAGATCCCCATCCTTCAACCGATTCTTTTTTGCGTCCTTACCGTTCATGAAGCAAACCGCCTCGGGAACGGCCCGGTACAGTTCCGGCACCCGCATTGTCATGGTTCCGGTATGCCAATGCTCCAGAACCCGCCCGGTGGACAGCCAGAAGGGATAGTTTTTATCGGGCATTTCCGGCGGATCCATGTAAGGCCGGAAAAATATTTTCGCCTTATTTTTCAAAGATACGGAACCAACCGATTCCACGCCTTGAAGAGTTCCGGTTCTCAATGCTTTCAAAGCCGGTCCGTAGAAAGCGAAAGGTTCTCCCGGAGCCAATTTTTCAACATAGGGATCGTATTTCGCATTAAAGCGCCACATGGTTTCTTTCCCATCCACCACCGGCCATTTCAATCCGCGAACCTTATGATAAGTATCAAAATCCGCTAAATCATGCATGTGTCCCAGGCCGAATTTTCGGTATTCCTCCCAGAGATATTTCTGGACAAAAAACCCGTAACCGGTAAATCCTTCCACCTTTCGCTTGTCTCCCTCGGCTTCGGTGTTGCCAAACCCTTCCCCGACAGGATCCGGCCAGGCATAGGTTTTCGCCTCCGGATTGGCAAAAAGAATTTCAAACAACGTTGTATCTTCCCGGTAACCAAAATCCCTGGCTTTTTGACGCACATCCGGAAGGGTAAGATTGTCATCAATCTTTCTTTCCTTCCACACTTCTCCAACGGTAAAATGTTTCGAAAACTCCATGGCTTGCCAGATATCCGGCATGGCCTTCCCCGGAGGTGTAACCTGTTGTTTCCAATGCTGAGTGCGACGTTCGGCATTTCCGTATGCTCCCCATTTCTCGAAAATCATGGCGCTGGGAAGAATCAAATCGGCCACTTTGGCGGAAACGGTGGGATAAACATCCGATACGACAATAAAATTGTCCATCTCACGGGCGGCTTTTATCCAGTGATTGGCATTCGCCGTGTTTTGCCAGGGGTTGCAGACCTGTACCCAGGCCCACCTGATTTTACCGTCTTCGATGTCGCGCAACAATTTCGTGTAGTGCGAACCCACTTTCGGGTTTAAGGTCCCTTCCGGCAGTTTCCATATTTTTTCCGTTCTTTTCCTGTGTTTAGGGTTTTTCACCACCATATCAGCCGGTAAACGATGCGCGAAGGTACCCACTTCCCGTGCGGTTCCACAGGCGCTGGGTTGGCCGGTCAGGCTGAATGCCCCATTCCCCGGTTGGGCCTGTTTGCCAAGCAAAAGATGGACCATATAAGCTTGTTCGTTAACCCAGGTTCCCCTGGTATGCTGGTTCATTCCCATTGTCCAAAAGCTTACTACTTTCCGGTCTTTTTCGATATACGCTTGTGCCAGTTTCTGCAATTTTCGTTTGTATTCTTCCAACGATTCGTTGGGGTTCCCTTTTGTCAATTCGGCTACGAATTCCAGCGTGTAGGGCTTGAGGGCTTTTTTAAATTCCTCAAACATAATCATCCAATGTTTTCCCGCGCCGCCGGCATTTTTCATCGTAATCGTATCCCCGGCTTTATATCCCAAATAGGCCAGGGTTTTTGCCTCGCGGCCGCTTACCTGTTTGGATTGTTGTTTCGTTACCGTATCCTTCTCCGCTTCCGCGAACTTCGGGTGGTCCGCATTGCCGCGCATTCCGTACCCCACATCCACGGGTCCGGTAGCAAATACCGTGTGTTTTTTCACGAACTCCCAATCGATGGCTTCCGGGTTATTATACACGATTTCCCGGGCTATATAATTCCAGATAGCAAGATCGGTTTGCGGTTTGAACAAAATTTCCGTATCGGCCAGATTTGAACAGCGATTGGTAAAGGTGGTAAGGTTGAAAATTTTCACCTGGTCCGGGGCTGACAGTTTCCGGTCGGTAACCCGACTCCAAAGGATGGGGTGCATCTCCGCCATATTGGCGCCCCAGGTAACAATGGTGTCCGTCAATTCAATATCATCGTAACACCCGGCCGGTTCATCAATCCCAAAGGTTTGAATAAATCCCGCCACGGCGCTGGCCATACAATGACGGGCGTTGGGATCAATGTTGTTGCTGCGGAAGCCGCCCTTAACCAGCTTAACCATGGCATACCCTTCCTGAACCGTATATTGGCCGGACCCGAATACACCAATTCCTGTTGGACCGAATTCATTATACGTTTTCTTGAATTGTTCGGCCATTACCCGGAAGGCTTGTTTCCAGGTAACCGGTTTGAATCTCCCTTTTTTGTCAAATTCGCCCCGTTCATTAACCCGCAGTAGAGGCTCGGTCAGTCGATCCGCACCGTACATTATTTTGGCATTAAAATAACCCTTGATACAATTCAAACCACGGTTTACCGGCGCTTTTGGATCGCCTTTCACGGCGACTATTTTATCATTCTTCGTCGCCACCATTATACCGCAACCGGTCCCGCAAAACCGGCACACGGATTTATCCCAATTCCAACTCTTCTCTGTTTCCTTTGCCAGTGAAAGGGCGGAAGAAGGGACGCTCATTCCCACGGCTTTGGCCGCGCCGACAGCGGCTGTGATCTTTATAAAATCTCTTCTGGTAATGGACATAGGAACCTCTGATTATTCTTTGGACAGCGTATTTTTAACAAGAACAAAAGATCAACCCGGAAAAGGTTGATATATTAATTTAAGAGTTGTATGTCTTAATAACAACTACGGGCTGTTGCTTCTTTCTTTTCTTATTGCGCATTCCGCTCGCGTTTTCTCTCAACCGCAATGCCGGTCACAGTTCAATTCATTCCCGCAATTTTGTAAAACAAAGCAAAACCAACCATTACCAGCATTCCCCGGGTTCCTTGCGGATTCGTTTCTTTTAACGTTGGTCCAACGCGTAAACAGTTATGCCTTGTTTCTCTAAAAAAACCCTGGTTTTGCTGCAAACCGGCGCGTTGGTGATTATCGATACCGAGGCGCCCGGGTACACCGTCAGAATTGCGTCGCTTTGTTTTTGTATCCTGAAACCGTCCTTCATAATTATCCGGCTTTTACGGTCAAGAATTAAATAAAATTTATTGTCTTCGCCTTTACCGATTTTTACTCCGGGTCTCAACCCGACCGTTTTCGGATCCAGTAATTTTAACCTCTTTTTGTTAACATTATGCGTCATTTGCATTATCTGGTAAGTGTTTCCTGTAAATCTCGTATTCTAAACCGACAGTTAAACTACGCCGGTTTGTCTCTTTTGTGGTACCCCTTTTCATCTGACATTAGAGCTGTGCAATTATATCGTTCAGACTCCTGTAAACATCTGCCATTTCGGCAATTCCTTTGATTAGAACATCCTTGATTGACAAAAACCGCGTCCTGGTATAATTCTTGTGCCAAAAGGTGTGGATTAAAAAGGGATAAAAACGATGCGTGAAAAACGTGACAAAACAACACAAAGACAAATTTCACCGGTCTTGGACCCTGTTTCACAATACTTGCGGGAACACGAACAACGTCTGTTGGACGGAACCGCTTTGCCGATCCGGACACGCATTGTACGCCCCGGAGAACCCACGGAATTGGTCCGGTTTTTACACCAATACCTCGTAAAACACAACCTGGTGGCAAAGGCGTGAATAAAATAATTGAGTGGATTAAAAAAATTCTCGTCGGTAATAAGAAGCCGGTGCCTGTTCCTGTTCCGGTAAAAGTCCGGCGGTGAACAAGCATTCATTTTTTTTCGCTTTTATACAATTTTTAATCCCACCTTCCACAAGATTTTTTCTTTTCGACTTTTGTCTGTAATGTCTCATTAATAAAAGTAAATCTAAAGACCTGACTCGTCGGCCGGCGGTCTGACGTATACCGGGAAACCAATCCGCCTGTGGGCAGACTCCGGGATCGTTGGTGGAAATGCCGGAAAAACTGAGATATCTATTGATGCTGGTTGTCAGCTTCCAAATTTGTGTCCTGTTATCCTTGTAAATATTCTTTAGATCATGGTCAGGTTAGAGTTTAATTAAATGATCCTTTATCCGCTGGCGGATGAACCCGTG
>Ga0256830_1001649_pt1 | contig 15508 bp, 8 predicted proteins | sample 128326metaG_FD_190537 | JGI IMG/M metagenome (GOLD analysis project Ga0256830, IMG submission 190537) | Hydrothermal vent microbial communities from Lau Basin, Pacific Ocean - 128-326 | ecosystem: Environmental > Aquatic > Marine > Hydrothermal vents | place: Pacific Ocean: Lau Basin | collected... | reverse complement strand
GCCGCCGCGGCACGTGCGCGCTCCGACTGGCTCGCCCGCTTCCTCCCCTCCGACTGGCTGCTGGCCACCGGCCTGGCCCGTGACGAGCCGCTGCCGGACCTCGCGGAGATGCGCGAGCGGCTGAAACGGACCCGCATCGAGGAATTCACGCGGGCCCTCCGCGTCCGTCAGGAGGGGCGCTCGATGATCCTCTCGATCGCCTTCTCCTCCCGCGATCCCGACGAGGCCGCCAGGGTCGCCAACACCATCGCCGATCTGTTCCTTGAGCGCCAGGCGGGGGACCGGATCGCCGCCCTGCAGGCCAACAACGAATGGCTGAAGCAGCGCCTGAGCGAGCTCCGCGAGACCATCCGCGAAACCGAGAACGCGATCGAGGAATATCGCGCCCGCAACGCCCTGCTACAGAGCCAGTCCATCGCCCCCGAGACCGAGCAGGCGCAGATCCTGACCCAGATGCTGGTGGCCGCCCGCGCCGAGCGGCGGGAGAAGGAATCCCGCATCCGCTACGTGCAGAGCCTGGTGCGCCGCGGCGAGAGCCTGAACGCCCTCTCCGAGGTGCTGGAAAGCCCCTACATGCAGAGCCTGTGGGAGCAGGAACGCGGGCTCGCCATGCAGGAGGCGGAGCTGCTCACCACCTTCGGCCCGAAGCATCCCACCGTGATGCGGCTGCGGGAGGAGCAGCGCAAGCTCCGGGAGCAGCAGCAGCGGGAGATCCGGCGCATCATCGAGAATCTCGGCAACGAGGTGGCGGTGCTCCTCGAACGGGAGCGTTCGATCGAGGCCGACATCGCCGAGCTGATGAACAGGAACAACGAGGCGGCGCGGGCGGCGATCAAGCTGCGCGAGCTCGAACGCGAGCTGGAGGCCAACCGCAAGCTCCACGACCAGTTCGCCCAGAAGCAGAAGGAGATCGAGGCCCAGGTCAAGCTCACCCGGCCCAGCGCCCGGATCGTCGCCCGCGCCGAGCCGCCGTCCGATCCGAGTTCGGTGCCGCCACCGCTGTTCGCCCTGCTGGGCTTTCTCGGCGCCGGCTCCTTCGGCCTCGGCCTCGCCTGGCTCCGCGAGCGGCTCGATTCCGGCCTGCGCAGCGCCCGCGAGGTGGAGACGCTGTTCGGCGTGCCCTGCTTCGCCCTGATCCCGGAACTGCCGGCCAAGACCCTGCGGCGGATGCCCTCGCCGGCCTACTATCTCGCTGGCAAGCCGCTGTCGGTCTTCGCCGAGGCGATGCGCTCGGTCGCCACCTCGCTGCAGGCCTCCGACATCGACCGGCCGCCGCGGGTGATCCAGGTCACCTCCTCTCTGCCCTCCGAGGGCAAGACGACGACGGTGCTGAGCCTCGCCACCCTGCTCGCCGGCGAGGGCCACAGCGTGATCGCCGTCGATCTGGATCTCCGGCATCCCTCGCTGGTGCGGCAGCTCCGCCAGCCGCCCGGCGGGACGCCCGCGGGGCTCGCCGACCATCTCCTGCGGGGCCTGCCCCTCGAACAGGCGATCCTCCGCGACCCGCAGCTCGGGATCGACATTCTGCCGACCCATAAGCCGCTGCAGAACCCCGGCGCCGTCCTCACCTCGAGGCGGCTGCGCGACCTCCTCGAGGGGCTGAAGACGACCTACGACTACGTGATCCTCGACAGCACGCCCACCCTCGGCGTCACCGATGCCAAACGGCTGGCCGAACTGGCCGATGCGGTGCTGTTCCTGATCCGCTGGGAGCAGACCGACGCCGACGCCGTGGCCGGGGCGATGGAGGAGATGGCCAAGGCCGGCGGCCAGGTGACGGGCATCGCCCTGACCATGGTGGACTACGTCAAGCTGGCGCGCTACGGCTACGGCGCGCGCGACAGCTACTACACCAAGTACCAGCGCTACTACAGCGACTGACCGGTCGGCGCTGCCGACCGGCGGCCGGAGCGGAGAAGGGATCGCCGGCGACATGGACGACCGGGCGCTACGGCGGCGGGCGGGGATGATGGCCGCCAGCCGTTTTCTGTTCGCCGCCGTCCTGCTCCTGGCCCCGTTGCCCTACGGCGCCAACCGTCCCCTGCCGTGGTCCCTGCTCGCCCTGGCGCTGGCTCTGGCCGCGCTCCTGCGGGCGGGCGCGGGCGTTTCGGGAGAACGCCAGCCGCGGCCGCCTGCGGTGGTGGGTCTCGGCTTCGCCTGCCTCGTTGCGGTGGCCGGCTGGGCGGCCCTCCAGGGGATGCGGAATCTCCTGCCCGCGGGCTGGGCCCATCCCCTCTGGGGCGAGGTAGGGGCATGGGGCCTGCCGGTGCGGCCGGCGGTCGCCCTCGCCCCCGAGCGCGCCCTGGACAATGTGATGCGGTTTCTGGCCTATCTGGCGGCGGGCTGGCTGGCCTTCCTGTTCGCCCGCGAGGAGCGGGGCGCCCGGTGGCTCCTCCATCTGCTGCTGCTCGTCTTCGCCCTGCAGGCGGCCTACGGGCTCCTGCGGCTGTTCGCCGGTCTCGAGGTCCTGCCCGGGGTGGCCGGCGGGCCGGGTGCCGGCGGCAATCTCAGCGGCAGCTTCGTCAACCGCAACCATGCCGCCACCTTTCTCGGCATGGGCTTCCTCGCCGCCCTGGCGCTGCTGATGGAGCGCGTCGGCCCGGGCCTGCGGGAGCGGCGGCGCACGGCGGTGCAACAGCTCCTCGATGGTCTCTTCGGCCGCCAATGGTATGTGCCGACCGCGCTGATCCTCATCGGCACCGCCGTGCTGCTGACCGCCTCGCGGGGCGGTTTCGCGAGCCTCCTCGTGGCCAGCGTGTTCCTGCTGTTCACCACCTATCTGACCACGCGCCCCGCGCCCCTGCCGGCGGCGGTCGTGGGCGTGCTCCTCCTCGCCACCGGCTGGACGCTCCTGACCCTCGGCGGCGAACCCGTGCTCGAGCGGCTGCTGGCGACCGAGGAGATCGATACCGGGCGGCTCCAGATCTACGCGCTCGCCCTCGAGATGATCCGCGACCGGCCCTGGCTCGGCCAGGGCTACGGCGGCTTCGAGCCGATCTTCATGCTCTACCGCGATCCTCGCTTCAGCCTGATCTTCGATCGCGCCCACAACACCTATCTGGAGCATGCCGTCGAACTGGGCCTGCCGGCCACCGTCCTGCTGTACGGCGGCATGGCGCTCCTCCTGGGCCATCTTGTGGCCGGCGTCTTCCGCCGCCGGCGCAACCGGATCTTTCCGCTGTTCGCGGCCGCCTCGACGGTGCTCGTGGGCCTCCACGCCCTCGTCGACTTTTCCGTCCAGATCCCCGCCGTCGCCGTCGCCTACGCCGCGATCATGGGACTCGGCCTGGCCCAGGCGATGCCGGGCCGACGACGGAAGCGGGCCTCGCGAGGGGACAGCAAGAACGAAGGGGATCGCCCTGATTCGCGAGAACCGAACGACGACGAGGCCCCGTCGTCCGATCCTCACGCATCCGGCACGTCGATCTCGATGATCTCGGCCTCTTCCCGAAATCCGCCGTCTTTCCGGGGCCGCTCCCTGCCCGGCGGGGATGGCGCGGGATCCGTCGAAGAAGGAGCGGTCGGCGAACGTGACCGGGCCGCCGCGCGCAGAATGCGTCGACGCTTCAGCTCCCGCTCACAGCGACGGAGCAGCTCACCGTGCATGCGGCTCGCCACCTTCTCGGCGAGTTCGAAGCCCCGGGCGTCGCCGGCATCCGCCGCCTCGCGCAAGAGCATGTAGGCCCTCTCCAGGTCCCGGCGAACGCCGCGTCCGGTTGCGAGGCAGTAGCCGAGACTGACCTTCGCCTCGGTGTGATCGTGGGCGGCGGCCCGGCCGAACCAGATCGCGGCTTCGGCGTCGTCCTTGGTGACGAACCGCCCCCGGGCATGGGCCACGCCGAGCAGATACATGGCTTGGGGATCGCCCTTCCCCGCGGCCTCGCGAAGACGCGCGATCCCCGCCGCCCCGCCCGCGATCACGACCGACCTCGCCTCCCCGGATCCTTCCGCCGATGCCGGTCGGCGACAGCGTTTCTCTTCCATGCCCGATCCTCTCCCTCGATCACCGCCGCCGGCCCACCGCCGGCTCCGATGCGGGAGAATTCTGTCGGGTGCCCGTGAAGATCCCGTAAACGCCGCAGCTGTCTCGTCGCACCTTGCTTTCTACTGGCGTACGAAGACAAAGGAGAACGGCACCTCCTCCTCGCCCTCAGGCTTCATCACCATGCGCTCTCCGACGAGCTCCCCCACCATGGTGCCGCCCTGACCGTCGGCGGCGGAAAGCCGGATGACGCCGTCGGCCATCTCCCAGCGTCCTTCGTCCACACCGCCCCGGTCGTCGCGGAACACCACCGAACCGTCCTCGCGGAATTCCGCCGATCCCTCGAGCTCGGCAATGATGCCCTCGACCTGCTGGTCGATCATCGGTGCCACCTGTGCGCGCATCTCCGGTGTGAGATCGCGCATCTCGGCCTCGATGGCCTGGCGCAGTTGACCGCGCATGGCGTCCTTGTCGATCACCCAGGTCCCGACCGGGCTCTGCGCCGCAGCCAGCTGGGCGGAAAACAGAACGACGGTGAACGCGACCAAGCGCGTCAGGAAAGATCGCATCGGCAGGTTCCTTTCGGGGCGTAATTCCACACAACGGACCGAATGTGCCGTGATCGCCGCGTCGCGTCCAGCGTCTTTCGGCGACGGACACCACAGATCAGATGTGGACCGGCCGGTCGAAGGCTGCCCAGGCCGCCTCCATCACCGCCTCCTCGAGGGTGGGATGGGCATGGCAGGTCCGTGCGATGTCCTCGGCGGAGGCACCGAATTCCATGGCGACGGCGATCTCGGCCACCAGCGTGCCGGCGTCCGGACCGAGGATGTGGGCCCCGAGCACGCGGTCGCTGCCCTCCTCGGCGAGGATCTTCACGAAGCCGTCCTGTTCCCCGGTGCAGCGGGCGCGGCTGTTGGCGCTGAAGGGGAACTTGCCGACCCGATAGGCGATGCCGGCCTCCTTCAGCTCCTGTTCGGTGCGACCGACACTCGCCGCCTCCGGTTCCGTGTAGACGACACCGGGTATCACCTCGTAGTTGACGTGCGGCTTCTGGCCGGCGAGGCGTTCGGCCACCGCATGGCCCTCCTCCATCGCCTTGTGCGCCAGCATCGGGCCGCGCACCACGTCTCCGATCGCCCACACCCCCTCGACGGCCGTGCGGCAGGTCTCGTCCACCGGGATCCGCCCCCCGGCGTCGAGCTCGAGGCCGATCGATTCGAGACCCAGATCGGCGGTGTGGGGACGCCGCCCGACGGCCACGAGCACCCGGTCCGCGGTCAGTGTCTCGGGCTCGCCTCCCGCCGCCGGCGCCACCGTCACCGCGAGCCGGCCGTCCTTCTCCGTCACCGCCTCGACCTTGCTGCCGAGGCGGAAACCCATGCCCTGGCGCTTCAGGATACGCTGCATCTGCCGGCTCACCTCGAGATCCATGCCCGGCGTGACGCGATCGAGGTATTCCACCACCGTCACCGCGGCGCCGAGACGCCGCCAGACCGTGCCCAGCTCGAGCCCGATGTAGCCGGCGCCGACCACGACGAGATGCTCCGGCACCTCCGCGAGCGCGAGGGCGCCCGTGGAGCTCAGGATCCGCTCCTCGTCGATGGCGATGCCGGGCAGGGTGGCGGCCTCCGAACCGGTGGCGATCACCGTCTGCCGGGTCGCGAGTTCCCGCGCCTCCCCGTCCCCCGCCTCGACGCGCACCCGCCCGGGGGCGGTGACCCGCGCATGGCCGGCGAGATGGGTGACACCGTATTTCCGGAACAGGAACGCGATCCCCTTGGTGAGATCCGCCACCACCTTGTCCTTGCGCGCCATCAGGGCGCCGAGATCGAGCTCGAGCCCGTTCGCCCGGATGCCGTGGTGGTCGAACTCGCGCTGCGCCTGCTCGTAGAGATGCGAGGAGTGCAGCAGCGCCTTCGAGGGAATGCAGCCGACGTTGAGGCAGGTCCCGCCCAGGGCGGGGCGTTTTTCCACGCAGGCCACCCGCAGGCCGAGCTGTGCCGCGCGGATGGCGCAGACATAGCCGCCCGGCCCGCCGCCGATCACGACGAGATCGAAATCCGTGTCGCTCATCTCGAATATCCCGGGCTGGGGTTCAGATCTCGAGCAGCAGGCGCTGCGGGTCCTCGATGCACTCCTTGACGCGGACCAGGAACGATACCGCATCGCGCCCGTCGATCAGCCGGTGGTCGTAGGAAAGCGCGAGATACATCATCGGTCGCGCCTCGATGGCCCCGCTCGCGGTGACCATCGGCCGCTGCTGGATCTTGTGCATGCCGAGAATGCCGGACTGCGGCGGATTGAGGATCGGGGTGCTCAAGAGCGAGCCGAAGACGCCGCCGTTGGTGATGGTGAAGGTGCCGCCGGTGAGCTCCTCCATCGACAGCCGGCCCTCGCGGGCACGCCGCCCGAGATCCGCGATCGCCTTCTCGATCTCGGCCAGCGACATGAGATCGGCATCGCGCAGGACGGGGACCACCAGCCCCTGGTCGGTGCTCACCGCGACGCCGATGTCGTAGTAGTGCTTGTAGACGATCTCGTCGCCGTCGATCTCGGCGTTGACCAGCGGATAGGTCCTGAGCGCCTCGACACAGGCCTTGACGAAGAAGGACATGAAGCCGAGGCGGATGCCGTGCTTCTTCTCGAAGGTATCCCGATAGCGCTGCCGCAGCGCCATCACCGCGCTCATGTCGCATTCGTTGAAGGTGGTCAGCATGGCGGCGGTGTTCTGCGCCTCCTTGAGGCGCTCGGCGATGCGCTTGCGCAGGCGGGTCATGCGCACCCGCTCCTCGCGGCGGCCGGGGGCCGCAGCGGCCGCCGAGGGCGCGGGCGCGGCCGGCGCCGCCGGCTCGGGCGGCGGCGACATCTTGGCCACCGCGGCATCGACATCCGCCTTCGTGACGTGGCCCTTGGGGCCGGAGCCGGCGACCGTCGCCAGATCGACGCCCGCCTCGGCGGCCCGCTTGCGGGCCGCCGGCCCCGCCTTCACCGGGGCGGCCTCGGTCACGGCCGCCTCGCCGGCCGGTGCCGCCTCCTCGGCCGCCGGCGCCGCCGCCGGCTGGACCTCCGCCGCGGCCCCTTCCTCGATCCGGCCGATCACCGCGCCGACCTCGACGTCGCCGCCCTCCTCGACCAGGATCTCGGCGAGCCGGCCGGCCGCCGGTGCCGGGATCTCGAGGCTCACCTTGTCGGTCTCGAGCTCCACCACCGGCTCGTCGCGGGCCACCGCCTCGCCGGGCTTCTTCAGCCAGCGGGCGACGGTCGCCTCGGTGACCGACTCACCGAGGGTGGGAACGCGGATCTCGACGGTCATGGCTCGTCCTCTCCTGAGCGGTAGCCGGCCGGCAGGGTCAGGGCGTCCTCGATCAGCTTGCGCTGCTCCTGCTCGTGCTGCGCGTAGTATCCGGTGGCGGGGGAGGCGCTCGGGCGGCGACCCGCGTAGGACAGACGCGTCTGCGCCTTGCCGAGGGCCGCCATGATGTTCTCGATGCGGGGGGCGGTGAAGAACCAGTAGCCCATGTTGCGCGGCTCCTCCTGGCACCAGACATAGGCGGCATCGGCCGGATAGCGCGCGAGCTCCTCGGTGAGCGCCTCCTCGGGGAAGGGGGCGAGCTGCTCGAGACGCACGAGCGCCACCCTGCCGGCGAGCCCCCGTTCGTCCCGCGCCTGCTGCAGCTCGTAGAAGATCTTGCCGGTGCACATGATGACCCGCTCGACGGCGGCATCGGCCTCGCCCGGCGGCTGCTCGTACATCACCCGGTGGAAACTCGTTCCCTGCGCCATGTCGGCGAGATCGGACACGCAGCGGCGATGGCGGAGCAGCGATTTCGGCGTCAGACAGATGAGCGGCTTGCGGAAGTCGCGGTGCAGCTGGCGGCGCAGCACATGGAAGAAGTTGGCCGGCGTCGTGCAGTTGACGACCTGGATGTTGTGCTCGGCATAGAGCTGGAGGAAGCGCTCGGGGCGCGCGGAGCTGTGCTCGGGCCCCTGCCCCTCGTAGCCGTGCGGCAGGAAGCAGACGAGGCCGGACATGCGCAGCCACTTGCTCTCGCCCGGTGCGATGAACTGGTCGAAATAGACCTGCGCACCGTTGGCGAAATCGCCGAACTGCGCTTCCCAGATGGTCAGCGCGTTGGGATCGGCCAGGGAATAGCCGTACTCGAAACCGAGCACGCCCTCCTCGGACAGCATGCTGTCGACGATCTCCACCGGCGCCTGGTCCGGCGACAGATGGGCGAGGGGGATGTAGTGCTCCTCCGTGGTCTGGTCGACGATCACCGCATGGCGCTGGGAGAAGGTGCCGCGACCGACGTCCTCGCCGGAGAGGCGCACCGGGAACCCCTCGACGAGCAGGGTGGCGAAGGCCAGATGCTCCGCCGTCGCCCAGTCGATCCGCTCACCGCCCTCGATCGCCTTGCGCCGCTGGTTGATGATCCGCCGCAGCCGCGGATGCACGTCGAGACGTTCCGGCAGCTCGGTCATCCTGCGCCCGAGCTCGCGCAGACGGTCGATCTCGGTGGCGGTGGCCCCGCGCACATAGGTGAGCGGCGCCGCCCGCAGCCCCTTCCAGGCCCCCTGCAGCCAGTCCGCCCGGTTCGAGCGGTAGTTGCGCGCCGCCTCGTGCGCCGCCTCGAGCTGGCGGCCGAAGGCCTCCAGCATCTCCTCCGCCTCGCCGGGCCGGATCAGCCCTTCGCGCTCCAGCCGCTGGACGTAGATCTGCCGCACCGTCGGATGACGGGCGATGGTCTTGTACATGATGGGCTGGGTGAAGGAGGGCTCGTCGCTCTCGTTGTGACCGTGGCGCCGGTAGCACCACATGTCGATCACCACGTCCTTCTTGAAGCGCTGGCGGAACTCGGTGGCCAGTTTGGCGACCTGGATGACGGCGATGGGATCGTCGCCGTTGACGTGGAAGACCGGGCACTGGACGCCGCGCGCCACGTCCGAGGGATAGGGCGAGCTGCGCGCGAGGGCGGGGCTCGTGGTGAAGCCGATCTGGTTGTTGATGATGAGATGCACGGTGCCGCCGATGCGGTAGCCCTTGAGCTCCGACATCTCGAGGCATTCGTGGACCACGCCCTGGCCGATGAAGGCGGCGTCGCCGTGCAGCAGCAGCCCCATCACCCGCGTGCGCTCGGTGTCGCCGCGCTGGCGCTGCTTGGCCCGCGCCTTGCCCATGACCACGGGATCGACCGCTTCGAGGTGCGAGGGATTGGCGGTCAGCGACAGGTGCAGACTGCGCCCGCAGGGCATCACCCGGTCGGTGGAAGTCCCGAGATGGTATTTCACGTCGCCCGAGCCGAGCACCGAATCCTGCACCGCCTCGCCCTGGAACTCCGACAGGATGGCGGCGTAGGGCTTGCCCATCACGTTGGCCAGCACGTTGAGCCGGCCCCGGTGGGGCATGCCGATCACCACCTCCTCGACCCCCAGTTCGCTGGCCTTGCGGATCACCGCCTCCAGCGCCGGGATGGTGCTTTCGCCGCCGTCGATGCCGAACCGCTTGGTGCCCGGGAACTTGCGGTGGAGAAAGGTCTCGAAGGCCTCGGTGGCGGTCAGCTGCTCGAGGATCTCGCGCTTCTCCTCGGCGCTGGTGTCCCAGATCCCGCCCGTGCCTTCGATCTTGGCCTGGATCCAGGCCTTCTGCTCGGGATCCTGGATGTGCAGGAACTCGACCCCGACGGTGCCGCTGTAGGTCTTGCGCAGGACCTCCATGATCTCGCGCAGGGTCGCGGTCTCGAGGCCGAGCACGTAGTCGAGGAAGAATTCGCGATCGAGATCCGCTTCCTCGAACCCGTAGGTCCGGGGATCGAGCTCCGGATGGTGCTCGTTGCGGGTCAGCCCCAGCGGGTCGAGATCGGCGATCAGATGACCGCGCACCCGGTAGGCGCGGATCAGCATGATCACTCGCAGATGGTCGCGGATCAGCTTCTTGACCGCCGCATCCTCGAGCCCCACCCCCGCCGGCAGCGACAGGCCGCCGGCCGGCACGGCCCGGCCGGGCCGCGGTTCGAGGGCCTCCCGCATGCGTTCGAAGAGCCGCCGGTTGTCGAGCCCGAGCCCGTCGAAATATTCCCGCCAGGTGGCATCGACACTGTTCGGGTCGGCCAGGTAGCGCGCGTAGAGTTCCTCCAGGAACGGCGCGTTCGTGCCGTAGAGGAACGAGGTCTGTTCGAGCTCGAGACGCGTCGCCATGGTCCACCAACCTCCGGGCTCACCGGTGCGGAGAAAAGCGCGAATTTCCTAGGATATGGTTAACGCACTTCCGAAGGCCACGCATCCACGCACTACATGCCCATCGCCTCGGCCATCGCCCTGCCGATCTCGGCCGGGTTCTCCGCCACCACGATTCCCGCCTCGCGCATCGCCGCGATCTTCTCCTCGGCGCCGCCCTTGCCGCCGGCGATGATGGCACCGGCGTGGCCCATGCGACGCCCGGGCGGCGCCGTCCGGCCGGCGATGAACCCGGCCACCGGCTTCTTCTTCGGCGAGGCGGCGAGAAAGGCCGCCGCCTCCTCCTCGGCGGTGCCGCCGATCTCGCCGATCATCACGATGCCCTCGGTGTCCGGATCCTCGAGGAAGAGGGCCAGCACGTCGACGAATTCCATGCCCTTGACGGGATCGCCGCCGATGCCGACACAGGTCGACTGGCCGAGCCCGAGCTGGGTCGTCTGCCACACCGCCTCGTAGGTCAGCGTGCCGGACCGCGAGACGATCCCCACCCTGCCGGGCTCGTGGATGTGCCCGGGCATGATGCCGATCTTGCAGGCGTCCGGCGTGATGATGCCGGGACAGTTGGGGCCGATCAGCCGCGACTTCGAGCCCTCCAGTGCCCGCTTGACCTTGACCATGTCCATCACCGGGATGCCCTCGGTGATACAGACGATGAGCGGCACTTCGGCCTCCACCGCCTCCAGGATGGCGTCGGCGGCGAAGGGCGCGGGCACGTAGATCACGCTGGCGTCGGCTCCGGTCTCCCGCACCGCCTCGCGCACGGTGTCGAACACCGGCAGGCCGAGATGGGTGGTCCCGCCCTTGCCCGGGGTCACGCCGCCCACCATGCGCGTGCCGTAGGCGATGGCCTGTTCGGAATGGAAGGTGCCCTGGGCTCCGGTGAACCCCTGGCAGATGACCTTGGTATCGGCGTCGACGAGTATCGACATCAGGCAGCCTTCTTCACAGCGTTGACGATCTTGCGGGCGGCATCGGCGAGATCGTCGGCGGGGATGATGGGCAGTCCCGATTCCGACAGGATCCGCTTGCCGAGCTCGACGTTGGTGCCCTCGAGCCGGACCACCAGCGGCACGTTGAGATTGACGTCGCGGGCGGCCGCCACCACCCCCTCGGCGATGACGTCGCAGCGCATGATGCCGCCGAAGATGTTGACCAGCACGCCCTCGACATTGGGATCGGAGAGCAGCAGACGGAAGGCGGCGGTCACCCGCTCCTTGGTGGCACCGCCGCCGACGTCGAGGAAATTCGCCGGTTCGCCGCCGTAGAGCTTGATGATGTCCATGGTCGCCATGGCGAGGCCGGCGCCGTTGACCATGCAGCCGATGTTGCCGTCGAGCTTGATGTAGCTGAGCTCGTGCCGGCTGGCCTCGATCTCGTGCGGATCCTCCTCGTCGAGGTCGCGCAGTTCGAGAATCCCGGGCTGGCGGAAGAGGCCGTTGCTGTCGAAATTCATCTTGGCGTCGAGGGCCAGGAGATCGCCCGCGCCGGTGACCACCAGCGGGTTGATCTCGACCAGGCTCGCGTCGCGCTCCACCATGCAGTTGTAGAGCCCCTGCATGAGGCCCACCGCCTTGCGGACCTCCGCCCCCGAGAGCCCGAGACCGAAGGCCAGCGCCCGGCCGTAGTGGGGCATGAAGCCGGTGGCCGGATCGATGGCCGCGCGCAGGATCTTCTCCGGCGAACGGGCGGCCACCTCCTCGATCTCGACCCCGCCTTCCTGCGAGGCCATCAGCGTCACCCGCGAGGTCCCCCGGTCGATCACTGCCCCGAGGTACAGCTCACGGGCGATATCGCAGCCCTCCTCGATGTAGACGCGCTTGACCACCCGCCCCTGGGGCCCGGTCTGATGCGTCACCAGCGTCATGCCCAGCATCTCGCCGGCGAGCTGCCGCACCTCCTCGACCGAACGGGCGAGCTTGACGCCACCACCCTTGCCGCGACCGCCGGCGTGGATCTGGGCCTTGACCACCCAGACCGGACCGTCCAGCTCGCGTGCCGCCTGCTCGGCCTCCTCGGGCGTGTAGGCGACCTGTCCCCGGGGCACGGGAACTCCGTATTCCCGCAGCAGCGCCTTGGCCTGATACTCGTGAATGTTCATCCGGTCTTCCCGTTGTCGGAACTCACAGTTCGACGGCCTCGCAGAGGTTGCGCACGGCCGCCACCGAGCGATCGAACGCCGCCTTCTCCTCCGCCGACAGCTCGATCTCCACGATGCGCTCCACGCCGCCGGCCCCGATCACCACCGGCACCCCGACATAGAGCCCGTCGACGCCGTACTGGCCCGACAGATGGGCCGCGCAGGGCAGCACCCGCTTCTGATCCCTGAGGTAGCTCTCGGCCATGGCGATGGCGGAGGAGGCGGGTGCGTAGTAGGCGGAGCCGGCCTTCAAGAGGCCCACGATCTCGGCGCCGCCGTCGCGCGTCCGCTGGACGATGGCGTCGATCCGCTCCTGGCTGCTCCAGCCCATGCGGACGAGGTCGGGCACGGGAATGCCGGCCACGGTGGAGTAGCGCACGAGGGGAACCATGGTGTCGCCGTGGCCGCCCAGCACGAAGGCGGTGACGTCCTCCACCGAGACCCCGAATTCGCAGGCGAGGAAATAGCGGAAGCGGGCCGAATCCAGCACCCCGGCCATGCCGCAGACCATGTTGGTGGGGAGCCCCGAGACCCGCTGCATCACCCAGACCATGGCGTCGAGGGGGTTGGTGATGACGATGACGAAGGCGCCGGGACAGTAGCGGCCGATGTTCTCGGCCACGGTCCGGATGATGCCGGCGTTGGTCTTGAGCAGGTCGTCGCGGCTCATGCCCGGCTTGCGCGGCAGCCCGGCGGTGACGATGACCACGTCCGCGCCCTCCAGGGCCGCATAGTCGTTGGTGCCCGTGAAGGCGGCATTGAACCCCTCGACCGGGCCGCTCTGGGCGAGGTCGAGCGCCTTGCCCTGCGGCATGCCCTCGACGATGTCGAAGAGAACGACGTCGCCCAGTTCCTTGAGACCGACGAGATGGGCGAGGGTGCCGCCGATCTGGCCGGCACCGACGAGTGCGATCTTCTTTCGGGTCATGGGAGGATCGACCTTATGGGAAGGTGGACGGACGCATGCGTGCCGCCCGCGTCATACTCCGAGACCCGGCAGGAAACAAGCGGCCCACGACGCGCCGTCGCAGCACCCGCGGAAACGCGAAAGGGGCGGCTCGTGGCCGCCCCTCCGTGATGCGGAAAGCGTCAGCCGGTCAGCTGGTGGCGCCGTCGGATGCGCCCAGATCGGCCAGCGTCAGGCTGCCGGGCGGCAGTCCCGCCGGATCCGTGAGAACCAGCACCTGGTTGAAGACGTGCTCGCCGCCGGGACCGTCGAGATCCACCTCGACGCGCACGTCGTCCTCGAACCCGTCACCGTCGAAATCGGTGTAAGCGATGCGCACGAAGTCGTCCTCCACGGCACCCGGGGCGTCGATGCCGCTGCCGGCGAGGAGCTCCGAAAGATCGATCCGGTCGCCTTCGGTGCGATCGAAATCGCGGATGATGTCGCGACCGTCACCGAGGCTCGTCACGCGGAAGGTGTCGGCGCCGTCACCGCCCCAGAGGGTGTCGATCCCCGGACCACCGTGGAGGAGATCGTCGCCCCCCATTCCGAACAGCTGGTCGCGACCGTCGCCGCCGTCGAGATAGTCGGCGGTGCCCTTGCCGGTGAGCAGGTCGTTGCCGCCGCGCCCCGAGAGGGCGTGAATCTTGTTGCCGGAGGTCAGGACGTCGTTCCCCTCTGTACCGACGATCAGATTGTCGAGCACGTTCACCTTGGACACGGCGACGTCCGATCGGTGCCCCTCCGCGTCGGTGACCTCGAAGCCGACGAAGCGGTTGCCGGCCGGCGCGCCGCCGTCGGTGACGAACCGTACGTCGTTCAACACCTGTTCGTAGTTGAGGACGGAATCGATCCCGGAGAAGGTCAGGCTGCCGTCGGGATTCTCCGTCACCGCGATGTTCGTGCCGTCGAGGATGCCGTCGCCGTCGGCGTCCTCGAAGGTCGCGAGCGTGAGCCGGTCACCGGGCTGCTGCCCTCCCTGGAATGTCACCTCGGCCCCCGAGAGCCGGGTGCTGTCGGTGTCGGAGATCCGTACCTTGAAGTCCGGGGTCTCGTGATCCTTGACGAAGAAGAAGTTCTCGTAGACCGGCTTGAAGTGGACCCGGAAGACGACGTCGTTCAGGTCGTTGTCGGCACCGGGACCGGTGAGGTCCTCGAACCCGATCAGGAGATCGCCCTCCTTGGCCTTGAAGCCCGAGGCGGTCTTGCCCGCACCGTCCGGATTGAGCGCGTTCTCCTCGGGGGTTTCCGGCGTGGCGTCGGTGGAGAAGAGAAGGGCGCCGGAGAGCACGGTCTCGGTACCGTCGTCGGCGATGTGCACGAGGATCGGGTCGTCGGCGGCGGTGTCCGTTTTCTTCAGGGGCTCGCCGGTATTCCCGTTCCGCAGCTCGAACCGGCCGCTGCCGAGCAGCCCCTCGAGCCCGGGATTCGCGTTCGCACCGTCGGGAATGATGAAGAAGCCGAGCCGGGTGCCGGCGTCGAAGGTGCCGAGCGAGGTGCGCGTGCCGGGCGTCAGGGTGCCGTCGCCGTCGCTGTCGCCGACCTGGCTCACGTTCGGGAAGATGATGCCGACATCGCCGAACGTGCCGTCCTCGTCGATGGTGAAAAACCCGAGGGTGTTGTCGTAGCCCGCCTCCTCACTCTGGAAGACGACCTCCACCTCCCGCGTCCGGTCGAGGGTGAGGTTGCGGGGATCGACGCCGTTGCGCTCGACCGGATCGGTGCTGTCCGGGTTCCTGAGCTGCCTGTCCGTACTGGCCGGATCGAACGCGACGCTGCGCTCGGCCGCCGTCGCCCGAACGTAGTTCTGCACGCTGATCTCGGGCGCCTCGCCCGGCAGGGGCCCGGTCGCGGCGGGACCGCCGATCCCCGGATCGACGCCCTCGAGGATGCCGCCGGCGAAGGGGCCGCCCGCCAGTTCGGTCGGCGGCAGCACGCCGGTCGGCGTCAGCCCGTCGCCGATGTCACCGGCCGCGAACGGGGCGAACCCCGCCCCGCCGCCGTGCGCCGGTGCCGCCGCCCCGGGACCGGCCGCGGGCTCCACCGCCGCCGCCTCGGCCGCGCCGGCGAGCAGTGTGGTGGCCGTCTGGTCCGGTCCGCCGAGTACCGACAGGCTGGGCGGATTGTCGCCGGCGGCGAAGAACCCTTCGAGACGCAGCACGGCACCGTTGTCGAGGGTGACGACGAGATCCTCGCCGTCGACGAC
>Ga0256830_1001648_pt1 | contig 15522 bp, 9 predicted proteins | sample 128326metaG_FD_190537 | JGI IMG/M metagenome (GOLD analysis project Ga0256830, IMG submission 190537) | Hydrothermal vent microbial communities from Lau Basin, Pacific Ocean - 128-326 | ecosystem: Environmental > Aquatic > Marine > Hydrothermal vents | place: Pacific Ocean: Lau Basin | collected... | reverse complement strand
ATCGACGGATCATATGCGGGTCCCCGCAACTCGAGATCCACCCCCACTCTGCCCGATGCGACCAAGTCGGGATCGAAGGCCTCGATCACGCCGAGATCGGAATCCCCGACGACTCGCAGATCGATATCTCCGGCATCGTCCCCCCAGGCGTGGAAGCCGCCCCACACGGCCACTTCGCGTTCTTGGCGATCGAGCAGCACGATGGGTTCGTTCTCGGCGATCTCCACGCCTCCGGAGGCCGAAAGCCGCCATCTCACCGGCGATTTCAAAGAAGCGAGCACTTCCGCGCCGACCATGTCGAGTCGGGTCAATTCGCCGCTTCCCCTCCAAGAAGCGAAAGCCGCCAGCGGTCCGCCGAAACGGAACGAACCGCTCGACCACACCCCTAGCGACAGTGGAAGCGCTGCGCCGCGCCTCTTCTCGATGGGTGTCAAGACGTCGAATTCATCCCATCGGATCTCGACCTCTGCCTCCGCGCGGTCGATATCTCCGCGCACTTCCACGGAAACGGCGATCTCTTCCCCTCCCGCCTCGATGCGCGTGCCCCCGTCGGAAGCCGACACCAAGGCATCACCGTCGGCGATCTCCGTGCCGGCAAAGACGAGATCATTCCACCCCACGTGCCCTTCGACGTTCAAAGGTCGCCCGCGGCCGAACGCGGTCAGCAAAGCGTCGGCTTCGATCTTCCCCTGCAAGCCGAACGAGCGACCGGTCTCCAAGGCCAAGACCGGAGCGAGCCGTGAAAGATCCGCATCGAGCGTCAAGTGCAGCGACGCCGAAGGCTCACTCCAGATGGAATCGAGGCCGACGATCCGGCCCCTGCTGCGCACTTCCGCACCGGCTAGGGTCGCCGACAAGAAGGGAATCTCGAGCACGCCGTCCTGTCGGCGAGCGACGGCGTTGATCGTAAGCGGCCCGCCCGGATCGACGCGCGCAGCGAGGCGCAGCGTCGCATTCACTGAACTCAGGTCGTCGCCGAGACCGTAAATCAGAGATCCATCGAGACGTCCATCCACGTCGGCCAAACGACGCCATCGTGCTCGGCCGTCTAGGAACGGAGCGAACCACGACACCGGCATCTTCCGTGCGTGGAGCGATACGAGAGGAGCGATCCCGTCGTCTTGCGCCGCGAGGATGATGCCGCCTCCCCCTTCATCTGAAAGCCGCGCGTCCACCGCGACCCATCCCCGGTCGTCGGCTGTGATCCGTCCTTCGAGTCGATGGGCCGTGACGGCATCGGCGGGAGCGCCTCCGCTCTTCGATCTCGACCAAGTCGGCTTCTCCAGGGAAAACGTGGCGACGAGGTGATCGGCGCGGCCTCCCTGTCCCGCAAATTCGATCCGCCCGTCGGCTCTGCCTCCCGGGCGCGGGATGATGCGGGGGTCGACGGTAAGACCCCGCTCGATGCCGAGCGAGACGGCGCGTTCTACGAAACGCCGGGCGTCGCCTCGGCGTGGAGCCGACCATTCCAGCGCACCGCTCCATAGGCCGTCGACGAGCCCTTGCTCCCATGCGAGAAAACCCTTCCATGCCGCTCCCGACCAGCGGCCTTCTCCGTCGATCCGCCCCGCACCCTCCGATCCCTGAGCTTCGACTCGCAGGGGCGAGGGATCCGGATCCGATGCATCCATGACGAGGTCGGCGAGGGCCTCCCAGGTCCACTCGCCCCCGACGCCCGGATGCACTGCGCTCACCCGCCAAGCCAGATGTCCTCGGATCAACGATTCCGGAAGAGCGGCTCGCTGGAGAAGATCGGCGGCAGCGCTCTCGCCCGCAGCGTGAACGCGCCAACTCCCCCCACTCCGAATCGCACCGAAGTCGCTGATCTCGCCGATGCCGGAACATCGCCCTTCCCCCTCCGACAAGAGCGCGACGCCCGCCTCGGCTGAGAAGTGCGCTTGGGTGTTCAGGCAGTGCAATCCGGCGATCGCGATCGCTTGCTTGCCGCGAAGCGTCCCGGCCACGTTCCACGTTCCGGCGAGCGAGGCATCGAAGCGCCCCTCGAGCAGGATCGTTCCTTCGGCTCGGTCGAAATCGTCGGCGACGACGGCTGCGAGATCCCACGCCGCATCGAATTCACCTTCGACTCGGATGTCGTCGGGAAGAAAGACGACTTTGGCGCGCGCATCGACTTCGCCCGCCTCGCCCCGCACCATGATGCGTTCGGCTGAAAGCACGGCACCATCCCATTTCAGCAGCGCCCGCGCGTCGTCCCAGGCGAATGGCGGTCTCTCTGCCCACTGCACGGCCCCCGCGCCCGTCGAGACGGGGCCGACGAGTCCGCCCTCCGCCGTGACGACACCGAGATCGATATCCTGAAAATCGGCTTCGATGGGAATGCGGTGGTCGGAATAAACCAGCGTGCCTCGTTCGAGCACCAGAGTCTGCAATTCTTCCCAAGGTGCGAGGTCGATCGTCGCCGTACGCGTCTCGGCTCGTTCCGTCGCAGCAAGCGCCACCTCGAAATCGAAAACTTCGATACGAGCCGGCTTGATTCCGCCACGGAACAGCGCCGCCCAAGAGAGTTCGACGCGCGCGCTGCGAAGATCCATCGCCTCGATGAAATGGCGCCCTTCGCTCACCCTCAAGCCTCGAACTTCGACGCCCGGTGCAAAAGGCCGAATGACGACGGAATCGATTTCGACGATGCCGCCGGTCACGCGATGCAAAGCCGTCAAAATCTTCGAATGCAGAACGTGTCGGGCTGGGGGGCCGAGCAGAACGAAGCCCGCGCCGAGAAAGGCGAGAACCGCAATGGCGAGGATGAAACGGCGACGCGCCGACCGAGCACGGGGTCGTGGGCTCACCGTCACTCAGCTCGGACTATTCGTCCCCGTCCGCATGCGAGGGTCCGCCGAGCATCATCGAATTTCCCCTTTCGGCGATCTCTTGGCACTTGACACAGGTGGCCGCCCAGGGAACGGCCTTCAAGCGGACCTCGCTGACATTCTCTCCACAGGTGATGCATTCACCGTAGGTTCCATCGTCGATGCGCTCGAGCGCATCTTCTACGAGTTGAAGCTGCTTGCGCTCGAGATCGGAAAGCGAAAGGAGAAATTCCCGGGCGTACTGCGTCACCGCATCGTCGACGTAGTCCTCCCCTCCTTGCGTCACCGTTTCGCGACCTTCTCCCGCAGCGCGCTCCGTCCTCTCTTCGAGGGCTGCGCGACGCTCCTCCAGCACCTTACGGAATCTGTCGAGATCTCTCTTTCGCATGCATCGATTCCCGTCGGGACCAAGGCTGGCACGTCCCGTGCTTGCGGGAACCTAGCACCCGCTTCAAGAAGCGTCAAGATCCCCGCAAACGCAAGAATCCCCCTCTGGCCAACAAACTACGATCCAAGGACTTACGCCTTTCCGCCGCAATCGACGAGAGCTGCCCAAAAAGCTCCAATCGCCCCGAGCCCTTGCCTCTTCGCCCCCCCCCCGCGCGCGCTTGCCTTCGCCCATCGCCTCTCCGGCCTCGCGCCGGAAGATCCTTGCTCGATGCGAGCGTCGCACTCTCGAACGAAGCCTCCCCGGCCGCGCCGAAAGACCCGCGTCCTAGGACTTGATGGCCGAGCGCCCCGCTTTCCCGCTCCCGAGACTCGAGCTAGAGCTTGTCGGCCGCCATGGCGGCGAGCGGAGAGCGCTCGCCGCGAGAGAGCACGGCCGTGGCGGCGAGGACTTCATCGGCCGTCCTCTCCGATGCGTAGCTCAGGCCGTTGGAGGCGGCATCGACATAGGGATTGTCGATCTGGTCGGGATCACCGGTGAGCACGACTTTGCTCCCCTCTCCGGCTCGCGTGATGATCGTCTTGACCTCGTGCGGAGTCAGATTCTGCGCCTCGTCGACGATCATGTACTGTCCGGCGAGCGAACGGCCGCGAATGTAGGTCAAGGCTTCGATCTCGATCAGGCCTTGCTCGATCAACTGCTCGATGGGATCGAAGCTGTCGCGCCGACGCCCTACGGGCTCTCCGGCGATTCCGAGTTGTTCGAGATTGTCGAAGATCGGCTGCATCCAGGGACGAAGCTTTTCGTCGATCTCGCCCGGAAGATATCCGAGATCCCGGCCCATGGGGTAGATCGGACGCGCCACCAGAAGCCGGTTGTATCGTTCCTGATCGACGGTGAGCGACATTCCAGCGGCGAGCGCGAGCAAGGTCTTGCCGGTTCCAGCCTTTCCCAGAAGACAAACGAGCGGGATCTCGTCGTCGAGCAAGAGATCGAGCGCAAAACGCTGCTCGAGGTTGCGCGCACGGATGCCGGAGACCTCCTTCGGCAAGCGGATGGGTCGCAATTCCGCTCGCTCTCGAGCCCGCCGCGCTAGGGCGGTGTGCGACTCGTCGTCGACATCGCGCAAGAGGAAGTGGTGGTTCGGTCCCGGATCACTGACTTCGATCTCGTCGATGGACAGGGTCCCTTCTCCGTAGAGACGATCGATCGCACCCTTGGAGACGGGGACTTCCTTCCAGCCGATGGCATCGCCGTCGAAGGTGGTGCTCGTCTCGACGTAGTCCTCAGCCCGGATGCCGAGCGCATCCGCTTTGATGCGCAAATTGGTGTCCTTGGTGATCAGCACGACTCGGCCGTCGCCGTCCGCCAAGTGCCGCGCCAACGCCAGGATTCTCATGTCTGCGCTGTAGGCGCTTTCCAGAAAAGGAAAATCGTCGGGCGCGGGCACACCGAGATGAATCTGGAGCGTGCCTCCCGAAGGCAGCGTGACGCCCTCGGTGATCGAAGCCTCAGAGCGCAGCTTGTCCAAAATACGCGAGACCTGCCGCGCGTTGCGCCCGACTTCGGTCAGTTCCTTCTTGAAACGATCGACTTCTTCGATCACGACGATGGACAAGACGACTCGGTGCTCCGCAAAAGAGAAAATGCTTTCCGGATCGTGAAGCAGAACGTTCGTATCGAGCACGAAGGTTTTCATTGCGAGTTCGCCTCTTCGATCAACGCCGCCTGCGCAGCCGCGACTCTGGCCACCGGCACACGCCGCGGCGAACAAGAAACGTAATCTAGGCCGATCTCGTGCGCGAAACGGATCGACGATGGATCGCCTCCATGTTCGCCGCAGATGCCGACTTTGAGTCCCTCCTTGACCGAGCGCCCGCGCTCGATTCCGAAGCGCAACAACTGGCCGACTCCTTCGATGTCGAGACTTTGGAAAGGATCCACCGGAAACACACCGCTTTCGAGATAGAGCGGAAGGAAATGCCCGGCATCATCTCGCGAGATCCCGAAGGTGGTCTGCGTCAGATCGTTGGTCCCGAAAGAAAAGAAATCGGCTTCCTTGGCGATCTGGTCGGCGACCAACGCAGCGCGCGGCAGCTCGATCATCGTCCCGACGAGATAGTCGATTCGGCGGCCGGCTTCTGCGAAGACCTTCTCTGCCACCTCATCGACCACACGGCGCTGCCTTGCCAATTCCTGACGGTGCCCGACGAGCGGGATCATGATCTCGGGTAGGACTTCGACACCTTCGGCAGCGACGGCGCAAGCGGCTTCCAGGATCGCGCGAGCCTGCATTTCGGTGATCTCCGGATAGGCCATCCCCAGCCGGCAGCCACGGTGCCCGAGCATCGGATTCGTCTCGGCCAAGAGATCGATCTTGGCTTCGAGTTCGGCGACGCCGACACCCATTTCTTCGGCCGCCGACGAGACCTCTTTCGCTCCGTGCGGCAAGAACTCGTGCAGCGGCGGATCGAGGGTTCGAATGGTGACCGGATGTCCGTTCATTGCGCGAAAGATTCCGATGAAATCTTCGCGCTGCATCGGCAGGATCTCATCGAGCGCCGCACGGCGCCCCTCTTGGTCGGAAGCGAGGATCATCTTGCGCACGGCGGTGATGCGCCGTCCACCGAAGAACATGTGCTCCGTCCGACAAAGACCGATGCCGTGTGCGCCGAGTGCCACGGCCTCGTTGGAATGCTCAGGCGAATCGGCATTCGCACGAACGCCCAAACGTCGAAAACGATCCGACCATCGCAAGATACGCTCGTAGCGTGCGGCGATCGGACTCTGCTCGAGGCTCTTCGTACGCTCGATCAGGACCTCCACCACCTCGGAGGGTGCCGGGCTCATCAGGCCCAAGTAGACCGTACCGGTCGTACCGTCGAGGCTGATCGCATCCCCTTCCCGAACGACGCGGTCACCGACCCGCATCTGCGCCTTCTCGTAATCGATCACCAAGTCCGAACAGCCGACGATGCAGGGCTTACCGCGCTGTCGTGCGACGAGGGCGGCATGAGAGGTCATCCCTCCACGCGCGGTGAGAATGCCTTGCGAGGCTTCCATTCCGCCGACGTCTTCCGGAGAGGTCTCGACTCGCACCAGCACGACCTTCTTGCCCTGATGTGCGAGCGCCTTGGCTTCATCCGCATGAAAAACCACGGTTCCCGAAGCCGCTCCCGGACCGGCCGGCAAGCCGCGCACCAGCACGCGGCCCGCTTTCTTGGCCTCGTCGAGTTGCTCCGCCGAAAAGATCGGTGCGAGCAGATGTTCCATCGACTCGGCCTCGATGCGCGCTACCGCCGTTTTTTCGTCGATGAGCCCTTCTTCGACTTGGTCGGTCGCAATGCGGATCGCCGCAAGGCCGGTGCGCTTGCCCGCTCGCGTCTGCAGCATGTAGAGCTTGCCGCGCTCGATGGTGAATTCCAGATCCTGCATGTCGCGGTAGTGTGATTCGAGCGTTTCGGCTAGGCGCGCGAATTCGGCGTAGAGATCCGGCATCAGCGCTTCGAGAGAAGGCATTTCGTCGTCCTCTCCCGCCTCTCCCGAAGAAGAAATCGGCTGGGGCGTACGCGTTCCGGCGACGACGTCTTCGCCTTGCGCATTGATCAGATACTCGCCGAAGAGCTTCTTTTCTCCGGTTGCCGGATTGCGGGTAAAGGCCACACCCGTCGCGCAATCATCGCCGAGATTTCCAAAGACCATCGCCTGCACGTTGACGGCGGTGCCCCACTCGAAAGGAATGCGATACATCCGGCGGTATTCATGTGCTCGAGGGTTGTCCCACGAGCGAAACACCGCCGCGATCGCACCCCAAAGCTGAACCTCCGGATCTTGAGGAAAATCATCTCCGCTGCGTTCGCGTACCAAGTCCTTGAATGCGACCACGACGCCTTCGAGATCTGCGGCGCTCAAATCGGTATCGAGTTTTACGCCGCGTTCCTTCTTGAATCGGTCCATGATCACTTCGAAGGGATCATGTTCCTTCTTCGAGCGAGCACGCACCTCGAGCACGACGTCACCATACATCGCCAAGAAGCGACGATAGGAATCGAAAGCAAAGCGGCGACTGCCCGAGACCTTCGCCAAACCCTCCACCGTCTCGTCGTTCAGCCCTAGGTTCAAAACCGTGTCCATCATGCCGGGCATCGACGCTCGCGCTCCGGAGCGCACCGAAAACAGCAAAGGGTCGTCCGCATTGCCGAATTGCTTGCCGAGCAGATCCTCGACCTGCCGAATGTGCTGCTCGACTTCCGCCTTCAATGGCGCAGGGTATCGGCCCCCGGATTCTCCAAAATAAGTGCAAACATCCGTCGTCACCGTGAACCCCGGAGGTACGGGCATACCGATTCGGGCCATTTCGGCGAGATTCGCACCCTTGCCGCCGAGCACTTCGCGCATTGCCGCCGAACCGTCTGCCCGCCCGCCGCCGAATCCGTATACGAGTTTGTCCGCCATCTAGAGAATCTCCATTTCGAGGAAAGAACCCAACACCACCCTTCGTCAAGCCGTTCCATGGAGAACGATTTCTGAAATATCGGCGATGTCGTGAACGAGGTGGGAAAACCGGGCCAGCAAGCCGAGACGCTGGGCACGCAGCCCGCGATCCTCGACCATGACCATCGAATCATCAAAGAAGCGATCGATCACCGGTCGAAAATCGGAGATCGTCTGCAAGGCTTTTTCGAAGGAACGCTCGTCGAGCGCCTTTTGGACCACGGGGCCGCCCGCTTCGAGAGCCTCGAGCAGTGCCGTTTCGGCATCGAGCGTCAACCTGTCCGTCGCCGCATGACGATCGACCGTCTCCCCCTTCTCGATCGCTTGAGCAAGAATGTTGCGTACGCGCTTGCTCGCTGCCGTCAACGCGGCGAAATCGTTGCTGGAACGAAAAGATCGAAGCGCGCGCAACCTAGCGAACAAGTCGCTCGGAACGAAGCATCGTTCGAGCAGGGGCTTGACCGAACGGATCTCATCGTAACGGTTATTTTCTTGGTGCAACGCGATATAGGCCAAGCGCTCGAAGAGAAATTCGCTGAGATCGTCTTGCACGGTCGAAGCCCCGAGATCGGGTCCACCGTCCGCTCCGTCGAAGCCGCCCGCGGCAAGGTCCATCGCGCGATGAAGATCGAGATCGGCGAACGAAGCCGCTAGCCGTACCGCTCCGAAACCTGCGCGACGCAGCGCGAAAGGATCCTTGCTCCCTTTGGGAACCATGCCGACCGCAAGACAACCGGTCAACGTATCGATGCGATCGGCAAGAGCAAGCAAGCGCCCCTCTTCGCTCTCGGGCAATGGCCCATCGGCGCCTCCGGGAAGATAAAAGGCGGCGAGCGCCTCGCAGATCGACGGATTCTCTCCATCGGCGCGAGCGAGCAGAGCCCCGGCGGTGCCTTGAAGCTCGGGAAACTCCCCAACCAATCCGGTGACGAGGTCCGCGCGGGAAAGTTCCGCTGCGCGCTCGAGCAAGGCGATGCGGGAGGAGTCCCACTGCATTTCGTCGGCCAATGCGGCGACCAAGCGTACGAGCCGGCGTGTCTTGGCTCCGAAGCTGCCCAAGTCGCGTTGAAAGGTCACTCCATCGAGTTCTTTTACGCGATCGGCGAGACTTCGCTTCCTGTCCTCGCGCCAAAAGAAGCGCGCGTCCTCCAGCCGCCCGGAGATCACCCAGCGATTCCCGCGGCAGATATCGCCGCGCGGATCCGAGCGCACGTTGACCGCCACGGCGAACCCGGGCAGCAACCTCCCCTCGGCGTCCATCACGGCGAATGCTTTCTGATGATGGCGAAGGCAGACTTCCAAGACTTCGCGCGGGAGTTCCTCGACGAAGTCCTTTTCATAAGATCCGACCAAGGCGCCCGGGTACTCGACGATGTCGGCGACTTCTTCAAGCAAGGCGGCATCGCTGACGAGCTTTCCGCCGAGTTCTCGCTCCGCCTCGCCTTCGAGATTCTCGAGCAAGCGGCGGCGCCTCTCGCGCGGGTCCACGACGACGCCGGCCTTCTCCAGGGTCTCGACCCAGGATTCGGCATCTGCCACCGGATGCTCTCCGGGAGCGATGGTGCGATGCCCGACCGTTCGACGCCCCGCTTTCACTCCGTAGAGCGAGAGCGGCAAGATCTCGTCGTCCGCGAGCGCCACCAACCAGTGGACCGGACGAACGAAGCGGTGCCGTCCATCTCCCCATCGCATGGTCTTTGGAAAGGTCATGGCCGCAACGGCCCCCTCGAAGGTCTCGCGCAAGATCTCAGCCAACGGCCAGGCCGGACGAACGACCTCGACCGCCGCGTATTCCGCTTCGTTGCGTTGCACACGCACCAAGTCTTCCGGACGAACACCGTTCTTCTTTGCAAAACCTTCCGCCGCGCGCGTCGGTGTCCCGTCGGGGCTCCAGGCAGCGCGAGCCGGTGGTCCCGTGATGGTCTCCCGGCGCGCGGGGACCTCGGCCTCGACGTCTTCGATACGCACGGCGAAGCGTCGCGGCGTCCAGTACAAACTCAGCGTTCCGGCGGACAAGGAAGCACTTTCCAAGATCGAAACCAGCACGTGCCCGAGGCCGTCTGCGGCGCCGGGCAGCATTCTTGCCGGAATCTCCTCGCAACCGATTTCGATCAGGAGCGTCACCCTCGATCTCATGCAGCCCCCTCCGCACGATCGTCCGCGCATGCAACCCACGCCCTAGCGCAGCCGACGGCTAGACGACGAATACGTTGAATCATGCCTTGCCGCTCCGTCACCGAAAGCGCACCGCGAGCATCGAGCACGTTGAAGAGATGCGAGGCTTCGAGCACGCGTTCATAAGCCGGGATCAGCAGCGGATCACCCTTCTTCTCGCTTCCATCATCACCTAGCATGAACCGCCCGAGCAGCCTCTTGGCTTCCGTCTCCGCATGCTCGAAATGCCGGCGGTGAGCATCGATATCCGCCTCTTCGAAGGCATAGATGGATTGCTCGCGCTCTGCACGACGACGCAGGGCGGCATAGCGAACCACACCCCCTTCGGCCCATTCCGCCCGCGCCCAGGGAATGTCGAAAATGTTTCTGATATCGTGGAGATACATGCAGATGCGTTCGAGACCGTAAGTCAGCTCGACAGGTATGGGCAGGACTTCGAGCCCGCCGACGACCTGAAAATACGTGAACTGTGAGATCTCCATACCATCCATCGTGACCTGCCAGCCCACCCCGGCGGCACCTAGCGTCGGAGCTTCCCAGTTGTCCTCTTCGAAGCGGATATCGTGTTCGCTCGGCTCGATGCCCAAAGCAACCAATGATTCCAAGTAGAGATCTTGAATATCGGGAGGCGAAGGCTTGATGATGACTTGGTATTGATAGTGCTTGTAGACCCGCATCGGATTGTCCGCATAGCGGGCATCGGCCGGTCGTCTCGAAGGTTGGCAGTAGGCGACGCGCCAAGGCTGCGGGCCGAGCGCGCGAAAAAACGTCTCGGGATGCATCGTTCCTGCGCCGACTTCTAGATCGTAGGGCTGGTGCAAGACGCATCCCTTCTCCGCCCAGAACCTCGACAATCCCAGGTTCATTTCCTGTAGTGTCAGTGCCTCGCTCACGGTGTCCTTTCTTCCCGGTCCTCACCCGTACCGGTGTGCGGAGCCGCCCGCCCTTGGGAGGTGGGGCTTCGAGCCGTCATGAAGGGTATTGCTTTCGGCGCCATCGAGCCAGCGCCGGCCAACAACGCAACGGCCGGTCCATGGCATCGACGATCACGGCCAGAAGAACCGTGCTCAATTCGTGGTTCTCGGCGGGTTCCGGCCGCTCGAGCGCTTCGGGCTCTCGGCGTCGCGTCGCACGAAGCCATTCCGCACTCTGCGATCGAAGTCGGAGCCGGCTTCCGACCCCATGTTCCACGCAGAGCGCACCACCGGCCAACGTGACCTCGGCGGCGGCGCCATGCAGCGAAACACCGCAGGTGACGCAACGCTCGATCTCCGGCAACCAGCCCGAAAGACGCAAGGTCCACGCTTCCGCGTAACGCGCAATCAGGTCGACGTCCTTGCCCTCTTGCAAGAGCAGGAGAGATTTTCCAAGCAAGCGGTAGAGACGCGGATCCTCCATTCCCTCCTTGGCGAATGCACCGACGATCTCGAGCAGGTGACACGCGACATAGAAGCGATCGAGAGGGTCGGGCTTCGGCGGCGGAACGAGCAACTCGGCTTCTTCGAGAATGGGCAGGGCGCCGTCCTTCTTCAAGGTCCAACGCGCAGCAACCTTCGCCGCCGGCTGCAGCGCCCCCGAAAAGCGGCGCTTCGAACGAGCCGCTCCCGGAGCCCAGAGATGAACTCTTTCTCCGTGTTCCGTCAGCAGCCAAATCCGCTTGTGGGTCTCGCCCGCGCTCTGCGCATCGAGTACGATCGCTTCTTCCTCGTAGCGCAGCATGACAACTCCCCGTCACCACTCGAGATCGTAGTCGGGCATGACTACAACACGATCAGCGAATACGCCAACGCGAAGATGATCAGCGAACCGAAGAAATCGGTGACGGTCGTCACGAACGGCGTCGTGGCCACCGTCGGATCGATCTTCATCCGATGTAGCAGCAGTGGAAACATCGCCCCCATCGATGTCGACATGATCATCGAGAGGCACAAGGCGAGTCCCATGACGACGGCCCGCCGAAGACGGGCTTCTAGGTCCAGATCGCCCTGCATCAGCGTCAGATACCCGAAGCTCCAACAGAAGAGTAGAAGGCCGTAGCTGATCCCCAAGAGCAGTGAAACCCCCATCTCTCGGCCGAAGCTGCGCAGCAGAATCCCTTCGCGCAAGCGACCGGTCGCGAGCCCGCGAATGATGACGATGGCGCTCTGGTTGCCGGCGGAACCTCCGACACCCAAGGTCAATGGCACGTAAATCACGAGAACCGCAAGGCCCGAAGTCAAGAAATCTTCGAATGCTCCGATGACGATCGACGCGAGAACGCCACCGACGAAGGCCGCGAGCAACCACGGCGAACGAATCCTCGCAGACTTGAATATCGTCGGCTCGATGCGTTCTTCTTCCGAGGTACCGGCCATGCGAAAGATGTCTTCCGTGGCTTCCTCTCGCAGGACGTCGATCACGTCGTCGATGGTCACGATGCCGACGAGTCGGCCCTGCTCGTCCACGACCGGAATGGCCAGAAGGTCGTACTTCGAAACGATCTGAGCCACCTCCTCTTGGTCGGTGTCGGTCCGGACCGAGATCAGATCGGTATTCATGATCTGCTTGAGCGGAGTGTCGACAGGATTGAGCAGGAGTTCTCGAAGGGAAACGACGCCGACAAAATGGCCTCGGTCATCGACGACGTAGAGATAAAAAGCGATCTCGACGTCTCCGGTCGACCGCAAGGCATCGGTCGCTTCACCGACCAGCGTATTTTCGTGCAACGAAAAGAGGTCGGGCGTCATGATCCGCCCGGCGGTTTCCTCTTCGTAGATCAGGAGCTTCTCGACGGACGCTTTTTCTTCCGGCTGCAAGGCTTCCAGAATCCGCGCGGCTTCCTCCTCATCGAGCTCGGACAGCAGCGCGGCGGCATCATCTTCCGACGCCGCGCCGATCAAACGCGCCGAGATCGGGGTATCGAGGCGGCGGACCATGGCAACGCTTTGATCGATGGGGAGTTCGACCAGGAACCCGCCGCCCGTCGCGGGGGCGCGCTTCGCCAGCAGAGTGAAGACCAATTCGCGTTCGCGCTCGGAGAACGCGTCATAGACCAGGGGAAAATCCTGCGGCCGGATCTTGGCCAGCAGGTTTTGCAAGTGGCCATATGCGGACCGCCTGAGAAAACGGCGGGCCGATTCCGCGACTAGGGCCTGTCGACGATCCGCTTTCATCCGCAATGCTCCACGCTACAGACATCGGATAGGATTGTTCTCCCATGACGAGCCGACGAGCGCGCATTCTATCCCGGATCGTAGTGGGAAACACCCGCGGAATTTGGGCTTCGCCGAAGCGCGCGCGCCGCGGGGCCCCAAACGCAGATCAGTGGGGGTAGAGGCCGAGATCGCGGAGGACTGCGACGCGATCGCGCCAGCCGGAGTGCACCTTGACCCACAGTTCCACGTAGACTTTGCATTCGTATCGCTTTTCCAGTTCCTTCCGAGCCTGCGTGCCGATGCTCTTGAGCAAGGCCCCCTTGTGCCCGATGACGATGCCCTTGTGCGAATCCCTTTCGACCATGACCACCGCAGAGATTCCAAGGAGGCCGTCTTTTTCTCGGCGCTCCATCTGCTCGACCAGGACCGCGACGGAATGAGGCACCTCTTGGCGCAAGTTGTCGAGCAGCTTCTCCCGGATGATCTCGGCCACGATCTGTCGCTCGCTCTGGTCGGTGAGATAGTCTTCCGGATAGAGAGCGGGCCCCTTGGGGAGATAGGACAAAACCGTCTCGAGGAGGCGGTCGCAATTGTCGCCCTCCTGTGCGGAGATCGGGACGGCTTCGCGGCACCCCCATCGTTCGACGGCTTCCTCGATCATCGGCAATGCGCGGCTCTTCTTGACCTGATCGATCTTGTTCAAGACCAGGATGACCGGGGTTCCGCATTCCTTCGGCTCGAGCTGCTCCAATACGAAGCGATCGCCCGGGCCGATTCCGGTCGATGCGTCCACGACCGCGAGCACGAGATCCGCCTCTTGCGAAACCTGCCGCGCTTTTTCCATCATCACGTGGCCGAGACGGTCGTTGGCCCGGTGGTATCCGGGACTATCGACGAAGGCGATCTGACCGTCGTCTCGCGAGAGCACCCCGAGTATCCGGTCTCGCGTCGTCTGCGAAACCGCGGAAACGATGGCCACCTTCTCCCCGATCATCCGATTCAGCAGCGTGCTCTTGCCAACGTTCGCGCGACCGACGATGGCCACCCTGCCGGAGCGAAAGGTTCGTTCTTTCCCTGTCTCGTCTTGCTGCATCCGTCGTCCCTGCATCCTACCCCCCGGATGAGTCGAGCAACCGCCGGCGAAGCTCTGCTTCGAGTGTTTCCATCTCCCCGTCGTCGCTTTCGTGATCGTGGCCCAAGAGATGGAGAAGACCGTGCAAGGTCATGATCTCGAACTCGCGCTCGACGGCATGCCCATGATCCGACGCTTGGGCGGCGATCACTTCGAGGCAAATCGCAATGTCGCCGATATGGCGCCGACCCGCCGGATCGACGATATCCGCGGGAAACGAGAGCACATCGGTCGGTCCCCGTCGTGCGAGGTGTCGTCGATTGAGTTCGGCCATCTTTTCCCGATCGACGAATTCGACGACGACGTCTCCTGCGCCCACCTTCAGTTCAACCGCCGCGCGACGAAGAACCTCCCGTATGCGGCGCTTCACTTCCGCGCTGACCTGCCCGTGATGGTCTTGAATGATGGTCCGCATCACTCGCCGGATTCTTCGGGCTCAGCACTTGCGTCCTCTTCGTGCGTGTCGTAGGCCCGCACGATACGCTGAACCAGCGGATGGCGAACGACATCCCGCTCGTCGAAGTGAATGAAAGCCGTTCCCTTGACTCCTTGCACGACTTCGCGGGCGTGAATCAACCCGGAGCGCCGGTTGCCGGGTAGATCGATCTGCGTGATATCTCCATTGACGATCGCCTGCGATCCCTCGCCGATGCGGGTCAAGAACATCTTCATCTGTTCCGGTGTCGTATTCTGCGCCTCGTCGAGTATGACGAAACTATCGTTGAGCGTGCGGCCGCGCATGAAGGCCAAAGGGGCGACTTCCACGAATCCCTGCTCCATCATCTTGCCGACCTTGTCTCCACCACTGATCGTAAACAGGGCATCGTAGAGGGGGCGGAGGTAGGGATCGACTTTTTGGACCAAATCGCCGGGAAGAAAACCCAGCCGCTCGCCGGCCTCCACGGCCGGCCGGGTCAAGACCAAGCGACGAACCTCTCTCTTTTCGAGAGCCTCGAGCGCCATCGCCACCGCGAGGAACGTCTTTCCGGTTCCGGCCGGCCCGATTGAGAAAACGAGTTCGTTTTCTCGCACGGCATCGATGTACTCCCGTTGCCGGGCCGAACGAGGAAGAATCTCGCGCCGCCCGCTTCCCCCGCGAATACCGCCGTGGAGAAAGTGGCGCAGCAGGGGCGCTGGAGGATCTTCGGCCGCCAATCGACAGGCCAAGGCCACGTCGGGCGGACGCAGTTGGTAACCCCGCCGAATCACTTCCGTCAGTTCTTCGAAAAAGCGCGAGCAAGCCGCGGCGGGAGCCGCTGCGCCTCGCACCGAGATGCGCCCCTCGCGACCGCTCAGCTTGACTCCGAAGGTGCTTTCGATCAGCTTGAGGTTGGCATCGAGATGGCCCAAGATGGCCCGAAAGGCTCTCTC
>Ga0256830_1001647_pt1 | contig 15527 bp, 16 predicted proteins | sample 128326metaG_FD_190537 | JGI IMG/M metagenome (GOLD analysis project Ga0256830, IMG submission 190537) | Hydrothermal vent microbial communities from Lau Basin, Pacific Ocean - 128-326 | ecosystem: Environmental > Aquatic > Marine > Hydrothermal vents | place: Pacific Ocean: Lau Basin | collected... | reverse complement strand
GCGCTGGGCGTCATTGGTGGCTATTTTGTGGCCGTAGGCCTGCTGGGTGTGGATGAGGGTGCTTTCTGGTCGCAGATGCAGGCCAAAGTGGATTTGTATGAAGACATTCTCAACGGCGTTATTAAAAGTATTGTGTTTGGTTTTGTGGTGACCTGGATTGCCGTATTTGAGGGCTATGACGCTGTGCCTACTTCGGAAGGTGTGAGCCGGGCGACAACGAATACCGTAGTGCATGGGTCGCTGGCCGTACTGGGGCTGGATTTCATATTAACGGCGCTGATGTTTGGTTAAACCCGCGCCTCTGTGAGCCTTGCGTTATATTGCAGGGATATAAAATAGTATCTGTCGTCAAAACACGACATTGGTCTGGAGAAATAACAATGATGCATTCAAGGTCGGTACAAATCTGGGTAGGCCTGTTCGTGGTAGCAGGCATGGCCGCATTGCTGATGCTTTCCATGAAGGTGAGTAACATTAGCGCTTTTACCGAGTCGGAAGGGTTCGAAGTCACTGGCTATTTTGAAAATATCGGTGGTCTCAAGGTGCGTTCGCCAGTCACCATGGCAGGTGTGGTCGTGGGACGGGTGGCCAACATCGGTTTTGACAAAGATTCCTACGAAGCCGTGGTCACGCTGAATATACAAAATGAATACGACAATATTCCCGTAGACAGCAGCGCCAGCATTTTTACTGCGGGTTTGTTGGGTGAGCAGTACATTGGCCTGGAGGCGGGTGGTGCAGAAGAGGTGCTCAAAGCAGGTAGTGAACTGGAACTGACCCAGTCGGCCATCGTGCTGGAACAAATTATCGGCCAGTTTTTGGTGAGCCAAGCGGATAAAGAATAGCACTGGAATTTTAACCATCGGATCGGATAACAAGATGCGCTTTTCAGCCACAAATTCTATCGTCGCTGTTTGTTTCCTGCTTGCACTGAACCCTGTGCAGGCAGGTACTGTGGTGCTGGATTTGCCACAGTCCATCGAACGGGCGTTGAAAACCGATGCGCGTATCAGTGAAAAAGAAAAACTGGTGGAAGCTGCACGCGGCCTGCTGGCCGAAGCCCGGGGTGCGAATGACTGGATATTTAACGTCAACAGTTTCGTTGGTTTTTCGCCCACTTTGCGCGGTGGTTTGTTTGAGACCACCGACAGCTCGGGTAAAAGAACCGTAGGCATCCCGGATAACGCTTTTGATATCGATGGCCTTTCGCCATGGTATTACGTGGATTTTTCGTTTATTAAACCGTTGCACACCTTTGGCAAGATCAAACATTATTCCAAAGCGGCGGCGGGTAATATTCAGGTCAAACAAGGGGATGTTGTCTTGCGGCGCGGACAGACCCGGCTGGAAGTGACACGCGCCTACAATGGTTATCTGGCTGCCAGAGACACCCGTTTTTTGCTGGAAGATTCGGTAAAAAAAATGGAAGCAGCACTGGAGCTGGTAGAAGGCTGGCTGGAAGATGAAGAAGGTGAAGCCAAGCAGTCCGATGTGTTCGCACTGCAAACCGGGGTCGCCCTGTTACAGCGTTATATTGCCGAAGCCACCGGCTTTGAAAACATTGCTTTGGCGGGACTGCGTTTGTTGACCAATGTGGCACCGGGCGATGAACTGGAGCTGGCCGACAAACGCCTTCGGCCGGTTGAGTTGCCTGAAGGCGAACTGGAAACCTTGCAGGCCCGGGCGTTGGTGAAACGACCGGAAATGCGCCAGTTAGCGGCCGGTTTGCAGGCGCGTCGTGAATGGATGCTGGCCAAAAAAAGCGAATCCAATCCCAATCTGTATGCCGGTGTGGCAGGTGTTATTTCGTACAGTCCGCTACGTGAAAACCTGACCAGCGTTAGTGCCTACGACCCTTTTAATACTGCGGGCGCAACGCCGATTTTAGGCCTGAAATGGGAATGGGCCAGTGGTCGTCAACCGGCCCAGGTAGCACAGGCGCGGGCAGAAATGGAATCGACATTGTCTTTACGCACCTTTGCCCAGCGAGGCATTCCGTTTCAGGTGGCCGAGCAGTATCACACCGTGCATGCCCATCATGAAATGGTGCAAAAACTTTATGAAGGCAGTCGTAGCGGGCGACGCTGGATGATCAGCAGCTATGCTGACTTTGAAGCCGGGGTGGAGCAGGCAGACAAGGTGATCAGTGCCTTTCTGGGTTATATTCAGGCTTACAGCGATTATCTGAAAACGGTCAACGATTACAATCTGCATGTAGCAAAGCTGCAAGTGGTGACGGGAGATTTCGAATGATTAACGTAACAAGCGTGATGAAGTATACAAGTGCATTACTGGGGAGCATGTTATTGCTGGGTAGCTCTGTTGCGACTGTCCAGGCACCGGAGGTGCTGGTGCAGGAAACCACGGATAAAATTACCAGCGTACTGCGAGTAGAGCAGGACAAGATCAAGGCCGAACCCGATCGGCTGTTGGAAATCGTCGATACCATCGTCGCGCCGCATTTTGATTTTGAACGCATGTCCAGCTGGGTGCTGGGCAAATACTGGCGCAAGGCCAGCGCGGATGAAAAAAAGCGTTTCGCACAGGAATTTCGTACCTTGCTGGTACGCACTTATGCAAAAGCGCTGAATGATAACTTTGACAAGCAAATCGATATGCTGGCTCCACGGAAAAGAAAAGATGGCAAACAGGTCACCGTGCGTACCGAAATTCAGCAATCCGGCGGTTTTCCTATTCCTATCAGTTATAAAATGCACATGAAGGAGGGAGCCTGGAAGATTTTTGATGTGAGTGTCGATGGCATCAGTCTGGTGGCTAACTACCGAAGCTCCTTTGCCAAGGAAATCCGTAAAGACGGCTTGGAAAAACTCATCGCCCGGCTGGCTGATCGTAATCAGCCTGCCAAAGCGGCAGACACTGCCAAATAATGGATGAGACCCGATTGCACACTCAGCTAAAAAAATCCGATGATGGTCGCCTGTTGGTGTCCGGTGAATTGAGCATGAAAACCGTGCCGGCACTGTTGGCGCAAAACTGCCTGCGTGATATTTCCGGCGACATTGATATTGACCTGCAAGATGTTGAACGTGCCGACAGTGCCGGTGTTGCCCTGCTCGTCGAATGGCAGCGTACCGCCCGCCAACAGCAACAAAAAATTCGTTTTCAAAATATTCCCCCACAAATGCTGGCCATCGCCCGTCTCAGTGGCGTCGATGAACTGCTCGCACTAAACCAGAAGCCTGTCTGAAAATGAAAAGTTTGCTGCGGAAAATCCATTTTGCTCACATTCCCCATTCATTTTCGTTAATATAGAACCACTATTCGCCTCAAATGAACGAAAAATCTACCTCAAAATGACTTTCCCTCGCGACGACTTTCATTCTCGGACAAACTCCTAGTGCCCACCGCCGTCAGCATCCGGAGTGTGCATAAACACTTCGGTGAATTGCATGCCCTCAACGATATTTCATTGGATGTGCCGCAGGGCAGTTTTTTTGGCCTGCTGGGCCCCAATGGAGCGGGTAAATCCACACTGATCAATATCATGTCGGGTTTGATGAAAGCGGATGCGGGCACGGTGTCGGTAATGGGTCACGACGTGGCGGGTGCTTATCGACAAGCTCGGCATGCGCTGGGTGTGGTGCCCCAGGAACTGGTTTATGATCCCTTTTTCACGGTGCGTGAAGTGTTGCGTTTACAGTCAGGTTATTTTGGCCACGGCCCGGAAAACCAGCCCTGGATCGACGAACTGATCGAGACCCTGAGTCTGGCCGACAAGGCCGATGCCAATTTGCACGATCTCTCCGGTGGCATGAAACGTCGTGTGCTTATCGCCCAGGCGCTGGTACATAAACCGGATGTGGTGGTGTTGGACGAGCCTACCGCCGGGGTGGATGTTGAACTGCGTCAGGCATTGTGGCAATTTACCCGGCGTCTGCACGCCGATGGCCGCACCATTGTGTTAACCACCCATTATCTGGAAGAGGCCGAAGCCTTGTGCGAAGAAATCGCTATTCTGAATCGCGGTCAGGTTGTCGCGCAGGAAAGTAAAACGGCGTTGCTGGCACGCTGCCCCTATCGCACCCTGCGGCTCACACTGGCACAAAGCGATTACCGCTTGCCCGAATCGTTACAGGCATTAGTAACAGAGGCAAAGGGCAATCGTTTGTCGTTACGTCTGCACAAAACCGACCATCACATAGGTGACGCGCTCAAAGCACTGCAAACAGCCGGTATCGAAGTGATGGATTTACGCACGGAAGAATCGGGGCTGGAAGAAGTGTTTCTTGAACTCACCGCTGATCTGCCCGCAAAGACGACGCGCTCATGAATGCTGCCAGCCTGCGTGGCGTTTATACCCTGTTCGCCAAAGAAGTATGGCGTTTCATGAAAGTGTTTGTGCAAACCATACTGACGCCAGTGGTGACGGCGTTACTGTACCTGCTGGTGTTTGGTCAGGCGCTGGAAGGTAATATCGAAGTTTATGAGGGCGTGGCTTATTCAGCCTTTCTGATTCCGGGGCTGATGATGATGTCGATCATCCAGAATGCCTTTGCCAACAGTTCATCGAGTCTGATTCAGTCAAAGATGATGGGCAATCTGGTTTTTGTTTTGTTATCGCCTATTAGCAGTTTGGGGTTTTTTATTGCTTTTACCGCCGCAGCTGTGGTGCGTGGTGTGCTGGTAGCACTGGCCGTGTATCTGGTGGCGATTTTGTTTGTTGATCTGCCGCTGGAGGCTGGATGGGCAGTGCTGGTTTTTGCCGTGCTGGGCAGTGCGACGCTGGGGGTGCTGGGATTGATTGCCGGCGTGTGGGCAGAGAAGTTTGATCAGCTGGCCGGGTTTCAAAATTTCTTCATCCTGCCTCTGTCGTTTTTGAGTGGCGTGTTTTATTCCATACATTCCCTGCCGGGTATATGGCAAACCGTGTCGCAGTTTAATCCGTTTTTCTATTTGATTGATGGCTTTCGTTACGGTTTTTTTGGGCAGTCAGACGCCGACCCCATGCTCAGTTTGAGCGTTACCCTGGTGTTTCTGCTGGGGCTGAGTGCGGTGGCGTTGTTGATGCTGCACAAGGGTTACAAAATCCGCGAATAACGGTATTTCTGGCGACTGTCTATCTTTCGGGATATAGCAGGCATAGCGATGCCAGGCAAGAAGAAAGTGGCAACCCGAAAGAATTAAAATACATAACAGCATATAGTAATATACGGGAAAGGTTTATCTTTTAGTCACCGTGCAAGAAATTTGTCACGTCATGAAACTGGCAAAAAATATCCTGTCAGGTGTCCATCAATCTGCTTTGTCGGGTTCTTTCTGATATTATGATTGCTGACGAAAACAGCGGCTCATCTGTCGCGGGAAAATTCGATTAACTGTTTGACCTGTCGGCATTTTATTTCAATGATATTTTTTCTTTTAACGTTTAGGCAACAAATAAACCTTACAGCCTGGCGTTCTGATCAGCTTGTATTGGGGGTGTTCTCGCATGAAACTTGTGACCGGTCGGTTTTTATTATCTGATTTATTTTTGTACTTTATTTACCGAACCACAGCGTGGTTAAAACATAAGTGTATATCGCACCCAAATACTGTGGGAAAACCGGCCATGATGATGGTTCTGGTTTCTACAAGCGTTGTTCTTAGTGGCTGTGGTGGCGGCTCATCAGGTTCAACACCGGCAGACTCATTGCCGACACTCTCTATTGCAGCAGCATCTGTTGCCGAAGGCAGTGGGGGTGGTGCAACTGACCTTGATTTCACTGTGACCTTAAGTGCAGCTTCTTCCAGTGATGTGATGGTTGATTATGCCACCTCCGATGGCACAGCTCTTTCCAGCAGCGACTACACGGTAGCCGATGCCTCTTTAACCATTACAGCAGGTGGTACGACAGGTACGATTACTGTGATCGTCAATGCAGATACAGCGTTTGAAGCCGATGAAACACTTGGCATAACCCTGAGCAATCCGACCGGAGCTACACTTGGTACTGCGAGTGCCACAGGTACTATCTTTAATGATGACCCTGGTGGTTTGAATGATACTGGTATTACCCAATGGAGTGATATGACCGCCAACAACCTTGGCGTTATGCAGGCATCTTTCCCCGGTCAGGATGCTGATTATGGCCGTGATGGCAACGCTGCCACAAACAGCGATGCGGATGGCGGGGCAGGCTTTTCATTTACCAAACTTGATGATACAGGTGCTGCCCTTTTGGATCAGGCGGCAGCTTATGCAATCACCCCCTGGAGTTGTGTGCAGGATAATGTTACTGGCCTGATGTGGGAAGTGAAGACCAAGGCAGATGATCTGCGTGCTATGAGCCACCGCTATTCTTGGTATAACTCCACCGGTGAGAATGATGGTGGCAGTGCAGGCGCAGCCAATGTTGATGGCCTTGGCGGTACGCTTGTGTGTGTCAACAAGACGGATTGTGATACCGAAAAATATGTAGCAGCAGTGAATGCAGTCGGGCTGTGTGGTTATACGGACTGGCGTTTGCCAGAGGAAGGCGATTTGCGTTCCATTGTGGATGTCAGTATTGCCCCCTCCGGTCCGACCCCGACCATTGATAACGACTACTTTCCGAACACATTTCCTGGCTTCTATTGGTCGTCTTCCCCGGATGCTGGTGATGCTTCCAGGGCGTGGTATATCAATTTTAACTCTGGTCAGAGCGGGATCAGTAAAAAGAATAATAATATCTCTGTCCGCCTTGTGCGCAGCGGTCTCTAATGCCATCCATGCCTGAAAGACATTGATACACTCATTGTTACGGCAGGCATTGATTTTGATTTGATAGGAGTAAGGAAGATGAATAAATTGACAGTAATTGTAATGTGCATGCTGACAGGGAGCGGACAGGCATTTGCAGCCGAAAACTGCGTGAATACGATTACAGCCAGTACACCCACGGTGGATTTTGTGGACAATGGTGATGGTACAGTAATGCATACAAAGACTGGTTTGATGTGGAAAAAATGCTCCGAAGGTCTTGGTGGAGCAACATGCACGACAGGTGCGGCCACTGCTCACGACTGGCAAGCGGCCTTGCAACTGGCTGAAACACTGAATAATGGGGGAGGCTTTGCCTCCTATAACGACTGGCGTGTTCCAAATCTGAAAGAATTACATTCGATTGTGGAACGGCAGTGCGTTAATCCTGCTATTAATGCCACAATTTTTCCTGCTACAGTGAGTGCCCAGTATTGGTCGGCTTCTCCGTATGCCGGTAGTAATTCTGATGTCTGGCATGTCACCTTCAATAATGGTTCTGACTTCATCAGCGATAAAAGCGCCAGCCGTTATGTTCGGCTTGTTCGAGGCGGACAGTGATTTTTAAACCCGTGGAAGAGAAGCGAAATATGAGTCAGGCAGGATCGATTGCGTTCTACACCTGATACATCAGGTTAAACCGTAGCGAGGGCGATCAGGGTGCGGAAGATAAAGCGGTTTTCAGGTTATTCCGGACGAAGGGGTGTCTCACCCATACGATGGGTTCATCATATTCTGAAGAATACTTCAGATTCTGTGCATCGGGCGTTCGCAGTAGGTTTAACTGCTGTGTTGGGTTAAAATAAGGTCACTTGATTCAACGAAATTAGGCGAAAAATGGAAATCAGCGAAGTTCAAACCCTGATCGAGGCCGGTTTACCCGGCGCACAGGTCACCGTTACCGGTGATGGCAGCCACTTTCAGGCCGTGGTGATCGCGGATGTTTTTGAAGGTAAGTCATTGGTGGCCAGGCAGAAAATGGTTTATGCCACGGTCAATGAGCATATCATCAGTGGTGAGCTGCATGCCTTTACCATCAAGGCTCATACGCCTGCGGAATGGGAAAAGGCCAGCAGGTTACAGGTGGGTGCCGGTTAGACGAGGGAATTAATGCAGCAACAAGGGCCACCCGGTTGCATTCCGGGTGGCCTTTTCGTTTTTAAGCAGCCCTGAACACATAAAATGAGACACCATGGATAAATTAATTATCACCGGCGGTACGACACTGGATGGCACGATTCGTATTTCCGGGGCCAAAAATGCCGCTCTGCCAATACTTTGTGCCACGCTTATGGCCGAGGGGTCGATGATCGTCGGTAATGTGCCGCACCTGCAAGATGTAACCACCACCATGGAGTTGTTGGGGGCCATGGGCATTACCCTGGTCATCGACGAAAAGCTGGCCATTGAGACGGATGCATCCACCATCAAACAGTTTTCGGCCCCCTACGAGCTGGTGAAAACCATGCGTGCCTCGATTCTAGTGCTGGGCCCCATGCTGGCGCGTTTTGGTCAGGCTGAAGTTTCCCTGCCCGGTGGTTGTGCCATTGGTGCCAGGCCGGTGAATCTGCATATTCAGGGTCTTGAGGCCATGGGTGCAGACATCACCGTGGAAAACGGTTACATCAAGGCACGGGCTGATCGCCTCAAAGGTGCGACCATCGTTCTGGATCTGGTGACGGTGACGGGCACGGAAAACCTGATGATGGCAGCTGCACTGGCAGATGGCACCACGCTGCTGGAAAATGCCGCCCGCGAGCCTGAAGTAGTGGATCTGGCCAATTGTCTGAACAAAATGGGTGCGAAAATTACCGGTGCGGGCACCTCTGCCATTACCATTGAAGGTGTGGAAAAACTTAATGGTGTGCGTTATGACGTGCTGCCTGATCGTATTGAGACGGGCACTTATCTGGTGGCTGCCGCGATTACTGGTGGACGTATCATGGTTAAAGACACCTGCCCGGAAATGTTAGATGCGGTGCTGGCCAAGTTGCGGGATGCCGGAGCGGATATTGAAACGGGTAAGGACTGGATCAGTCTGGACATGCATGGCAAACGCCCTAAAGCGGTAGATGTGCATACTGCGCCGTACCCGGCCTTTCCCACGGATATGCAGGCCCAGTTCACGGCGCTTAATGCCATCGCCGAAGGCACCAGTACCATTCGCGAGACCGTATTTGAAAACCGCTTCATGCACATGCAGGAGCTGGAGCGCATGGGCGCAAATGTGCGACTGGAAGGCAATACGGCGATCATTACCGGCGGTGAAGGTTTGACCGGCGCACCGGTCATGGCTACCGATTTACGCGCTTCGGCAAGTCTGGTGCTGGCCGGACTGGTGGCAAAGGGGGATACCGAGGTCAATCGTATTTATCACATCGACCGGGGTTATGAGCGTATCGAGGAAAAACTCCAGCAGCTGGGTGCGACCATCCGTCGTGTACCGAACTGAAATAACGCGCAGGGTGGGCATTGCCCACCCTGCGGTAGTTTAAGAATAACCCTAGTGTCGTTAGGTTAAGCTGGGTTTGTTGTAGGTTGGTGGTGAGCTTGCGAACCCCAACGGAATCGACAATGTTGGGGTTCGCAAGCTCACCACCAACCTACGGTACGCTGTTTTTTTGTTAACTTGATGACTTGGAATAATTCCGGTGGGCAATGCCCATCCTACTTGAAATGTGCCAGATATGAGTGAATCCGACAGCCTGATTATCGCCCTTTCCAAGGGCCGTATTTACAAAGAAACCCTGCCGCTGCTGAAACATGCAGGCATCGAACTGGTGGACGATCCCGACACCAGTCGCAAACTGATTCTCGACACCAACCATGATGACGTGAAGGTGTTGATTCTGCGTGCTACTGATGTGCCCACTTATGTGCAATATGGTGCAGCGGATGTGGGTGTGGCAGGTAAGGATGTGCTTATGGAACACGGTGGCGAAGGCTTGTATGAACCGGTGGATCTGAAGATTGCCTGTTGCAAGCTGATGACCGCCGGACGCAAGGGCGAGCAGGGCGTGATCCCTGGCCGACGCCTGCGTGTCGCCACCAAATTCGTCAACAGCACGCGGCGTTTTTATGCCAGTCGTGGCGAACAGGTGGAAATCATCAAACTCTACGGTTCTATGGAACTGGCACCGCTGGTAGGTTTGGCTGATCGAATCGTTGATGTGGTGGACACCGGTAATACGTTACGAGCCAATGGCCTGGAGCCTTTTGAACATATTGCTGAAATCAGCTCGCGGCTCATCGTCAACAAGGCAGCGATGAAGATGAAACATGCACGGGTCAAGGGGCTGATTGAACAAATCAGCGAAGCTGTGGATGTACATGGTTGAGATGGGTGTTTGTAAACGCAAAGTTCGCAAAGACGCAAAGAACGCAAAGCTTTTTTAATTTTCTTTGTGTCCTTTGCGTCTTTGCGAACTTTGCGTTAATTACACAGAGTCAGTGCAAAAACACGGGATTAAGGTATGAATATTAAACGCCTCAATAGCAGCGATGCCAGTTTCTGGCAAGACCTTGATGCCTTATTGGCCTGGGAGTCTGTTTCCGACAAAGCAGTGAACGATACTGTCACCGGCATCATTGCCGACATCCGCAGCCGTGGCGACGCCGCGCTGGTGGAATACACCCACCGTTTTGACCGCATGTCAGTCAGCGACATGGGTGAGCTGGAAATTCCGGCAGGGCGTCTGCAACAGGCATTGGACGGTTTGCCCGTGAATCAGCGTGAAGCTCTGCAAAAGGCTGCTGACCGTGTGCGTGTTTATCATGATCACCAGAGACAGGACTCCTGGCGTTACACCGAAGCTGATGGCACTGTGCTGGGCCAACAGATCACCGCGCTGGATCGCGTGGGTTTGTACGTACCCGGTGGCAAGGCGGCTTATCCTTCATCGGTGCTGATGAGCGCCATTCCCGCCAAAGTGGCTGGTGTGACTGAACTGATTATGGTGGTGCCCACACCGGACGGCGAGATCAACGAACTGGTGTTTGCTGCCGCTGCCATTTGCGGCGTGGATCGTGTATTTACCGTGGGCGGTGCTCAGGCGATTGCCGCTCTGGCCTATGGTACCGAAACGGTACCGCAGGTGGACAAGATCGTTGGTCCCGGCAACATCTACGTGGCCACCGCCAAGCGTTACGTGTTTGGCGCTGTGGGCATTGATATGATCGCCGGGCCGTCGGAAATTCTTGTCGTGTGTGATGGCCAGACCGACCCGGACTGGATTGCTATGGACCTGTTTTCCCAGGCCGAGCATGACGAAGACGCACAATCCATTTTGTTGTGTCCCGATGCTGACTACCTTGACCGGGTACAGGCCAGCATCGACAAGCTGTTACCTGATATGCAGCGTGCGGAGATGATCCGCGCCTCGCTTGTGGGCCGTGGCGCATTGATTCAGGTAAAAGACCTGGACGAAGCCGTAACGATAACCAACCACATTGCGCCCGAACATCTCGAACTCTCCGTGGCGGAGCCCGAAGCCATGGCCAAAAACATCAAACACGCCGGAGCCATCTTTATGGGGCGTTATACCTCCGAGGCGCTGGGTGACTACTGTGCCGGGCCCAACCATGTGCTGCCCACCTCGCGTACTGCGCGCTATTCGTCACCGCTGGGTGTGTACGATTTCCAGAAACGCTCCAGCCTGATTATGTGCTCGACGGAGGGTGCCTCGGAACTGGGCAAGGTGGCCTCGATTCTTGCGCGCGGAGAAGGGCTGGAAGCGCATGCGCGTTCGGCAGAATACCGGATCAAAGAGTGATGGTTGTCCTGAGAAAAATCCAACGCAAAGGCGCGAAGACGCAGAGAGCGCAAAGAAACAAAAAATCTAAAAAACTCTGCGTTCTCTGCGTCTTCGCGCCTTTGCGTTGAAAAAAATGATAAAAAAAACCGACAAAGTGACGGCCTGGGTGCGTCCTGAAATCAGAGACCTGTCAGCCTATCATGTGCCGGACTCAGCGGACTTCATTAAACTGGATGCCATGGAAAACCCCTATCACTGGCCGCAAGCAATGGTGGAGGAATGGCTCGCTGTGTTACGCGAAGTCAGCCTCAATCGCTATCCCGATCCCTCTCCCGCAGGACTCAAAGCCAGTCTGGGCGAGGCGATGGGTGTTCCGGCGGGACAGGAAGTGTTGCTGGGTAACGGCTCTGATGAACTGATCCAGATGATTGCCTTGGCGCTGGCACAGCCGGGCCGGGCAATTCTGGCTCCCGAACCCGGCTTCGTGATGTACAAAATGATCGCCACCATGACCGGCATGGACTACGTGGGCGTGCCGCTGGCGGAGGATTTTTCGCTGGATCTGGAGGCCATGCTCGCCGCCATCGAGCAACACCAGCCTGCGGTAGTGTTTCTCGCTTACCCCAACAATCCCACCGGCAATCTGTTTGATCGCGCCGCCGTTAACGCGATCATCAAAGCCAGTCCCGGTCTGGTGGTAGTGGACGAGGCTTATCACGCCTTTGCGGATGACAGCTTCATGGGCGAGCTGGGCAAACACGATAATCTGCTGGTTATGCGCACCGTGTCCAAAATGGGGCTGGCCGGTTTGCGACTGGGTTTACTGGCCGGGCCGCAAGAGTGGCTGAAAGAATTCGACAAAGCACGCCTGCCGTATAACATCAATGTACTCACACAGGTGAGCGCAGAGTTTGCACTCACTCACCGTGCAGTGCTGGATAAACAGACCCGACAAATCTGTGTGGATCGTGAAAAACTGATGACAAACTTGCAGGCACTGGATGGCATCACGACTTTTCCCAGCCGTGCCAATTTCATCCTGTTTCGTGTACCGCAGGCCGCAGCGGTGTTTGCCGCACTGAAAGAACAGGGAGTGCTGATCAAAAATATGGGTGCAGAACACGGCCCGTTGGCCCAATGCTTGCGAGTCACCGTGGGCACAGTGGAAGAAAATGCTGCTTTTTTGCGGGCGTTGTCCCGGGCGATCAAATAATGGTATAGCGTAGGTTGGTGGTGAGCTTGCGAACCCCAACAATATTAGCAGCGTTGGGGTTCGCAAGCTCACCACCAACCTACGACAAATAGAAAATTCGGCTTAACGTAATGACCTTTATACTTGTCTGGAAATGATTTTCACCATCACTCCGGCGCAGGCCGGGGCCAGAGGGTATATTGAATCACAAAATTTCGATATTCATGGCGTGCAGAGTTTTGAGGTTCTGCTTCAATCAACTAGCACGAAACGTTATGCTACGCGGTTCAACAAACTATAAGTGAATAAACACAGCACCAAGCGGTGCCGGAGAAAAATCCATGGCTGATCGTAAAGCCACCCTAAAACGCGACACCCTGGAAACTCAGGTCAAGGTCAGTATTAATCTAGATGGCAAAGGCACCTGCACGGTGGACACGGGTGTGCCTTTCCTCGACCACATGCTGGATCAGGTTGCACGCCATGGCATGATCGATCTGGATATCGCCGCCAAAGGCGATTTGCATATCGACGCTCACCACACGGTGGAAGATGTGGGCATTACCCTGGGGCAAGCCTTTGCTGAAGCCGTAGGCGACAAAAAAGGTATTCGCCGTTACGGTCACGCCTACGTGCCACTGGACGAGGCATTGTCGCGCGTAGTCATCGATTTTTCCGGCCGACCCGGCCTGGAACACCATGCCGAGTATCCGCGCGCGCGCGTGGGTGATTTTGACGTGGATCTGCTGGTGGAATTCTTTCAGGGGTTTATCAACCATGCCCAGGTCACGCTGCATGTGGACAATCTGCGCGGCAAAAATTCGCACCACATTGCGGAAACCATCTTCAAGGCTTTTGGTCGTGCCCTGCGCATGGCAGTGGAGGTGGATGTCCGTATGGGCGACATCCTGCCGTCAACCAAAGGCAAACTGTAAGAGTCGATTGTTATCATGAATACTGTTGCAGTAATCGACTACGGCATGGGCAATCTGCACTCGGTGGCCAAGGCGCTGGAGCATGTGCCGGGTGATCATCAGGTGGTGGTGACTTCCGATGCCGGACAGATTCTGGCCGCTGACCGGGTGGTGTTGCCTGGTGTGGGTGCCATGCGCGACTGCATGGGTGAATTGAAACGCCTGAAATTGGACACGGTGGTGAAACAGGTTGCCGACAGTGGCCGTCCTTTGCTGGGGGTATGCGTAGGCATGCAGGCGATGCTGGAACACAGCGCAGAAAATGACGGTGTTGAATGTCTGGGACTTTTTCCCGGCACGGTGGAGCCTTTTGGCACCGACCTGCGTGATCCCCTTAATGGCCGACATCTTAAAGTGCCACACATGGGCTGGAATCAGGTGGACCAGACCATGCCGCATCCCATGTGGAAGGACATCCTGCCGGACACACGCTTCTACTTTGTACACAGTTATTATGTGCAGCCTGCGGGGCCGGAGCCGGTGGCGGGTTCAGTGGTGTATGGTTTTCCGTTTGTGGCCGCCATTGCCAAAGAGAATATTTTTGCCGTGCAGTTTCACCCGGAAAAAAGCGCGCAGGCAGGCTTGCAGTTGTATGCTAATTTTGTAGCCTGGGATGGGCAGGCATAAGCCACCGGCATTATTTTATAATGCCCCGATTCAACAAAATATTTAACGAGAAATAACAATGTTACTAATTCCAGCAATCGATCTTAAAGACGGCAAATGTGTGCGCCTCAAACAAGGCCGCATGGAAGACGACACCGTATTTTCTGATGACCCTGTAGCCATGGCGCGCCGTTGGGTAGAAGCCGGTGCGCGACGGTTACATCTGGTGGACTTGAATGGTGCCTTTGAAGGCAAACCCATGAACGCCAGTATCGTGCATGACATCGTTGAAGCCTTCCCGGATGTACCGGTACAGATTGGTGGCGGCATTCGTGACGAAGACACCATTCAGACCTATCTGGATGCCGGTGTGCAATATGTCATTATTGGCACCAAAGCCGTTAATGCGCCGCATTTTGTATCCGATATTTGCCTGAGCTTCCCCGGCCATATCATCATCGGGCTGGATGCCAAAGATGGCAAGGTGGCCATTGATGGCTGGTCCAAACTGTCGCATCACGACGTTATCGACATGGCTAAACACTTTGAGCAGGACGGTGTGGAAGCCATTATTTACACGGATATCTCGCGTGACGGCATGATGAATGGTGTCAACGTGGAGTCCACGGTAAAGCTGGCGCAAGCCATTAAAATCCCGGTGATTGCCTCCGGTGGTATTACCAACCTTGATGATATTCATGCATTGAGCAAGGTCGCTGACGAAGGCATCGTGGGCGCTATTACCGGGCGAGCGATTTACGAAGGCACGCTGGACTTTGTGGAAGGCCAGAAGTTGGCCGACGACCTGGCCAGCGGAAAATAGAGGCCGGATAATGGGACTGGCAAAACGTATTATTCCCTGTCTTGATGTGGACAATGGCCGTGTGGTCAAGGGTGTGCAATTTGTCGATATTCGCGACGCTGGTGATCCGGTGGAAGTCGCCAAACGTTACGATGAGCAGGGTGCAGACGAAATCACCTTTCTGGATATTACCGCCAGTTCTGATAACCGGGAAACCATGGTGCATGTGGTGGAAGAAGTGGCGGGTCAGGTGTTTATTCCTTTAACTGTCGGCGGTGGTATTCGTACCGTGGAAGATATCCGGCGCATGCTGAATGCAGGCGCAGATAAAGTCGGTATCAATACCGCAGCGGTGTTTAATCCTGAGTTTGTACGCGAGGCAGCAGACAAGTTTGGTTCGCAATGTATTGTGGTGGCCATTGACGCCAAGTGCGTGAGTGACTCTTCGCAAGGGAATGGC
>Ga0256830_1001646_pt1 | contig 15532 bp, 19 predicted proteins | sample 128326metaG_FD_190537 | JGI IMG/M metagenome (GOLD analysis project Ga0256830, IMG submission 190537) | Hydrothermal vent microbial communities from Lau Basin, Pacific Ocean - 128-326 | ecosystem: Environmental > Aquatic > Marine > Hydrothermal vents | place: Pacific Ocean: Lau Basin | collected... | reverse complement strand
TCTGGGGTACGGGGTTTCCAGGGCGATAAACCTGGCTGCGGAGCGGTACCTGGGGGAGGGTGTGCTCACCACCAGCGTCACCCCGGAGCTTGCGGTTTTCAGCTTGGTCTTCGCCCTCTTGGTGGGGGTGGTGTCAGGGCTGTACCCGGCTTACAGGGCGAGCAGGCTTGAGCCCGTGGAGGCGCTCAGGGCATGAACGAGGAGCTGAAGTATGCGGTCGCCAACATGGAGCACGCGAAGCTCAGGACCCTGCTCACCGTGCTCGGGATAGTCATAGGGGTTGCCATAATCGTGGCGATTCTCGCCCTGGGCACGGGGATGCGGTACAGCATAAACCAGCACCTTGAGGCGCTGGGAAGCGACAAGATAGTGGTCTCCCCAGCCCAGGCGATGAGCGGCATGCCCACCGAGCTTGCACCCTTCACCAGCGCCGACATCCGCGAGCTCTCAAGGCTTCCGGGGGTTAAGGACGTGCTGCCCATGTTCTACCGTCCCGCGGTGGGGGAGTACCGCGGGGAGAGCGCCGACATCTACGTGATGGGGGTTGAGCCGAGGGGGATAAACTACTTCACCGAGTTCTACTCCATCAGGGAGGGCAGGATGTTCAGGAGCGCTGAAACCAGGAGCGCCGTCATCGGGTACTGGATAGCGAAGAAGGTGTTCAGCAGGGAGGTGGGTGCGGGGGACGTGATAAAGGTCAACGGGCGCAGCTTCAGGGTGGTGGGGGTGCTGAACGAGATAGGCAGCCCCGAGGACGACACCACGGTGTACATACCCCTCTCCTCCGCCCAGAAGCTCTACGGCACGGGGGACGAGGTGACAATGATATGGGTGGTGGTGGAGAACCCGGAGAGGGTGGAGGTGGTGGCTAAGCGGGTGGAGGAGGTGCTGGAGAGGCGGAGGGGCGGCAAGGACTTTCAGGTTTTCACCCCCAAGGAGATAGCTGAGCAGGTGGACAGGGTGCTTGACATAGTGAGCTTCGTGCTCGGGGGCATAGCGGGCATCTCCATGGTGGTGGGCGGGGTGATAATAATGAACACCCTCCTGACCTCGGTTATGGAGCGCACGCGGGAGATAGGGGTGATGAAGGCGGTGGGGGCGAGCAGCATGCAGGTGCTGCGCATCTTCCTCATAGAGGCTGCCCTCATCGGGCTCACAGGCGGGGTGCTGGGGGTTGTTCTCGGGAGCGTGCTCGCCAAGCTCATAGAGCTCGCTGGAAGAGCCTACATGGGCTCCGGCTTTGTGGTGCTAATAACCCCAGAGCTCGTGCTCTTCAGCTTAGTCTTCGCCCTCTTGGTTGGGGTGCTCTCGGGGCTGTACCCGGCTTACAGGGCGAGCAGGCTTGAGCCCGTGGAGGCGCTCAGGTACGAGTGAGCTCAGTGCTCTATGTAGGTTATCCCCGGCACCCTGGCGAGCACCATGCCCTCAAGGGTCACGGGCTTGAGCTGGTTGGCAAGCTTCACCGCCTGCTCCAAGCGGTACTCGCTCTCGGCGTGTATCTCCATGAGCACGTCTCCCCTGCGCACCTTCTCCCCCTTGCTTACGTGGAGCACTATGCCAGCCCCCTTGTCCTTGGGGGAGCCCGCCTCCCTCGCTATCTTCACCAGGGCGTGGTTGGATATCCCTATGACGTACCCCTCACCGTCGCTCCTTATCACCTCGGTGTACTCACCCACAGGGATGTCGCTCGCCCTGACGCTCCCGTCTCCCCCCTGGGCGTCTATTATCTCCCTGAACTTCTCCAGCGCCTTCCCCGAGGTCAGAAGCCTCTCAGCAGCCCTCTTGCCCTCGCCCCTGCCCGCAACGCCGCCCGCCTCCAGCAGCATCCCCGCAAGCTCTAAGGACTTCTCCACGAGGCTGCTGGGCCCGGCGCCCGCCTCAAGGGTGCTCAGCGCCTCCTTCGCCTCAAGCGCCGGACCTATCGCCCTGCCTATGGGCTTGTCCCCGTAGGTTATGGCGCACTCCACGTTTATGCCTATCCTCTCCCCCAGCTCAATGAACTCCCTGGCGTACCTCTTTGCCTCCTCCATGCTCTTCACCTTCGCCTCCCTGCCCATGGGTATGTCAATGACCACGTAGTCCGCCCCGACGGCGTACTTCTTCGCCATGACGCTGCACAGGGCTAAGTGGTGCGGGTCTATCGCTAAGGGGTACTCCACCTGTATGAAGATGTCATCCGCGGGGGCGAGGTTGAGCCCGCCGCCCCAGGCTATGATTCCGTTGGTCCTCTCCACTATCTCCCTTATCTCCTGAGCCGAGAAGCTCACGGGGGCGAGGACCTCCATCACATCTGCCGTGCCCGCTGCCGAGGTTATCGCCCTGGAGGAGGTCTTGGGTATAACCAGCCCCGCCGCCGCCACTATGGGCACTATGAGCAGGGTTATCTTGTTTCCCGGCACGCCGCCTATGCTGTGCTTGTCAAACACGGGCTTGCGCCTGAGCTCCAGCATCTCCCCGTTCTCAGCCATCTTCCTGCTCAGGCTGGCTGCCTCATCCATGCTCAGCCCGTGGATGTAGAGGGAGGTGATGAAGGCTGCTATCTCCACGTCGCTGAGCTCCCTGCTCACCACGTCCTTCACTATGGCGTCAAGCTGGCTCTCGCTCAGCGTCTTCCCGTCCATCTTCATGCGTATGTACTCAACCGACCTGGGCTTGGTGGTGGGTGCAACTGCCACAACCGCCCCGTCGGAGAGGTTGAAAGCCTCCTGCAGGTCAAGGGTCACTCCCGCCTCCCCGGGTGAAATCGCCCCTTTGGACACGCTGACCCTGGCAACCCTGCTCGCCCCGTCGGCGTACACCTTCACCCTGTCCCCGGCGTGCACGCCCAGCTCGCGTGCGTCCTCGGAGTTCAGGGTTATCTCGTACTTCCCCTCCTTTATGTCCAGAACCTTAACCCTGAGCTTCTTCTGCATCCTCAAGACCCCCAATCATAGCGGCGAGCGAGTCCTCGTCCCTCGCTATCCCCTCGCACGCCTCGGACAGCATCAGGTTGACCGCACCGCCGTGCTCGCCCACGTTCCTGAAGTCGGTGCGCAGCCCCAGGATGCGCTTGCCCTTAGCGTAGGCGTATCCAACCTCAAAGGCGGTGCCGTCATCGCACGCCGCGCCGTCAAGCACCGCAACCACCAGGTCGGCTTCGTCTATGCCCGAGAGGCAGCACCTGAATATCTCCCGCTTGGTTCCCGTGCACTCCCTCTGGGGCAGGAAGACCGAGTGCCCGAGCTCCGAGAGCATGCGGCTCACCCTGAGGTTGTACTCCCTCTCCGCGGTGCTGAAGAGAGGCGCAGCTAAGTAGATGCGCATGATGTAAAATTCAGGTTGAGGATGATAAACCTTGTCTTTCAGTGCATGAAAGTGGATGCCTGGCATGGGCTCTCGGAGAAGCTGAGGAGGGCGCTTGATGAGCTGGGGTTTGTCCCAACTCCAGTGCAGGAGCGGGCGCTGCCCGTGTTGCTCGGGGGAGCCCATGCGCTGGTCATCGCCCCAACGGGCATAGGGAAGACCGAGGCGGTGCTTCTGCCCCTCTTCAGCAGGCTGTGCGAGGATGCCTCCAGGAGGGGCATAAGCCTCCTCTACATAACCCCCCTCCGCGCCCTCAACAGGGACCTGATGAGCAGGCTGGAGTGGTGGGCTGAGCGCTTGGGGCTGAGCATAGACGTCAGGCACGGTGACACCTCCCAGTACCAGCGCAGAAAGCAGGCGCTCTCCCCGCCCGAGGTGCTCATAACCACCCCCGAGACCCTTCAGGCGCTGCTCACAGCCCCCATCATGCGCAGGCACTTAGCGGGCGTGCGCTTTGTGGTTGTGGATGAGGTGCACGAGCTCATCGGGAGCAAGCGGGGGGCGCAGCTCAGCGCCGCCCTTGAGCGCCTCCGGGAGATTGCGGGAGACTTCCAGAGGGTGGGGATAAGCGCCACCGTTGCCGAGCCCGAGCGGGTTGCCAGGTTCATCCACACCCGGGAGAGGGTGGAGGTGGTGGAGGTTTCCCACCCCAAGCAGATGGAGCTGCGGGTGGAGGTGCCCGTGCCAAAGCGGGGCGATGGGGAGCTGGCGGAGAGGCTGGGGGTGAGCATAGATGCGGCGGCGAGGGTGCGCAGGATAGGGGAGCTGGTCCAGGAGTACGGGCAGGTGCTGATATTCGTCAACACCCGTGAGACCGCGGAGGCGCTTGCCCTCAGGTGCAGAAGCGCGGGTATTGAGGTGGGAATCCACCACTCCTCCCTGTCCCAGGAGGTGAGGGTCGCCACCGAGGAGGACTTCAGGCGCCGCAGGCTGAAGGCGCTGATATGCACCTCATCCCTTGAGCTGGGGATTGACATAGGCTCGGTGGAGCTGGTGGTGCAGTACGGCTCCCCCAGGCAGGTTGGAAGGCTGATACAGCGCGCCGGGAGGAGCGGGCACCGGCACTGGGAGACCTCAAGGTGCGTGGTCATACCCGCAGACTCGGAGGACGCCCTGGAAGCCATCGCCATAGCCGAGCTTGCGTACAGGAGGGAGCTTGAGAGCCTCAGGGCGTGGGAGAAGCCCTACGACGTGCTTGCCCACCAGCTGGCGGGGCTTGCGCTGGAGTACGGGGAGGTCAGCAGGGGGTATGCGATGCAGGTGCTGGGGCGGAGCCACGCCTTCTCCACCCTCACGGAGGAGGAGCTGGATGAGGTGCTCGCCCTCATGGGGGAGCTGCGCCTCCTCAGGGTGGGGGAGGAGAGCTTCAGACCTGCCAGAGGGACCAGGGTGTACTACTACAACAACCTCTCCACCATACCCGACGAGAAGCGCTACACGGTGCTCAACTTGGTGAGCAGGCAGAGGATAGGGGTGCTGGACGAGGCTTTTGTGGTGAGGCACGCTGAGGCGGGGGCGAGGATAATCTTCAGGGGCACCCCCTGGCGGGTGGTTGCCGTGGACGGGGAGGAGGTGAAGGTTGAGCCCTTAGGGGAGGCAGCGGGAGCGGTGCCGAGCTGGGTGGGTGAGGACATACCCGTGCCCTTCGCGGTGGCGAGGCGGGTGGCGGAGCTCAGGCAGGGTGTGGAGGAGCATGAGGCTGCGGACGCCTACACCCTGAAGCGAGCCCTCGCCCACGTGCGCAGGTGCAGGAGGCGCGGGTTCAGGGTTCCAGGTAAAGACGAGCTCTTGGTGGAGCTGCTGCGGGACATGACGGTGCTCCACACCCAGGCGGGCACCAGGATTAACGAGACCCTCAGCAGGGCCTTCTCGGCGCTGCTCAGCGCGAGGCTCGGGCAGAGCGTGAGGGCGGTGAGCGACGGGTACAGGGTGGTGCTGATGTGCGGGGTCTCAGAGGATGCGCTGAGGGAGATGCTTGAGCTGGAAGCGGAGCAGCTCAGGCAGGTGCTTGAGCTCAGCCTCAGGCGAACCAGGTTGTACAGGTGGAAGTTCCTGCACGTGGCGAGGCGCTTCGGAGCTGTGGAGCGGGAGTGCACCTGGAGCTCAGGAATAGCCGAGCGGGTGCTTCGTGCCTACAGGGGGAGCGTGATTGACAGGGAGGCGCTGCGCGAGGTAATCCACGGGTACTTGGACGTTGAGGGCTCCGCCAGGGTGCTGGAGGAGGTGCGCAGGGGCAGGCTGAAGCTGGTGGTTGAGCGCCCCAGCGAGCCCTCACCCTTGGCGCTGCGCACCCTGCAGGGAGCCGGGGAGCTCACCCTGCCCGAGCGTGCGGAGGCGGGCATACTGCGAGCCCTGAAGAGGAGGCTGCTCCGCAGGCGGGTGACCCTCTTCTGCCTGTACTGCGCCTCCTGGCACGGCAGCTTCACCATTGAGAGCCTCCCTCCAGAGGTATGCTGCGGCAACTGCGGGGCGCGCAGGCTGGCGGTTCTCAAGCGGGACGAGCGGGAGCTCATGAGCCTCTACCGCAGGTACAGGAGGGGTGAGAAGCTCACCCCCGAGCAGATGAGGAAGGTGCGCAGCATGCAGCTCTCGGGTGAGCTCTTCCTCTCCTACGGCAGGCTGGCGGTGGTGGCTCAGGCTGGCTTCGGCACGGGTGCCGAGACCGCCAAGCGCATCCTGAGCAGGGCTGGAGGGGAGGAGGGGCTCTACCGCGAAATCCTGAGAGCGGAGAGGGAGTACGCGAGAACCAGGCAGTACTGGTAGCTAAAGCAGGGTGCGCAGGAGCATGGCGATGAGCAGCACCGCGAGGAGGGCGTAGAGGGCATGCCTGAGGCTCAGCCTGCTCACCACCTCCTGCACCCTGCTCCTCTCCTCGGGCACCTCAGCCCTGAAGGGCTCGTATATCCAGTTCTCGGGCTCCTTCCCTCTGGTCTCCTTGTAAACCGCCAGCCCCTGGCACTCGTGGTTCTCGGGCAGCCTGTGCTCCCCGCAGAACTTCCCCCCGCAGAACTTGCAGGTGAAGGGCATGCTCTCGCTTGCCCCGCAGTAGCTGCACCTCGCCACTATCTGCGCCTCCTCTCAAGCTCAGCGCACACCTCTTCAAGGCTTATGCCGTGGTAGGAGAGCAGCACCATCAGGTGGAAGAGCAGGTCCGCGCTCTCGTAAATCAGCTCCCCCCTTCCCCGGGGGCATGCCAGCACAACCTCCAGCATCTCCTCGTTCAGCTTCCTGAGAATCTTCTCCTCACCGGAGCGCATGAGCTCAGCGACGTAGCTGCCCTCCGGCATCTCCCGCTTCCTCTGCTCAATAACCCTGAAAACCTCGGAAAGCACCTGGCAGCTCATTCACCGCCTCCCACGATGTCAGCCACTATCCCGTGCTCGGTCTCCTCGGCTATCTTTATGTCGTCTATGCTTCGCAGCCCCTGCTTTCTCGCCGTCCTCTCCATGCCGAGCTCAACGTCCCTCTCAAGCACGATTATGTACGCCTTTATCTCCTCAATGCCCAGCTTCCTCGCGGCAAGCGCCCTGTGGTGCCCGTCAACCAGAATCAGCCTGTTCCCGCTCTTTATCACCACCACCGGCTCCGCCAGCCCCCGCTTCAGCTCGTACTCCCTGCCCCTGTACTCGTCGGGGTGCACCTTTCCCTGGGTTGGCCTCAGCTCCGAGATCTTAACGTGCCCCATCCGCACCACGCTTTTTATCCCGTAGAGCTTTTCCAAGGAGTCCCTGAGCTTCCTCACCTTCTCTGGAGTTGCCCGCTCAATGTGGGAGCGTATAACATCGGTTATGGTGACTATCCCTATGAGCTTCCTCTTGTCCCCCTCCTTCTCAACCACGGGAAGCCTGGAGAAGCCGCGGCGGAACATCACCCTGGCGGCATCTATCAGCCTGGTTTCGGGAAAGGTAACCGTGACCTCGGTGGTCATGACGTCCCTGACGAACTTTCCGCCCTCCCGCAGCACCATGTCCCTGGTGGTTATTATCCCCTTTATCTCCCCGTTCTCAACCACAGGAAATCCGTCATGCTCCGTCTCACGCATCAGCCTCTTGACTTCCTCAAGGGTCATGTCCGGAGAAACGGTTATAACTCTGGTGGACATGTAGTCCTTTACCTTGTGGTTAGCTCCCATCATCCTCTAATTTATCACCCTCCCGGCATAAGTATTTTCCTCCCTACCTGAGCTCCGGGTCAAGGTTAATCCTGCTGGGGGTGGCACCCTTCTGGTGCTGGTACTTGCTGCTCCTGCTGGGGTGCCCGTAGGGCCTCTCGGCGGGAGAGCTCATGAGCTCAAAGGCGAGCTGGCACACCCTCATCCCCGGGTGCAGGGCGATGGGCATCTTTCCCACGTTGCTCAGCTCAAGGGTTATCCTGCCCTTGAAGCCAGCGTCTATGAACCCCGCGGTGGCGTGCACCAGCAGAGCCAGCCTGCCCAGGCTGGAGCGCCCCTCAACCCTCGCCACCAGCTCCTCGGGCACCTCAATCCACTCCAGGGTGCACCCGAGCACGAACTCCCCGGGGTGGAGGATGAAGCTCTCCCCGTCCTCAATCACCACGGGCTCGGTGTACTCTGCAGGGTCGTCCCTCAGGGGGTCAATGTGGGACTTGCGCATGTGCCTGAATATCCTGAACTCCCTCCCCAGCCTGAGGTCCACGCTGCTGGGCTGCACCTGAAGCTCCTCATCTAAGGGCTCAATCCGCAGCCTGCCTTCCCTCAGAAACCTCCTGATGTCCCTGTCCGAGAGTATCACGGAAGCACCGCCCTTACGACCTGCAGCCTCTCAAAGGGGAAGCTCCTCTCAGCCACCACGCTTACCTCAAACCCCAGGCTTAAAAACATTTTCATCGTCCTCTCGGGCATGCTCAGGGAAGACTGGACCATCAGCACCCTGCCCCCCCTCTCTAAGTACTCCCCGCACAGGGGTATGAAGCGCTCAATGACCTCCCTGCCATCCCTGCCCCCGTGCCAGGCGATGCTCACCTCGTCCCTCACCTCCCCCTCCTCGGCAGGCAGGTAGGGCGGGTTGAAGACTATGAGGGAGAACCTCCCCCTCACGCACCCCATGAGGTCGCACCTGAGCACCCTGAGCTTTAACCCGTTGCGCCTTGCGTTCAGCCTCGCGCACCTGACAGCCGCCTCGGATACATCGGTGGCAACAACCTCAGCCCCCAGCTTGGCGCCGAGCAGGGCAATTATCCCGGTGCCCGTACCCACCTCAAGCATCCTCTCCCCCCGCCTGACCTCTCCCTGCACCACCTCCGCAAGCATGAAGGTGTCATCGCAGGGCTTGTACACCCCCTCACACGCCTCAACCTCTACCCCGAAGAGCTCCATGCCCTCACCCTCTCGCTAAGCTCGGCAACCTCCTCGGGGGTAAGGGTGAACACCCGCCTGCCGAGCAGCTCCTCACCCACCACCCGCTCGGGCTCACCCTCAACCCCCAGCCTGCGCAGCACGTGCCTCATCGCCCTCCTCAGGGTCTTCCGCCGGTAGGGGAACAGCATGCCCGTGAACCTCAGGAAGAACTCCTCATCCACCCGCATGCGCTCCTTCGGGGTGAACACCACCACGCTGGCATCAACCTCCGGGGGCGGGTAGAAGGAGCCCCGCCCCACCGAAGCCGCAATCCTCCAGTCCGCGTAGAACCTGCACCCCACGCTCAGGCGTGAGTACTCCCTGCTCCCCGGCTCTGCCACGATTCGCCTTGCAAACTCCCGCTGCAGCAGCAGCACCCCCCTCTCAAGCCCCATGCGCAGCAGCATGAACAGCAGGGGGGAGGATATGCTGAAGGGCGGGTTTGAGACCACCTTGCTCACCTCCGGCACCTCCACTCTGAGCACGTCCCCTGTGAGCACCTCCAGCTCCTCCCCCTGGAACCTCTCCCTCAGCACCCTGGCAAGCAGGGGGTCCTTCTCCACAGCCACCACCCTGCACCCCGCCTCAAGCAGGTACTTGGTGAGGTTGCCTATCCCCGCCCCCACCTCCAGCACCCGCTCCCCCGGAGACACCTCCGCCAGCTCAACCTCCAGCTCCGCCACCCGCTCATTTACAAGGAAGTGCTGCCCCGCGGACCTCCTCAGCCTTATCCCGTACCTGCGCAGGATACTCTTCGTCTCCTCAAGCAGGCTCAACGCCCACGCCTCTTCCCCTGGGGTATGAATATCCTGTACTTGTGCCTCCCCTGCTTCACATCCGCCTCGGAGAGCTCCGTAATTATCCTGCTGACTATGAGCTTGGCAGGGTCAGAAATCGCCTTTATCCTCCTGGATATATCCTCAAAGCTCTCAAAGGGCTTCTTCTTCCTCTCCTCAAGAATCTCCCACATGAGCTTCTTCCCGATACCCGGGAGGAGCTCCAGCATGTGCAGCCTCGTGGTCAGGGGCATGGCGGTGTTGAAGAACTCCACGTACCTCTTCTCGTTCTGCCTGACCAGCTTCTCAAGCACGTAGGGCAGCTCAGCCTTTGCCGCCGAGGTGAGCTCATCGTAGGTAATCCTGCGCTTTATGTGGTCTATCTTGTCCCTCTCCTTCCTTCCGATGTAAACCCGCTCGTGGGGCTTGAGCTCAACCCCCCGCTTGGGCACCAGCTCCAGCAGGGAAAAGAACTTCTCCCCGATAGCCAGCACAAGGGGCTCCTTCTTGTATATGGGGCGCTCATCCTCCGGTCTGCCGTGAGGGAGGTAATCAAGAACATAGACGTAGTCCTCCATCCCCAACTGCACCGCCTCCCTCTCACTTCCTGTAGCGGGCGCAGATCTCAACTATCTTCGCAATCTCGCTCTTCTCAAGGATAGCCCTCTCCTTTGCAAAGATCGCACGCACGTCCTCCTCATCCTGGGGCAGGAGGTCAGCGATCTTGACCGCAACCTCCTCTCTGATCTTATCACTAACCTGGAGCACCTCCTCAACTATCCTGCGCCCCTCTTCAGGCGTGAGTCTGGCAAACTTCTTGAGGTAGTCAAGGCATATCTTCTGCTCGTAAACGGGCTCCTCTATCTCCTCCAGCTCCCTCTCAAGGATAGCCCTTGCCTCGTACATCGTCACGGGCTTTACCTGGAGCACACCCCTTCCGCTCATAGCTTCTGCGCCTCCAGATGCACGGGGTGGGCAATTATCTGCTTCACGGCATCTCCATCTCTCACCTCAACCACGTACGCCCTGCCACGCCTGCCCACAACCGTGCCCGTGAGCCCGTGGAATCTGGGGTGAGGCATGCCCCTGTGAACCGAGGGCTCAATCTTTATATGCACCTTCTCACCCACAGAAAACTCCTGCAGGTACTTGGTTACGGGTATAAGCCCGCGCCTGCGCACACGCTTCCTGAGCTTTCTGCTGTGCCCGCTCCAGAAGCCTCTTGACCTTTCCATCTGCATCCACCTACCATGAATTTGAGCAACGTGTATATATTAGTTTCTGAATGTCCTCTGCAAACCTTTGGAAATTCTCACCGCCACGCCCCGCTCGTGCAGGTACTCCTTCACCTCCATTATGGAGTACTCCCCGTAGTGGAAGATGCTCGCCGCCAGGGCGGCATCCGCCTTTGCCTCTGCAAAAGCCTCGTAGAAGTGCTCCGGCTTCCCCGCGCCCCCGCTGGCTATTACCGGGATGCCCACAGCCTCGCTCACCGCCCTGGTGAGGGGGACGTCATACCCGTCCTTGGTGCCGTCGGCGTCCATGCTGGTCAGGAGTATCTCCCCCGCACCCAGCTCCTCCACCCTCGCAGCCCACTCAATGGCGTCAATTCCCGTGGGCTTCCTGCCCCCGTATATGTACACCTCAAACCAGCACTCCCCCTGGGGTGTGCTCACCACGTGCCTGTCCTCCCTGGGCTCGTAAACCCGCTTCGCATCTATCGCGGAGACCACGCACTGGCTCCCGAATATCCTGGCGCTCTCCCTTATAAGCTCCGGGTTCTTCACAGCAGCCGTGTTTATGGCAACCTTGTCTGCGCCGGCCTTGAGCAGCCTCCGCAGGTCAGAAGCCTCGCTCACCCCGCCCCCAACTGTAAGGGGTATGAACACCTGGTCAGCGGTAGCTTCAACCACCTGCAGCATGGTCTTCCTGCCCTCGTGGCTGGCGCTGATGTCAAGAAAAACCAGCTCATCCGCCCCCTCCTCATCGTACACCTTGGCGAGCTCCACAGGGGAGCCTGCGTCCCTCAGATTCCTGAAGTGCACGCCCTTGACCACCCTGCCGTCCCTCACATCCAGACACGGTATAATCCTCTTCGTCAGCACCTCACACCCTCCTGAGCCTCACCCTCACCAGCTCCAGCCCCCGCTCGCACTCAAGTGTACCATCAACCTCCGAGAGGAGCACCCTGTCCCCGCTCCTCAGACCCTCCGGGGAGCAGAGGGTGTAGCTGCTGCACAGCACCCTGTCGCAGCTCACGGGGGCGTAGCTCAGAACCGCACCCTGAAGCGCCCTGGGCTTGGGCAAAGCCGCCGGAATCTCTGCCTCCTCCACCTCCGCCGCAGCCACCGTGCCGAAGACCCTGCAGGGGTGCTTGGTCCCGCGCACACGCCTCACCACGTACCTCCTGCCCTCCTCCAAGTTGCCGGCGCAGGCGGTGAGCAGCCTGCACCCCCTGCACTCCTCGGCACACCCGTAGTGGACGAAGGTGTAGCCCTCCCTGGCAAATCTTGCATCAAGCAGCGTCACCTTCACTCAATCACCCCGGTAGCCCTGGCAGCCTTCTCAGCCACCTCTCTGCTCAGGTTCACGTGCTCAATAATAGTGTACCTCTCGGGCTTGACCTTCCTTGCCTCCAGCAGAGCCTGAACCACCTCCTCATCCCTCACCCCCAGCTCACCGGCGCACACCGGGGCGCCCGCCCGCCTGAGCGCCCTCCTTATCTCCCACCACTCACCCCCGTGCAGGTACATGGCGATTATGCTCCCCACCCCCACCTGCTCCCCGTGGAGAGCCGGCTTCTCCGCAAGCCTGTCAAGGGCGTGGCTGAACTTGTGCTCCGCACCGCTTCCCGGGCGTGAGCTTCCGGCTATGCTCATGGCAACCCCGCAGGAGATCAGAGCCTTGACCAGCCTGCGCACCCCCCTCACGGTGTGCGCCTCCCCGCAGGAGCGCAGGGCTATCCTGGCGCTCATCCTGGAGAGGGCGATGGAGTACTCGCTGATCTCCTCACCCAGCACCCTGTGCGCCAGCTCCCAGTCCATGGTTGCGGTGAGCTTGGCTATCGCATCCCCGAACCCGCTGGCTGTGAGCCTGCGCGGGGCTGATGCGATTACCTCAGTGTCCGCCACTATGCCCAGGGGTGCAACCGCATTCTCGGAAACCGCAACCCCGCTGCTCCTGATGGACGCCATGGAGCTGGCGATGCCGTCGTGGCTCGCGGCTGTGGGTATGCTCACGAACTCCAGCCCGAGGAGGTGTGCCGCAAGCTTGGCAACGTCAATTACCTTACCCCCGCCCACCCCCACCAAAAAGCTCGCTCCAGCCTCCTTCGCCCTGCCCACAACCCTCTCCACCTCCTCCCGGGTGGCGCTCTCAACAGCCACCACCTCGGGCGAGCACTCCTGGAGAATCTCAGCCACCCTCTCCCCGGCAACCTGAAGGGTGCTCCTGCCGGTTACGAGAATGCACCTGCCCCCCAGCCCCAGGCGCTGGATAAACCAGGGGAGCTCCTCAAGCACGCCCTCACCGACCAGCACCCCCCTGGGTAGCTGCATCCACTTCCTGCCCATATCCCGGAGTACGCCCGTGCAGAGGTTAAGCCTTTTGGTCACCCGCAGCTCGGGCTTAGGGCACCTCCGCTGCCACCTCATGCATGCCACCTTATCACAGCGGACCCACATGAGACGCCAAATACGGGAAGTTCAGCCAGAGGTTCGGGAGGATGTAGTTTCTCAGCCGATTCCTCCAAGCACAAAATCTTTCACCACTTCTGCTATTTTTACACCTTCCTCTATCTTCATACCATAGAACCTTTCAGACTGCTGTGGATTTTTGTTATATCCACCCACATACTTACAAGGGAACTTCAGCAGCTTCTACGCCACATACTGGCTTACCTGCATATCAGCGCCGGCTAATTCTCACACATGAGCGGCTGGAGGCTATCCAGTCTGCACTCTGACCTGAAGCAGGCTAACCTCTCCACCTGCACCCTCATGCTCCACTACAGCCACCTGAGGTGAGGATGTGCCATTTTGACAGGACTGTATATTTATATTGAGTTAAATTTAAGGATTTTATCATGTTTTACTGCTATTTTTCTTAAACTTTGTTATAAATAAAAGCAAATACCTTAGGTGTGGCGTGCTACATGATGCCCAATAGGTTAGATATAAGTAATGCGGTGAAAAGCAAGTAAAAATACTCCTTTAATTGAATGTTTCTGATATATTACTCCCTGTTATAGCGAAATATAAAAATCTAAAAAGAAAATGGATAGATATAGCCAGAATAATTTTATCTAATTTTGGCTTGAATATAAATATTAGATAGCGTTCAAGCTCAGTTGTCTTTTTTCCTTTTATTATCATTTGAACCTCCAACCCTCTTTAATTTTTATTATTTTGAATGATCTCATTATTTCACTTTTGATTTTAATCTAATCTAACTTTCTTCTGATTTTCTGTGCTTGAATTTAAAGTATCGCTTCGGCTCCTGTACTATCCCTCACCCTAATTCCAATGCAGGGTTTATCAATATTCAGAGATTCACAATTTTTAAGACGTGCTGATATTATACTTGCATCTCTTGTTGTGATAACTACTAAATCTCCTTCATTCGCGTATGTAAGGAATTTTCTAGCATCATCAATAGTTTTAACTTCAGTTTCGTTAAGCATGTATATAGTCCTACCCTCTAACCATTTATTAGATTCTCTTATGCCAAATCCAGGTATAACCTCTTCCACGTACAGCCCCTGAGCCGGTTTAAGCAAACTGAGGATTATGAAGGGCAGAAATACTATGATTCTAAGGGATAGAGGGTTGAGTAGAATAATGCCTATAACAGCCAGCTTTTTAAGTCCGGCAGGAATCTCCTTCCTTCTCCAGCGGTACTCTAAAAGAACAATCACAGAGCAGACAAAGGGATAGTAGATGGCTGCGCCAAGGAGATAGGACACCACTATAGTTATGAGAGGTGGCCTCGGCAACGCAACAATCTCTGCTTCGGGCGGCACAAACAGGTAAAGCCAGAGATAACCTGAAAGCTCAATCAACCCAGGAAAAGCTAAGGCGGAGATAACCTTTTTTCTGTCAGGTCTAAGAAGTTCTATTATGGCATGTGTCATAATTACCCTCTCCATTTCTCTTTAATTTTTATTTTGGAAGGTATCGGGTATGTCTTATCTTCTAAAAATATAATAACCTCATTTTCGGTTATTATACCTGAGAAGCTACTATCCTCTTCGGATTTCTTATGTGTCTTATACTCTCCAGCAAACCTGAAGTTGCCTTCGCAATCCCTGTAAAGCTCTGTTATCTTGCCGTGAATAGCGAAGTGTTCCTTTTTACTCTTCTTGCCTTTTCTCTTAGTCTTCTCATGAAGTTCCAGCTTACCTTTTGCCTTGCCCCTCTTCCACTCCACCCATAGCTTCAGATTAATATTTCTGTTTAACAAAAAATATGAAAATAGGGGGATTAATATCTCCCACCAGAAGGCTCAACTATTTAGTCTATTCCCGTTCCCCAGAGTCTGACTCTTTTTTTGGGCAAAGGTACATTGTCTTCGTAGATTTTCAAACGATAGTTTATCTCTGCATCAGGATTCCAATTTATTATTTCTGAGTGCTCTGACCCTCTGGGAGAATGGGGTCCGTGGCGCTCTATTTTTATTTCGCTACCCTCGAAAGTGGAGCTGTCCAAATAACATTGCCTCACCTCAGGTGATTGTAGTAGAGCATAAAGGTATAGGCGAAGAAGTTCGCCTGCTTCAGGGCAGCTTCCCACCACAGCTTTTCATTATCCTTCTTCATGCTATTTCTGAAGTTTATGTTAAAGTTATTGAAGAATACTCTACTTCTCTGCTTGTAAGAAGAGAATACGCCCTCTACTTTGCTCCTTTTTCCAAAGCTCTCATGCCTGTAGTTTACTCCAAGCCTCTCAAAAACGCATTTGTACCACGGTCCCTTATCCACCAGGAAAAGAGGCTTGTTCTTGCAGAACTTCAGCACATTCCTCACGAAGCTCAGCGTTGTAAGATAATTCCTGTGTGAATA
>Ga0256830_1001645_pt1 | contig 15532 bp, 14 predicted proteins | sample 128326metaG_FD_190537 | JGI IMG/M metagenome (GOLD analysis project Ga0256830, IMG submission 190537) | Hydrothermal vent microbial communities from Lau Basin, Pacific Ocean - 128-326 | ecosystem: Environmental > Aquatic > Marine > Hydrothermal vents | place: Pacific Ocean: Lau Basin | collected... | reverse complement strand
CTGGGGATGGTGGCGGAGTGCGCCTCCTGGGGGGAGGAGAAGGTGACGTTGTGGCAGGTGCGGCAGCTCAGCCCTGAGTGGTAAACGGAGAGGGAGAGGTTGCCCGCCTGGGAGGGGTGGCAGCCTGCGCAGCTCACGTTCTCACCGGAGATGAAGCGGTGCTGAAGGCTGAAGCTACCCGAGGGGAAGTAAAAGCTGTTCAGGCTCAGCACCGCAAGCGCCGCGAAGAGCAGGAGCAGGCGCGGACTCATGGGATATAAATACAGGGTGGGATATAAAAGTTTTGCATGCCCCACCCCGGGAAGGTGCGGGAGATGTTCTCAGCCATCTCCAGGAGGTACGACCTGGCGAATACCGTGCTCAGCCTGAGCAGGGACTCTGAGTGGCGCCGGCGTGCCGTCAGGGAGCTCGGAAGGCGAAGACGTGTGATAGACGTTGCCACAGGTACGGGTGAGCTTGCCCTCTTAGCCTCTGAAGCGGCGGAGCTGGTGGTGGGCACAGACTTCAGCGCCAGCATGCTTGAAATAGCAGGGGAGAAGGCGTCTGAGAGGAGCAAGAGGGTTGAGCTGGTGCTCTGCGATGCTCACAGGCTGTGCTTCAGGAGGGGAAGCTTTGACGGCGCCCTCCTCGCCTTCGGGCTGAGGAACTTTGAGGACATGCAGGGGGCGCTGGAGGAGCTGAGTAGGGTGCTGGCTCCGGGAGGGAAGGCGGTGATACTTGAGTTCACCCTGCCACCCAGCAGGGTGCTGCGGCGGATTTACTCCATCTACTTCTTCCACCTGCTCCCCCTGATAGGGGGCATGCTGACGGGAAGGAGGGACGCCTACACCTACCTCCCCGCCTCTGTGTCCGAGTTTCCACCTCCGGAGCACGTGGTGGAGTGCATGAAGCGGGCGGGATTTGAGAATGTTAGGGTTGAGCTTCTTACCGCGGGAATTGTTGCAATGTACTCGGGGGTCAGGAAGCGAGAATGAGGTGCGCTGCGTGCGGCAGGGAGGCTGGGAAGCTTGTGGACAGCCTCTGCCCTGAGTGCTACAGGCGGATTAACCTGCGGGTGGAGCTGCCGGAGGAGCTCAGGGCAGAGGTGTGCAGGGAGTGCTTCGGGGTGCTCAGGAGGGGCAGGTGGCACAGGGGGGCGGAGAGCGTTGAGGAGGCTGCCGAGCAGGCGGGTGCGGCGGCAATTGAGGACGCCCTCAGGGTCACGGGGCTCTCCGAGCCCACGGCGACCATAAGGACCTTAGAGGTGTACATGCGCTCCCCCAGGGACTGCACCGCCGAGTATGCGGTGGAGCTCAGGGGGACCTGCGGGGGTGAGGTGGCAGAGGTTGAGGTGCGCAGGCGGGTTAACGTGAAGCTCACCCTGTGCGGGAGCTGCCACCGCAGGGCTTCCAAGTACTACGAGGCTGTGCTCCAGGTGCGGGGGCACGGGGGTCTGAGCGGGGAGCTCAGGGAGGAGCTTGCCGGGGTGGTGCACAGGGAGGTGCAGCGCAGAGCCACGGAGGAGCGTGCCTTCATAACCATGCAGAAGGAGCTGAAGGAGGGCACCGACTTCTACTTTGGCTCCCACAGGATAGCTAAGCAGGTGGCGGCGGCCCTGCAGAGGCGGTACGGGGGCAGCGTTAAGGTCTCAACCACCTTGGTGGGCGTGAGCAGCAGCGGCAGGCCCCTGAAGAGGTACACCTTCGCCTACCGCATGCCCAGGTTCAGGGCGGGGGATGTGGTGATGCTTGAGGGCACGCCCTACCAGGTGCTGCGCACCTCCGGGAGCAGGGTCAGGGTGCTGAACCTGCACACCAGGCAGGAGGTAACCCTGGCTGAGAGCAGGGTTGAGGGTGCCGAGCTTCTGGGGAGGGCGGAGGAGGGTGTTGCGGCGGTGGTGACGGATGTCCTTGAGGGGGGTGTTGAGGTGATGGAGATGCAGAGCTACACCACGGTGTTCGTGGTTGCCGATGTGAAGCTCCGTGCTGGCGATGAGGTCAGGGTGCTGGCTGACTCTAAGGGCAGGTACTACCTGCTCGCAACCGCTGAGGAGGCAGAGAATGAAGCCCGAGGAGAGGTTTGAGCTTGTGGCTGGTGTTGCCCAGGAGATCGTAACCGAGCAGGAGCTGAGGGAGCTGCTTGAGAATAAGCCAGAGCCTGTCGCCTACGACGGCTTTGAGCCCAGCGGGCTGGCTCACCTACCTGTGGGGGTGTATAGACCCCTGCTGCTCAGGGACCTGCTCAGAGCCAGGGTGAGGTTCAAGCTCCTGCTGGCTGACTCCTTCGCCTGGATAAACAACAAGCTGGGCGGCGACTTGGAGAAGATACGCCTGGCAGGGGAGTACTTCGTGGAGGTCTGGAAGGCTGCGGGTGTGGACATGCGCAGGGTGGAGGTGGTGTGGCACTCTGAGTTCATGTCGGACAGGGAGTACTGGAAGAAGGTGATACTCATAGCCAAGAACCACACCCTGAAGCGAACCCTGCGCAGCCTGACCATAGCGGGAAGGAAGGAGGACGTCTCAAATCCAGCAGCCTTCGTGTTCTACCCCAGCATGCAGTGCGCCGACGTATTCCACCTTGAGGTTGACATCTGCCAGCTCGGCATGGACCAGCGCAAGGTGAACATGCTCGCCAGGGAGGTGGCAGGCAAGCTGGGGAGGAAGCCGCCCGTGGTGGTGAGCCACCGCATGCTCCCGGCGCTTCACGGCTCAGGAGGCTCGCCAGCCGAGGCGAAGATGTCAAAGTCCGTTCCCGAGAGCGCCATATTCGTGCACGACTCCGAGGAGGAGATAAGGAGGAAGCTCAGGAAGGCGTACTGCCCCATGGGTGAGGTGGAGAACAACCCTGTGCTGGAGTACGCCAGGGAGATAGTCTTCAGAGCCTACGGGGAGATGGTGGTTGAGCGCCCCAAGAAGTACGGGGGTGACGTGAGCTACTCCAGCTACGGGGAGCTTGCCCGTGACTTTCAGAAGGGGGAGCTGCACCCCCAGGACCTCAAAGATGCGGTTGCCTCCTACCTGAACCGCCTCATCGCCCCTGTAAGGGAGCACTTTGAGAGAAACCCTAAGGCGAGGGAGCTGTACGAGGTGGTCAGGAGCTCAAAGATAACCCGCTGACTACCTGCCGAACCTGCGCTGCCTCTGCTGGTATGTCCGCAGCGCCCTTAGGAAGTCAATCTTCCTGAACCCCGGCCAGTAGCTCTCGCAGAAGTAGAGCTCCGAGTAGGCGCTCTGCCACAGCAGGAAGCCCGAGATGCGCTCCTCCCCCGAGGTCCTTATTATCAGGTCGGGGTCAGGGATGCCCGTGGTGTAGAGATGCCGGCTCACCTCCTCCTCGGTTATATCCGTTGCCCGCATCTCCCCCCTCTCAATCTTCTCCCCCATCTTCCTGAAGGCGTCCACTATCTCCTGCCTGCCTCCGTATGCCACCGCCACGTTCAGCAGGAGGTTATCGTACTCCTTGGTGCGCATCTCCGCATGCCTTATCGCACGCCTCACCCGCTCTGGAAAGCGCTCAACCTTCCCTATCGCCTTTATCCTGACCCTGTTCCTGTGGATTCTGTCATCGCTGGCGATCTTGTAGAAGTACTCCTCAAATATGTCAAAGAGCCTCTCCACCTCCTCCCTGGGGCGGGAGAAGTTCTCGGTGGAGAAGGCGTAGGTTGTCACCGTCTTTATTCCCAGCTGAATGCACCACTCCAGAAACTCCTCCAGCTTTCTGGCACCCAGCCTGTGCCCCGTCCAGGGCTTGGCACCCAGCTTTCTGGCAAGCCGCCTGTTGCCGTCCATTATCACCCCTATGTGCTCCGGCAGCTTCCCCTGCCTCACCTTCCTCTCAAGAAACCACTCGTACGCCCTGTACAGGGGTGTTAGTATCAACACACCGCACCTCTCAGATTGTCTTTAACCCCAGAGTAACGGGTGCCAACCTATTAGTAGCTTAGGGGGTCCGCTTTCATGTACTCCCTCATCACCGAGGTGGCGTAGCTGCCAGGGGGCAGGAAGAAGGTGAACACGCCCATCCTCATCCCCGGGGTGAGCTCATCCTCCCGCACCTCCCAGTTGGGGTTAACCGTGATGCAGGCGCTCCTCTCCCCGCCAGCCTGGGCGAGCTCAGGCATCTTTGGGCACCTGAAGCTCTCCAGCTCCACACCCTCCTCCTCCAGCACCTCCCGCTCTATCTCCCCCTGCCTTCCCCCGGAGAAGGTGCTCCTGTACCCGAACAGGGGTATCCTCCTGCCCCTTATGTCCATTCCCTCCTCAATCATCCTGCTGAGCACGAGGTTGAACAGGTACCCCTGGTAGGCGTGCACCAGCAGCTTCCTGAGCTTCTTGGGCAGCCTGCGCAGGGCGCCGGCGTAGTCTGAGGGGCTCCTGCGGAGCCAGGAGAGCATGCTCCTCTCGTACTGCAGCCTCCTGGGGAACACCCTGAGCGCCGCCTCGGGGTCTCTGGTCTCATCAAACACCTGCCTCGCCTCCTTTGCGTCCTCCCTCTCCCTGGGGAAGGGTCTGCCTATGTACCACACCACCGCCTCCTCAAGCTCCCCCCTGAGTATGGCTCTCCCCACCAGGTGGGTGTTGGGGCGCACCGTTCCAAAGCGCTGGTACCCGAAGTAGTTGGGCACCCCCCTGCTCTCAATCTGCTCACTGGTGGCTTCAATCACCTCCTCCACCCTCCCCGCCTCGCCTCCGATGCGGCGCACCGCTATCTCAAACTCGTTGCCGAGCAGGTCTCCGAGGCTGATGCCGTGCCTGCACTTGGTAAAGCTGTGCAGCTTTATTCCGGGGATGCTGAGGCTCTCCAGCCTCTCCCTGGTTACACTCCGCACGGAAACCCTCTGCACCGTGTAGGCGCGCTTGTCCTTGGTTCCAGCGTACCCGAAGCGCCTTGAGGACACCCCCAGCCTCCGTGAGAGCTCAAGGATTGCCCTTATGGTGTCCCAGTTGTGCTTCTCCATGATGAAGTGCAGGTACTCGCCCTCGCCATCGCTGCAGGGCTCAAAGCGCTCCCTCACCACGAAGTCCCTCACCCTGACCCTCAGCCTCCCCCCTATACCGGGAGTGTCGGAGATGAAGCACCGCATTCCCAGCAGCCTGTCAAGCTCGTACCAGCTGCGCCTCACGCCTCCAGCCTCGCCAGCTTCTCCGCAAGCCTCTCCAGCACCTGCCTGCGGTAGCCCTCCACGAACTTTATGCTGCCCGCCACCTCGTGCCCTCCTCCCGTAACCCCCGCTCCCGGCAGCTCCTCCGCCAGCTCCGCAACCAGGGTGTTGAGGTTCATGCGGTACCGCCTGCCCACATCCTCGGTGGCGCGGAGCACCGCAAAGTCGGGTCCGTAGCCTATGGTAACGGTCCTCTCGCCGCCCCTCTCCGAGGCAACCGCATCGTGCACCATTCCCGTGGTCTTGCCTGCGGGAGGGTAGGAGAACCTGTGGGTGTACTTCTCCAAGTCTATGGTGCACAGCAGCAGCCCGTTTGCAAGCTCAGCACGCCTGAGGTTCTCAAGCGCCGCCCTGAGCTGCACCTCCCTGGCGCGCCTTGCCTCCTCCCAGATTATCTCTATGAGCTCCGCCTGCCTGTCCAGCCTGCCCAGCCCCAGGAGGTCCTCAATCACCCCCCTGCCGTCCATGAAGCGCAGGTGGAAGGCCTCGTAGTCTATGCACTCCGCTATCACCTCCATCCTCTCCCTGGTGTACCCCCTCTCCTCGGCTATGCGTATGTACCTCTCTGGCGTCTCCCCCTTCACCCTGTCCGCAACGCACGCTATGCCGGGGAGGTGGCTCATCCTCTCCCCCGCCTCGGGGTTCACCATCCTGGCTATCTCCACCCCCAAGCAGCCCGCGGTGAGGGAGTAGTCACCCCCCGCCAGGTAGGGGTTGACGTGTATCTCAGCCACGTCATCCACCAGAGCTCTGCCATCCCTCACCTCCCCAGGGTAGTGGTGGTCCACCACCATTATCCTCGCCCCGTACACCCGGAGCTTGCGCATCGCTGGCAGGTCCTCGGCGGTGGAGCCGTTGTCAACCACCAGCACTAAGGGCATGGGTGTGCCGAACCTCTCCGCATCCTCCAAGGAGTACTGCAGGTCCCTCACCACATCCTCCATCTCGTAGAAGGGTGCCCTGCTGGGCAGGCGCTTGAAGAGGTGCCACTCCGCCTCCCTGTCGGGCGAGCTGGTGCGCATCAGGGGCAGAAGGGCACGCTCAATCGCCACCCCGGCGATGAATCCATCGGCATCGGCATGGTGCCTGATGAAAACGGGCACGCCCGTGAGCACAGCCCTCCTGAGCTGCTTCGCCAGCTCCAGCATTCCAGGATAAAGCGCCTCAAGCACGGGGTCCCTGACCAAGGGCTCGGGTCTGAGAGGCTCCGCCTTCCTGTCTATCTCCCGGTCAATCTCCTCCCTCACCGCCCGCTGCTCTGCACCGTAGAGCTTCTCCATGTGCCTGACCTCAACCTGCAGGCGGTCAAGCCTGAACACCACCTCTCCCCTCACCTCAACCACGTCGGAGCGGTCTATGCCGGGGTATGCCCTCTCCCCCGAGGCGAAGGCGGTGCACTCTATAGCCCCCGTCTCGTCGTACACGGTGAATACCGTGGGTCCCGAGGTGCGCTGCACCTTGGCGACTATCCCCCTTATCCTCACCGCACTCCCCAGCTCGTTGACGCTTATCCTGCCTATCTTCCACAGGGGGATGTGCTTCCTCAGGGGGACCAGGGTGTAGTCTCCGTCTGACTCCCAGGGGAGAAGGTCAACCCTGTCCCCGCGCACCCTGGCAACCTTTACCACCACCTCCTCTCCTGGAGCGTGCTCACCCCTCGCATCCCGCTTCCTCAGGAGCCCCACCACTCCAGGGTTGAGGGCTATGAAGTAGCCTATGTCGTGAACCCTCTTCACCCTGCCGGCGTAGAGCTTGCCGGGAATTATGTCCTCGTGTCCTGCAAGCGGGTCCAGCTCAAACACTATCTGGTGCTTTTTCTCGCACTCCTGACACACCCTGGGCTCAGTGTCGCGAGCCAGGGCTGAACCGCACAGCAGACACCGGTTACCCTGCTGCGTCATCTTCCCCCAGCCCACGGCATAACATCCGCAAATCTGGGGGTTACGTGAGAACGTCGGGGCGGGGATGGGAGGGGGATAACATTAAAATCAGGGTGTGACTATCACCCCACATTTTTCTTTAACCTTTCAGCATCCCAGCAGGTCTCTTTATCTATCAGCCTCCTCAGCTCTTTTACAGTGTCACCCCATCCTGAGCGTTATCAGCGCCTATTTAATAAATTCTACAGAGACAACTACTTTAATCTAAAATTTATTCCAACATTTTCAAAAATAGCTGCTTATACGTTTTTTATTACTTTCATATCCGTTTTAACTGCTGCAGTGAAGCACCACCAGGCAGGCATGAGCTTAATACCCCTTCTCTCTGTGGAAGAACCTGAGGAGGTAAAGCCTATCTCCCTCCACCTTGTATATAAGTCTGTAAGGCGGGATTCTCACCGACCGCTCTCCCTTTAAACTGTACCTCAGGGGCTTGCCCACACCAGGATCTGCGATTATCCTCTCTATCTGCTTAATAATCCTATCCTTTGTCCTCTTATCTCTGATTCTCTTAAAAGAAGTCTCAAATTTCCTGGTCCAGATGACCTCCCTTATCACCACTTCCTTATCTCCATGAGGAAGTCCTTCACTCTGGCACGGCGATATTCACCTCTTTCAATTTCATCCCAGGCCTCGCCTACCTCCTCAAGGGCTCTGAGGTCTTCCTCTTCTATGGGGCTTCTGATGGGCTTCATTATTATCATCCCTCTGCTTACGTCCACCGCGAGAGGCGTGCCGGGCTCAAGCTTCAGAGCTTCCCTTATGCCCTTGGGTATCACAACCTGACCCTTACTGCTCAGCCTCGCAATTTCGGGAGTTCTAATTTTTCTCCTGACCATAGTTTTGTAAGCAATTCTTACCATTGAAAAAATTGTTGTGAACGTATTCTTAAAGCACCACCGCTTAAGGTTTTGGCGGCGACTGGCGGTGTACAAAATCCACGAGGGCGAGAGTATGAGGGTGACCCTTCCGCGGGCGCTCGCCAGGGCGGAGGGTATCAGGAAGAACACAGGGAGGTGGCTCATAGACCATGGTTAGGCTGTGCTACGGAAGGCGATCAGAGCACCCTGGTTATGACCACCGTTGCCAGGGTCAGGAGTATCGCCACAAGCGACGAGAGGGTGACCTTCTGCAAGTCGTCTATCCTTCTTCCCAGGAGGTCTATCTCCCGCCTGAGCGCCTCGTTGCTCTTCTCAATCTCCTCCCTGAGTGCCTGGTTACTCTTCTCAATCTCCTCTCTCAGCGCCTGGTTACTTCTATCAATCTCCTCCCTCAGGGTCTGGCCGCTCTTCTCAACCTCACTCCTCAGCGCTTCCACCTCACCCCGCAGATCGCTCTTCGTTGCAACGTCGGCGATGACCTTCTCCACCACAAGCAGCCTGATCTCAGGGTCTGCAATTATCTCCGAGGCAACAAGCCTGCTCAGGTCCTTCCTGAGTCTGGCGTCCTTCCGCAGCGCTTCTATGAGGTCAGAAGACATCATTACCACGCAGAAAAGTAACGGCGGAAAGACGCACTGAACAGTAAAAAGAAAAATGGAAGCCCTGCTTACTCACGTCCCCAGGCTATGTTAGGAAATAAATCAGGCAGACCAGGTAACTGACTTCTGAAAGGTGCTGTTCTGAAGCGATGAGGCCACCGCTGTAACAGCGCCCTACCTGGTTAATCAGCGAACCGCACAGGAGAATATGTCAACCCTGGCCACCCTCCTATCACCCCCGCCTCGGGAACCCCCGAGGCTTTTATAGTGGCCAGGGATACGTCGGGGCGGGGATTTGAACCCCGGCGGGCAGAGCCCATCAGCTTAGCAGGCTGACGCCATACCAGGCTTGGCCACCCCGACACTACCAGCATAGAGCCGAAAGCATATCAATAACAACATTATTCAAACCAGGAAGGCAGGCGCTGCTTATCCAGCAGGTCCTCAAGGCTCTCAGCCTGACGTATCACCTCCGCCCTGCCGGAGCTCACCATCACCTCGGCACACCGCGGGCGGGAGTTGTACTGGGATGACATGGCAAACCCGTAGGCACCCGCATCCAGCACCGCTACCACATCCCCCCTCCTGACCTCCGGCACGTGCCTGTCCCTGGCAAGCAGGTCCCCGCTCTCGCACAGGTTGCCTGCGAAGCTCACGACCCTCTCGGGAGGCGCTCCCGCCCTGTTCGCCACCACAACCTCGTGGTGCGCTCCGTACATCGCCGGCCTGAGAAGCAGGTTAAAGCCGGCATCGCAGCCCGCGAAGAACCTGAAGGGCGTCTGCTTGACGGTATGCACCCTCGTGAGGAGCACGCCGGCATCCCCGACGATGTACCTCCCGGGCTCAAATATCAGCCTCATCCTGCCCAGGTCATGCTCCTCAAGCTTCCTCTCAATCAGGGGCAGCATCTCCTCCGCGAGCTGCACTGGAGTTATGTAGCTCTGCTCCGGGGTGTAGCGTATCCCTATACCACCCCCGAGGTCAGCGAACTCAAGCTCCAGCCCCAGCTCCCGCTTCAGCCTGCCTGCTATGTCAAACAGCCTCGCAGCCGCGGCGAGGAAGGGGGAGGTGCTGGTAATCTGCGAGCCTATGTGCATGTGTATCCCCGCAACCCTGAAGTGCTCGCACTCCAGGGCTCGCCTGTACCCCTCAACCACCAGGTTCTCGTGGAGCCCGAACTTACTCTCCCTCAGCCCCGTCGCAAGGTGGGGGTGGGTTTCGGGAGAAACCTCGGGGTTGACCCTGAAGCACACCCTCACCTCCTCCCCCCTCTCCCCGGCGATTCTGGCAAGCCGCTCCACCTCGTCCAAGGAGTCCAAGTTAACCGTCACCCCCGCCTCAACCGCAGCCTCAAGCTCCCTGTCAGTCTTGCAGTTGCCGGTGAATATTATCCTCTCCCCCTCAAAGCCCGCCCTGAGCGCCAGAAAGAGCTCACCCTCGCTCACTATGTCTGCACCCGCCCCCTCATCCCTCAGCACCCGCAGAACCGCGAGGGCGCTGTTCGCCTTGCATGCGTAGTACACATCCAGGGGGGAGTAGGAGGAGAAAGCCCGCCTGAACTCACGGTACCGCTCCCTTATGCGCTGCTCATCGTAGACGTAGAGGGGCGTGCCGTACCGCTCCGCAAGCTCCACTAAGTCAGCGCCCCCCATGGTAAGGTGCCCCTCCGAGTTTATGCCCATGTGCGGCCTGTACTCAAGCACATCCCTCACAAATCTGCCCTCCTTGCTGCCTGCACCACCAGAAAGCCTAACCATGTAAAGGACTCCCGGGTTAAATATATCTATCGCATGATGCAAGAGTAGTATCAATGGGAAGGCATGAGGTGTGCGTGGTAGGGGGAGGCATAACCGGCGCGGGCATCGCGAGGGACCTGGCGCTGCGTGGGGTTGATGTGGTTCTGCTTGAGAAGGGCGACTTGGGGGTGGGGAGCACCGGCAGGAGCCACGGGCTTGTGCACAGCGGGGGCAGGTACGTGGTCACCGACCCCGAGAGCGCCGCCCAGTGCGCCTCCGAGAACCTGATTCTGAGGCGCATCGCCCCGAGCTTCCTCCAGGATACCGGGGGGCTCTTCGTCGGGTTCAGGGGGGACGACGAGGGGTACTACTCCGAGTTCGCCAGGGGGTGCAGGAGCGCAGGGGTGGTGGCTGAGGAGCTCACCCCTGAGGAGGCTCTCAGGCTGGAGCCGGGGCTGAGTCAGGACGTTGAGGTGGCTTTCAGGGTTATGGACGCCGTTGCTGACCCCTTCCTCCTCACCGTGGCGAACGCCTACGCTGCAAGCCTTGAGGGGGCGGAGGTGCTCACCTACGCCGAGGTTGTGGGTATCAGGGACGGTGTGGTGAGGTACAGGAGGGACGGGGAGCATGAGGTGAAGGCAGAGGTCGTGGTGAACGCCTCTGGTGTGTGGGCAGCTAAGGTGGCGGAGCTTGCCGGGTATGCCATCCCCCTCAAAGCCTACCGGGGCACCATCCTGGTTTACGCCGGCAGAGCCTCGGAGCACGTGATAAACCGCCTGCGCATGCCGTCGCAGGGGGACATAATGCTCCCCCACAGGAACACCACCCTGGCTGGAACCACCTTCTCCCCCGAGAGCAGGCTTGAGAGGTACGGGATTGAGGTGGAGGAGGTGCGGATTCTCAGGCGTGAGGCTGAGCGGGTGCTGCCCAGGCTCAGGAGCAGGAGGGTTCTGCGTGCCTACGCGGGCCTCAGGCCCATAGTGGGAGAGGGGAAGAAGAGGGGCTTCTCCCTTTTCCCTGAGGAGGGATTCATAACGATTACCGGGGGCAAGTTCACCACCTACCGCCTTATGGCAGAGCACGCCAGCGATGAGGTGTGCAGGCAGCTGGGCATAAGAGCGAGGTGCACCACCGCGAGCACCCCCATCCTGGAGGAGGAGCAGCGTGAGGGGCTGGAGGTGTACCTTGAGCGCTACGGTGCCCTGGGTGCCGAGGCTGCCGGGTATGCGGACAGGCGCAGGCGCATCTGCCTGTGCGAGGACGTGAGCGAGGGCGAGGTGCTGTTTGCGGCTGAGAGGCTGTTCTGCAGGAACATCAGGGACATCAGAAGGCGCACCAGGCTGGGAATGGGGTACTGCCAGGGCAGGCGGTGCACCTTTGAGGCTGCCTTAGTGCTCTACTCAGCTGGCATAATCAACCACGCCACGGTGCACACCCAGGTGCTCAACAGCCTGCGCGAGAGGTGGAAGGGGCTCCTCCCCCTCGCCCCCGAGGCTGAGGAGGTGCTCAGGGAGCTCAGGCTCATGGAGGCGACCTTCGGGTGCGCCGCATGCTATGACCGGATAAAGAAGCACATACGTGGGCTGGAGAGGTTCCTGTGAGGGTCGTGGTGGCTGGCTCGGGAATCGCCGGAGCAATCGCCGCCCTGAGGGCGGTGGAGGAGGGCATGGAGGTTACCCTCGTGCACCACTCGCAGGGGGCAAGCCACCGCTCCTTGGGGGTGGTGGACGTGCTGGGGTACCTGCGGGAGGAGGTGAGCTGCCCCGCGGAGGGTGTGGAGTGGATATGCAGGCACAGGAAGGAGCACCCCTACGCCATAACTGGTGCCGACGTGCTTGAGGAGGCGCTGGAGTTTTTCAGGAGGATGGCGGAGAGAGCCGGGATGCGCTTCATGGGCACCTTGGAGGAGAACATCCACGTTGCCACCCAGTTCGGCACCTTCAAGCCGACCTGCATGGCGCTGGAGCAGGTTTACACCGCCAGGATTGAGGTGTGGGACGGCATAACCGTGGGCATAGACGGGGAGCCCCAGCGGGACTACAACCCCGCCTTCATCGCTGAATCCCTGGACTCCCTCCTGAGGGAGGCGCTTGATGTTCACCCAGAGAGGGTGGTTCGGGGCGAGGGGGAGCTCACCCTGAAGCCCCTGTCCCAGGGGGGTGAGATGGCGCTGCCCCTCCTGGGGGATGGCAGGGGTGTGGTGGAGGCGCTGCTCAGGGTTGCCTCCGAGGGTGGTGCAGAGGTTCGCAGGGACAGGATTGCCGGGGGGAGCTTCAGGGGGGGCAGGCTTGAGGAGCTGAGGGGTGCAGGGGGGAGTTATAAAGCGGATGCCTTCGTGCTCGCCACGGGTGACTGGATAGGGGGAGGGATGAGGGGGCTCGGCAACCTCCTCGGGCTGGACATGGGGGGAAGCATGCAGGTGCGCAGGATACCCCTGCCGGAGGAGGGGCACCCCTACGCCCTCTCGGGGGTGAGGGTTGATGGCAGCCTAAGACCACTGCGCCACGGGGAGGCTGTGGAGAACCTGCGTGTTGCCGGCGCCCTGCTCTGCGGGTACGACTACTGCACCGAGAAGAGCGGGTGGGGCGTCGGGATAGCCACGGGATACCTTGCGGGAGGTATGGAATGAGGCGGTACAGGGGATACATATTTGACATGGATGGTGTGCTCTACAGGGGCTCCGAGCCCGTGCCCGGGGCGGCGGAGACCATAGAGAGGCTGAAGAAGAGGGGCAGGAGGGTGGTCTTCGTGAGCAACAACTCAACCCTCTCGCGGGAGGATTACGCAGAGAAGATACAGGAGATGGGGCTTCCCATCACCGAGGAGGAGCTTATCCCGGCGACCTACGCCACCGCGAGGCACGTGAGGGAGAGGTACCCGGCGGAGAGGGTGTACGTGGTTGGCGCTCTGGGGCTGATAAAGGAGCTCCTCAGGGCGGGTGTGAGGGTAACCCAGCACCCTTCAAAAGCCAGCGTGCTGGTAACGGGCTCAGACCCCGAGATAAGCTACCAGAAGCTGAGCGATGCCACCTCCCTGCTGCTCAGGGGGTGCCCCTGGGTGAGCACCAACGCCGACAAGCTCTACCCCTCGGAGAGGGGCATCCTTCCAGGCACGGGTGCGGTGGTGGGTGCCCTGCGGTACATCACCGGAAGGGAGCCCCTGATTATTGGCAAGCCCTCTAAGCACATAATGGAGCAGGCGCTCCGGGTGCTGGGGGTGCCGAGGGAGGAGTGCCTTATGGTTGGGGACATCATTGAGAGCGACGTGCTCGCTGGAAGGAGCGTTGGCGTGGACACCGCGCTCGTGCTCACGGGGGTTACCAGGAGGGAGGACCTGGAAGCCTCGGAGGTCAAGCCCGACTACGTCATTGAGAGCATCGCCGAGCTGGAGGTGTGAGGATGCTGAAGGAGTTCATAGGCGGGGAGCTTCTGGTGGCGCTGGAGAACGCAAAGCGTGGTATATGCTCGGTGGAGTTTGACAGGGTAACCATAGTGCACCACAACGATGCCGACGGGATATGCGCGGGCTCAATTCTCAGCAGAACCTTCTCCCACCTGGGCTTTGAGCCCGGGATGTTCTGCATAGAGCGGGTGCACCCCGCGGTGGTGGAGAAGATACACCGCCGTGAGGGTGAGCTGGTGATATACACCGACCTCGGGGGGCTGGCGGGGGAGGTGATTAGGGATGCTGATGCGGGAAGGAACCTGGTGCTCATACTTGACCACCACCCGGCGAGGAGGGTGGAGGGCGAGAGGATAGTGGTGGCTGACCCCGAGCTCTTCGGTGTCAGCGGGGACGTGTTCATCTCAGCCTCAACCTTGGCATACCTGTTCTGCAGGTACCTGATAGCCTCGGGGATTGACTCATGCCCCCCGCTGAACAACACCGAGGCAAAGCACCTCAGGGTGGAGGAGGAGATTGACAGGGAGCTGGCTGGAATAGCGGTGATAGGCTCCGTGGGGGACTACCACGACAGGAGCGGGGGGATACTGGGGTACGACAGGTACGCGCTTGAGAGGGCGGTCAGCACGGGGGCTGCGAAGATAAGGATACAGGACAGCAGGGAGAGGTACTTCCTGAGCAGGTACGGGGAGTTCGCCGATGTTATAGCGGACGTGCTCACCACCCTGGGCTCGGTGGGGTACTACAGCGGGGACTTCAGGCTGGCGGTGAGGGTGGCGCTGGAGGGCGCCTCGGAGGAGGGCATACGGCGAGCAGAGGAGCTCAGGAGGATGAAGGAGCAGAAGTTCAGGGAGAAGGTGCTGGAGCTCAGGGACGGGGGGTTCAAAACCGAGAGGTTCGTGCAGTGGTTCCACGTGCACAGGGACTTTGCGCCCATGGGGGTGAAGGTCATCGGCCTCTTCTGCCACACCATAAAGGACATGAGCTTCGTGGACGACTCAAAGTTCGTTGCCGGGTTCCAGGACTTCATACCCGAGCTTCCGGGTATCGGCAGGGTGGACTGGGAGGGGGTGAAGGTCAGCTTCAGGGCGCCCGCACCCCTGGAGAAGAGGGTGCTTGACGGTGAGGTTCCGGGGCTGGATGTTACCCTGCCCGCTGCCACGGAGCGGCTCGGGGGGAGCGCCGACGCGAGCCACCGCATAGCCGCCGCCTCCATGATTGAGAAGGGAAGGGAGGAGGAGCTTATACGCACCTGGGAGGCGGTCATGGAGGAGATGATGGGTGAAGGTAGCCGGCGCTGACGCCTGCAGGGGAGGCTGGGTGGCGGCGGTCTTCAACGGGCGCAGGGCGGAGGTGCACGTGTTCAGGGACTTTGGCACCCTGTGGGAGAAGCTCGGCACTGAGGTTGAGCTGGTGCTTGCCGACGTGCCCATAGGCCTGCCCGAGGATGTGAGGCAGAGGAGGTGCGACATCCTGGCGAGGCGCATGCTCGGGTGGCCCAGGGGGGCAAGCGTGTTTCCCGTGCCCTGCAGGCAGGCGGTTTATGCAGGGAGCTACAGGGAGGCGAGCACCATCAACCTGAGGGTTACTGGGAGGAAGCTCAGCCTGCAGAGCTGGAACATCTGCGGAAGGATACGGGAGGTTGACACCCTGCTGCTTGGCTGCAGGGAGGCGAGGGAGAGGGTGAGGGAGACTCACCCAGAGGTGTGCTTCGCGGGCTTGGGAGGTGAGCCCATGAGGCACTCCAAGAGGTGCAGGGCGGGGGTGGAGGAGCGCAGGCGCCTGCTTGAGCGGTGGAGCGGGTGCACCCTCAGGGGTGTCATGAAGCACGATG
>Ga0256830_1001644_pt1 | contig 15541 bp, 12 predicted proteins | sample 128326metaG_FD_190537 | JGI IMG/M metagenome (GOLD analysis project Ga0256830, IMG submission 190537) | Hydrothermal vent microbial communities from Lau Basin, Pacific Ocean - 128-326 | ecosystem: Environmental > Aquatic > Marine > Hydrothermal vents | place: Pacific Ocean: Lau Basin | collected... | reverse complement strand
CACGCCGCGCGACGCGCTCGGTAAAATCCTTGACGACCGGCAGTGCGACATCCGCCTCGAGCAGCGCTTTGCGCACTTCCCGCAGGGTATCCTTTACATTGTCTTCGGTTATCCGCCCCTGGCCGCGCAGTTTTTTTACGACTTCCCCGAACCGTTCACTCAGATTGTCAAACATGATACCTAGCTCTCGCCCTCGAAAATGCCAAAAAATATCAGCTGATTATACGCAATTTCACGTATAACGGAAATCACGTTGCAAAACCGTAGTTTAGCAAAAACAGGCTGCTGTTTACCGCTGTTTTTCGCCTGCATGCCATACAATGGCCGTACCGGCGGTCACACGCCGCCGCAGTAGAAGGGTGGTGAGAAATGCGGGCTAAAGATGAAACACACTGCCACCGAGCAACTGTTTCAGCTTACGATCGGTAATCGCCTGCTGGCATTCGGCGAAAATCCGCTGTTCCGCGCCCGGTTTGAGGTGTGTCAGGTAGATCTCTGGAAAGTGGTCAAGCTTTTTCAGGTCTTCGGCCAGCAGTTCCGGGCAATAATGGTAAGCCAGCCTGCACAACTCCAGTTCGCTGTTGGGGAAAGCCGCCTCGACGATCAGCATGTCGAGGTCAGGCCCGTCATTCAGCACCCGCCAGAAACTATCGTTCGTGGTCGTATCCCCGCTGAAGGCCAAGACCTTGTCTTTCGTACTGATACGGTAGCCGCAGGCCGGGATGATATGATTGACCGGGATCAGCTCGAAACCAACCCCGCTGACAGTCACCTTTTTCTCGACCTCGACCGGGTTCAGCTTCAAGACCGGCTTGCTGGCGACAGGAATCACCGTAAAGTCGGGCCAGATCACATTATTGAAGATATGCTTACGCAATGCCGCGATGGTCTCCGGCCTGCCGTAAACATTCAGCGGGCTGCTGAGTGAATCGAAAATCGTATCGACCAACAGCGGAATACCACAGATATGATCAAGATGGGAATGGGTGATAAACACCGTTTTGATCTTACGCAGCATCTCCAACGGCAGGTCGCCAATCCCCGTACCGGCATCGACCAGAATGCTGTCATTGATCAACAGTGACGTCGTCTTCAGTCCTTCGCTAATACCGCCACTACATCCCAGTACTTGTATTTTCATAAGTGTCTGAACTCTTGCTTGAGTCATCATAGTAGTCATCTAACGGATAGGGATATAAGCTTTTGATTTAAAAAAGCTTAGATTCCAGCTTAGTAAAAAACCAATAATATTGCTATATTTCCGCCAATACTTTGCCCTGCTTTGACACACAGCACAACCGGCAACTGGATACAGAACAAAAAATGAGCAAAGCTTATACATTTCACATCCATTCATTGCGGATTATCATTATTCCCCTTACAGTATCAATGCGCAGCCGCCAATCAATCAGGCCTGAATTCATCATGGATATCCGGCCCTGATCGGGGCATAACCTACTGTTTCGGTACCTTTGTAAAAAAATGAACACTTATTTTTTGACCTTTAGTATTATTTTTTATGCGCTGGCCAGTGCGGCGCTGGTCCGGCGGGCAACTAGCCGCCTGTCGGCGAACACCGGCCACAAGCCGGAATTCTGGGTTCTTGGCCTGGGTGCCGTGCTGACCCATGGTGTACTGCTGTATAACGGAATCTTCACGCGCTACGGCATCGACCTGGAAGTATTCAAAGCCTTATCGATGGTTGGCTGGCTGATGGCGATCGCCATCCTGGTCGCCGCGATAAAACAGCCGGTGGAGTACCTGGCACTCATCCTGTTTCCGTTGGCAATCTTTGTCATCGTCCTGGACTTTCTGCTGGCGCCCGAGCTCGGTCCTGCACTGCACAGCACAAACCTGCTGGACAAAAGCGCCCGAATCGCCAGCCAGCCCTGGCAGCTCAAGGTACATATTTTCGTGTCGATCGTTGCCTACAGCATCCTGTCCATCGCACTGATCCAGTCTGTCCTGCTCGCCATCCAGGACAAGTTGCTGCACAATCACCGTCCCAACGGGTTGATCAGGCTGCTGCCGCCTTTACAGGTCATGGAAAACCTGTTCTTTAAGATCGTGACTATCGGTTTCATTCTGCTGACGGTCGGCCTGGTCATCGGCATCTCTTTCGTCAAAGATATCGCCGCGCAACACCTGATTCATAAAACGGTATTGTCGATCATCGCCTGGATACTGTTCGGCGTTCTGCTGTGGGGCCACTGGCAATACGGCTGGCGCGGAAAATTCGCGATTCGCTGGGTCATTGCCGGCTTTATCGCGTTGATGCTCGGTTTCATTGGCACGAAAACTGTACTGGAATTGATACTCAATCGATAGGAGGCTGAACGTCATTGGACATTCCACTGAGTGTGCTCTTTGGTGCACTGATCATCCTGATACTGCTTTCCGCGTTTTTCTCCGGGTCTGAAACAGGGTTGATGACCCTGAACCGCTACCGCCTCAAACACCTGGCAAAAGCCAGGCACCCGGGGGCTATCCGTGCATCAAAGCTGCTCGAAAAACCAGACCGACTGATCGGCCTGATCTTGCTGGGGAACAATTTCGTCAACATCATGGCGTCATCACTGACGACGATCATCGCCATCGAGCTTGCCGAAGGCCATATCGCGAAAGAGACTGCCATACCGATCGGTGCGATACTGCTGACGATTATTATCCTTATCTTTGCCGAGGTCACTCCGAAGACGCTCGCTGCGCTGAAACCGGAAAAAATCGCATTCCCCGCCGCCTACCTGTATGGCCCGCTGCTGAAGCTGCTGCTGCCACTGGTGGTCGCAGTCAACTATGTCGCCAACAGCATCCTGAAACTGATCAATGTCAGTGTCAGCAAAGTCGATTCGCTGACACTGAGCACCGAAGAACTGCGCACGGTGGTCAACGAAGCCGGCGCCATGATTCCACGACGGCACCAGAAGATGCTGATCAGCCTGCTCGACCTGGAAAAAGTCACCGTCGAAGACATCATGGTGCCACGCAATGAAATCACCGGCATCAACATCGAGGATTCCTGGAAGGAGATCGAAGAAACCTTGATCAACAGTCCCTACACCAAGCTGCCGCTGTACCGCGGCGAAATCGATAACGTACTTGGCTTTATTCACCTGCGCGACCTGGTGAAAATGGGCCAGAAGGAGTCCTTCGACCAGGAGGATCTGCTGGCGCTGGCGACTCCGACTTACTTTATCCCTGAAGGCACGCCACTGAATACACAACTGCTCAACTTCCAGCGTGAACGCCGGCGTGTCGGCCTGGTCGTCAACGAATACGGAGACATCCAGGGCCTGGCGACGATGGAAGACATCCTCGAGGAGATCGTCGGTGAATTCACGACTGACCCCGCTTCACTGAGCAAGAATATCATCCCCAGAAACGATGGCAGTTACCTGGTCGATGGCAGCGCACATATCCGCGACATCAACCGGGCCCTGAATCTCGACCTGCCGACGACCGGCCCTAAGACCGTCAACGGCCTGATCCTGGAATACATGGAAACCATTCCAAGTCCGAACACAAGCCTGATGATCAACAATATCCCTATTGAAATCATCCAGATCAAGGACAATTCGATCAAAACGGTATGTATACGGCTACCGCAACCCAAAGAAACACCCTAGCCCGCATTTCCTACCACCGTCTCGCGACGAACGGTGGCGAGAAAGGCGGGCTAAAGAATCCTGCAAAACCACCGTTACATTGACTGCGAAACAGACATGAATCCAATGTAATACAACAAGGAGTTGGGCTGGGGTGATCCGTTTAACCCTTACTTTCAAAGGTAAAGCACTCAAGGTGTTTCAGCCGCAGAACGGCTGCGTCAAGATCGGCCGTGCCGAGGATTGCGAGATCACGATCGACAACCTGGCACTCAGCCCGGTGCACGCGGTCATTACCATCGACGGTGACAACGCAAGCATCGAAGACAAAAGCGATGCGGGGCTGGACACAGGCGTTTTCGTCAACGACAAAAAAGTCGACTCCGCCAGGCTTGAACACAATGATGTCATCAGGCTCGGCAAATACGAACTCAAGTTCGCGCGCCTGGAAGAACCGGCCAACACGGATTCCGCTGAAGAGCGAACCCCTTCCGGTTTCCTGGAAAACAGGCCTGTCGTACAAGGCTGGCTGCAGTTTATGAACGGCCCGAAACTGGGCCGCACGGTCAAACTGGCCAATTCCATGGTGCGGCTGGGAAAATCCGGCAAGACCTGCGCGATGATCTCCACACGCAACGGGCACTACTATATCTCCCATCTTGAAGGCGAACCAAGAACCAAGGTCTGCAACCGCGACCTGGACAACAACCGGCTGCTGTTGAAAAACGGCGACACCTTGCAGGTGGGTGAGACCAAGATGCTGTTCTTCCTCGAAGGAGAATGAGTCAACCGCCGCGCAGCGCCAGTAACTGCTGCCGGTCCAGTGTAAACACCCCCTCCCCGCCGTTGGCAAATTCGATCCACGTAAAGGGAACCTGCGGATAACGCGCCACCAGCGCCTGCCCAGAATTACCCACCTCGACCACCAACACGCCCTGTTCGGTCAGGTAATCCGCCGCCTGCTGCAGAATGCGGCTGACCAGCGCCAGTCCCTGCTCCGCGGCTTCCAGCGCCATGCGTGGTTCATGCCGATACTCGGCAGGCAGCTGAGCCATTTCCTGTGCCGACACATAGGGTGGATTGCTGACGATCAGATCGAACCGCTGGCCGCCAAGCCGTTCGAACAAGTCGGATTCTACCAGCCTGAGCCGCTGCTGCAGTGCATAGCGCTCCAGGTTCCTGCGCGCCAGCGCCAGCGCCGGGCGCGAAATATCGCTGCCGACCACCTGTACATCGGGCAGGTGCAATGCACAGGCGATCGCAATACACCCGCTGCCGGTACACAGGTCCAGAATCGCCGGTGGCGCTGCGCCACCGGCCGACAGGTTCGCCCAGGGCTCAAAACGGTTTTCAATCAATTCAGCGATCGGGGAACGTGGTATCAGTGCCGACTCATCGATTTCCAGTTCGATCCCGGCAAACCAGATCCGCCCGGTAATGTAGGGTGCCGGCCTGCGGGTCTCGATCCGCTGATGCAGGACCGCCTTGACCCTGCTCTGCTGCTCCACGCTCAACGTCCGCTCCAGCTCCTGTTCTGAAATCGAATAGTCGAGCTCGAGCGCATACAGCACCAGCGACAACGCCTCGTCGTACGCATTGTCTGTGCCATGTCCATAAAAGACCCCGCTCTCATCGAGCATTCGGCTGCCCCAGTCGACCAGCTCTCTAATCGTGCTCATTTCATGTCCTGCTTCTATTTTCTGTGCATTTACTATAGGATTGGCGTCAAAAATCATACGGGATTGGACCATTCGGCCTATTCCGCTTTACTGCAGTATCGCATAGCATAGGTATCATGATTAAACTAAAACTGTTTCTGGTCACACTGCTGCCACATCATTTCCTGTCCCGTATCATGTTTCTGTTGACGCGCTCCAGCCGCTTTCCTTTTCTGAAACGGATCATGCGCCATTATATAAAAAAATATGATATCAACATGAACGAAGCACAATACAGCGACCTGGATGCGTATCCCACCATGAATGCGCTGTTCACACGCGCACTGAAGCCTGAGGCGCGGCCGGTCGACAAGCACCCCGAATCGGTCTGTTCCCCGGTCGACGGCACTGTCAGCGAGATCGGCAAGATCGATCAGAACCGTCTCTTCCAGGCAAAAAACCATTCCTTCGTGTTACAGGCGCTGATGGGCGGCCTCGAAAACAGGGCACGCCCGTTCTATAACGGCTCCTTTGCCACGGTCTACCTGTCACCCAAGGACTACCACCGGGTGCACATGCCCTACGAAGGCAAACTGCGCGAGATGATTCATGTGCCGGGGCGCCTGTTCAGTGTGGCGCCGGACTATGTGAACAACATTCCTCGACTGTTTGCGCGCAATGAGCGCGTTATCTCGATTTTCGATACCGACCGTGGCCCGATGGCCGTCATCCTGGTCGGCGCGATCTTTGTGTCGTCGATTGAAACCGTCTGGGCCGGCACCATCGTCCCGCCGCGTGCCAGGCGCGTCACGGTCGTGGACTATACTCACGGCCCGCATCATATCACACTGGCCAAGGGCGAGGAGATGGGACGGTTCAACATGGGCTCGACAGTCATCGTGTTGTTCGCGGACAGGGTGCAGTGGGAAGCCCCGTTGACACGGGAGACCCGGGTCGTGCTCGGCCGGAAAATGGGGCGGTTCGCTGCGCAGGCCGCACCAACAAAAACAGGAAATGCCTGAGATTACCCTGCGCTTTCGACCTGCACACCATCGATATATTGGCGGTTCGCGTCACGCGCATGCTTGCCGTCGATCACCTCGAAGGTCTTGGGGTCGGCATTGCGGATGACGCGGTTCATCAGGTAGTAGACATGATTGCGGTCGCGGGAATAATAGCGGTTCAAAACTTTATAGGTCCGGGCATTGATTTTCTTGTCGATTGCCCCCTTGAAATAGAAATGCTGCTTATCCCTGGCAAACAGCCCGTGATTGTAGTCTTCCGCTTCCAGCGCGTCTTCGATCACCTTGAACGACTTGACATCCGCCTTCATCAACCGGCGGTCCGTGTAGTAGGCATAACGTGCGTCCTTGGCGTAAAAATGGTTCAGGATCTCGAACGTCTTGTAATCTGCATGCTTTAACAGGCTGCCTTCCCAGAACACGTTATTGTCCTGAATGAAATAGCCCTCCTGGCCGTCGAAACTCGCCCCATATTCACGTAACCTGCCCAGGTCCTTGAGTTTCCACCAATAACCTTTCAAGTGCTTATTCTGCTTGATAAACTCCTTTATCTCCCGGGCCGTGATCCTGTCTTTGAAATGATTCCACAGCTGCCCGTTCCAAAAGAGATTGTATTTGTCCGTTGCATACATGTTACCGCCGATCACCAGAAAAGTTTCAGGGTCGGCACCTTCCAGTATCTTGCCGTCATAGTAAATATTGTTCTTGTCACCCCAGTAACCGTGACCCAGTTCCTGGATGGTATTCGGGTCTGAATTTTCCCTCTTGACACCACGGCCATAGACGTAGTCACTGTCCACCGCGTACAGATCGTCCAGCCCCCAAAATCCCTCGAGATCACGTGTGTAGATCTTTTTGATCCGGATAATACGGAAAGTATGAATATAATAGGCGTTACGCGCATCCTTGGCGTAGTAGCCGAACTGGGTCATGCCACGCGCACAATGAAACACCTTGAATGTCTGCGGGTCTGCGTCGGGAATGGGCTGTCCCAGGTAGTAGACCCGTTTTTTGTCACGATAGAAATGGTCCCTGGCCAGATGTTCGAACGTCTTGGCATCCGCTCCTTTGATGACGGTCGGCCCCCAGTAGACTTTTCTCTTGTCCTTGCCGATGTGGTCGCTGATACGAATGAAACCTGTGCTCTTGATATGCGGGATATGTTCTTCACTGTAATAAACTTTACTGCCTCTTACCTTAAACATAAGCCTGCTTGCTGTAGCTGAAGCACAAAATACGGCAGGAAAAATCAGTGAAAATTTTCCTCTGACACCTGCTCCCCCGGCGGCTACTATACATTTTCCGCTTACGCCCTGTCAAAGGGAAAAGCCAGCACTTCCTCCAAGGAATTACAACCCAATGCCAGCGCCAGTAAACGGTCGAGACCGACAGCAACACCGGCGCATTCAGGAAGCCCGCGGCCGATCGCCTGCAGAAAGCGTTCATCGACCGGCAGTTCCGGTTTCGACAGGCTGTGCCGCCGCGCAGCTTCCTGCTCGAACCGATGCTGCTGCTCCATGGGATCGGTCAACTCCTGGTAACCATTCGCCAGCTCCACGCCATCCAGGTAATACTCAAAACGTTCAGCGACCATGCCGCCTGCCTTGTCGTGACGCAGCCTCGCCAATGCAGCCTGGCGCGGGGGAAAATCATAGACCCTGATCAGCCTGTTGCGCTCCAGCCTGGGTTCGATCACATGCGTCTGCAGCAACTGCAGGCCGGTATCCACCGCCAGTTCATGACTGCTGCAGTTGTCCAGGTCGAAATCTATGCCGGCAGCCGTCACCAACCGCTTGATCTCTTGCAAACCGGCATTCATCGGATCCAGTTCCAGGTAATGCACGAACAACTCGCGGTAACTGAAATGCGCCACCGGGTCGAGACGGCGCCACGGATCCAACAAGGTGGTAATCAACTCGGCAGTCTCCGCCGCCAGCGCATGATAGTCGAATCCAACCCGGTACCATTCGAGCATAGTGAACTCGGGGTTGTGCCAGCGCCCCTGTTCTTCAGCACGAAACACCTTGCAGACCTGGTAGATCGAACCACTGCCGGCCGCCAGCAGGCGTTTCATCGCCAGTTCAGGCGAGGCATGCAGATAGTACTCGCCGGTGGCACCAGGCAAGGCGCAGCAGAAGCTGTCAATCTGCGCATCGGTGCAGGCGGCATGCCCCAGCAACGGCGTTTCCACCTCCAACACCGAACGCGCTGCAAAAAAAGCGCGCAACGCCTGCAGCAGCTGCGCGCGCGATTTCAGCACATCGATACCGGCTGCCGGGCGCCAGGACATCGATCCACCCGCCACTAGTCTTTGACGCGCGACACGTATTCGCCGGTCCGGGTATCGATCTTCAGCACTTCGCCCTGGTTGATAAACAACGGCACCTTGACCACCGCCCCGGTCTCCATCGTCGCCGGCTTGCTGCCGCCACTCGAGGTATCACCGCGCAGCCCCGGGTCGGTTTCGGTCACCACGAGATTGACGAAGTTAGGCGGTGTCACACTGAGAATGCTGCCATTCCACAAGGTAATCTGGCACAGGTCCTGTTCTTTCAACCATTTCTGCGCCTCGCCCACCGCCTGTTTGTCTGCGGACATCTGCTCATAGCTTTCCTGGTCCATAAAGTGCCAGAACTCCCCGTCGGTATACAAATACTGCATTTCGCTCTCGACCACATCGGCGGCTTCGACACTCTCACCGGATTTAAAGGTTTTCTCCAGTATCCTGCCTGTTTTAAGATTACGTATCTTGACCCTGTTGAAGGCCTGTCCTTTGCCGGGTTTTACAAACTCATTTTCGACGATCGAACAAGGATCATTGTCAATCATGATTTTCAAACCACTTCTGAACTCATTTGTGTTGTATGTTGCCATTGACTGGTTCCGCTGATTTATTAAACAATTAACGTAATTACACGATGAAAACTGATCCCCGACAAGCTGTGACAATCGCCGACTGGAAAGCCGAACTGGCCGATGCGTTCGATGCCCCGGACAAACTGCTCAGCTTTCTCAGGCTGAAAACAACCGACTTCGATTCCAAAATCGACTTGCGGCCCGGCTTTCCATTTCGAGTACCCCGGAATTATGCCCAAAGAATGGAAAAAGGCAATCCTTTTGATCCACTTCTGCTGCAGGTCCTGCCATTTGCCTGTGAAAACGAGACACACTCCGGTTACCGCCCGGACCCGGTGCAGGACCTGCACGCCGTAGTCGCGCCGGGCACGCTGCAGAAATACCAGCACCGGGTCCTGCTGATCACCACCGGCGCCTGTGCGATCCATTGCCGCTACTGTTTCCGGCGTCATTTTCCCTATAGCAAAGAAAACGCCGGTTCAGGCCAATGGCAACAGGCACTGGACTACCTGCGTGCCCACCCCCGGATCACGGAAGTCATCCTCAGTGGCGGCGACCCGCTGGTGCTCAGCGACCGGCGCCTGGCCACACTCTGCAGGGAGCTCACCGCTGTCGAACACATCGAACGCCTGCGCATCCATACGCGATTCCCGATCGTAGTACCAAGCCGTATCACCACGGAACTGCTCGACTGGCTCGGCACACTGGGTAAACCGGTCGTCTTCGTGATCCACTGCAATCACGCCAATGAGCTGGGCACGCACACCGTGCAGGCGTTGCACAAGCTACGCCGCGCCGGTGTATTGCTGTTGAATCAATCGGTCCTGTTGCGGGGAATCAACGATCGTGCAGAAACACTGAAACTACTCAGTGAAAAACTGCTTGCCGGCGGGGTGCTGCCCTACTACCTGCATCTGCCGGATCCAGTAACGGGAACGGCCCACTTCGATGTTTCGGCAGACAGCGCAACCCGGCTGCTGTCACAGCTCAGCGCCAGCCTGCCCGGCTACCTGGTACCTAGGCTGGTCAAGGAAGTCGCCGGCGCCGCCGGCAAAATCCTGCTCAATCACTATGCACCGGAGAGCGGCTGTCAATAAACCTTTTCGAACTGGGAGGGAAAGATCACATGGCCGTCGCTGCCAAGCGCACCAGGTTTCAACTCGATTGCTGAAACGATTTCATCGGGCACGGGCAGGTTGCAGTGCAGCCCCCACCGCGAAGCCGGCGAGAACCCGAATTTCTGGTAAAACTCCGGGTGGCCGACAACGACGATCGCCGCAAAACCCTGCTCGGTGGCCGCGTCGACGGCCGCCTTCACCAACTGCGAGCCGATACCACGATGCGACTGTGACGGCACCACCGCCATCGGGCCCAGCGCCAGGATGTCCATCCCGTCTGCACCACGCTGGAAGCGCACCCGGGACAACAGCACGTGGCCGACGATCCTGTTTTTGAACTCAGCGACCAGCGACAGGTCCGGCATAAACGACGACGATTTCCGCAGCGAATCGATCAGGCCCACTTCCTGGTCGCCCTCGAACGCACTCATATGAACGACATCGATCGCCTTGATATCACTAACCTCTTCTTTTCGTACTGTTATGCCCTGCATAGCCCGTGCCTCAAACAAATGGATGGTATTGCCGCTAAACGCCAAAGGGAACGCTGACCGGCTCCCGGCAGCCTGAATGTTTTCCTTGCCGCATTCAGGCTTATTATGGCACGAAACATCCTGAACGCCATAGCGGGGATTTCGGTTTACAGAACCGGAGGCGAAAAACTGGGCAGCACTTGCCTCAGGCCGCTTTCCATGAAAAAATCGGGTACAAATTTGTACAAGGCAAGGCTGAATTTCCGCCCCGCCTGTCCCGACCACACGACAACAAATCCTGCTGGGCCTTTGGCAGAACAAACGCTCACCAGCTAAAAAGTGGTTTAAACAAAACACCCAGTCTGCCGACACTTAGTGTGTGAAATGTAATTCCGCTCTGGCAGACCGCTTCTTGAACCGGATTTCGACTCACTAACACTGAAGAACTGAACAAAATGCAAAGGCTTGACAATGGACAGTGACAAAACGGTCAGAGTACTGATACTTGAGGACTCCGTCAATGACGCCGAGCTGGTCGCCAGCCAGCTCAAAAACTCCGGCCTGGCAGTCCGCTCCTACACTGCAGAAGACGAAGAACAAACCCGGGAACTGGTCACAAGCCAGTCACTGGATATGGTCCTGTGTGCACTGCAATCGATCGACCCGGACCTCGAACAGGTGATTCAACTCGTACAACGAAGCGAAAAAGACATTCCGGTACTCGTTTTGGACGAGCAGTATGATGCAAAAAAGATCGCCGACTGCCTGCAGGCAGGTGCGGCCGGCTACCTCGGCAAAGACGACCCGGAGCTGCTCAGCCTGCTGGTCAAACGTGAGCTGGACAACCTTAAAACACGGCGCAGACTGCGCCAGCAGGAAGCGACCGTGCGTGAGTTCGAGCGCCGCTGCCATGCACTGCTCGACAGCTCTCGCGACGCAATCACCTATATCCATGAAGGCATGCACCTGTATGCGAACCAGGTTTACCTGGAGCTGTTCGGGTTTACTGACATGGATGAAGTCGACGGCACGCCGATACTCGATATCGTGGCACCGGACGATCATCAGAAATTCAAGGAATTCCTCAAGAACTACACCAACAGCGAAGAAAGCCGTTTCGAGATTCGCGGCCTGAAACCGGACGGCAGCACCTTCAACGCGATGATGGAGTTCTCACCGGCCAGCATCGACGGTGAGCCCTGCACACAGATCATTATCCGTGCCCAGGCCAATGACAAGGAGCTGGAAAAGAAGCTGAAGTTTCTCAGCAAACAGGATGTACTGACTTGCCTGTACAACCGCCAGTATTTCCTCGAGGAACTGGAACAGGCGTTCTCCAACGCAGTCAACGGTACCAGCACCGCCGCTGTGATGTATATCGAGCCGGACAATTTCAAGCAGATCAAGGAAAACATCGGCATCGCCGGCGCAGACCTGGTGCTTGGTGACATCGCCAATATCATCCGCGAACAGACCGATGAATCGATGGTGTGCGCACGTTTTGGTGATCATTCCTTCACTGTGCTGCTGCCGACCGGCGATACCGCGCAGGCCGAGTCACTGGCCGAAGTGCTGCGTACCGCGGTGGAACACTATATTTCCGATGTGCAGGGCAAGTCCGTCACCTACACCGTCAGCATCGGTGTATCGATCGTCGGCGAGACGGCTACCAGTGCCCAGGACATCCTGACCAAGGCCGACCTCGCCTGTGAGATGATGCACAAGGAAGGCGGTAACAGGATTCACATCCACAACCCGGTCGCCGACCTGCAGGCCAGCAAGGACCGGGACCAGTACTGGGGACACATGATTCGCGACGCGTTGGAAAACAACCGTTTCAAGCTGGTCTACCAGCCGATCGTCAGCCTGCTTGGGGAAACCGAAGAACGCTACGAAGTACTGATCAGGATGCAAGACGAGGAAGGCAGTGAAATCATGCCTGCACAGTTTCTGCCGATCGCCGAAAAAAGCGACCTGATCGTACAGATCGACCGTTGGGTCATCTTCAACGCAGCACAGATCCTGGCTGACCGCCGCGCCCAAGGGCATGACACGATTTTCTTTATCAAGCTTACCGGCAGAACGCTCGCCGATGAAACACTGCTGCCATGGATCAGCAGCCTGCTGCAAAAGATGCGGCTTCCCGGCAACGCGTTCGTGTTCGAGATTTCCGAACCGGTGGCCGTCACGTATCTCAAGCATGCAAAAGTCCTGTTGCAGGGGCTGTCGCAGGTGCACTGCGGCTTCGGGCTGGAAGATTTCGGCAACGGCATGAACAGCTTCCAGCTGCTGAAACACCTGCCGGTCAACTACCTGAAAATCGACGGCGCGTTCGTGCATAACCTGTCGACCAACAAGGAAAACCAGACGATCGTCAAATCCATCGTCGAAATGGCCTCTGCGCTGGGCAAACCGGTGATTGCCGAATTTGTCGAAGACGCCAACAGCCTGACGTTTCTATGGCAGTCCGGGGTGCAGTTCATTCAGGGCAATTTCCTGCAGTCTCCTGATGAAGCGATGAACTATGACTTTCATGGCGAGGCCGAGGAAGAAGAACGCCGTTTTTGAACGGCCGGCCCCGACCAGGCAGCACTGACCGCAATGACTGAAAGCAGAGCGACAAACAACACGACTCCCGGCATCAATGGCCGTCTCGCCCGGCGCATGAGCATGTATGTGATCCTGGCGAGCACACTGATCGCCGTGTTCACCTCCGGGATTCAGATCTACTCGGAATACCAGCGCGACATCAACGGCGTCTACGCCGGCCTGGAACAGATCAAACGCACCCACCTGTCGAACATTGCATCCAGAGTCTGGGTCCTGGACACCGAGGAGCTGCACACGACGCTGCGCAGCCTGCTGAGCCTGCCATCGATCCGCTATGTCGCTGCCTACAACAATAAAACCCTGTTCCTCGACGTCGGGCGGAACACGGAGCAGAAGGTCATCACCCGGGTCTACCCCCTTTACCATTACCAAAAGGGCGCCAGGATCCGGGTCGGCAGACTCGTGGTCAAAGCATCGCTGGAGAATGCCTACCGGCGTATCATCGAACGCGCCCTGATCATCCTGACCGGCAACGCCATCAAGACCTTTATCGTCGCTGCGCTCATTCTGCTGATTTTCTACCGGCTCGTGGCACGCCACTTGAACAAGATCGCAGAATTCGCCGGCACACTGAAAATCGACACACTGGACAACCGGTTCGAATTCGACCGCAAACAGAATCCTGCCGGACAACAGGACGAACTCGACATGCTGCGCACCGCCCTGACCACCATGCAACAAAACCTGGCCAAGGCCACGCAGGAGTTGAAAGACAGCCGCAACCAGGTCAACCTGCTGCTCAACTCCACCGCCGAGGCCATCTACGGCATCGACCTGGAGGGCAAATGCACCTTTGTCAACCAGGCCTGCCTGGACATGCTGGGTTACGACTGCAACGACGAGCTGTTGGGTAAAACGATGCACCAGGTCGTCCATCACAGCCAGGCGGATGGCAGCCCTTACCCCTGGAAACGACACCCGATCTTTCAGGCGCTGACCCGGCAACACAAGGTGCATGTCAACGAAGAAGTCCTGTGGCGCAAGGACGGCAGCCACTTCATTGCAGAATACTGGTCACACCCGATCTTCAAACACAATGAACATGTCGGCGCCGTCGTGACCTTCCTCGAAACCACCGAACGTGCCGAGGCACTCAAGGCACTGCAGCAACGCGAACTGGACCTGGCCATTACCTTGAACAGTATCGGCGATGCGGTCATCACCACCGATCTCAACGGCCTGATCACACGTATGAATCCAACGGCAGAGAAACTGACCGGCTGGCCGTTCACCGAAGCAAAGAACCAGCCGATTCAAAAGGTATTCCAGGTCATCGATGCACGCACAGGCGAGGCCATCGAAAACCCGCTCACGCAGGTAATCGGCGAAGGCAGGATCGTCCATCTCAGCCAGCATGCGACCCTGATCTCGAAACAGGGAAAAGAATACCAGATCACCGATTCGGCCGCCCCGATCCGTTACGATGACGACAATATCCTGGGCATGGTCCTGGTCTTCAACGATATCACCGAACAGTACCGCTTACGCCAGGCCGCGGCCGAAAACAAGCGTGTGCTGCAGGCAATCATGGACCATTCCCCTGCCACCATCTATGCCAAGAGTCCTGCCGGAAAGTTCGTCTTCGTCAACCGCCAGTTTGAAAAACTGTTCAAGCTCTGCAGCAAGGAGGTCATAGGCAGAACCCTGCATGACATCTTTCCGGAACAGGTCGCCGACCAGATGAAACAAAACGATCTCGCGGTACTGCAGGCACGGCGGACACTCGAATTCGAGGAAACCGCACCGCTCAAGGATGGGCCCCACACCTATACTTCGATCAAGTTTCCGCTGTTCAACGACGACGGGGAGGTCTCGGCGATCTGCGGCATCTCGACTGATATCACGCGCCACAAACAGCAGGAGGAGCAGCTTCGCCGTAGCCAGAAAATGGATGCCCTGGGCAAGCTGACCGGCGGTATCGCACACGACTTCAATAATATCCTTGGCATCATGCTCGGCTACGCCAACCTGCTGCGGGGGATGCTGGATGGCCAGCCCAGGCTGGCCGCCTATGTCGACGAGATTCAACATGCCGGTGAACGTGGCGCCAGGCTGACACAGAAGTTACTTGGGTTCTCACGCCGGAAAAACCGTGATTGCAGCCTCGTGCAGGTCAACACGCTGCTGCAGGATCAGCAGCTGATGCTGGAAAAAATGCTGACCGCCAGAATCAAGCTGAACTACCAGCTCGACAAGCAG
>Ga0256830_1001643_pt1 | contig 15542 bp, 11 predicted proteins | sample 128326metaG_FD_190537 | JGI IMG/M metagenome (GOLD analysis project Ga0256830, IMG submission 190537) | Hydrothermal vent microbial communities from Lau Basin, Pacific Ocean - 128-326 | ecosystem: Environmental > Aquatic > Marine > Hydrothermal vents | place: Pacific Ocean: Lau Basin | collected... | reverse complement strand
CGAGGCCGAGGGCATCGTCCTGCACGGCGCCACCCTGCTGGCCCTGCACCGGCGGCGACTGTCGGGCGAGCGCGAGCGCCGCGAGGCCAAGCGCCTGCTGCGCGCCGTGCTGGCCCGCTACCTGGGGCCGAAGCCGCTGGCCAGCCGACAGTTGCTGGTGCCCCGGCCCGCCCCCGGGCGAGAATCGAGACCCGAGCCAGAGAGAGACCCATGAGCCAATATCCCACCGACATCCTGCTGGGCGTCAACATCGACCACGTGGCCACCCTGCGACAGGCGCGCGGCACCCGCTATCCCGACCCCATCCAGGCCGCCATGGCCGCCGAACAGGCCGGCGCCGACGGCATCACCCTGCACCTGCGCGAGGATCGCCGCCACATCCAGGACCGCGACGTGGAGCTGCTGCGCGGCATCCTGCTCACGCGCATGAACCTGGAGATGGCGGTCACCGAGGAGATGCTGGGCATCGCCGAGCGCATCCGCCCCCAGGACTGCTGCCTGGTGCCGGAACGCCGGGAGGAGCTGACCACCGAGGGCGGCCTGGACGTCGCCGGGCAGCGCGAGCGCCTGCGCGAGGCCTGCGCGCGGCTGGCCGAGGCCGGGGTGCGCGTGTCCCTGTTCATCGACGCCGAGCCGCAGCAGATCGAGGCCGCGGAGGACGTGGGCGCGCCGGTGATCGAGATCCACACCGGTCACTATGCCGATGCCGCCACGCCGGCCGCCCGGGACGCCGAACTGGCGCGCGTGGTGGAGGCGGTGCGCCACGGCCTGGCCCTGGGCCTGCAGGTCAACGCCGGCCACGGCCTCAATTACCAGAACGTGCAGGCCATCGCCGCCATCCCCGGCATCAGCGAGCTGAACATCGGCCACGCCATCATCGCCCGCGCCATGTTCACCGGCCTGGAGGAGGCGGTGCGCGAGATGAAGCGCCTGATGCGGGAGGCTGCCGCGCGGTGATTCACGGTATCGGCACCGACATCGTCGCCGTGGCGCGCCTGCGGGCCAGCCTCGACCGCCATGGCGAGCGTTTCGCCGCACGCATCCTGACCGAGGCGGAGTTGGCTGGCTTCCGCCAGCATGCCAACCCGGCCAACTTTCTCGCCAAGCGCTTCGCCGCCAAGGAGGCCATGGCCAAGGCCCTGGGCACCGGTTTCCGCGATGGCCTGAGCCTGCATGACATCGCCGTGAGCAACGACGAGCTGGGCAAGCCCTCGCTGGTGCTGAGCGAATCCCTGCAGCGGCGGTTGCGGGCGGAGGGGGTGACGGGCACCCATCTCAGCCTCTCCGACGAGCGGGAATACGCCGTGGCCTTCGTGATCGTGGAGCGGGCATAGCCACCCTGGACGCGGTGCTAACGCATTGCCGGGAAAGGGGGTTGTATTCCTCGCTGGTTTCGGTAGAATGCGCAGCCTCGGTTGCGGGGTGGAGCAGTCCGGTAGCTCGTCGGGCTCATAACCCGAAGGTCGTAGGTTCAAATCCTGCCCCCGCTACCAACCGAATTTTGCAGTCTGTAGCAGGAGCCCGACGAGGTCGGGCTCAGCTTTCATCCGGCGCAGCCGCTGAAGGTCGCAGGTTCAAATCCTGCCCCGCTACAGCCGGATTTTTGGCCTCCTGCAGACAGCGATGGCCAGCATCGAGAAGAAGAAAAAGAAGCCTCGGTCACGAGGCTTTTTTTTAGCTTTTTTTCAGGGCCGCGGCCGGTTCGTGGCTTGGCTGAAAGGCCCCGGGGCGCTATAATCCGCGCCTTACAGGATGTAGTCGATCGTGTGGGCCTTGGGCCCATTTTTTGTTTTTGCGGCGGGGGTTTTCTAGCCGGCCCGCCGCGCAGAAGCGAGACGTGGAGTGTGCATGCGCCAAGCGCCGGCAAACGTGCTGAAGGTGGTCGAACCGGTGGTGGAATCGCTGGGCTACGAATTGGTGGGCGTGGAGTACCTGAGCCAGGGTCGCGAGGGTCTGCTGCGCGTCTACATCGACAGCGAGGACGGCATCACGGTGGAGGACTGCCAGCGTGTCAGCCACCAGCTGAGCGGCGTGCTGGACGTGGAAGACGTGATCCACGGGCATTACAGCCTGGAGATTTCCTCGCCGGGGCTGGACCGGCCGCTGTTCAGCGCCGAGCACTTCGAGCGCTTTGCCGGCGCCGAGGTGAAGCTGCGACTGGATGCACCGCTGGACGGGCGCCGCAAGTTCCGCGGCACCCTGGTGGGCGTGGAGGACGGCAAGGTCCGCCTGCTGGTGGACGGTGAAGAGATGCGGGTGCCGCTGGGTTCCATCGACAAGGCAAACCTGGTACCCGAGTTCTAGAATTTTCCCGCTCCCGGGCCGGGAGCGGGTTGGTAACGCGCAAGCGTTTGAGGAGTAGGGCCGCGAACGATCCGGCTCTTACGTGTTTAAGGCAGAGTGCGATGAACAACAAAGAGATTTTGCTCGTTGTGGACGCGGTGTCCAATGAAAAGGGCATCGACCGTGAGGTCATCTTCGGCGCCATCGAGGCGGCCCTGGCCATGGCCAGCAAGAAGCAGAGCGAGAAGGATATCGACGTGCGCGTGGCCATCGACCGCGACACCGGCGACTACGAGACCTTCCGCCGCTGGGAGGTGGTGCCGGACATCGACGAGGACGGCGACGACGGCGTGGAGTTCCCCGACCGCCAGATCCGCCTCAGCGAGGCGCGCGAGCAGAACCCGGACATCCAGGTGGGCGACTACATCGAGGAGCCCATGGCGTCGGTCAAGTTCGGCCGCATCGAGGCCCAGGCCGCCAAGCAGGTCATCGTGCAGAAGGTGCGCGAGGCCGAGCGCGAGCGCATCGTCGAGGCCTTCAAGGACCGCAAGGGCGAGCTGGTGATGGGCATCGTCAAGCGCCTGGACAAGGGCAACGTGATCCTCGACCTGGGCGAGAACGTCGAGGCATTGATCCCGCGCGAGGACATGATCTCCCGCGAGGCCATCCGCCCCGGCGACCGCCTGCGTGGTTACCTCAAGGACGTGCGCCTGGAGCCGCGCGGTCCGCAGCTGTTCGTCAGCCGCACCGCGCCGGAGCTGCTCATCGAGCTGTTCAAGCTGGAGGTGCCGGAGGTGGGCGAGGGCCTGATCGAGATCCTCGGCGCCGCCCGCGACCCGGGCTTCCGCGCCAAGATCGCGGTGAAGAGCAACGACCCGCGCATCGATCCCGTCGGCGCCTGCGTGGGCATGCGCGGCTCGCGCGTGCGCGCGGTGTCCAACGAGCTGGCCGACGAGCGCGTGGATATCATCCTCTGGGACGAGAATCCGGCCCAGTTCGTGATCAACGCCATGTCGCCGGCCGAGGTGGTGTCCATCGTGGTCGACGAGGACAGCCACACCATGGACATCGCCGTGGAAGAGGATCAGCTGTCGCAGGCCATCGGCCGCGGCGGCCAGAACGTGCGCCTGGCCAGCGAGCTGACCGGCTGGAACATCAACGTCATGTCCGAGCAGCAGGCGCAGGAAAAGAGCGAGGCCGAGGACCAGGCCGCCCTCAACATGTTCATGGAACAGCTGGATGTGGACGAGGAGGTCGCCAGCATCCTGGTGCAGGAAGGCTTCACCAGCATCGAGGAAGTGGCCTACGTGCCGCTGGAGGAGATGCTGCAGATCGAGGAATTCGATGAGGACATGGTGCAGGAGTTGCGCAACCGCTCCAAGGACGTGCTGCTGACCCGTGCGCTGATGCAGGAGGAGGCGCTGGAAGAAGCCAAGCCGGCCGACGACCTGCTGAACATGGAAGGCATGGATCAGCACCTGGCCTACGTGCTGGCCAGCCGCGGCGTGGTCACCATGGAGGATCTGGCCGAGTTGTCGGTGGACGACCTGCTGGACATCGATGAGGTGGACGAGCAGCGTGCCGGTGAGTTGATCATGACCGCGCGCGCGCCATGGTTTGCTGAAGAAGAGTCGCCTGCTGAAGAGCAGCAGGGTTAAGGTTTCCGGGGGAAAGTATGGCGGGTGTGACCGTAAAACAACTCGCAGAGGTTCTGGGCGTATCGCCCGACCGTCTGCTCAGCCAACTGGACAAGGCCGGCATGACTTTCGAGTCCCCGGACCAGACCGTTAGCGACGATGAAAAGCAAAAGCTGCTGGAGTTCCTGCGTGGCTCGCATGGCTCGGTCAGCGAGCCGGTCAGCGAACCGCGCAAGGTGACCCTGAAGCGCAAGACCGTCACCTCCCTGAAGGTGCCGGCCAGCGGCGCGGGCCGTGCCGCGGCGCGCAGCAAGACGGTGAACGTGGAGGTGCGTAAAAAGCGCACCTACGTGAAGCGCAGCGAGATCGTCACCGAGGACGCCGAGCGGATCAAGGCCGAAAAGGCACGCATGGAGCAGGAGCGCCTCGAAGAGGAGCGCCGCGCGAAGGAGGCGGAAGAGAAACGCCGCCAGCGCGAGGCCGAAGAGGCCAAGGCGCGCGAAGAGGCTGAACGCAAGGCCGCCGAGGAAGCCGCCCGCCGCGAGCAGGAAGCGCGCGAAAAGGCCGAGCAACTGCAGAGTGAGGCGGTGGCCGCCGCGCCGCCGCCGGTTCCCGCCGAAGGTGAAAAGCGCGCCAAGCGCGGCGCCGAGAAGGAACGCGGCAAGGACAAGACCACCAAGTACGGCCGCAAGGAATTGCACATTGGCGAGGGCAAGTCCGCCCGTCGCAAGAAGAAGGGGCGCCCGGCCCGCCGCGCGGTGGTTCCTTCCGCCGGCGGCGAGCACGGTTTCGAGCGGCCCACGGCGCCGGTGGTGCGTGAGGTCAGCGTACCCGAGAGCATCACCGTGGCCGAGCTGGCGCAGAAGATGGCGGTGAAGGCCGCCGAGGTCATCAAGGTGATGATGAACCTGGGCACCATGGCCACCATCAACCAGGTGCTGGATCAGGAGACCGCCAGCATCGTGGTCGAGGAGATGGGCCACAAGGTCAAGCTGATGAAGGACAACGCCGTCGAAGAGGCGTTGCTGGAATCGGGTGCTGCACAGGGCGAGGAGATCATCCGCGCCCCGGCGGTGACCATCATGGGCCACGTCGACCACGGCAAGACCTCGCTGCTGGACTACATCCGCAAGGCCAAGGTGGCGGCGGGCGAGGCGGGCGGCATCACCCAGCACATCGGTGCCTACCAGGTGGATACCCCGCACGGCACCATCACCTTCCTCGATACCCCGGGGCATGCCGCCTTTACCGCCATGCGCGCGCGCGGCGCCAAGGCCACGGACATCGTGGTGCTGGTGGTGGCCGCCGACGACGGCGTGATGCCGCAGACCAAGGAGGCCATCCAGCACGCCAAGGCCGCCGGGGTGCCGATGATCGTCGCGGTGAACAAGATCGACAAGCCCGAGGCCAATCCCGAACGCGTCAAGCAGGAACTGGTGGCCGAGGAAGTGGTGCCCGAGGACTGGGGTGGCGACACCCAGTTCGTCAACGTCTCCGCCCTCACCGGCGAAGGCGTGGACGAACTGCTGGAGGCCATCTCCATGCAGGCCGAGCTGCTGGAGCTGAAGGCCGTCAAGGACGGCCCGGCGCGCGGCGTGGTGATCGAGGCGCGCCTCGACAAGGGCCGTGGCCCGGTGGCCACGGTGCTGGTGCAGAGCGGCACCCTGCACAAGGGCGACGTGTTGTTGGCCGGCCACGAATATGGCCGCGTGCGCGCCCTGCTCGACGAGCACGGCAAGCAGGTCAAGGAGGCCGGTCCCTCCACGCCCGTGGAGGTGCTGGGCCTGTCCGGCACACCCAGCGCCGGCGACGAGGTGGTGGTGGTCAGCGACGAGCGCAAGGCGCGCGAGGTGGCCCTGTTCCGCCAGGGGAAGTACCGCGACGTCAAGCTGGCGCGCCAGCAGAAGGCCAAGCTGGAGAGCATGTTCTCGCAGATGGAAGAGGGCGAGGTACGCACCCTCAACGTGGTCATCAAGGCCGACGTGCAGGGTTCCGCCGAGGCCCTCAGCGAGGCGCTCACCAAGCTGTCCACCGAGGAGGTGCGGGTCAACATCGTCTCCGCCGGTGTCGGCGGCATCAACGAATCCGACGTCAACCTGGCGGTGGCCTCCGACGCCATCCTCATCGGCTTCAACGTGCGTGCCGATGCCTCGGCCAAGCGCCTGATCGAGGAAGAGGGCGTGGACCTGCACTACTACAGCGTGATCTACGACGTCATCGAAGAGGTCAAGTCGGCCATGACCGGCATGCTGGCGCCGGAATTCAAGGAAGAGATCGTCGGTCTCGCCGAGGTGCGCGACGTGTTCCGCTCGCCCAAGCTGGGCGCCATCGCCGGCTGCATGGTGGTGGAGGGCGTGGTCAAGCGCAACAACCCGATCCGCGTGCTGCGCGACAACGTGGTCATCTACGAGGGCGAGCTGGAATCGCTGCGCCGCTTCAAGGATGACGTGCAGGAAGTGCGCGCCGGCACCGAGTGCGGTATCGGCGTGAAGAACTACAACGACGTCAAGGTTGGCGACCAGATCGAGGTGTTCGAGCAGGTCAAGGTGGAGCGCAAGCTGTAGGGCGCGGGAGCAGGCATGGCGAGAGAGTACAGTCGTGGCCGCCGCGTCGGCGATGAGATCCAGCGTCAGCTCGCCGAGCTGATCCGCTCGGAGATCCGCGACCCGCGCGTGGGCATGGTGACCATCACCGGGGTGGAGGTGAGCCACGAGTTCGAGCATGCCAAGGTCTACTTCACGGTGATGGGTGACGAGGCCGAGGCGGAGGAAACCGCCCGGGTGCTGAACAAGGCCGCCGGCTACCTGCGCAGCCTGCTGGCGCGGCGCCTCAAGCTGCGCACCACGCCGGCCCTGCACTTCCAGCGCGACACGGCCCTGGAACGGGGCAACCGCCTGTCCGCATTGATCGACGAGGCGGTGCGCGGGACCAAGCCCTCCGATGAGGACTGAGCGGCGCATTGTGCATTTTTCAAACTAGATTCACCACAGAGGCACGGAGTACACAGAGAAAACGTCCTTGAAAAGGAAGGCAGGGCGCCTTGCGCTGAACGGACATGTCTGTCCGGCTGTTCTTCCTTCCTATCTCTGTGCCCTCCGTGTCTCCGTGGTGAATGCCCCCTGATTTCTGGAGCATTACCTTGGCACGACGGCGAAATCGCGGACGCAACGTTCACGGCATTCTGTTGCTGGACAAGCCCGCCGGGCTCACTTCCAATCGCGCCCTGCAGCAGGTCAAGCGCCTGTACGACGCCAACAAGGCGGGACACACCGGCAGCCTCGACCCGCTGGCCACCGGCATGCTGCCCATCTGTCTCGGCGAGGCCACCAAGGTCTCCGGTTTCCTGCTCGATGCCGACAAGCGCTACCAGGCGGTGATCAAGCTGGGGGTGAAGACCAACAGTGGCGATGCCGACGGCGAGGTGGTGGAGACACGCCCGGTGCCGCCACTGAGGCGCGCGCAGGTGGTGGAGGTGCTGGAGGCCTTTCTCGGCACCCAGATGCAGACCCCGCCCATGCATTCGGCCATCAAGCAGCAGGGCGTGCCGCTGTACAAGCTGGCGCACCAGGGCATCGAGGTGACGCGCAAGGCGCGCGAGGTGACCATCCACAGCATCGAGCTGCTGCGCCTCGACGATGACGAACTGGAGATCGACGTGCACTGCACCAAGGGCACCTACATCCGCACCCTGGCCGAGGACATCGGCGAGGCACTGGGCTGTGGCGCGCACATCGCCGCCCTGCGCCGCACCGGCGTGGGTGGCCTGGCGATGGCGCGGATGGTGGACTTCGACACCCTGGAGGCCACCGCCGGGCAGGGCTTCGAGGCCCTGGATGCACTGCTGGTGCCGGCCGGCGATGCGCTGCCGGAGTGGCCGGCGGTGCGTCTCTCGGAGGATGCCAGCTATTACCTGCGCCGCGGCCAGCCGGTGTTCGTGCCGCAGCTCAAGGCCAGTGGCTGGGTGCGCCTGTACCGTGGCGAGGAGGAGTTTCTCGGCCTCGGCACCGTGCTCGACGACGGCCGCGTGGCGCCCAAGCGGCTGCTGGCCGCACCCGGCGACGAATAGTTTGCCAACGGCGTGGATTTCCCACTCGCCGGTGTGGTTGTGTCACCGGAAATGGGGTAGAATCGCGCCCTCTCTGACGGGGCTGGACCTAGTAACCGGCTGCGTCTTTTTTCAATGATCGATACTAGGAGCAAGTAATGTCTTCTTTGTCTGCCGAGCAGAAAAACGAAATCGTCAAGGAATACGCGCGCGCCGAAGGCGACACCGGTTCCCCCGAGGTTCAGGTCGCCCTGCTGTCCGCCCGCATCAATCACCTGTCCGGACACTTCAAATCCCACATCCATGACCACCATTCCCGCCAGGGCCTGCTGCGCATGGTGAGCCGCCGCCGCAAGCTGCTGGACTATCTCAAGGCCAAGGATATCGAGCGCTACCGTGAACTGATTTCGCGTCTTGGCCTGCGTCGCTAAGCCATTCGTCTGACAGTCTTTTGCGCTCCATGCAAGAGATGAAACGCAAGCTTCCCTGCCGTGTCGTGGCGCGGCAGGGGATGCTCTGTTCCGCAAAGGCCCGGCACATGCGTGTGACCGGGCCTTTGCGGGTCTGCGATTCGCGCATGGAGCCGTGCAAAGCCTTCTTTGAAACCGGTGTAATTTCTTCCTGAGGAAACCCACAAAATGTCTATCAAGAAAGTCATACAATATGGCGACCAGACCCTGACCATGGAAACGGGAGAGATAGCCCGTCAGGCCGACGGCGCGGTAATGATCAGCCTGGGCGATACCACCCTGCTGGTGACCTGCGTCGCGCGCAAGGAGGCCGAACCGGGCCGCGACTTCTTCCCGCTCACCGTCAACTATCAGGAACGTACCTATTCCGCCGGCAAGATCCCGGGTGGCTTCTTCAAGCGCGAGGGCCGCCCCAGCGAAAAGGAGACCCTCACCAGCCGCCTCATCGATCGTCCGCTGCGCCCGCTGTTTCCCAAGGGGTTCTACAACGAGGTGCAGGTGATCGCCACGGTGATGTCCCTGGACCCGGCCATCGATCCCGACATCCCCGCCATGATCGGCGCCTCCGCCGCCGTGGCCCTGTCCGGCGTGCCCTTCGAGGGCCCCATCGGCTGCGCCCGCGTGGGCTACAAGGACGGTGAGTTCCTGCTCAACCCCACCGCCGACCAGCTCCAGGAATCGGCCCTCGACCTGGTGGTCGCCGGCACCGAGGACGCCGTGCTGATGGTGGAGTCCGAGGCCAAGGAACTGCCCGAGCAGGTGATGCTGGACGCGGTGATGTACGGCCACGAGCAGATGCAGGTGGTGATCCAGGCCATCCGCGAACTGGTGGACGAGATTGGCGTCACCCCCTGGGCATGGATTCCCCCCGAGGAGAACAACAGCCTCATCGAGCGCGTTGCCGAACTGGTTGCCGACGATCTCGAGGCGGCCTACCAGATCAGCGACAAGCAGGACCGCTACAGCCGCCTCAACGAGATCCGCAGCGCGGTGGTGGAGAAGCTGTGCCCGGAGGACGAGGAGGGCGAATTCTCCGCGGGCGAGGTCAAGGAGGCCATCGCCAAGCTGGAGAAGAAGATCGTGCGCAGCCGCATCATCAAGGGTGAGCCGCGCATCGATGGCCGTGACCAGGCCACCGTGCGCCCCATCAACGTGCGCGTCGGCCTGCTGCCACGCACCCACGGCTCGGCCCTGTTTACCCGCGGCGAGACCCAGGCGCTGGTGATCACCACCCTGGGCACCGCGCGCGATGCGCAGATCATCGACGCCATCGAGGGCGAGCGCCGCGAGCACTTCATGCTGCACTACAACTTCCCGCCCTTCTGCGTGGGCGAGACCGGCTTCGTCGGCAGCCCCAAGCGCCGCGAGATCGGCCACGGCCGCCTGGCCAAGCGCGGCGTGATCGCGGTGATGCCCAGTGCCGATGAATTCCCCTATTCCATTCGCGTAGTGTCGGAGATCACCGAATCCAACGGCTCCAGCTCCATGGCCTCGGTGTGCGGCACCAGCCTGGCGCTGATGGATGCCGGCGTGCCCATCAAGGCGCCGGTGGCCGGCATCGCCATGGGCCTGATCAAGGAGGGCGACGACTTTGCCGTGCTGTCCGACATCCTCGGCGACGAGGACCACCTCGGCGACATGGACTTCAAGGTGGCCGGAACCGAAGAGGGCGTCACCGCCCTGCAGATGGATATCAAGATCACCGGTATCACCCGCGACATCATGCAGCAGGCCCTCACCCAGGCCAAGGCCGGGCGCCTGCACATCCTCGGCAGGATGAACCAGACCATCAATGCGCCGCGCGAAGAGATGTCCGAGTTCGCGCCGCGCTACCTGACCATCAAGATCCACCCGGACAAGATCCGCGACGTGATCGGCAAGGGCGGCGCCACCATCCGCTCCATCACCGAGCAGACCGGCGCCAACATCGACATCGAGGACGACGGCACCATCAAGATCGCCTCGGTGGACAGCGCCGCCGGCGAGGAGGCGCTGCGCCTCATCGAGCAGATCACCGCCGACGTCGAGGTGGGCAAGGTCTACGAGGGCAAGGTGGCCAAGCTGATGGACTTCGGCGCCTTCGTCACCATCCTGCCGGGCAAGGACGGGCTGGTGCACATCTCGCAGATCTCCGACGAGCGCGTCGAGAACGTCAGCGACAAGCTGTCCGAGGGCGACGTGATCAAGGTCAAGGTGCTGGAGATCGACAAGCAGGGCCGTATCCGCCTCAGCATGAAGGCGGTGGGCAGCGACGAATAGCTCGCCCCGCGGTGGAAGAAAGAAGGGGCCTGGGGGCCCCTTTTTTCTAGTGCTGAGTGCTGAGTGCTGAGTCAGGGTGGGCACGTTTTATGTGCCCACGCGGTATTGCAAGGGCATGGGACAATGCGTGGGCACAAAAGCCGTGCCCACCCGAGACTGAGTGCCGAGTGGTTTCGTTTTTTTCGTGGAGTAGGGACAGACATGACACAGACCATCCGCAAGGCCGTTTTTCCCGTGGCCGGCATGGGCACGCGCTTTCTGCCTGCCACCAAGGCCAATCCCAAGGAAATGCTGCCCATCGTCGACAAGCCGCTGATCCAGTATGCGGTGGAGGAGGCGATTGCCGCGGGCGTCACGGAGCTGATCTTTGTCACCAGTTCCAGCAAGCGCGCCATCGAGGATCACTTCGACCGCAATTTCGAGCTGGAACACGAACTGGAACAGCGCGGCAAGCAGACCCTGCTGGACATTGTCCACGATATCCTTCCCAGCGGTGTGAACTGCGTTTACATTCGCCAGCCGGAGGCCCTTGGACTCGGTCATGCGGTGCTGTGCGCCAAGAGCGTGGTGGGCGAGGATCCCTTTGCGGTGATCCTGGCCGACGATCTCATCGATGGCGACGGGCAGGGCTGCCTGGCGCAGATGGCCGCTTTGTTTGCCGAGCGGCAATGCAGCCTGCTGGGTGTGGAAGAGGTCGACCCGCAGGAGACGGACAAGTATGGCATTGTGCGCCTGGGTGAAGAGGGCCAGCGGCAGGGGCGTGTCGAACAGATCGTCGAAAAGCCCAGGGTCGATGAGGCGCCATCCAACATGGCGGTGGTGGGGCGCTACATCCTCACCCCGCGAATCTTTGCCCTGCTGGAAAACACCCGCAAGGGCGCGGGTGGCGAGATCCAGTTGACCGATGCCATTGCCGACCTGCTGGAAGAGGAAACGGTGCTGGCCTATCCCTTCCGGGGGCAACGCTACGACTGCGGCAGCAAGATCGGCTATCTCAAGGCCACCGTGGAGTATGCCTTGAAACACCCGCAGCTGCGGGGCGAGTTTCTGCAGTATCTGCGCGGCTTCTGCCTGCCGGCGGATTGATCAGCCCGGGGATTGCTCCCCGTCCGTTTCGCCGTCTTGCGCGCACAGCCTGTCCATTTCCGCGAACACCCTGGCGAGCGCCTGGTCCAGGTTATCCTCTTCTCCTGAAAGCAATTGCTGATGCAGCTTGCGCACCGCGTCCCGCAGCCTCTCTGCATCGCAGTAGCTCAGGCCGCCGAGGAACCTGTGCGAGACTTCCCGCAGTTGCTGCCAGTCCCGGGCATCGTGGGCCGAGCGCAGCCTGCGGCGGACCTCCGGCAGTTCCCGCATCAGCATCTCGTGCAGGGACAAGCGTGCGGGCGCCTCGTTGCCGCCGGCGGGCCCGGTTTGCCCGTCGTGCTCGGCCGCGCTCTGCGCGTCGCCGTCCGGCGCCGTCCGCGGGCGTTTGCACAGCGCCTGTATCAGATTGACCAGTTGCACTTCGTCCACGGGTTTCACCAGCACCGTATCCATCCCCGCTTGCGCATGGTTCTCCCGCTCGCTGTCCATGAGGCTGGCGGTGAGGCCGATGATGGGAATGTGCTCGGTCGCTGCCTCCCCCTCCCGGATACGCCGCGCCGCTTCCATGCCGTTCAGTGACGGCATGTGTATGTCCATGATGATGGCGTCGTAGCTTGCGCCTCGGTATGCGTCTATGGCCTGTTGGCCGTCCTCGACCAGGGTGACTTCTGCACCGGCATGACGCAGCGTATGATCGATCAGCCGTGCATTGATGGGATTGTCCTCGGCGACGAGGAGATGGTATCCGGACAAACTGGAAGTAGTGGGTTCCGTGCGTCTCTCGCCGGCCGCGTGGATTTCTCCCGGCGGCGACAGCAGGGAGCCGACGGCCGTCTGCAACTCCTGGCGCCGCACGGGTTTGGACAGGCAGTAACAGTCGTATTGCCTGCGCAGGTGCAGCAGGGTGCTGGGGTCGACACTGTTGACCAGCAGCACGATGCTGAAACGGCCATCCATGTGGCGCCTGTCGAAGAGCATTTGCAGGACGTCTTTGTCCCGGCCATGCCGATCGATGGCGGCAAACACGAGTTCGGGGGGCTGGCCGGTATCCATTTGCCTGAACAGGGTTTCCGGATGCTGGTGTTGATGTACCTCCAGCCCCAAGTCCTGCAGCATGTGCATGAGGGAGAGCCCGGCGGTCTGGTTGTCATCATAGATGGCCACGCAATGGCCGGCGAATTGTGCTGACGCCGCCGCGGATTCCTCGACCGCCGGCACCTTTTCACAGCAGATGGTGAACCAGAAGGTCGCTCCCTCGCCCTGCCGGCTTTCGACGCCGATCTCACCACCGAGAAGTTCCGCCAGAGAGCGGGAAATGGCCAGTCCCAGGCCCGCGCCCTGGTACTTGCGGGCCATCGAACTGTCGATCTGCGCGAAATTGTGGAACAGTTTTTTCTGGTCCTCGGCTGAAATGCCGATACCCTGGTCACTCACCGCAATGCGGATGCAGAGGTTACTGTCGCTTTCCTCTTCCAGCATGGTGCGAACCACGATGGATCCGGTGCTGCTGAACTTGATGGCGTTGCCGACCAGGTTGAGGAGGATTTGGCGGATGCGTTCCGGTGCCGTGGAGACGGTTTCCGGCACGTCGTGGTAGAACAGGGAAATCAGCTCCAGGCCCTTTTCCTGTGCCGCGGGGGCGAGCAGCGAGAGTGCATCGTCGATGGTGTCGCGCAGGCTGCAGCAGCTTTTCTGAACGCTCAGCTTGCCGGCCTCGATCTTCGAGATGTCGAGAATGTCGTTGAGCAGATTGAGCAGGTTGTGGGCAGAGGTTTCAATGGTCTCGACGTAGTCCCGCTGCTCGCTGCCGAGAGGAGTCTTCTGCAACAGGCGGGTGAAGCCGAGAATGCCATTCATGGGGGTGCGTAACTCGTGACTGATGTTGGCCAGGAACACGGACTTTGCCTGGCTGGCCTCCAGTGCCCGCAGGCGTGCCTGGATGAGTTCGGCATTCTGTTTTTCGACGGTCTCGATGGATTCGCGCAGGCCCGAGGTGGCGCGGTCGATCTGCCGCTGGAGGTTTTCCCGCGATGCATGCAGGGCCGTTGCCATGGACTGGAAGCCCTCTTCCAGGGTGCCCAGTTCACCCGTGGATTCCCGCTCGATGTGGATGTCGAGATTGCCGTGCTTGATTTCCTCGGCGGCACGGTGGAGTTTCATCAGGGGGTTCGTCAGGCCGCGGCTGAGGCGGGTGGCCAGTAACAGGCTGAGGGCGATGCCGAGCAGGGTGATGAGGAGTGAACTGACGATCTGTTGCGTTTTTTCCGACTGCAGTGCCTCGAGCGAGATTTCGACAATCACCCAGCCCAGGGGAGCCTGGGTCGTGCTGCTGCCTTCCTTGGCGGCGTAGAACAATTCATCCTCCTCCAGGGAGGAAAGGGTCTGTGCAACGATCGGCTGGCTGAAAATGCGCACCGGGCGTTTTTGCCGCTCGCCGCCTGCCGCTTCGGCATCGGCGGAGAGGTTCAACAGGGTGAAGCCCAGCTTGTCGGTGACCGTGACGGCGGCGACATTGTCTTCGCCCAGCGCCTGCCGCACCAGCGATTCCAGGATTTCCTTGTTACCGGAGAAAACGGCGTATTCGCTGGCCCGTGCCAAGTGCCGTGCCAGGGCCTGGCCATGCTTGTTGAGGGCGTGGTCGAGGCTCTGTAACTGGGAATGGATGAAGTAGCTCGACAACACCAGGGCGATGCCCGCGACGGGGATCATGGCCAGCAGCCATATGCGGCCCTTTATGCCCAGGGTGATCATTCTTCCCGGCCCTCCAGGCGCATGATTTCCCGCTTCAGGCGTTCAGCCGAGATCTCGGTAAAGCCGAACGAGCGCGCAACCTGGCCGTTGATGGAAACGGAAAAATACCTCGGCTCAATGAAGGCCGCGGGCAGGCGCGCGACATCGTTGTGCAGGGAGACGATGATTTCGCCGGCCTGCCTGCCGATCTGCCGGGGTGTCGAGTAGGCGGCGGCGAGGGCGCCGGCGGTGACGTAGGAACGGGAGAATCCGATCACCGGCACGCGTTTCCGATAGGAACTCAGCAATATGTGGCGCACGGACTGGCGATTGAAGATGGCGGGATCCGGCAGGGCCAGCAGCACGTCACTGCGCTCCAGCAAGCGGGAGAGGTGGTGCATCAGGTTGGCGGGCGAGTCGATGGTCTCGATTTCGATGGACAGGCCAAGGCGTGCGGCGACACGCTCGATTTCCAACTGCTGGCGCCGGCTGTCCGGTCCGAGGGGGATGCCGATGGGCTTGTGTTTGCCCAGCAGCAGGCGGGTCAGGCTCAACGGCCTGCTAACGGGCTGGTCCAGCAGAATGGCGCTGATGGATCGGGGTTCCGCGCTGGCGCTGTTGGCATCGATCTTGTTCAGGCTGGCGGCAAGGCCCGAGTAGGGCACCAGGGTGGCGAGCAGCGGCGTGCTGCCATGGCGGCGGGCAACGCTGTCCGTGGCGCGCATGCCGATGGAGACCAGCAGGTCGGATTCCTGTTCGATGTCGGTGCTGTGCCGGGCATATTCCTCCAGGCTGACCGTGCTCAGTGAGACGGTCTTGTCGGCGGATTGTCGCACCTGTTGCTGGATGGCCTCGATGACACGCTGATAGGCGCCGCCCTCCCGGCTGGGGAGGAGGGTGACGCGCAGTTCATCCGCCCATGCGCCGAGCGGCAGCAAGAGCAGCAGGCATGACAGGATGCCGTACCGGAGGGATACGGCCAAGCCCGTCAAGGAACGTGAGGTTGAAGACATCCTTGTTTGATTACCTCGA
>Ga0256830_1001642_pt1 | contig 15543 bp, 16 predicted proteins | sample 128326metaG_FD_190537 | JGI IMG/M metagenome (GOLD analysis project Ga0256830, IMG submission 190537) | Hydrothermal vent microbial communities from Lau Basin, Pacific Ocean - 128-326 | ecosystem: Environmental > Aquatic > Marine > Hydrothermal vents | place: Pacific Ocean: Lau Basin | collected... | reverse complement strand
GGAGGGTCTGCGCGGCGAGGGCCGAGCGGGCCCCCCCGGCGCAGTAGAGGACCACTTCGGTGTCGGGGTCGGGAACGGCGTTGGGGATCGACGACTCCAACAGACCCCGGGGGATCAGCTTGGCTCCGGGGATCGCCCCCTGTTCGAACTCGTCGGGCTCCCGGATGTCGATGAGGACGACGTCGGAGCCGAGCCGCGCCTCGAGGTCGATCGGCTCGATCTCGGAGATCACCTTCTTCGCCTTGGCGACCAGTTCCTGATAGCTCAGGGGCATCGTCTCACCTTGGAAACCCGCTCCGGTGACGGGTTCAACCATTCTATCGGTCCCCAGATTCCCCGTTTCGGCCGGTGTCGACGCCGACGTCCAGGTCGTCTGCCGCCATTAGGCTCCACGCTCGATGAACATCCACGACAGCGTCCTCGGAGCGATCGGCGACACACCCCTGGTCCGTCTCTCCCGGCTCCATCCGCCTGGCAACCTGGTCGCCAAACTGGAGTTCACCAACCCGGCGGGTTCGGTGAAGGAGCGGATGGCGGTGGCGATGATCGACGACGCCGAACGCCGCGGCCTGCTCCGGCCCGGCGGCACGATCGTCGAACCGACTTCGGGCAACACCGGGGCGGGCCTGGCGATGGTGGGGGCGGTCAGGGGGTACCGGGTCATCTGCACCGTCCCCGACAAGGTCTCGGAGGACAAGATCAAGCTGCTCCGGGCCTACGGCGCCGAAGTGATCGTCACCCCCACCGAGCTGCTGCCCGAAGACGACGACTCCTACTACGGGGTCGCCCGGCGCATCGTCGCCGAGACTCCGGGGGCCTACCAGCCGAACCAGTACGCCAACGCGGCGAACCCCGACGCCCACTACCGGACCACCGGCCCGGAGATCTGGGAGCAGACCGGCGGCGAAGTCGGCGCCTTCGTCGCCGGGGTGGGGACCGGCGGGACGATCACCGGGGTGGCCCGGTACCTGCGGGAACGACGACCCGACCTGCTCGTCGTCGGCGCCGACCCGGAAGGGTCGATCTACAGCGCCGGACCCGACGACGAGATCCACCAGTACTACGTCGAAGGCGTCGGCGAAGATTTCTACCCCGAAACGATGGACCTCGGGGTGGTGGACCGTTGGATCAAAGTGTCCGACGCCGAAGCCTTCGCCACGACCCGGCGTCTCGCCCGTCGGGAGGGGATCCTCACCGGAGGTTCCGGAGGCCTCGCCGTCCACGCCGCCCTCCAGGTGGCGGCCGAAGAGCCCGACCGGTTGACGGTGGTGCTGGTCCCCGACACGGGACGCGGTTACCTGTCGAAGGTCTTCGACGACGACTGGATGCGAACCCACGGGTTCGGTGACGTCCTCGCCGCCGAAGAAGCCGAGGGCGACGGCTGAGGTCCCACGGTCACCTCGTCGACGCGTTCGGGCCCCGCCGGTGAGGCGGGGCCCGAGACTCGTCGGCACCTGGACGACGTGATGACGGTCATCCTCGTCGAATGTCCGCTCCGGGGGGACCAGCTCCGGAGATCGACCAGGCGGGTGGTCCGAGTTGGAGTCGCCACCTCTTCCCGAAGGAGAGCGGCGCTTCGGTGGCTGCGCCGCTCAGCGCTCGGCCACCTCCAGGGTCCCGAAACGACTATGACTCAATCCGGACCACCTCCTTTCTCTGGTGACGGAGATTCTGGCACTTCCCGGCGCCAAAGGGAAGGCAAAACCGCGGTCTGATCCGGGGGTACGGGACGACGCTAGGGTCCCCGGCCGTGCCCTCTCTCTTCGACCTGGTCCTCGCATGGATCGTCACGTTCGGCGCCGCCGCCCTCCAAGGCTCGATCGGTTTCGGCTTCGCGGTGCTGTCGGTTCCCCTCCTCACCCTCGTCGACCCCGCCCTCACCCCGATCCCCCAGATCTTCCTCGCCCTTCCGATGGCCGTCGCCGCCCTCTGGCGGGAACGGACCCGGCTGGACGTCTCGGGGATCGGCTGGATCGTGGCGGGTCGGATCCCCGGGGCGTTCCTCGGGGCGTGGATCCTCACCCGAATCGACGAACGGCTGCTGTCGGTCATCATCGCCGTCGTGGTGATCGGCGCCGTCGTCGCCATCGCCCGGGGACTCACGATCAGGCTCGACCGCACCAACCGGATCGTCGCCGGCCTCATCTCGGGCTTCACCGGCACCACCGCCGCCATCGGCGGACCACCCCTCGCCCTGCTGTACCGGGACGCCGACGGCGGCCTGGTCCGCTCCAGCCTGGGAGCCATCTTCACCATCGGCATCGTCATCAACCTGACCCTGCTGGGATTCACCGGGGCGATCAGGTCCCACGACCTGTTCGTCGCGGGGCTCTTGGCGCCGGCGATGGCCGCCGGGTTCGCCGTGAGCGGACGGCTGTTGCACCGGGTGGAGGGACGGGTGGTACGCACCGGCATCCTCGTCGTGTCGGCGATCGCCGCCGCCGGTCTCCTCGTCCAGGTGCTCGTCGGCTCCTAGGAGACCGGACTCAGAGGCGGGTGTCGAGGACGGTCCGGCCCGAAGGGGCAGGGTCCCCGTCGGCGGGCTCCAACGTCACCCAGATCCGCGGATAGTCGGCTCTCCTCACCCCGACCCACAGGGTCACCTCGCCGGATCCCCGGAACGTCCCCGCCGAGACGTGACGTCCGTCGGAGGAGGTGAGCCACACCTCGTAGTAGGCGTCGGGACCCAACGTCTCCAGGCCACGAACCTCCAGTTCCATCCGGGTCCCCCGGTCGGTGTTCCAGCCCGCCACCTCCGCCACCGCCACCGGCGCCGCCCCGGTGGGTACCAAGGCGACCTCCCAGTCGGGGGCGCGGTACCGGGTGAGGCCGACGGCGCCTGCCGCCACGACGGCGACGGCGGCGACCGCCGCCACCCACACCGGCGTCCCACGTGTCCGCCGGCGGACACGTGCCGCCTCCGCCTCCCCGGCGACGGCAGCCACCACCCGCATCCCCAGGTCCGCTTCGGGCTCTTCCCACAGCAGCGGGTCCGCGAGCCTGTCCCGCAGCGCCTCCAGACCTCCGATGGCCGACCGGCAGGCGGCGCATGCCGCCAGATGTCCTTCGCGCCCGACCGCCACCTCACCGGCGAGGAACCGGGCTTGGAACGCTTCGCAGCTCATGCGCTCGCCTCCCGCAGATGCCCCAGCAGGGCAGCCAGACGCCGGTGGGCCCGGTGCGACCGCGACTTGACGGTTCCCACCGGGACACCGAGGGTCGCCGCCGCCTGCTCGTGGGTCATGCCCAGAAAGTGGGTCGCTTTGATCACCTCTCGTTCCTCGTCGCTGAGCCGGTCGATCGCCGACCGTACCTCCCAGGCCTCCCACAGGCCTTCGAAGGACGGGGGCAACGCCACGATCTCCACCTCGTCGGTGCGGTCTTCACGGTGGCGTCGCTCCCGCCGGTAGGTGTCGACGGCGACACGACGGGCGATGGCGTACAGCCACGGTGCCGGGTCCCGTTCCACGTCGAAGGTCCGGGCGGCCCGCCACGCCTGCAGGAACGTCTGCTGGACGACCTCTTCCGCCAGGGACCGGTCGCCCAACGCCCGTAAGGCCACGGTGAACACCGCCCGCCCGTGGCGTTCGTACAGTTCCCGGACGGCGTCGGGGTCGCCGGCCCGGAACCGCCTCATCAACCTGGCATCGCCCATCGACGGAGACTACGTCGCCCGGACCGGTTTCGGTTCTCCGCTCACACCACCCGGTTCACCCACCTGCCGCGACCGCAGAACGCGTCGAGGTTGGCGGCGAACAGGGGGGCGAAGCGGACACCGAAACGCGGCGTCAGCCCGGCGATGTGGGGGGTGATCACCACCCGCGGATGCGACCAGAGGGGATGGTCGGGCGGGAGCGGTTCCGGATCGGTGACGTCGAGGCCCACCCCGGCCAGTTCGTCCCGTTCCAGGGCGGCGAGGACGGCGTCGGTGTCGACGGCCGACCCGCGCCCGACGTTGATCAGCCAACCCCGCCCGAAGACTCGGAGGGCGGGGGCGTCGATGAGGCGACGGGTCTCGGGTGTGTCGGGGAGGGCGACGACCGCCACGTCGGCTTCGGCGAGGACCTCGTCGAGCCGGTCGGGACCGACGACCCGCTCCGCCGCCCCTTCGTAGCCGTCGGGGCGGCGTTTCACCCCGAGGACCGACATCCCCCAGGCGACCGCCCGTCGGGCGATCTCCTCCCCGATGGCTCCCAGCCCGACGACGGCCATCGTCTTCCCGCCGATCTCGTCGCCGAGGAGGGGACGCCACTCCCCCACCCGGCGGACCGACACCCCCACCCCCCGGGTGAGGGCGAGCAGCAGGGCGAAGGCGTGTTCGGCGACGGCCGGTGCGTTGACGCCCCGCGCCGACGTGAGCACCACCCCGGCGGCGGCGAGCTCCTCCAGGGGGAACTGGTCGACCCCTGCCGAGGTCGCCTGGACCCACCGGAGGGTGTCGGTCAGGTATTCGGGCTCCCAGCGGTAGGTGACGATGACCGGAGCCGACGTCTGTCTGACCGCCTCCTCGTCGGCGGGTGTCAGCAGCTCGATGCCGTCGATGCGGGCGAGGGCCTCGGCGGTGCCGGGAACGTGGAGGGGATGGAGCAGGACCCGGACGGTGGACGATTCGGCCACCGGCGTCTCACCCTCCGATGGCGGCTCTGAAGACGTCGAGGACGTCACCGACGGCTTCGAGGGTTCGACCCGATGCCCAGACGAGGACGATCACGAGGAACAGCAGACCGACGCTGGTGTAGATCCACCGCAGCCGGTAGATCATCCGCTGGTCGGGGTCCTCCAGATACGAGACCTCACCGGTGTGCCACGCCGGAGCCAGGTTCGTCGTCGTGGCGGTCGTCACCGGACGCGACTCCCGGCGGCGGATCCGCCGTCCCCGCCGACCCGTCGGAGCGGGCGGTTCGAGGATGGCGTCGGCACCGGCCGCCCCGGGGGTCTCGTCGCCCGCCTCGGCAGGGGTCTCGTCGCCCGCCTCGGCAGGGGTCTCGTCGACTGCCTCGGCAGGGGTGTCGTCGCCCGCCTCGGCAGGGGTGTCGTCGGTGACGCCGCCGGGGGGTGGGGCGATCGTCTGGAGGGCCTGTTCGATCGTCGGGGACGGAGCGTCGGCGGGTGGCTCCAGACCCGACGCCCGGAACAGCTCCGCCTCGTCGAGCCCCAAGGCGGCGGCGACGGCGGTGACGACGGTCGGGTCGTTCGGCACCGACGAACCCCGCTCCCAGGCCCGGACGGTGGCGGCGGAGCGACCCACCAGCTCCCCGAGACGGGCCTGGGACATCCCGGCTCGGTCTCGGGCCTGGCGGAGGAGCTTGGCGAAGTCGGTGCTGGCCACGGCGCCAGGTTACCGGGAACCAGGATGTGGGCCTGGTTGCGGCGGCTACCCTGCCCGCCGGAGGCGTCTGAGCGCCTGGTGGGCTCCGCGGTCTTCAAAACCGTTGAGGGGGTGAAAACCCCCTGGCGGGTTCGATTCCCGTCCGCCTCCGCGACGACCGCCACGTGTTCGATGGTCCGGTCGCTCCGGAATCCAGAAACCACGCCGAGCCCGGAGGCGACGTTCCGTGCCGACGATCTGTCCGCCCACCGAGCCTGCTTCCTCTCTCCGGGAACGCTATCCGTCGGCACCGACGAACAGGCTGGGAAACAGCACCTCGTGCCGCTCGAGACAGCTCAAAGCCGCACTGAAGTCCCTGTCCGAGAGGTTGGCCGCGACGATGGCGGCCACCACCGGGTTGGGATCGGGGTCGTCGGGGTCGTAGGGCACGTCGTCGACGCCCAGATCCGCGAGGCAGGATTCGAGTTCGGCAGCTCGGCGTACCCGCTCTTCGCCGATCGGGATCCGCGTCTGGGCGTACACGTTCTGGATCGGTCCGACGAACCCATCTTCGACGCATTCGGTCCGGTCGCGCTCCATCCGCGCCTCGAGTCCCGCCAGGTCACGATCCGACATCCGCCCCGCCCCCGAGATCGTGACGTTGAAGTTCAGCCCGGCACCGTCGAGCCCGTCCTCCCGGAGTTCGCCCACCTCCCATCCACGCTCGGCCATACAGTCTCGCGCCGCCTCCCACGCCCGCCGGTACTCGGCGGCGGTCACCACCCCGTCGGCCAGGATCAGCTCCTGGAGCCGTTCGGGGTCTCCGGCCGGTAGGAGAGCGACCGGGTTACACGCCGCAGCGACGAGAGCGAGGGCGCCGAGACACGGGCCGAACCGCGGACGCCTCGGGCCCCGGTCCACGCGACGTCGTTTCAGCACGTGAGGCTCCGCACGGCGCACCACCCATGATCCCGGTCGTCGTTGGTGTCCTCGGCCCCGAGTCTGCCAGTCGTCGGTTCCGTGACCGTCACGATCGTACGCGCCGTGTCCGCTCCACGGCACCGGAGCCGACGTATTCGTCTCGGTTTCCCACCAGACCCGGATCCGCCAGCGGACACGAACGCCACGAACACGGCGGCGACGCCGGAGGTCCCGTCCGCCTCCGCTACGACCCGGCCGCCGCCGGTTCCCCCACGTTCGCCGATTTCCGTTGGGCGTCGGCGACGGCGATGGCGGTCATGTTGACGACGTCGCCCACTTCGGCGTCCCGCTGCAGGACGTGCACCGACTTGGCCAACCCCGTCAGGATCGGACCGATCACCTCGGCCCGGCCCAACCGGTTGAGGAGCTTGTAGGCAGCGTTGGCGGCGGTGAGGGTGGGGAACACCAGCACGTTGGCGGCCTGATCCAACGGACCGTGGGGCCGGCGGCGGCGCAGCAGCTCGGTCACCACCGCCGTGTCGGCCTGCATCTCCCCGTCGACGGGCACGTCCGGATGGGCGTCCCGGAAGATCTCGACGGCCCGCCGCACCCGTACCGGCTCGTCCCCGATGGCCGACCCGAAATCCGAATACGAGATCATCGCCACCCGGGGACGACGGCCGAACTCCCGGGCCACCTCCACCGCCGCCCCGGCGATCTCCGCCAGCTCGGCAGCGGACGGCTCGATGTTGACCGCACAGTCGGTGAAGAAGTAGGTGGACCCGTGGATCACCACCGCGTACACGGCGCTGGCGATGGTCCGACCCTTCTCCAACTTGATGATCTGCAACGCCGGACGGATCGTCTCCGGGTAGAACGTGGTGAGGCCCCCCAGCACGGCGTCGGCGTCGCCCTGTTCCACCATGAGGGCGGCGAAGACGTTGGCGTCGAACACCATCTTCTGGGCGTCGCCGAGGTCGAGGCCTTTGTCCTTTCGGAGCTCGTGGAGACGACGGGCGTAGCGGGAACGCCGCTCGTCCTCGGTGACGGGGTCGATGACCTCGATCCCGTCGAGGGGGATCCGCAGCTCGTGGGACAGCTCCCGGATCACCCCCGAATCGCCCAACAGCACCGGGGCGGCGATCCCCTCGTCGGCCACCCGGCGGGCCGCCCGGACGATCCGCAGGTCACCCCCGTGGGGGTAGACGACCGTCATCGGCCGCCGTTTCGCCTGGACCGTCATCGTCTGGATCAGGCTGTAGGTCGCCTGGAAGCGGGCTTGGAGCTGCTGGCGGTACGAGTCGATGTCTTCGATCGGGGAGCGGGCCAGACCTTCCTCGCAGGCGGCCATCGCCACCGCCGGGGCGACGGTCCACAACACCCGGGGGTCGAAGGGTTTGGGGATCAGATAGTCGGGTCCGAAGCTCAGCCGATCCAGCTCGTAGGCCCGCAGCACCGACTCGGGAACGGGTTGGCGGGCCAGGTCGGCGAGGGCGTGGGCGGCGGCCACCTTCATCCCCTCCGACACCCCCGTCGCTCTCACGTCGAGGGCGCCCCGGAAGATGAAGGGGAAACCCAAGACGTTGTTCACCTGGTTCGGGTAGTCGCTACGCCCCGTCGCCACGATCACGTCGGGACGGGCCGCCAGCGCGTCCTCATAGGTGATCTCCGGGTCGGGGTTGGCGAGGGCGAAGACGATCGGGTTGTCGGCCATCGACTGCACCATCTCGGGGGTGACCGCCCCGGCGACCGACACCCCGACGAAGGCGTCGGCACCCCGGAGGGCGTCGGCGAGGGTGCGCCGGTCGGTGTCCCGGGCGAACTCGGCTTTCACGTCGGTGAGGTCGGGACGGTCGGTGGTGATGACCCCCTTCGAATCCACCATCAGGATGTGTTCGGGCCGCACCCCCAGCTCGATGAAGAAGCGGGCGCAGGCGATCCCGGCGGCGCCGGCGCCGCTGAACACCACGGTCGTCTCCTCGATCCGGCGGTCGGTCAGCTCCAAGGCGTTGAGGAAGGCGGCGCCGCTGATGATCGCCGTCCCGTGCTGGTCGTCGTGGAAGACGGGGATGTCGAGACGTTCCCTGAGGGTCTGCTCGATGTGGAAACAGTCGGGGGCTTTGATGTCCTCCAGGTTGATGCCGCCCACCGTCGGTTCGAGCAGCTCACAGAACCTGATGACGTCCTCGGGGTCTTCCGAGGCGACTTCGAGGTCGAACACGTCGATGTCGGCGAACTTCTTGAACAGCACCGCCTTTCCTTCCATCACCGGTTTGCCGGCGAGGGGTCCGATGTTGCCCAGACCCAGGACCGCGGTCCCGTTGGAGACGACCGCCACCAGGTTGCCCCGGTTGGTGTAGCGGAACGCGGCGTCCGGGTCGGAGGCGATCACCCGGCAGGGTTCGGCGACGCCGGGGGTGTAGGCGAGGCTGAGGTCGGCCTGGGTGGCGGTGGGTTTCGTCGGCCGGATCTCGACCTTTCCGGGACGTCCACGTTCGTGATAGTCGAGGGCCTCGGAGAAACGATCGTTCATGTCGGAGCTCCTGGATGACACGCCCGAACCCTACTCGGCGTCCACCAGGCTCCGGGAGGTCGATACCCTGGCCGGATGCACCGAACCCTGGGTTCCCTGCTGTCGACGGCGGCCCGGGCGGCGTCCTGGGTCGCCGTCGGGGTGGTGCTCCTCGTCTTGGCCGTGGCGATCGTCGCCGCGGCGGTGGCGCTGGTGTCCTGAGGCTTCACCACATCGCCCCACATCTGGCACACTGGTAGCGATGACGGAGAAGGACAACGGCTATCGGGTGCTCGGCGGCTGGCGGGTCGGTCAGCCCCCCGAGGAATCGACGACCCGTTCGGGTCTGCTGGTGCCGATGGGGACGAAAGAGGGCAACGACGCCCTCGCCCTCATCGACGTGAAGACCGGGCAGCGCTTCTGGGCGGTGCCCACCGGTGCGTGGCGGTTCATCTGGCCGCCCACCGGCAAGCCGGTCATCGCCGTACGCGAATCCCAGATCATCGCCGAAGAGGAGCTCGACCACGTCGGCGACGAAGGGCAGTATCTCTGAGCACCATCGACGACCCCTCCCGTTCTCTCCCCCGGCGCGATACGGTGGACCCGTGACGCTCGAACATCAGGCCCGACAGCGTAAGCGGCTCACCGCCACGGTCACCGACCTCGAGGTCCGTCGCCAACGCGCCCTCCTGGTGGGGATGGCGACGCCCGGCGCCGACCTGGACGAACTCGCCCGCTCGGTGTCCGAGTTGGCGAGGCTCACCGACACGGCAGGCTCCGACCCGGTGGAGACCGAGCTGGTGCGCCGCCCCGGGATCGACCCGGCCACCTTCGTCGGCCGTGGCAAAGCCGAAGAGCTGGCACGCCTTGTCGAAACCCTCGACATCGACGTGGTCGTCTTCGACAACGACCTCACCCCCGCCCAGCAGCGGAACCTGCAGAAACTGTTCGGCTGCGACGTCGTGGACAGACAGGCGGTGATCCTCGACATCTTCGCCCAGCACGCCACGTCGCGGGCCGGTTCGCTCCAGGTCGAGCTGGCGCTGTTGCGCTACCACCTCCCCCGGCTGCGAGGCAAAGGGACCGAGCTGAGCCGTCTCGGCGGCGGCATCGGGACCCGCGGTCCCGGCGAGACGAAGCTGGAGACCGACCGTCGCCGCATCCAGACCCGGATCTCCACGTTGAAGCGGGAGCTCGCCCGCCTCGAAGAGACCCGCCGCACCCAACGCAAAGCCCGACGGCGGGCAGGCGTCCCCGTGGTGGCGTTGGTCGGCTACACGAACGCCGGCAAGTCGACGCTGCTCAACCGCCTCACCTCCGCCCAGGTGCTGACCGAAGACCGGCTGTTCTCCACCCTCGACTCCACGGTCCGCCGGTTCACCCTGCCCGACGGACCCGACGTGGTGATCTCCGACACCGTCGGGTTCGTCAGGCGTCTCCCCCACGAGCTGGTCGAAGCCTTCAAGTCGACGTTGGAGGAGGTACGGGACGCCGACCTCCTCCTCCATCTCGTCGACGCCTCCGACCCCGACCCCGAAGGTCAGATCGACGCGGTCCGTCTCGTCCTCGCCGAGATCGACGCCGCCGACGTGCCCGAACTCCTGGTCCTCAACAAGACCGACCGGACCTCCCCTCCGGTGCTGACCCGGCTCCGCAACGTCCACCCGGACGCCGTGGCGATCTCGGCGCTCACCGGCGACGGGATCGACGAGCTCGTCGCCGCGGTCGCCGACCGCCTCCGGGACCGGATGGTGCTGGTCCATCTGCAGGTGCCCTACGAACACGGGGACGTGACGGCCGCAGCCCACCGCCTCGGGGAGGTGGTCGCCTGCAAACACGACACCGACGGCACCGTCCTCGACGTCCGCCTGCCGCCCGAAGCCCTCGGCCCCTTCGAGGAGTACCGGATCTGACGCGGCCGGGCCGTGGCCGTTCCCGGCCACGGCCCGTACCCCGGTGTCGTCGGCTCAGACGCCGTCGTCACCGATCGCAGCCCGAAGCGCCGCGACGGCGTCGTGGGCTGCCTGCCTCGCCCCCCGGAAGGCCGAGCGGGCTTCGACCAGGTCGTCGTGGGCTTCCCGGATCACGCCCTGGGCAGGATCGGGCCACTGGGACGGGGTGAGGGGAAGCACCGACGGGGGGACGCCTTCGGCCAGGCTCTCCGCCTGGTCGATGAGGGACACCATCCGTTCGAGGGCCGCCTCGGCTTCGGACACGTCGTAGCCGGCCTCCGCCGCCCGTTCGATGGCGTCGGCAATCTTCTCCGCCGCTTCGTCGAACCGGTCGGCCACGTCGACCATGGCGTCGGCGACGAGCACCTCCTTCACCTTGGGGGTGACGAGGACGAAGATGCGGTAGTCGGTGGCGATCTTCGGGATCAGCTCCCGCAGCTCCTCGGCGGTCTCGGCGGCGTCGATCTGGGCGGCGAGGTCCCTCAGACCCGCCGCCGCGCGGTCCAGTTCGGCGAGCAGCTCGTCACGGTGTTCGGGGGTGACGTGCTCGCTGGACCGGACGGCCTCCTCCAGACGGTCGATCCGTTGGAGGCGCCGGTCGATGGCTTCGAGGGCCCGGGCCTTCAACGCCGCCAGATCGCGTACGGGGCGCACGTCGGCTCCGACGTCGACACCTTCGGCGGGACGGCGAGGAGCCTCCTCCACCTGGGCGAAGGCCGCCGCCGGTGTGGTCGCCACGAGGGCGAGTCCGAGGGCGACCGTGACGATCTTTCTCCTGGTCATGGCAGATCTCCTTCTGCTTCGTCGAGGTCGATCGACCCCAACACCTGGTCCACTTCGTCGAGGAGGACGTCGAGTTCGGAGAGGTCGACGTCCACGTCGGGGACGGTCGCCGGGGACGCTGCGACCGTGGTCGAGGTGACCTGGGTCACCGTGGTGGTGGTCGTCCCGGCAGCCGTCGTCGTGGTGGAGACGGCGACCGGCCGGGAGGAAGTCCCGACGGTGGTGGGGACGGCGACCGTCCCTTCGGGTGCCGGCGTCACCGCCGGGGTCACCCCACATCCGGCCACGGCGAGGGCGACGAAGGCCGCCCCGAAGGTCCGTCGCATGTCCTGGCTCCTTTCTCCGTCGACACCGAACACTCTCGGCGTGGGCCATGAGACGGGAATGAGGCAGATGTGAAGAAACTGTGAGGCTCAGCGCCGGGCGGCCATCGCCGCCCCGACGACGCCGGCCTGGTTCCCGAAGAACGCCGGGACCGTCTCCACACCGGTTCTGAGGAGATGTCCGAACCGATCCCACCGGCGGCTCACCCCGCCGCCGACGACGATCAGTTCCGGGGAGAACAGGGCGACGAGGTGCCTCAACAGGCGATCCACCCGCCCGGCCCACGTCTCCCAGGACAGGCCCTCGTCGGTGCGGACCCGGGCAGCCGCCCAAGCCTCCACCGGCACGTGGCCGTCCAGTTCCAGATGTCCGAGTTCGGTGTTGGGGACGAGGGTCCCGTCGACGAAGAGGGCGCTGCCGATCCCGGTGCCGAAGGTGAGGACCAACACCACCCCTGACCTTCCCCGGGCGGCACCGTGGGCGGTCTCGGCGATCCCGGCGGCGTCGGCGTCGTTGACGACGGTGACCGCCAGCCCCGTCGCCTCGGAGAACACCGCTTCGGCGTCCGTTCCGATCCACGCCGGATCGATGTTGGCGGCGGTGTGGGCGACGCCCCGACGGACGACCGCCGGGAGGCTGCAGCCCACCGGGCCGTCCCATCCGAACCGGCCGACCACTTCGCCGACCGCTTCGGCCACCGCCGCGGGGGTGGCCGGACGGGGCGTGGCCACCTCCAGGAGCCGTCCGGCGGGCCGACCGGCGTCGACGTCCACCAGGTCGGCTTTGATCGCCGAGCCGCCGACGTCGACCCCCAGCACCATCATCGGTCCATCACCGGCGGCACGAACCCGGTGCCGACGGCGTCCGCCACCGCCACCACCTCCAGGTCGTCGTAGGCGCGCCCCACCACCTGGATCCCGACCGGAAGCCCGTCAGAGGACAAGCCGATCGGAGCGACCGCCGCCGGGAGGTAGGCGACGGTGGCGATCCCCGCCCAAAAGAGCTGGTCCCAGTAGTCGCGTGCCTCCCCGTCGACCACCAGGGTCCGCGCTCCGATCTCCGAGTGGTCGTGGGGGAAGGCCGGGACGGGGCCGGGTGGACACACCAGAACGTCGTAGCGGTCGAAGAACTGCTCCCAGTCCGCCCGGAGACGATGCCGGCGCTCGTCGAGCGCCAACCAGTGCCGGTGACGCTGAGCCACCCCCCTCACCAGGTAGGCGTGGCGGGACTCGTCGGCCGGGTCGAGGTCGTCGACGGCGGCGTCCGCCGACCGCCGGACTTCGACGGGGAGCCCCGCCGCCATCGCCCCGTACAGGAGCGGCAGGTAGAGGCGGTGAGACGCGTCCAGGTCGGGGAGGCCGACCGGTTCCGTGTCGACGCGTGCCCCTGCCCGTTCCATCCGTTCGACGGTGGCGGCGAGGAGTGCCGCCACTTCCCGCCCCACCGGGCAGCGGGGATGGTCCAACACTGCCGCCACCCGGAGACCTTCGAGGCTCCGGTGGCGGGGAGGGACCAGCTCCACCCTCCACGCCCGATCGTCGGGCTCGTCGGGGCCGGCGAGGACGCCGAGGGCCAAAGCCAGGTCCCTCCCGCTTCGCGCGAGCGGGCCGGCCACCGCCAGGTCGGTGCGGCTCCGTGTCCCCGGCGGGCCGGGAACATGCCCACGCAGCGAGACGAGCCCGAAGGTCGTCTTCAGCCCATAGACCCCGCAGAAATGGGCGGGGTTGCGAACAGACCCTCCGATGTCGCTGCCCAGCTCCAGCGGGGTGAACCCGGCGGCGACCGCCGCCGCCGACCCGCCGCTCGACCCGCCGCAGGTGACGTCGGGGTTCCACGGGTTCACCGTGGTGCCGTAGACGTCGTTGTAGGTCTGCAGGTCGCCGGTGAACAACGGCACGTTCGTCTTCCCGAAGATGACCGCGCCTGCCTTCCGAAGACGGGCGACGGCCGACGCGTCCCGGACCGCCCGGTTGCCGACCAGTTCCGGAGATCCCGAGGTGGTGGGGAGACCTTCGACGTCGAAGGCCTCCTTCACCGTCATCGGCAGACCGTGGAGCGGCCCCCACGTCTCGCCCCGTGCGGTGGCGTCGTCGGCCCGGCGGGCCGTCTCTGCGGCCCGGTCCAGGTCGGTGACCACCACCGCCCCGACCCGGGCGTCGTACCGGTCGATCCGGGCGACCAACGCGTCGAGGAGCTCCCGGCTGGACAGCTCCTTCGCCTTCAGGGCGGCGAGGAGCTCGACGGCGTCGGCGACGGCAACCTCCACACCGTCACGCTAGCGACCCCGGCCGGGGGTACGCTCGAACACATGGTGGCCGACATCGGGCTGATCGGACTGGGGGTGATGGGCCGCAACCTGGCCCTCAACCTGGCCGACCACGGGTACGTCGTGGCCGTCTACAACCGGACCGCGGACCGCACCCGGGAGTTCGTGACGTCCGAGGTCGGCGACCGTCCGGTGCTCCCCACCTTCGAGCTCCGAGAGCTGGTGACGAAGCTCCGTCACCCCCGTGTCGTCTTGTTGATGGTCGCCGCCGGCGAGGCGGTCGACCGGGTGCTCGGTGACCTCCTTCCCCTCCTCGGCGACGGCGACATCGTCATCGACGGCGGGAACTCCCATTACACCGACACGGCCCGCCGGGTCCGACAAGCCGAAGAGCGGGGCCTCCGCTACGTGGGAATGGGCATCTCCGGAGGGGAGGAAGGGGCCCGGCACGGCCCGTCGATCATGCCCGGGGGGACACCCAGCGCATGGCCCCACATCAGGGACATGTTCCAGGACATCGCCGCCTCCACCCCGGACGGGACCCCCTGCTGTGACTGGGTCGGCCCCGACGGTGCCGGCCACTACGTGAAGATGGTCCACAACGGCATCGAATACGGGGACATGCAGGTCATCGCCGAGGCCTACGACCTCCTGCGACAGGCGGGCATGACCACCGGGGAGATGGCGGAGGTGTTCCGCCGGTGGGGCCGTGGGGTCCTCGATTCGTACCTGATCGACATCACCGCCCGGATCCTCACCGTCACCGAAGACGACGGTGTCCCGGTGGTGGACCGGATCCTCGACGCCGCCGGCCAGAAAGGCACCGGCAAGTGGACGGTGGTCTCGTCGATGGAGCTGAGCCGGCCGGTGACCCTCGTCGCCGAAGCCGTGTATGCGCGGATCGTGTCGTCGTTCGTCGACCAGCGCCGGCAGGCGGCGAACGTCCTCACCGGTCCCGACCGATCCGCCCTGCGGGCCGTGTCGGCCGACGACGTCCACGATGCCCTCTACGCCTCGAAGATCGTCTCCTACGCCCAGGGCTTCATGCTGTTGGCGGCGGCGTCGGAACGGTACGGCTGGGATCTGGACCTGGGCCGGATCGCTTCGCTGTGGCGGGCGGGATGCATCATCCGGGCCCGTTTCCTCGACGACATCACCGCCGCCTATCGGCGTGAACCCGGACTCGCCAGCCTGATGCTGGACGACTTCTTCGCGCAAGCCCTGGCCGGCGCCCAGGACGGCTGGCGGCGGACGGTGACGACGGCGGTGGCCGGCGGCGTCCCGGTACCCGCCTACGCGTCGGCCCTCGCCTTCTACGACTCCTACCGCGCCGCGCGGCTGCCCGCCAACCTGATCCAGGCTCAGCGGGACTTCTTCGGAGCCCACACCTACGAGCGGGTGGACCGTCCTCGCGGCGAGTTCTTCCACACCGACTGGGGATGACGAACCCGGACGGTTCGTGACGGCCCGGGATGGG
>Ga0256830_1001641_pt1 | contig 15551 bp, 10 predicted proteins | sample 128326metaG_FD_190537 | JGI IMG/M metagenome (GOLD analysis project Ga0256830, IMG submission 190537) | Hydrothermal vent microbial communities from Lau Basin, Pacific Ocean - 128-326 | ecosystem: Environmental > Aquatic > Marine > Hydrothermal vents | place: Pacific Ocean: Lau Basin | collected... | reverse complement strand
CACTCCCCCGTCATAACCGGAAATGGGAACGAGGTGAAGCAGCTTGCTGACCAGGAACTGCCCGCCGATGATATAAAACAGGGTGGAAATGGACATCATCGCCACGCACAGTACCACGCCGGAGTAGTCCAGGTAGGTGGCGCGAAAGAACGCAAGGAGCAGTGCAAAGGTGATGTACACCAGCAGCCCCACCAGGAACACCGGTATCGCCAGTGCCAGGCTGGGCATCATGCGCTGGCGAATATCGTAGCCGATGTCGCGGCCGTCGTCGGCACTGCCGAAATCGAACACGAACAGGCGCACGGATTTCTCGAAGAATATGGTATCGGTGATTGCTGCGCCGCCGTCCGCCTCGGCATTGTAGAACAGGGGCTTGTCGTAGCCACGCTCCTGCTTCCATTTCTCGATGGCCTCCGGGGTCACACGCTTCTGGCCGAGCTGCATGCGAGCCATGTCTTCCGGGCTGTTCACTATAAAAAACAGCCAGAAGGTCAGCAGGTTGACCCCGATCAAGATGGGTACCGCGTACAGGGTGCGGCGCAGGATGTATGCCAGCATCAGTGAGTCCCCCTCGCCCGCTGCTTGCGCCGATAGGTGGCCAGTGCCGGTATCATCGCCGCGACGAGGACCGCCAGCACCAGCAACACCGGCCACAGTACCGGCCGGTTCCAGTCGACGCGACGTTCCGCGCGCAACCGTGGATCGATGCGCTTGTATTTCAGCGTGTTGTTGGCCATGTCGTTCTGCTTCACGTTGTACACCCAGCCGTGGAACAGGCTGAAGCGCTTCGGATGCAGGCCCCATATCCACGGTGCGTCACGCTGTGCAATGGCCACCATGCGCTGGATGATGGCCATGCGCTCGGGACCGTTGGGCATGTTTTTCATCTCGCCGAACAGTCGGTCGAACTCGGGGTTCTCGTAGTTGGCGGCGTTCTCACCGTTCTTGCCGGCCTTGGCGTTGGGGCCATAGAGCAGAAACAGGAAATTCTCCGGGTCCGGATAGTCGGCGTTCCAACCCCACTGAAACAACTGCGCAGTACCCTTGATCATCTTTTCCTGAAAACGGTTGTAGTCGGTGGCACGGATATCCAGCTGAATGTCGATCTTGGCGAACTGCTTCCGCAGCCAGTCGAAACGGGCCTTGTCGTCCGGGCCACCACCGGGAGTATCCAGATGAACGATCAGCGGCTTGCCGGTTTTCGCATCGCGCCCGGCGGGGTAACCGGCCTCTAACAATAATTGTTTGGCTTCATCAATGGACCGGCGTTGCAGGCGGCCATCGCGCCACTGGTACACGTAGGGATTTACGCCAGCCTCGCCTCCCTGGTAGCCAAAGATGCCGGGGGGCAGCGGTCCCTGCGCGGGTATACCGCGGTCGTTAAGAAAGATGGAGATGAACTCCTCGTAGTCCACGGCGATGGAAATCGCGCGACGCAGTTTTCGTGCCCGCTCGCTGTCACCGCCGACCACCGGGTCGCGCATGTTGAAACCCATGTAGTAGGTGGAGGCTGCTACCCCGGTGACCAGTTTGATTCCCCGCTGCCGCATCGCGTCGGTAAGCCCTGCCTCGCCCTGGCTGGAAAACTGTATGGCCTGGTCGAAGCTGTCGGAACTGATACCGGAGACATCGTAGTAGCCCTGCAGAAACTTGTTCCAGGTGGGAATGGTCTCCTTCTCCAGGCTGAACACCATGCGGTCGATGAATGGCATGGTGCGGCCGGCATCGTCCAGCAGGCCGTTGTCCCGGTCGCCCTCCTCCCCTTCCGTGGGATAGGCCTCGCCGCGGAAATTGGGATTGCGTTCCATGACCATCTGCCGGTTCGGATTGTTCACCGTCAGCATGTACGGGCCGGTCCCCACCGGGTACCAGTCCAGGGTAATGTTCTTTTTCTTCATCCCCGGTTGAGAATAGAAGGCATCGGCTTCCACCGGGATCGGCGCGAAAAATGGCATCGCCAGCCAGTACACGAATTGTGGATAGGCCCCATTCAGCGTTACCCGGTAGGTGTAGCGGTCCACGACCTCGGCGCCGGCCAGCGGATATTTTCGCAGGTCCAGAAACGTCTGCTCCGTGCCCTGCTCGTCGGCCACCGCGCGCAGCCGTTTGGCATAGTCGCGCAGACCGACGATGTATTCCGCCATCAATCCAAAGATGGGGGAATGCAGACGCGGATGGGCCAGGCGCTTGATCTGGTACACGTAGTCCTCGGCCAGCAATTCCCGGCTGCCGGTCTCGGTAAAATCGGCGAGCTTGTCGATACCTTCCAATTGTGCCGCGCTCAAGTCCCGGTAACGGGGGCTGCCATCCGCCCGTGTCGCAAATGCCGGATGCGGCTGATAGCGAATACCGGGCTTGATGCGGATCTCGTAGACACTGAAGGCAATGTCCTTGCGCGGGGCATCATCGGGCAGCCTGTTGCCATCGCGATCCAGGAAATAGGGCACCGGCACCCCGGTCGCGGTCAGGGGTTCCAGCGTGTACGGGCGCTTCAGGTAATGGTACTGCAGTGGCGGCTCGTAGATCTGGCCGGTGAATACCACCTCGTTGGAGCTGTACGAACGGGCTGGATCCAGGTGCTTGGGGCGCAGCTCGAACGACGAATAGTAGGTATTACTGGTCTTGTCCTGTGCTGGATAGGGGCTGTTCCAGGTGCTGCCGCTGCAGGCACCGAGCATTACCACCGTCAGCAACAGCAGCAGGTAACTGAAAATGCCATGGCGGCTGCAGGGTGGCGCGACCCGGTGTTCCTGTGTTCCCATCGGGCCGAGTTTAACCCAATTCCGGCCGCCGGACACCGCCACCCGGTGGCCGGGACCGCCGTTTTTCCAGTCGGAACCGGGACGCCACATGGTCAAATAGCTGTCACCTTTTCCACCACCATTGCGTATAATGTTGGCCCTGTCGGACGACACCGTGACCGGATGCGGTCACCGAGACCAATCACCGAAAAAGAAGGAAAGCAAACATGGGTTTCTTAGACGGCAAACGCGCACTGATCGTTGGGTGCGCCAGCAATCGTTCCATCGCGTGGGGTATCGCGCAGGCCATGCGGCGTGAAGGGGCCGAACTCGCGTTCACCTACCAGAACGAAAAACTGCAGGGACGCGTGGAAAAGTTCGCCGCCGAGCTGGACTCCGACATCGCGCTGCCCTGCGACGTGGCCAGCGACGAGCAGATCGACGCGGTATTCGAGAAACTCGACGACTACTGGGACCATCTCGATATCATCGTGCACTCGGTGGCCTATGCGCCGCGCGAAGAACTCGAGGGTGACTACCTCGACTGCGTGACCCGCGATGGCTTCAACACCGCGCACGAAATCAGCTCCTACAGTTTTGCCGCGTTGGCCAAGGCCGGCCGTAACATGATGCAGGGCCGCAACGGCGCGCTGCTGACCCTGAGTTACCTGGGCGCCGAGCGCGTGCTGCCCAACTACAACGTGATGGGCCTGGCCAAGGCCAGCCTGGAGGCCAACGTGCGCTACATGGCCGCAAGCCTGGGCCCGGAAAATATCCGTGTCAACGCAATCTCCGCGGGCCCCATCCGCACCCTGGCGGCGTCCGGTATCAAGAATTTCCGCGCGATGCTGGACTACAACGAGCAGAACACGCCAATGCGTCGTAACGTGACCATCGAGGAAGTGGGCAACGCGGCGGCCTTCCTGTGTTCGGACCTGGCCTCGGGCATCAGCGGGGAAATCACCTACGTGGATGGTGGCTACAACGTGATGGGCATGGGCAAGTTGGACTAACCCTACCCAGCAGGCATTGCCTGCTGCATTCATGCCTCTCAATGGAAACGGCGCGATGAAGAATATTCATCGCGCCGTTTCCGTTTCAAGCCGCACGTTCGGTGAGGATGTCTTTCTCACCCTCGCTGCGGGCAATGACCACTGCCCCACAGGAATCACTGAACACGTTCACCGTGGTACGGCACATGTCCAGAATGCGGTCCACTGCAAGAATCAGGCCGATGGCCTCCACCGGCAGGCCGATGGTGGTGAGGATGATCGAAATGGCCACCAGGCTGGCGGCAGGAATACCGGCCACGCCGATGGAGGTCAGCAACGCCACCATCACGATGGTGAATTGCGCGGCGAAGCTCAACTCGATGCCGTAGGCCTGCGCGATGAAGATCGCCGCTACGCATTCGTACAGCGCAGTACCATCCATGTTGATGGTCGCCCCCAGCGGCAACACGAAACTGGACGTGCGATTGGACACGCCGGCGTTCTTTTCCACGCACTCCATGGTCAGCGGCAACGTCGCGGACGACGAGCTGGTCGAAAATGCCGTCAGCAGTGCCGGTGCCATGGCCCGATAGTGACGCAGCGGGTTCACCCGGCCCAACACCCGCAGCAGGACCGGCATCACCACGAAAAAGTGCACCGCCAGTGCCACCACCACGGTAATGAAAAACAACGCCAGCGGCTTGAACGCGGCGAAGCCGGTGCTGGCCACCACCTTGGCTACCAGCGCGAACACACCAATGGGTGCGAACTTCATCACCCAGTCGGTGATCAGCATCATCACCTCGTATACCGCATTCCAGAAATTATTCAGCACATGGGCGCGGTCATCCTTGAGCCTGGTCAGGAAAAAACCGAACAGCAGGCTGAAAAAAATCAGCCCCAGCATCTGCCCTTCGGCGGCGGCTGATACGATATTGGTCGGTACCATGCGCAGAAACACCTCTGCCACATCTCCCGCACCCCTCCCCTCGACCTTGTCGCGGATACTCTCCGTTTCACCGCTCAACCCGATCAGATCCTTGGCCGGCTCACCGTCGACCACACCGGGGGATACGAGGTTTACCAACACCAGGCCGATCAGGATAGCGATCAAGCTGGTGCTGGCGTAATACAGTACCGTCTTGCCGCCCAGCCGACCCAGCGCACTGCCGGAACCGATGTTCGCGATACCAACAACGATGGAGGAAACAATCAACGGCACAATGAGCATTTTCAGCGCATTCAGAAACAACGTGCCGATGAATTCGTAGGCCTGATAAAAGGTAACGCCGAAGAGACCGGCGTCGGTACCGGTAAGATTGCCAGCAAGCACGGCCAGCAACAGGGCAATGAGAATTTGCCAGTGAAGTTTGATTTTCGACACCTGCTACGCCCCCGACATATTGAGCCCGACCCTGATTAATTCCGTGTCGGCGCCGCCGGACTGCTCACAGGCGAAACTCGAACCGAAACAAAGGCCGATCAACCACGATTCGATACTAACGCTAACTAGATATCAGTATTGTTCACCACGATGTCAGCGCGCTCGCGCAGCAGGTTCAGCAAGTGCACCTGGGAATTGGCGGCCTCGGCACGCATCAGTTTGTGCCTGAGTTCATCACGGGCACCATCGTCAAGCTTGGACAGATCGCCATCCACGACGGCATCCAGGCTGATGACGGCATAGTTGCCATTGCTTAGCACCACCCCACCAAAGCTACTGGTGCCGGGCGCAGGCTTCTTCATCTTGAACGCCTTGTCGACGATGACACGATCAATCTCGTCCGCTTGTCGACCGACACCCTGAGCGGCCTTCCAGTCCACCTTCAGGGACGACGCAAGATCGTCCGCGCTATCACCAGCCTCCAGCCTGGCAAGCATTTCCTGGCCAGCCTGTTTGACCTTTGCCCGGGCATGATCATTGATCAACTGCGACCTGACCAGTTCCTTCACCTCATCGAGCGGACGCTGCTTGGCTTGCTGGTGATCGAGCACCCGCAGCACCACGACATGATTTTCATCAACTTCGACGGGTTCGCTGTTATATCCCTGTGTCAACACTTCATCGCTGTATGCAGCCTGAGCAACACGCGGGTTGGCAAACACCCCCGTCCCGCCACGCCGGCCGAAGTAGTCGCTCTGCTTGAGTTCAAGGCCCAGTTGTTCGGCGGTCTCAGCAAGTGAATCGGGTACTTCGTAAGCCAGGTTGGTCAGCTGTTCGGCAAGCTCAAAATATTTCTTTTCCGCGGCGTCGGCCAAGTACTGGGTCAACATCTCATCGCGCACCTCCTCGAACGACTTGCTCTCGGATTCACGAATGGCATCGAGTTTTATGATGTGGAAACCGAACGAAGTCAGGACCGGCTCACTGACGTCGCCAACCTTCATCGAGAAAACCGTTTCCTCAAAATCCGGCTCCATGACGCCGCGCCCGAAGAAACCCAGGTCACCACCCATATCGGCGGAACCCGGATCGTCGGAAAATTCCTTCGCGAGTTCGGCGAAGGATTCACCAGCCTTGATGCGTGACCAGATATCCCGCGCCTTGGCCCTTGCCTTCTCTACGGTATCGGCATCTGCGCCTTCATCCAACTGGATCAGGATATGACTGGCCTGCCGCTCTTCAGGCACCTGATACTGGCTGCTGTGGCTTTGGAAATATTCACGCAAGGCCTCCTCGGCCGGCGGAGCCTCCTTGGCCATCTGCTCCGAAATATCTTTCGCGGATAACTCGATGTATTCCACGCGCACCTTTTCCGCGGTCATGAAGCGGTCGGCATGTTCGTCATAGTAACTCTGTATCGCGGATTCATCGGCAACCGATTCATCGCGGTAGTCGGCGACGGCCAGCGTAAGATATCTGAAATCCCGCTTCTGCTCCTGCAGGCGGGCCGCGGCACGCATGTCGGCTTCTGTTATCAGCGCGGTACTGGCAAGGCCTTCCGCCACCTGGCCCAGCAGCAGCATACGCTTGACGCGTGCCTCGAATTGCGCCGGCGACTCCCCCTGTGCGCGCACCTGTTGCTGATACAACTCGCTGGAGAAGGCACCGTTTTCCCTGAACGCATCGATTCCGCGAATAGTAGCCACCACCGCTTCGGTGGATACACGATAGCCCGTCTCCTCCGCGTATTGGCGCAGCAGCTCCCGGTCGATCAAGTCATCCAACGCGCGTTTCTTCAATTGTGGATCGAACAACTGGGCATCGTACTGGCCGCCCAGCATCTGCTGCATCCGGTTGCGCTGTTGCAGGAATGCCTGCTGAAACTCGCGCTCACTGATATCGGTGCCGTTGACGGTAGCGGCCACCAGGCGACCTCCGTTGCCAAAGTATTCGTTGATGCCCCACAGCGCAAACGGCACGATCAACAGACCCACAATGACCCAGGCAATCCAACCTTGAGCGCGTTCTCGAATAAAATGCAGCATGATGGTTTCTTTAGTATTGAGATTTTGTTTGGAAGTATCGTAGTCCGGAAATCCGTTAGGCCATACCCGGGAATGATACTGCAGCGCAGATGGTCAAGCGATCAAGGACATCATGGCAGGCAGTCGGTACACCCTCTGACCAGGAATATCCGAATAGTTCGGGAATACGCATCGCCATCAAATTCACTTCGACAACATTGGGCTATTCCCTGGCCGATTGGCCGGCCAATAAAAAAGGCGTTCCGGATAAACCAGGAACGCCTTCCAACCAATGGCGGAGTGGACGGGACTCGAACCCGCGACCCCCGGCGTGACAGGCCGGTATTCTAACCAACTGAACTACCACTCCCCAATTCCAACCTGGTACTGCTCGTCGCCGAGCAAAGCTTTCAATTCTCTTAACCTGGGTGCACAACGGTCACCGCTGAACCAGCTGGTGGGTGCTGAGGGACTTGAACCCCCGACATTCGCCTTGTAAGGGCGACGCTCTCCCAACTGAGCTAAGCACCCCAAGAAAGCGCGCTAGTTTACGGCATCCTTCAGCGCTTTACCAGCCTTAAAAACGGGATTGTTAGAAGCGGCAATCTGAATCTCTTCACCGGTGCGCGGATTGCGGCCGGTACGGGCTGCCCGGGCCTTCACGCTGAACGTGCCAAAGCCGACCATTGCTACCTGATCCCCCTTCTGCAGCGCTCCACTAATGGCCGCTACCATGCCATCGACGGCACGACTGGCGGCTGCTTTGGAAATATCGGCACTCTCGGCAACTGCATCGATCAGTTCTGCTTTGTTCACTTAGATTCACCTCTCTGTATGGTTATTCTGTTTGCTTATATTGCTTCGCGGGTGGCCCCGGAAACTATCCTACCGGTCGTCTGTGATCTGCCCGGTGGCTGGCGTGATTTTCGCCACGATTTATACCAACCGCCCACCCCCCCGTCAAGGATCGACGGGCGTACACGGCGCTTTAATGGCTACAAAAAATACCTGTTTTCACAGGCTGAAAACCACACCGCTGTCGTCTTTCACGATGGCAGTGCGCAGATTTTGACCAGCTCAGTGAGTGCGTATGGTTTTGCACTTGGCTTCCTTGCTCGCGACCGAGACCTTCTCGGGTGGATTGGCATCGGGCAGGGGCTCCGGCATATGCTGCAGCGCCACCGCCAGTACGTCGTCAATCCATCGCACCGGCCTGATATCGAGATTCTGCTTGATATTCTTGGGGATATCAGCCAAATCGCGAGTATTTTCTTCCGGGATGAGAACGGTCTTGATACCGCCACGATGCGCCGCGAGCAGTTTCTCCTTCAGGCCACCAATGGGAAGCACCTCACCGCGCAGGGTGATTTCTCCAGTCATGGCCACATCGGCGCGCACCGGGATTCCGGTAAGTACCGAGACCAGCGCGGTACACATGCCAACCCCGGCACTGGGGCCATCCTTGGGCACGGCGCCTTCCGGTACGTGGATGTGAATATCGCAATCACTGTAGAAGTCACTGTCCAGGCCCAGCGCCCGGGCGCGGCTGCGCACCACGCTCATGGCCGCCTGCACGGACTCCTTCATCACGTCACCGAGCTGTCCGGTGATGGAGTGCTTGCCCTTGCCCGGCATCTTTACCGCCTCGATGGTGAGCAGTTCTCCCCCAACCTCGGTCCATGCCAGGCCGGTAACCTGGCCAAGCTGGTCGTTCTCCTCGGCACTGCCGAAACGGAAACGCCGCACCCCAAGAATCTTCTCCAGATTGCGCGAAGTGACGTTGACCTTCTTGGTTTCCGGTTTGAGCAGGATCTGCTTTACCACCTTGCGGCAGATCTTGGAGATCTCCCGTTCCAGGTTTCGCACACCGGCCTCCCGGGTGTAGTAACGAACCACGTCACGAATCGCGGATTCACTGATGCGAATCTCGTCATCCTTCAGGCCCGCGGCCTTGATCTGTTTCGGAATCAGATAATGCTCGGCGATATTGACCTTTTCGTCTTCCGTGTATCCCGACAGGCGAATGACTTCCATGCGATCCAGCAGCGGGCCGGGGATGTTCAATGAGTTCGCAGTGGCCACGAACATCACGTCCGAGAGGTCGTAGTCCACCTCGAGATAATGGTCGTTGAAGGTATTGTTCTGCTCGGGGTCCAGCACCTCCAGCAACGCCGACGCCGGGTCACCACGGAAGTCCATGGACATCTTGTCCAGCTCGTCGAGCAGGTATAGCGGGTTACGTGTTTCAACCTTGCACAGGTTTTGAATGATCTTGCCCGGCATCGCACCGATGTAGGTGCGACGATGGCCACGGATCTCGGCTTCATCGCGAACGCCGCCCAGGGACATGCGAATGAACTTGCGATTGGTGGCCCGAGCGATGGACTTGCCCAGCGAAGTCTTGCCCACGCCAGGCGGCCCGACCAGGCACAGAATGGGTCCCTTGACCTTCTTCGCTCGCTGCTGCACGGCGAGGTATTCCAGAATGCGCTCCTTGACCTTTTCGAGCCCGTAGTGATCGGCCTCCAGCACCTCCATGGCCTTGCTCAGGTCATGGCGCACCTTGGTGCGTTTCTTCCATGGCACGTTGATCAGCCAGTCAATATAGTTGCGCACCACGGTCGCCTCGGCGGACATCGGCGACATCATGCGCAGCTTGCCCAACTCGGTCTCGGCCTTCTCGCGCGCTTCCTTGGACATGCCAGCCTTTTCAATCTTGCGGGCGAGGTCGTCCAGCTCGTTGTGGCCCTCGTCCATATCACCCAGTTCCTTCTGGATGGCCTTCATCTGTTCGTTTAGATAGTACTCGCGCTGGCTCTTTTCCATCTGCCGTTTGACGCGGCCACGGATGCGTTTCTCGACCTGCAGCAGATCGATCTCGGCCTCCATCAACGCGATCAGGTGCTCCAGTCGTTTGCGCAGGCTGCCGATCTCCAGGATGTTCTGTTTCTCATCCACCTTCAGTGACATGTGCGCCGCGATGGTGTCGGCCAGACGACCGGGCTCTTCGATACCGGCCAGGGACGACAGGATCTCCGGCGGCACCTTCTTGCTCAACTTCACGTACTGCTCGAACTGCGCCAGCACGGAACGCATCAGCACTTCGCATTCGCGTTCCTCGATTTCCCCGTCTTCGTCTTCCATTTGGCTGACCTGGGCCTGGAAATAGTCCTCGGTGCCGATGAACTGCAGCACCTTGGCCCGCTCGCTACCCTCGACCAGCACCTTGATGGTGCCATCGGGCAGCTTCAGGAGTTGCAGGATGTTGGCAATGGTGCCGGTACGATACAGGTCCTCGGGCTCCGGCTCGTCCAGGGAGGCGCTTTTCTGCGCGGCCAGCAGAATCTGCTTGTCGTCGTTCATGGCCGCTTCCAAGGCCCGGATCGACTTGTCACGCCCGACGAACAACGGAATGACCATGTAGGGATAGACCACCACGTCCCGCAGGGGCAACACCGGCATGACCTGAAGCTGGTCGTTGATCACATCTGAAACCTTGTCTTTTTCCGACATCGGGGCATTACCTCAATTTGCGTGAACCGGCCAATATCTGGCGCTTACCAAGAGATCGGCATCGGCACGACTGCCCTTAAGCCTTTTCTCTGTCAGCTGATTTGCGGCCTCGAACACGGGAGTTCAAGGGGTGCACAGGAAAGATGGGCCTTTTACCTGGCCATCAAATAGATCGTCCTGATCTATTTGATGGCGCCCGTGAAATACCGGCGAAACTATGCGATTTGCTTGTATTTCACGGGCTTGCATCGGCTCGTGCCACTGGCGGCACATCCGTGCGCCGCGCTATCGACCCGACAATCTCGATTGCCGGGTCGATAACTATAGCGCGATTAATCCCGGCGATACCGAAAACGCAGACAAAAAAACACCGGGAAAACCCGGTGCATTTTACGTCTCAATCAGAGAATGATGAACTCAGTCGGAGGCCACCCGGTGCTGCTCCCCGCCCTCGTAGATCAGCAGCGGATTGGACTTATTGTTGATCACGTCGTCATCGACGATCACCTTGCTCAGGCCCTCCAGGGACGGCAGGTCATACATGGTGTCCAGCAGCACCCCTTCGAGGATCGAGCGCAGGCCACGGGCGCCGGTCTTGCGCTCCATCGCCTTGCGGGCCACCGCGTGCAGGGCCTCGTCACGGAATTCCAGCTCGCAGTCTTCCATCTCGAACAGCTTGGCATATTGCTTGGTGATCGCGTTCTTGGGCTCGGTGAGGATCTGCACCAGGGCATCCTCGTCCAGTTCCTTCAACGTCGCGATCACCGGCAGACGACCGACAAACTCGGGAATCAACCCGTAGCGGGTGAGGTCTTCAGGCGCCACGCCTTCGAGGATCTCGCCAATGCTCTTCTGGTCATCCTTGCTCTGCACCACCGCGGAGAAGCCGATACCACTGCGCTCGGAACGCTCACGGATGATGCGATCCAGGCCATCGAAGGCGCCACCGCATATGAACAGGATATTGGCGGTATTGACCTGCAGGAACTCCTGCTGCGGATGCTTGCGCCCCCCCTGCGGCGGCACCGAGGCAATGGTGCCCTCGATCAGCTTCAGCAGGGCCTGCTGCACGCCTTCGCCGGAAACATCGCGGGTAATGGAGGGGTTGTCGGACTTGCGGGAAATCTTGTCGATCTCGTCGATGTAGACGATGCCGGTCTGGGCCTTCTCGACGTCGTAGTCGCATTTCTGCAACAGCTTCTGGATGATGTTCTCGACATCCTCGCCGACATAGCCCGCCTCGGTGAGGGTGGTCGCGTCGGCGATGGTGAACGGCACGTTCAGCAGGCGGGCCAGGGTCTCGGCCAGCAGGGTCTTGCCGCTACCGGTGGGGCCGATCAGCAGGATATTGCTCTTGGACAGCTCGACATCGTCTTTCTTGACGCCGGCTTCCAGCCGCTTGTAATGGTTGTACACCGCCACCGAGAGGATTTTCTTTGCCCCCGGCTGGCCGATCACGTACTCGTCCAGGCTCTGGTTGATCTCACGGGGAGTCGGCAGCTTGCTGCCCTCCGGATTGGCGGATTTCTCCTCCACTTCCTCGCGAATAATGTCGTTACACAGCTCTACGCATTCGTCGCACACGAAGACCGACGGTCCGGCAATCAGCTTGCGCACCTCGTGCTGGCTCTTGCCGCAGAACGAGCAATACAGCAGTTTTCCGGTGTCATCGCCCTTGTTGTGCTTGTCGTCGCTCATACTTACCTCGGTGGACATTTCCGGACGGAAACCCGAACGATCCGCCCCTTGAAAGAAGATATCGTCTGAAATCTGGCTTTACTTTAGCGCCCTGCCGGAACCATCGCAACCGCGTCAAATGTCGGTGCTTTCCACTTGCGGTCGGCGGTCCAGCACCTGGTCGATAAGGCCATATTCCACGGATTCCGCGCCACTCATGAAGTTGTCACGGTCGGTATCGGCGGCAATCTGCTCCAACGGCTGGCCCGTGTGATTGGCCAGAATGCGGTTCAGGCGCTCCCGCACCAGCAGAATCTCCTTGGCATGGATCTCGATATCGGTAGCCTGCCCCTGTACGCCACCCAACGGCTGGTGGATCATCACCCGGGAATGCGGCAGGCAATAGCGCTTGCCCTTGGCACCACCGGTCAGCAACAGCGCGCCCATGCTCGCCGCCTGGCCGATGCACATGGTGCTGACGTCGCAGTTGATGAACTGCATGGTGTCGTAGATGGCCAGCCCGGCGCTGACGGAGCCGCCCGGGGAATTGATGTAGAAACTGATGTCCTTGTCCGGGTTTTCGGACTCCAGAAACAGCAGTTGGGCGACGATCACGTTGGCCACGTAGTCGTCCACCGGCCCCACCAGAAAGATGACACGCTCCTTCAGCAGCCGGGAGTAGATGTCGTAGGAGCGTTCCCCGCGGGCGGACTGCTCCACCACGATGGGCACGAGATTCAAGTCCGTGATGTCGCCATTGGGGTGGCTGCACACAGGGCTGCCGTACTGACTGGTGAACTGGGTACTCATGGGATTCCTGTCTACCTCGCTGTTGCTGTCTCTGGGGGATTCCGAGGCCTGCCGGAATCAGCCCGCAGTCTGCCCCGGATTCATCAGGTCGTCAAATGAGGTGGGCTTCTCGGTCACCTGGGCCTGATCCAGCACCCATTCCACGGCCATCTCCTCCAGGGTCACGTTCTCCAGCTCGGACAGGCGCTCCTTCTCGGAATAGTAATATTTCACCACCGCCTCCGGCTGTTCGTAGCTGGCGGCCAGCTTCTCCACCGCCTCGCGCAGGCGGGCCGGCGGCACGGTGATCTGGTTCTTCTGGATCACCTCGGACAGGATCAGCCCCAGCACCACGCGGCGGCGGGCCTGATCTTCGAACTGCACCGGGTCCACGTCGGCAACCGGGCCACCGTATTGCTGCTGGGCCTGCTCGCGCTGCTTGACCAGGGTCTCGATCTCGCTGTCCACCAGCGCCTTGGGTACCTCCAGCAGGTCCAGAGCCACCAGGCCATCGTAGACCTGCTCTTTGACACGCCGGCTGATGGTCTGTTCCGCCTCGCGTTCCATGTTTTCGCGGATCTGCTGCTTCAGCGTGTCCAGGCCGCCCTCGCTGATACCAAAACTGGCCACGAAGTCGTCGTCCAGTTCCGGCAGCACGGGTTCTTCCACCTTGGTCACCGTAACCGCAAATTCCACGGGTTTGCCGGCCAGCTCGGCGGCGTGATACGCCTCGGGGAAGGACAGCGACAAGGTGCGTTCCTCACCGGCCTTGGCGCCCATCAGCTGCTCCTCGAAACCCGGGATCATGCGCCCGCTGCCCAGCTCCAGCGGCACCTGCTTCGCGCTACCACCCTCGAACTCGACACCGTCCATGGTGCCCACGAAATCGATGGTCAGCTGATCGCCCTGCTGCGACGCACGATCAACCTCCTGCCAGGTCCTGCGCTGCTTGCGGATGGTTTCCAGCATCTTGTCCAGATCCGCCTCGCTGATCTCCAGCAACGGGCGCTCCACCTCGATGGTATCCAGCCCCTTCAGCTCGAACTCCGGATACACCTCGAACGTAGCCGTGAACTCGACACTGTCCTCCGTTGCAGGCGCATCCACCGGCTCGATCAGCGGGGCGCCGGCCGGACGCAGCTTCTCCTGCGAAACCGCCTGAAAAAAATTGGACTGCATCATCTCGTTCAGCACCTCGGCCTGCACACGACCGCCGAACTTCTTGCGCACCACGCTGAATGGCACCTTGCCGGGCCGGAAACCGTCAAGCTTGGCGCTACTCGCCAAAGCCTTCAAACGCTTCTCGATTTCACTGTCGACATCCCCCTTCGGTATCGACACGGTCATGCGGCGCTCAAGACCGCTGGTGGTTTCAACAGAGACTTGCATGGTCGTTATTCCCCATTCGTTCACAATTTGCTTGAAAAACCCGCACGAACCCAAATGGCCCCATGCGAAAAACTGGTGCGAAAGGAGAGACTCGAACTCTCACGGGTTGCCCCACTGGAACCTAAATCCAGCGCGTCTACCAATTCCGCCACTTTCGCGCACTAAACTCGCCCGATGAACACCCAACCCGGGAACAACCCTCCCGAGTGCCCACCTTAAGAAGCCCTAGCGCTCACTATCGCTCGCTGAGAGCTTCTAAATACCAATTCCGCCACTTTCGCGCGCAAAAAACGCACCCAAACCAAAAAAGCCCGGCTTCTGGCCGGGCTTGTCGCAATATGGTGGGCCATCAGGGACTCGAACCCCGAACCAATTGATTAAGAGTCAACTGCTCTACCAATTGAGCTAATGGCCCATGAAACACCCGGGCGGTGCCCGGGTTGCAAACAGCTCGATACGATCTGCGGATACACTCCGTCACACTGTATCAAAATATGGGGTGGACGATGGGGCTCGAACCCACGACAACTGGAATCACAATCCAGGGCTCTACCAACTGAGCTACGCCCACCATTACTACTACTTCGCTACTACCCGGCTCAGCCAGACGACCCCGGCCGGCTCGGGCCGTTGGCCGTCGAACCGGGCCGCGATTATACATTACACAACGCGATATTGAATACTCCCCGGCACTCAATATCGTCGCGGACAACATGGCGCGCCCGGCAGGGCTCGAACCTGCTACCCTCGGCTTAGAAGGCCGATGCTCTATCCAAATGAGCTACGGGCGCATCGACTCTCAATGCCAAACTCTGGTCGGGGTGGAGAGATTACTCGGGGTTCCCCCTCGCCCTCCGGGCCGACCTCCGGTCGTTCCGATTCGCCAGCGAATCGGTCGAACTGTCCCGGCTCTTTACAACGGATGTCGGGAGTTCGAATCTTTTTCGCTCACCAATCATCCCAATACCGCGTCTTTTTACAACAACGGTTCTCAATTCTGGTCGGGGTGGAGAGATTACTCGGGGTTCCCCCTCGCCCTCCG
>Ga0256830_1001640_pt1 | contig 15551 bp, 12 predicted proteins | sample 128326metaG_FD_190537 | JGI IMG/M metagenome (GOLD analysis project Ga0256830, IMG submission 190537) | Hydrothermal vent microbial communities from Lau Basin, Pacific Ocean - 128-326 | ecosystem: Environmental > Aquatic > Marine > Hydrothermal vents | place: Pacific Ocean: Lau Basin | collected... | reverse complement strand
GTTTCGATGACCGCCGCGTCGTCCCAGTGGATGGCGGCATTGACGCCGTAGCGGATACGACCCTCGCTGTCGATGACGAAGGTGGAGGGGAAGGCGAAGACCTTCCACTGGCGCGCCACGGCGCCGTCGATATCGAGCAGGACCGGAAACCGGACCTCCACGCGCCTGAGAAAGGCGTGCACCTGCGGCGCCGATTCCCCGTAGTTCACCGAGATCAGCCGGAACGGGCGTCCTGCCATTCTGGCCTTGAGGCGATTGAGAGAGGGAATTTCCTTCACGCAGGGGGCGCACCAGCTTGCCCAGAAGTTCACCAGCGTCACCTGGCCACGATAGTCGTCGATGCGCACCCGCCGGCCGTCGGCGGTGGGCAGGTCGAGGGGTGGTGGCTCCGGCTTGCCGCGAAACGGGCGCAGGCGGTCGTCGATGCCGGTGTCCTGCTGCGGGCCGGTCGGGGCGGCGGCAGCGGCCTGCATGGGCAAGGGCGGCGGCGTGGGCATGCGACTCAACAGGGGCAACAGCCGCGCCATGGCCAGCGGTGTCGCCTCGAGCATGCGCCGCGTGGCCGGGGCCGTGTCACCCTCGTAGAACAGGGCGGTGACACCGGGCATGGGACGCAACCAGACGCGCGCCCCGGCGCGCTCCAGGCGCTGTCGCACCTCGTCCATCTGGCCCCGGTTGCTGTTTTTCTCCGCAGCGAAGATCACCAGGGGGATATTGGTGTGGTCGATGATGGGGACGAATTCCGGATCTTCGCCCAGGCCCGGGACGCGGGCGAGGAAGCTGGGTGAAAACAGCATCGCCCCGGCGAGACAGTCGGGGGCCTCCCCCTGGACGCGGCGGGCCCCGCGCAGTACCGGAATGGCGCCGTAGCTGCCGCTGACCAGGGTGACGGGGCGGCCGCGCTGGCGGCACAGGTGGATCACCAGCGCCGCGACGCGGCGGCCATCCAGTGCGCGGATGGCGGCGGTGCCGCGCGGCAGGAACAGCGACTCGAGCAGATCGGTGAGCCACACGTCCACGCCATGTCCTGCCAGCGCCCGCGCCAGCCGGTCGTGCCGCGGCTGCAGGCCGTAGCCCGAGGCGATCCACAGCACCGTGGGACCATTGGCGGCATAGTGGCGCCCGGTGATCTCGGTTTCTTCACCGAGCGCCACGGCGAAGACCTCGCCGCCGGGGCTCGCGTCATCGACCGCTGTCGCCGGCGCGGGCAGGATGCTCAGCCACAGGCAACAGCACAGGAAAAACTGGAGACGCAGGGGATACATGCGCTCAGGATAACAGGCCGTCGCGCCGCGGGCACAGGTGGAAATGCGCAGTACCTGATGCCTGCAAGTCGTAGTGGGTGGGAACTGAAACAGGGATTTAGCTGGAGAGCAGCTTTTCGGTTTCGCGCCGGGCGATCATGTGGCGGAAGGCCTCGGCCGCCACCGGCCGGCTGGCAAGGAAACCCTGGATGGTGTCGCAGTTCTTGTCACGCAACCAGCGCAGCTGCTGGGTGGTCTCCACCCCCTCGGCGCAGACATCCATGCGCAGGCGGTGGGCGATGTTGATCATGGTCTCCACCAACGCGCAGTCGTCGTCGTTACCCGGAATGTCCTTTATAAAGGAACGATCGATCTTCAGCGTGTCCACCGGGAAGCGCTTGAGGTAGTTGAGCGAGGAGTAACGGGTACCGAAGTCATCGAGCATGAGCTTCAGCCCCAGTTGCTTGATCTCGTGGAACTGGGCATCCACCTCTTCGCTGTGCTCGATGAGGGTCCCCTCGGTGATCTCCAGGGCCAGTTGCTTCTGGTCGATGTGCGTGACCTCGATGATCTTGCGCAGCGTATCGACGTAATCCTTTTCCATGAACTGCCTGCCGGAGACGTTCACGGACACCAGCAGGAAGGGCAGTCCCTTGTTCTGCCAGTCGGAGACTTCGCGGCACACGGCATCCAGCAGCCAGCGATCCAGCGACAGGATCATGTCGCTCTCTTCCGCCGCGGCGATGAAGGCATCCGGCTCCAGCAGGCCGCGCGTCGGGTGCTGCCAGCGCACCAGGGCTTCCGCGCCGACGATGCGGCAGGTCCTGGCATCGATGCGTGGCTGGAAAAAGAGCCGGAACTGGTTGGCATTGAGCGCCTTGCGCAGCTCCACCTGGATGGTCAGCTGGTTGGTCACCTCGCGCGACATGTTGGTGTCGTAGAAACAGTAGCGGCTGCCGCCTTCGCGCTTGGCACGGTACATGGCCGTCTCGGCATTGCGCAGCAGGGTGGCGGTGTCCCTGCCGTCATTGGGGTACTGGGCGATGCCGATACTGATGGAGAGGAAGACGTCCACGCCCTTGTAGTGGTAGTGGCCCGAGGCATATTCCGCCATGCGGTCGGCGAAGGAGGCCACCTGGGTGGTCTGGTGGTTACCCTGCAGGAAGACGACGAACTCGTCGCCGCCGATGCGCGCCAGGGTATCGAAGGAACGCTGGCAGTCGCGCAGGCGGCGCGCCACCTGGATCAGCAACTCGTCGCCGAAGGCATGGCCATAGGTATCGTTGACGGTCTTGAAGGCGTCGATGTCGATGTGGAAGACCGCGATTTCCCGGCCGAGGCGCGCGGTGTTGGCAATGGCATAGTCGAGACGGTCTTCCAGCAGTACGCGGTTGGGCAGGCCGGTGATGGCGTCGTGGGTGGCGATGTGTTCCTTCTCGAGGATCTCCTGGCGCAACTCCGCGTTGGTGCGGCCGAGCTGGCGCAGCAGGGAGAGAAAGAAGGCCGGCATCAGCACCATGCCGGTGGCGAGCCCGAAGATCAGCTGGGGCTGTTGCTGCCAGGCCTCGCTGGACAGCGTGGCAATGAGAAACAGGCCGATGGAGATCCCCGCCGCGCCGTGCAGGTAGCGCACGCCGTAACGCAGGCCGTTGCCCACCGTGACCCAGAAATAGAAGGGGTAGAATACCGCTCCCGCGATGCCGAAGACCCAGGTGGCCATGGAGACAATGGCGTGATCGACGACGATCATCAGGTAGATGCGCCACGGCCGCGTGCGCGGGAAACGACGGATGGCGATGTAGTGAATGATGGCGAGCAGCAGGTAGGAGAAGGCCACCAGCATGGCGATGCGTTCCACCTGCATCAGGGGACCGAACAGGGCGTCATAACCCATCAGCAGCAGGATGGCGGTGAAGGCGAAGCCGATGCGTGTCAGCGACTGCGCCTGTTCCGGCAGGATCTCTTCCGGCGAGCGGAAGAACAGGTAGTCCAGCAGGGTGCGCCGGTTACTGTCGGGCTGATGGGGCATGGCAGTGTGCGTCCCTGGGTGAGGCCATGGGCAGGCCCTGCGCCCGACAAGGCGCGCGGAGCCCTGTCGGCCAGTTTACCACTGCCGGGGAAGGCAATGTGAACTCTGCGCACGAAACGGCGGGCGGGAAAGTCGAAATTTTGACGCTTTCCCCGCGTGCCAGCCACCGCTCGTCCGCAAAACGCGTGCCTTTGTCCGCGTGTAAACTTTTCACTTGTTGAAACGCGGCAACAGGATTATCCTAATAAAATCAGAGGCATCAAATTATGAGCAGCATGGTGGACAATAATTCCGGCGCCTTCGAGGGCAGCAGCCAGGTGGAACAGGATCTCGTCCTGTCCATCCGCGAGCGCCGCATCGTGCGCCTGCGCTACGATCTTGACATCCGTGACCGTGTCTTCGAACCCTACGTCCTGTTCAAGGACTCCCAGGGTCGGCTCATGGTGGGGGGACGCCGCGTGCTGGACGAGAATGATCTGCTCAAGCCGCCGGCCATGCGCCAGTTCTCCGTCGAACTCATCAATGCGCTGGAGGTTACCGAGGAGACCTTCGAGGTGGATGACCGCTTCGACTCGCGCAACCTGCCGCTGAGCAACGAGATCTTCGAAGCCGTCGATCAGCAACGCTGAATCCCGCTCCACCCGCGCAAGCCCCTCAACCAGGATCCTTACACTGTCTGCTCATCTCCGTCGCGGGCCGGCACCGTCTGCGGCGGAAGGCGTGTTCAGCCGGCCAGGCGATCGAAGATCCGGAAGCCCGCCACCCAGGTGCCCACCGCCGAGCCCAGGGTACTGAACAGGAACACCAGCAGCACGCGCGTCACGCGGTTGCGCCACCAGCCGCCGAGATGGGCGGCGTCCTGGCGCAGGCGCGCGAAGTCGCCCACCTGCGGTTTGCGCAACCAGGTCTCCAGCGCGCCCGTGACCATGCCGGCGCCGATGGTGGGATTGAGCGAGGTCAGGGGCGCGGCGACGAAGGCCCCGAGCGTCGTCAGCGGGTGGGCCCCGGCGACGAGCGCGCCCAGCGCCGAGAGCCCGCCGTTGATCAGCACCCAGTCGGCCACCAGTTGCCAGCCCAGTTCCGGGCTGCGCGCAAAACCGATGACAAAGCCCGTGACGATGACGGCGACGATGATCCACGGGATGCGCCTGCCCCATTTGCCCGGCGGCGGCAGGCTGTCCAGCTCGGCGATGGTCTCGGCGGGAGCGGCGGGGGGCTGTTGCAGGTAGCGCTCGATGCCCTGCAGGTGCCCGGCGCCCACCACGGCGAGGATATGCCGGTGGCCGTCCTGCACTTCCGTCAGCAGGCGCGCGGCCATGTAACGGTCGCGCTCGTCGATGAGGGGTTCGTAGAGCTCGCGCGACTGCTCGGCGAACTGCGCAAAGGTGGATTCCAGCATGTCGCCTTCCTTGAGCCGTTCCAGTTCTTCCTCGGAGACGTCTTCCCTGCTCACCAGGCTGGCAAACAGGCCGCTGACGAGGTACATGCGTTTCCACCACGGCACGTTGCGATAGACGCGCTTGAGGGTGGTGCCGATCTCGCGGTCGATGAGCAGCACCGGCAGGTGCCTGTCGCGCGCGATGTTGACCGCGGCACGCATCTCCGCGCCCGGCTCGATGCCGAACTGGTCGGCAAGGCGCTGCTGGAAGGCGCCCAGCGCGAGGCTGGCGGTGATGGTGGAGGCCTTTTTCTCGCGCAGCACCTGGAAGAGATCCATCTTCGAGATGGCATCGGGGTTGACCAGCGCGTGGTGGCGCGAGGGGCACAGTTCCACCGCCACCGCGTCGTAGTGGCCCTGCTCCAGCATGTGCGCCACCGCCTCGGCGCTGAGGCGCGAGACATGGGCCGTGCCCAGCAGGGTAATGCGCGTGTCACCGACGGTGATCTCGCGGATGGGCTGGTCGGCGGTGGGATCGTGTGGCGCGGCGCCGGCGTCGGTCATGGTGGCTGCAATTACGGGTTGCGCAAAAGCGGCCTATTCTAGCGGCAAACGGCAGTGGGAGCGAGCCGGTTCCTCCTGATTTCCAGGAATGGCGTGATTAAGCATAGAGGGCACAGAGGACACAGAAGGAAATATTGCTAAAACACCGGAAGTGTTGATGTCGTAGTGTGCCATGGTGATCTGCGCGCTTACTGCCAGCACGCACAAGGAATGCGGTGGATGATTTACCGCCGATTCGGGAAGCTGAGGGTTTGTCCCTGAGGGAGAAGAATGACGCCGGGATCCCCGCTTCTCAAGCAACAACTCCTCCGTGTTCTCTGTGACCTCTGTGGTTTAGCAGCTTGTATCGCGCCGCAGGCAGATTCAGCCGGCACGGCGCCTGAGGCCGTCGAAGACGGCATTGATGGCGCGGTCGATGAGGGGCGCTTCCTCCAGCACCCGCGCGGTGCCGCGGCGGAAGTCGGCGGCCAGCCCCTGGAAGGTGGTGTCGGCGACGACGCTGTGCTTCCAGTCGAGAAAGGTGCACTCGCCGAGCAGATCGCTCTTCCACACCAGGCGTGCGCGCTTCTTGCGTCCTTCGTCGTCGGTGAATTCCACCCACTTGCCGGCTTCCAGGTGGCGCGCGAGGCGCAGGTATTCGTCGTCGGGCAGGTCCGCGGCGTCCGGGTGATCGGCGGGACTGAAGTCGGCCAGTACGATGTCCTCGATGATGGCATCGTCCACCTCGGTGAATTCGTCCTCGAAGGCGCGCACGGCATCGGCGGTGGTCTCGCTCATGGCGAGGCGGTGCGCATCGTCGGCATCTTCATCGGTGGTGTTCGCTTCCCTGTCGAGGGTGGTGTCGGCGCCACCGAAGCAGGCCAGGTGCAGGGGTTCGAGTTTTCGCACGATGGCGTGGATCTCGTCCTCGGAGTAGTTGATCGCGGCAAGCCCGGCACGCAGGGTGCGCAGGAGATCGAGGATCACGGTGGCGAGCTTCTGCCGGTTGGTCACCGTCTTGTCCATTTCCACCGACCAGACGAGGATGTCGATGAACTTCAACTGCTGTTTCCACAGCGGGCTGTCCTCGCCTTCGTTCAGGTAGGTGTCCAGCAGCACGTCACGCCAGGCCTCGCCGATGATCTCCAGCACCGCCTGCGGCACGCGCTTGTGCCGGATACGTTCGCGGATGGCCTCGGCCACCCAGGTGCGGGCAAGGCGGAACGCCTCGCGCTCCTGGCAGGGCCGCAGGGCGGCCTCCTCCAGCGCGCGGGCTGCCGCTTCTTCCTCGGCGACGAAGCGCTCCAGCTCGGCGAGCAGTTCGTCGAACAGGTCGATGTCGTCCTGGAAGTCGTTGAGCACGCGGTGGACGATGTCCTCCATCTTGAGGAAGCGCGGCGCGGTCTCGATGCTGTCTTCCTCGCTGAGGCCGATCCCCGCGGCGGCCAGCGTGTTGAGCAGGCGGCGCGCGGGGTGGTTCTTGTTGGCGAAGAAGTCCCTGTCCAGCATGGCGACCTTGATCATGGGGATCTGCAGGCGGCCGATGATGGCCTTGGCGGCCACCGGCAGGTTGCCGTCCTCGAGGATGAAGTCGAACATCATGGACACCACGTCGATGATGTCGTTGTCCACCTGATTGAGGGCCGAGTGTTCGCCGTTGGCGACGCGCTCGAGCAACATGGCCTTGAGGGTGGTGGCATCGGTCTGGCCGGCGCTGGTGGCGCCGACGAGTTCCACGTCCATCTGCAGAGCGGACAGGCCGCTGAGCAGCGCCGGCGTGTCGGCCATGCCCATCCCGGCTCCTGTCCCGGCGCCAGCGCCGCTGCCGACACCCACTCCAACGCCCATGCCGCTGCCGGGCGCCGCGGTCCCGCCGCCCGCCGCGCCGCCGTGCAGCAGCGTCTGCAGGGCGGCGAGCACGTCGCCACCCGCGCCGGCATCACCGGGCTCGCCGTGGGAGCCTGACGCCACCGGCGGCGCCGCCGCGTCGGCATCACCGGGCGTGCCGGCAGTCGGCGACCCGCTGGAGGGCAGCTTGCGAATGCGATTCTTCAGTTGCGGCAGGATGCCGGCGGCGATGAAGCGGTTGTTCACCTCGTCGTAGAGTTCCCCCAGCCGCGAGATGACGTACTTGTCGAACAGCTTGTAGATGAGCAGCTTGATCTCGATCTCGAAGCTGAGACTGCCGAGCGCGCGGCTGAAGGCATCGCAGAACAGTTTCGGGCTGAAGGGATTGTTGTCGTCGTCGATCTCCATCGAGGGCATGAGTTCGGCGAGGCGCTGTTCGATGGCGTAGAGTTCCGCCGAGTACAGGTTGCGCGCCTTGGCCACCATGGTGCGGGTGGCGAGTTCTTCCTCCAGGTCCTGTTCATCCACCAGGCTGAGTTCGTCCATGGAAGTGGCGGCGAACAGGCCGCTGTCCTCGACGCGGGACTGGCTGAGCAGGAAACGGTGGAAGGTCTCGGCGACCTGTTCCATGAAGGAGGATTCGATGTCGTGGCGCTGCAGGCGCAGGGTGCGCATCAGGTCGAAATAGGTATTGCGCAGATTGTTGTTCTCGGCGTTGTCGGCCATCTCGAAGAGGGTATCGTCGGCCTGATCGAACATGGTCTGCGCCAGCTGGCCGAGGTGGCGGCCGACGAGACGCTTGCAGTGCGCGAGGATCTGCTGGTGGCCATGTTCCCCGCCTGCATCCCGGGGATTGATGGGCACCACTTTTTCATCGGATGACATGTATGCGTGCCTCTCTGGAACAGCATCGAGGGCCGGTGACGGGCCGTTTGCCCCAACGGGACCCGGTGACAGGGAGACGTCCTGTCTCCCTGCGCGGGTCCACCTTCCTTGGGGGGTCGAACGTCAGGGGCGGGCGGGTGCGCCCTGGCGTTGGACCCAAGAGCGGACCCCGGCGGGAAAGTTTGACCCCCAATGGCGGGATCTGTGACGGGCTTCACACCGCCGGGCGGCGGGCGGTGGTGATGAGCGTCTCCACGTCCAGCCACAGGCCCTTGTCGTCCATGTGACCGGCGAGGGCGTCCAGGTGGCGCTGGCGGAGGGTGGCCTGGCCCACGGCGTCGAGGGTGTCGAGGCTCATGCGCAGGCCGGTGTTCTCGACGATCTCCCACCAGTCGGTGAGCTTGCCGAGGTGGTAGCCGAGCTGCACGGTCTCCACCGCGATGTCCTCGAAACCGGCCTCGGCCAGCAGGGCCTCGCACTCGGCCGGCGTCTGCAGGGGCAGGGGGATCTCGGCACGCGGCTCCCCGCTGATGGCCGCCACCTCCTCGCGGAACATGTCCAGCCAGGGCTGGAAGGCCCGGGCGGTGAAGGTGCTGAAGGCCACGCGCCCGCCGGGCTTGAGCACGCGGCGCCACTGTTGCATGGCGGCGGCGGGGTCGCGGAACATGAAGACGCAGAAGGAGGCGGTCACCGCATCGAAGTAGCCGCTCTTGAATTCCAGCGCCTCGCCATCCATCAGGTGAAAGTCGATGTTGTCCAGCGCCATCTTGCGCGCGTTGACCTCGGCCTTCGCCAGCATGGACTCGGCCAGATCGATGGCCGTCACCCGTCCGCCGGCACGCAGCAGTTGCGCCGCGGCGGTGGCCACCGCGCCGGTGCCGGTGCCCACGTCGAGGATCTTCGCGTCCGGCGCCGGCTGCAAGCTCATCACCAGGCGATCGGCGCAGAAGGGGAAATAGCGCTGCGAGGGATTGTCATAGCCCCCGGCGACGCGGTCGAAGGTCTCGATGAGGGTCTGCCTGGTTTGTTCGTCCATCGTCTCGCTGCCGAACTTCGGGAGAGACGATTCTAACCACTGTGGTGGCCGGAAACATCTTTATTCAACCACGGGGAACACGGGGAGCACGGGGAAGAAAAATATTCGAAAGGTCTGTGCGGAGTGTCGGTGAGGCCCAGGGCCTGTGGCAAGCAGCTGGAATGGTACAGGCAGGGGCAAAGATGTTCCCCGTGTACCCTGTGCTCCCCGTGGTTAATCCCGTGGGGCGCCGGCAGTGGCAACGACGTAATGCCGCTCGATGATGCGCCGGGTGAAGCTGGCGCGCAGGTAGAAGCCGCGGGGCAGGGTGCGCACGGTGGTGCCCTCGCCGGAGACGGTGTCGGTCAGCGCGCGGCTGTCGGCGGCCTTGGGGCGGATCTGCAGGACCTCGCCGTGGCGCGCGCTGATCTCGTCCAGCCGTCCGGCGCAGACCAGGTCCATGAGTTCCTCCCAGTCGCGGCGCAGCAGGGCTTCCTCCTGTGCGTCGGGTCGCCACAGCAGGGGCATGCCGAGGCGCCGCTCGCCCAGCGCCAGGCCCGTCTCGCTCTGCACCGGGAACCACAGCACGCACTGGAGCTTCCGGCGTACCCAGGAAGCGGCCCAGTCGAAGCCCGCCCCCTGCAGGGGCACGGTGCAGACGTAGGTGGATTCACGCGGGCGGCCGCGGGCGTCCACCGGCAGGGTCTTGAGTTCCACGCCAAGCCGGGGGAAGTCGGGCAGGGCGGCGGAGCCCGCCGAGGCGCCGAGGGCGGTCTCCAGCAACTGGCCGATCCAGCCCTTCTCGCGGCGGGTGTCGGCGGGGGTGGCGAGACCCAGCCCGGCGGCCACCTCGGCCAGTGGCCGGCCGGCCAGGCCGTGGGCGCGGGCCAGCAGTTCGTCCATGTCCGCCGGCGGCGCGGGAGGCGGGGCGGCCATCAGGCCCCGCGCTGCCAGTGGCCGGACTTGCCGCCGGCCTTCTCCAGCAGGCGGATGGCGGTCATTTCCATGCCCCGGTCCACCGCCTTGCACATGTCGTAGATGGTCAGCAGGCTCACCTGCACGGCCGTCAGCGCCTCCATTTCCACGCCGGTCTGGCCGCGGGTCTCCACCGTGGCGATGCAGTGGATGCCGGTGCCCTCGTCCAGCGGCGCCAGTTCGATGTCGATGTGGGTCAGCGCCAGCGGGTGGCACAGGGGGATGAGATCGGCGGTCTTCTTGGCCGCCATGATGCCGGCCACGCGGGCGATGCCGAGGACGTCGCCCTTTTTGTGCCCGCCCCCGACGATGCGCTCCAGGGTGGCGGGTTGCATGTGGATGGCACCCTCGGCGCGCGCGCGGCGGCGGGTCTCGGCCTTGTCGCCCACGTCCACCATGTGGGCCTCGCCGCGGGTGTTGAAATGCGTAAGTTTGGTCATTTGATCCTGCTCTGTTGTACAGTAGTGGCCTGAGCGGCCGCCGGCACATGATACCCCGGGCGGCCGAGGCAAGGCAGGCAGTCCCATGACCATCAATATCAAACTCTTCGCCCGATTTCGAGAACAATACCGCCTCGACGAGACCGAGGTGACGCCCACGGCGGGCGATGCGCCGGTGACCGCCGCCGCCCTGTGGCAGCAGGTGGTGGGAGAGCCCCTGCCCGATTCGGCGCTGGTGGCCATCAACATGGAATACGTCGCCCCCGACGCGCCGGTGGCCGACGGCGACGAGGTGGCCTTCTTCCCCCCCGTGACGGGAGGCTGAAGCATGCACGTGGAAGTCCGCGAAGGACCCCTTTCCCCCTGGCAGGAACTGGCCGACTTCGAGGCCGGCCTGCCGGGCGGCAAGTCCGGGGCGACGGCGAGCTTCGTCGGCAGCATGCGCGACTTCAACGAGGGCGAGAGCGTGGTGGCCATGTTCCTCGAGCACTATCCCGGCATGACCGACAAGTTTCTCCGGCGCATCGCCAGCGAGGCGGCGGAGCGCTGGCCGCTGGATGCCCTGTTCCTGGTCCACCGCGTGGGCGAGATCCGCCCCGCCGACGCCATCGTCGTCATCGGCGTGTGGAGCGCCCATCGCCGCGACGCCTTCGAGGCCTGCCGTTACCTCATCGAGGAACTCAAGTCCCGCGCGCCCTTCTGGAAACGCGAGACGCGCCCCGACGGCCCCCACTGGGTGGCGGGCAACACCCCCGGCTGAACACAAGTTCGCGGATCCGCCATGCTTCGCCGACGTGGTCGGCGGCCTCGCGCAAAACGGCGCTACTGGTGCGGGGTGACGGAGGGACGGTTATAGGCGAGTTCCTCGTCCACCGGCACGGCGTGGATGGCAAACTCCATGCGCTCGAGATCGGCAAGGATGAACGTGGGATCGGCGCCGACGCCCGCCACCGTACCGGGATTGAGCAACACGGTTTCCCCGTTTTTCACATTCGCGACACGTTCGATGAGCGTGCGATGGTCGTGGCCGCAGCAGACGATGTCCCAGTCGCCGGTGGTTGCCATGGCGCGCGCGTAGTGGGGGTAGTGGACGAGGAAGATGCTGCGCCCCGCCAGCTCGATGCCGGCGTCCTGGCCGTAGTAGTGCAGCAGGCCACGGGAGCCTGCCGCCAGCTGGCTCATGTTGAAGGTGTCGCCCACGTTGTTGCCGTGGATGACGTGCATGGGCAGCTCGAACTCGAGGATGGCGCGCAGGGTGGTGGGTGCAACCACATCGCCGCAGTGCAGCACCGCCTCGGCGCCGAGGCGTTTTGCCTCGCGCACGCCGGTCTTGAGCAACAGTCGGTTGTCGTGGCTGTCGGAGAGAATACAGATTTTCATGGCAGGTTCCGCCGCAGGGCGGTGGCACCTCGGCCGCCGCCCTGCTGAATTCAGGGAGAAGATCAGAAGAAGGGTTTTTCCGGCGCGGCCTCGAAGCGCTTCGTCGCCGCGATGATTTCCTCGCGCGCGGATTCGGCGCCTTCCCAGCCGTCGATGCGTACCCACTTGCCATCCTCGAGATCCTTGTAGTGCTCGAAGAAGTGGGCGATCTGCGCCAGCAGCTGGGCGGGCAGCTGATCGACGGACTCCACGCCGCCATAGAGCTTGCAGAGCTTTTCATTGGGCACCGCCAGTACCTTGGCGTCGGGGCCGGCCTCGTCGGTCATTTTCAGTACGCCTACCGGCCGGCAGCGGATCACCGAGCCGCTGATGAGCGGTACCGGCGTGACCACCAGCATGTCCACGGGATCGCCGTCCTCGGAGAGGGTCTTGGGCACGTAACCGTAGTTGCAGGGATAGTGCATGGCGGTGTTCATGAAGCGGTCCACGAACATGGCGCCGGTGGCCTTGTCCACTTCGTACTTCACCGGGTCGCTGTGCGAAGGGATCTCGATGATTGCGTTGACGGCGCCGGGCAGTTCACCGGGCCCTACTCTGTCCAGATTCATGGTTTTCCTGCCTCCAGCATGCGGACTTGAAAAAGCCGCCTATTCTAGCACAGGCGCAAGGCAAGGCCGGATCACCCACGCCGAGGAAAAACCCCGCAAGGGCTCCGGTTGCATGACTCAGACCGGCGCGCTTCAGGGCAGCGGGTCGAGGACGAACAATATCACCAGGGCAAGGAGACAGAGCTCGAAAAGCCAGGGTTCCCGCGCCTGCGCGGGGTGGTAGCGCAGGGCATCGCCCATCAGGCGCGGCGTCAGGACCAGCAACACGGTGACCACGGCGGCCAGCGCCCAGCCGGGCTGGCCGGCCAGCTGGAGCACCGGCGGCAGCAGGGCCGCCACGCCCAGGGGCAGCAGGCGGTCGAGGGTATGGCGGCGGCCCAGGCGGACCAGCTCGGGCCACTCCCGGCTGTGGCGATTGACCGGCGTGGCCGGTTGCAGTTCCGACCAGCGCAGCAACAGGTGCACGTCGCGGGCGCGCAGCCAGCGGCCGGCAGCCACGCCCAGTGCCAGCAACGCGAGCCCGGCGGGAAGGAGGGCATCGTAGAAGGTGTCGTGCTGATCTCCGAGACCGAGGTAGCGCGCGCGCGCCAGCAGGGCGGCGAGGACCAGCATGGCGGCGGCGGCCACCAGGTGGCTGAAGCGCAGGGCGAGCAGGGACTGGCGCGCGTGCGCGTCGCCGCGCCGCGGCTTGCTTTCACCGAGGTAGAACATGATGGGCGTGGCGCTGAGCAGGGCGGGCAGGAACCACAGCAGGCCGGGATCGCCGAACAGGCGGCGGCCATAGACGAGAAACAGGGCCAGCAGCACGAGGCTGAGGACGCTCAGGCGACCCGCGTAGCGCCGCTCGTTGCCGGCGATGAGCAGCAACAGCCACAGCAGGAAGATCCCGGCCACCACCGGGCCGAGCACCTCGCGCCAGGCTTGCGTCATGTCAGCGGGAAGGTAGAGCGCACGGGCGGCGAGGAACAGGCTGACACCGAGGAGCAGGGTAAAGACCACCTGCGCCTCGGCGCGTGCGCTGTCCTGGTCGGCCAGCAGGCGCCGCACCAGCAGGGCGGCCACGGCGAAGGCAATGATGAGCCAGGCGGCGGCCCACATGGCGAAGGCCTCGTCATGGCGGGTGGCGAGCAGCACCAGCGCAAGGCACAGGAGTTCGAACCACACCAGGGGATGGACTTCGTGTCCCCGGCAGTGGGCGGGAAAGTGTCCGCACAGGCGGCGCGCCAGCCAGTGTGTTGCCGGTCGGATGCGCATCAGCCAGGCGGCGAGCAGGCTACCCAGGCCCAGTCCCCACAGGGGACGGGGATCGACGGCCTGGCCGCTGGGGGTCATCAGGGCCAGCAGGGTCTGGTAGCCGCCCACGGTGAGGACGGCAAGGGCCGCGGTCACGATGCCCGCGGCAAACCGGGGCGAGATGGTGTCCTCATCCGTGGTTTCCCCGCCGGCGGGGTCGCTGTACCGGTAACTGTGCTGGGGAAAACGCAGGGCGAGAAAGCCGTTGGCAAAGGCACCGATGGCGAAACCCAGCGCGGTGAGGATATCCACGAACAACAACAGCACGAAAATGACGGCGCAGACCCGCGCCAGGGTGGCGAGGCGCGCGCCAAGGAAACAGCGATTGACCGATGCCGTCACCGAACGTTGTACGCTCGTGCCGTCATGCCGGCCCGCGCCGAGGTAGAGGCCCGCGGCGAGCAGGACCAGCGACAGTATCAGGGGCAGGCTGGGCGAAAGGGGCATTCTCTGTCCTGATCCGGGTTGCTTGTTGTTCGGTATCTGTTGTCCGTCAGGGCGGGATTGTCGCATGACGGTGGCAGCGGCCGGTGCGCGGGATCACAGTTTGCCCGCCTGACGTCCTTGCCATGCTTCACCAGGGTAGAGCACGGCGAATATGATAGCGCGTCAGGCGTTTTGGGTAACCGCTTTTCTGCCAAAACCGCGTTGACTTGCCTCGGGTCAGGGATTAGTTTTATCAGACACATTTTCCAGACCGGCGGCACGATAACATACCGGCACATACCGGCGTGGGCCGGCGGCGAAGGCACCAGCAAGGGAAACGGAACACGGATAAGGCACCAAGGCAATCCTGTTAAATCCAGGGTCGGACTGTTCAGTCGTCAGCCCAGACCCAAGCAAACGGAGCGAAAACTAAAATGAGAATCGTACTTCTGGGAGCCCCGGGTTCGGGCAAGGGAACACAGGCAAAAAAACTGGTGGAACAGTATGGTATCGCGCATATCTCCACCGGCGATCTGCTGCGCGAGGCAGTGGCCAGGCAGACGCCGCTGGGCATACGCGCCAAGGCGGCGATGGATGCGGGACAGCTGGTCTCCGACGATATCGTGCTGGGCATGATCCGTGAGCGTCTGGGGCAGCCCGACACGGCAAAGGGTTTCATCCTCGACGGCTTTCCGCGCAACATTCCCCAGGCCGAGGCGCTGGACACCATGCTCGACGGCATGGGCAAGTCGCTGCAGGCGGCCATCCTCATCGACGTGGATTTCGACGTCCTCATGCAGCGTCTCACCGGTCGCCGCACCTGTTCTTCCTGCGGCCAGGTCTACAACATCTACACCTCACCGCCGCGCATCGAGGGACAATGCGACAAGTGTGGCGGCTCGCTGATCCACCGCGCCGATGACAACGAGGCCACCATCGGCAACCGCCTGCGCGTCTACGAGGCCCAGACAGCGCCGCTGGTGGAATACTATCGCCGCCAGGGCAAGCTGCGCACCGTCGCGGGTGTCGGTGAAATCGACGACATCTATGCCGGGCTGCGCCAGGTGGTGGAGAGCCTGCCCAGCGGCACGGCGCCCGCTGCCGCGCCTGCCCCGGCCCGCGTTGAGGTCAGCGCCGAGGCGGGCACTGCGCCGGCGAAGAAACCAGTGAAGAAACCGGCGAAGAAGAAGGCCGCCAGCAAGAAGAAGGCTGCGGCCGGCAAGAAAAAGACTGCGAAAAAGAAGGTAGCGAAGAAAAAGACCACGAAGAAGAAGGCAACCAAGAAGAAGGTCGTAAAGAAAAAGGCCAAAAAGAAGGTCGCGAAGAAGAAGACCGCAAAGAAGAAGGCCAAAAAGAAGGTCGCGAAGAAGAAGACCGCGAAGAAAAAGGCCAAAAAGAAGGTCGCGAAGAAGAAGACCGCAAAGAAGAAGGCCAAAAAGAAGGTAGCGAAGAAGAAGACCGCGAAGAAAAAGGTCAAAAAGAAGGTA
>Ga0256830_1001639_pt1 | contig 15558 bp, 16 predicted proteins | sample 128326metaG_FD_190537 | JGI IMG/M metagenome (GOLD analysis project Ga0256830, IMG submission 190537) | Hydrothermal vent microbial communities from Lau Basin, Pacific Ocean - 128-326 | ecosystem: Environmental > Aquatic > Marine > Hydrothermal vents | place: Pacific Ocean: Lau Basin | collected... | reverse complement strand
ACCAAGGGAATTTCCGCCATGAGGGCCAATCCGAGCCCTTCCGACATCAAGGAAAACCCCGGGCCCGAGGTCGCCGTCATGGCCTTCTTTCCTCCGAAAGAAGCCCCGATCGCCATATTGACGGCGGCCAGTTCATCCTCCGCCTGAATCATGATCCCCCCCCTTTCGGGCAGATAGTGACTGAGGACTTCCATGATCTCCGTGGCCGGAGTAATGGGATAACCGGCATAAAAATCACATCCTGCGGCCAAACTCCCCAAAACGACAGCCTGGTTGCCTGTTAGACACCAGGGCAGTGACTTGAGGGCTTCTCTTGCCGGCCAAAAAGGTTCTTTTTCAAAATCCCGCACGGCCCATTCATAACCGGCCTGAAAAGAGTGCCGATTCTGTTCGACGACTGCTTCACCTTTATTTTCAAAATGCGCGGCTAAAGCGGTGAAGGCCGTTGCCGGCTGAATACCCAAAAGATAAGAAAGCAGGCCCAAAGCAACAATATTCGCCCTGCCTTTACCGCCCGGAAGATGCGCAGCCAGTCCCTTAAATGCAACGGGGAGTTGATTTTTCACTTGGAATAATCCCTCCGGCGGATGCCCGACGGCCTTTTCGCAGATCATCCATGTTTCCTCATGGAAAGACAGAGATTCGGCAAAACGGTCCGCGTTTCTAAAGTCAAAGGCAAGCAGCAGATCAATTTCATCCGCCTGTTTTTCAAAGGGGGTATCGCCCAACCGTATAAAACAAGCACTCTCTCCTCCGCGAATCTGCGGGCCGTAACTCTTGCTCATAATCGCAAACAGTCCGGAAGCGGCTGCGGCGGAAAGCAAAAGCTCTCCCGTCGTCATCACGCCCGCCCCGCCACTGCCTACAATGGCAATCGAGATCTCGTTTTTTTTATCCATTGTCTGCTGTGACATGTTTTAATCTCCTGTGTGAGGATATGTTACCGATTAAACCGGCACGCGCTTCCCCCAAGGGCTGCGGGTTTCATTTTTGGCCGTAAACAGCGCAAATCAAGATTTCTTCAAATCATGTCTTTTCACAACGGCACCACACGCAGTCACAGTGTTCGGGATGCACGCAGCGTTCATCCTTGACGCGGCTCTTATAACGGGCTTCGGCCAAGGGCAAGAGCAGGCGTTTCCAGAGACTCAGGCCGTAATAGGCGCGCATGAAACCGCGCGTGTCCGGATTTCGGGACAAACGCCACAATAGAAAGCGGTAGGCCAATGCACCGAATCGGTCAACGAGGCTGCGGTTGACCAAGGCGGCTTGCAAGGGCGGCAGCAATTCCCGTTTCCAAAGCGCATCATAGGAAACGTCTTGAATGATGCTCTGCGCCGCCAGATAACCGGAGACCATCGCGTAACGCATGCCGAAACCCCAGAGAAAATCCTGAAAACCGGCGGCTTCACCGACGTAGAGGTGCCTTGCATGCTCTTCCGAAGCCTTGAGGTAAAAATTGCCGAAGCCGCCGAATTCCCGGGGATTTTTCATTTCAAAGTCGATGTGCCGCCGAAAGGCTTGCTGCATACGATCAAAATAAACCTTCTCCCGCGGAAAATCACGAAACAGCACGGTCGCCATTGTCGCCTTTCCCGCATGCACCAGGAAATAGGCGTATCCGCCGGGCGCGATATCGTCGTTTAAAATGCTGACGGATTGATCCGGCAAATCCGTCTCAAAGGTCATCCCCTTGGCGATGGCATCGGCCCCCTTCGGGCCGGTCGCCGTAATCGCACAACCTTCAAGGTGCTTGATGCGTTCGCCGAAGCGGATCTCCACACCGGCTTTGAGTGCCTGCGCTTTCAAACCCTGATCCAGCGAATCTTCGACAGTGCCGCGCCGAACAAGGTAAAAAAACGGCGTTTTCGAACGCAGGTCAAGTGATTTTCCCCTCGGGCCGATGACTCGGCCGCTGTAAAAAGGGGCGCAACGGAAATTGATTGCAATGCCCATCTTGTCCAGCGTATCGACAATATCTTCCTCTTGGCTCCAGTTTTCAATGCCCTGAAAGTCGCCGTGGAAGCGCGCCCCGACTTCCTTCCGGGCTTCATAGACCGTGACCCGATACCCTGCTTTTTGAAGCGTGAGGGCGGCGACCAGTCCCGAAGGCCCCGCGCCGACAATTTCGAATTTTTTTTCCGACATGATTTTTTTATCCTTTTTCCGATTCCCGATGAATGGCAAACGCCACAGGTTCCGCCTGAAAACGCATCCGGCAGCGTTCGGAGCAAAAGACAAAGGTCCGGCCCTTGTTTTCGTATTTGATCGACGCCGTCCAGGCGTCCACACGCATGCCGCAGACGGGGTCGCGCACCCAGGCATGGTCTTCCTGTTTCCGGTCGTGCAGCGCCCCGTCTTCCAGCCACAGAATGCGGTCGGCCACGTCCTCGGCGCGGGGGTCGTGGGTCACGACGACGACGGCGCAGCCTGCGTCGCGCGCGATATCGTGTAAAATCATCAGCACATCCTGTCCCTTGCGGGAATCCAGATTCCCGGTCGGCTCATCGGCGAGCACGATGGGCGGACGATTGATCAGGGCCCGAGCAATGGCGACCCGTTGTTTCTCGCCGCCCGAGAGGGTTTTGGGCAAGACCTTCCGGCGTTTGTCCAAGCCGAGCTGCGCCAGAAGCCCTTCCATGCGTTTTTTCACCTCCGACCTGCCGAGGATACCCAATCGAGCGGGAAAGAGAATGTTCTCTTCCACATTCAGGGCCTCTAAAAGATTAAAGGCCTGAAAAACAAAACCGATCTTCCGGGCGCGCAAGGCAGCCAGCGCGGCGTCGGCCAGGGCGTACATGTCTTCGCCGTCGATCAGGATGTGCCCGGCACTCGGCCGGAGCAAGGTGCCCAGCATGGAGAGCAGCGTCGTCTTTCCGGAACCCGAAGGCCCCATGATTAAGACCAATTCACCCTCAAAGATGCTGAGATTTACACCCTCCACCGCGCGCACTTCGGACGCGCCGCTGCCGAAAGTTTTGCTCAGTTCCCGGGTTTGAAGAAGTACTCGTTGAGGCATCCTATCCTCATTAATCCTGAAAAATGGTCACGGGATCGACTTTTTGCACCGTGCGCGCCGCGCCCAAAGCCGCCAGAATCGCCATAGGTACGGCCAACAGAACAAGCGACACAAAATGACGAAGGCGCACGGCCAGGTTGATCTGCGGGACCAGGGCAGGCAATGCCGCCAAAACCGTGTAGGACAATGCAAAAGTCAATAGCAAGGCAAGGGCAATGACAGTCAGGCTTTGAAAGAGTGCCGCGCCGTAAATTTGGTCCGGACGAAAACCCAGGGCTTTGATGACGGCCAACTCCCGGCGTTTGCGTGCGACTTGCGTATAGGCCGTAAAGGCAATAATGACCGTGGCGAGCAGTGCCCCGATCAGGGTCATCATTTGGATAATTTCCGAACCCATTTGCAGGGCCAATTCCCGGTCGTTTTCAATGAATACGGCGCTGGGCAGGGCGTTCACTTTGTCGATTTCGGCCTTGATTTGCGTGGCCAAGGCCGCGGGCGGCACATCCGGTTTGGCGTACACCATGACGTAGCTGTATTGGTCGCGGCCTTCCAGTAAGCGGCCCAAGTCTTCGTGGGAAACAAAGACAAGCGCGCTGGACATGGAGAAGGTTTCTCGGGAAAGGCCCGCGACCTTGAGATCCCGGTCAACGAGCGTGATCGCGTCGCCCAAGCCGACGCCCGTGAGTTTTGCAATGACTTCGGGGATGACGGCCTCCCCCGGCCCCGGAAAGGCCGCGCCTTCCGCCATTGCCCAGGGACCCGCGCGGCGCATCTCGGGTTTCAAACCAATGACATAGGAGAACCAATCCTTTCCGCCGATCTTGACCGGGCCGTTGAAATAGAGGATTGCGGCGGTATTTTCGACGCCGGGCAGCCGGGCGATTTTATCCGCCTTCCAGTCCCACAACATGGAAGTCGCCATGTGCATGTTTGAGACGCCTTTTTGCATTACCCACACATCCGCGTCCATCTTTTCGAGATAGACCACCATTTGCTCGGATTCTCCCTCGAAGACGGCGCTGAAAAAAACGACCAGCATGAGGGAAAGGGCCACGGCTGCGGCGCTCAACAGCAAACGCACAGGTTCGGCCAGCAGGTTTTTCAAGCTCCACTTGAGCATATCATCTCCTGAATGCAATGGCGGGGTCCAAGCGCGCCACCGAAGGCAGCGGCAGCACCGCCCCGATCATCGCAAGCGCGAGGGCCGCCGCAAGGCTTCGGAGGAGCGTCGCAGCTTCCGCGACCGGAATCAAATAAAGGGGCGCGCGGACCTCAATGAACCGGGCACCGAGTTCCGCCAGCAGCAGGCCGAGGGGAAAGGCAAGCGCCGTCAAACACAGGGCTTCGAGCACCATGCCCTTCGCCAGGGCCGCATTGGAAAAACCCAGGGCCTTGAGCATACCGAAGCTGCGCCGCCGCGCGTGGACCCCGGCGAACATGATCATGCCGACGATCAAAAGTACGACCACATAAGCGACGGCGATCATGACACCCATCACAGGACCGAAGAGCGTCCGTCCCAGCGCAGCGTCGTTTTGAGACAAGTGCGCGGGCGTGAAAACATCGCCGTCTTCCTCAGCCGCTTCAATCGCGGCGGCGACGGATTGCATATCGGCCCCCGGGAAAAGTTCCACCAAGAGAAAGCTGACCAGGGGCAGGGTGCTGATGTCTCCGACCAGGTCGGATTCGAAGAAAAAATCGATCATGTCATCGTAATTGATAAAAACAAAGGCGGTGAACAGGGCCGCAGCCTGATGTGCGATGCCCGCAATCTTGAATTCAAAGTCCGCGACCACAAAAGGATCGCCCGGTTTTAAGTCATAGAGCACGGCCAGGGATTCGTCAATGACGATTTCACGGGCTTCGGTCGCGGGCCGGCCCGACTGAATGTGTCGCGGCCCGCCGGCCGTATCGGTAACGACAAAAAAGATGGGGCTTTTACGATAGCCGGTTTGAGAATAAATCACGGGCACCATCGTCATGGGATAGGCCGCCGCAACGCCTTCGACGGATTCAACCCGCATCCGGCTAAGCTGGGGCAACAGCGAGCGGCTGGCCACGAAGTTTGTGACACCGCTTTGCACAACGATGAGATCCGCGCCCCGGTTCAATACTACGTTTTTCAGTTGAATGTAAAGCCCGGACTGAAACCCCTCCAAAATGAGGACGACGGCCAGAGCTCCGCCAATGGCGAAAGAAACAAAGGCCGTGCGTCCCGCCTCAAATATCAGTTGCCTTCTGATCCATTGAAACATGGTAATCAGCGCTTCCCTACTTCAGTTGAAGCTGTCGCGTCGTATTCTCGAATCAACTTGTCGAGGATCGTCCGATCCACAACTTCCTTTTCGAGGAGGCGGTTTTTTAAAGCCTCCAACACGGGCCGTTTTTTCTCAAGCGTGTCTTTTACCCGTTTGTGTCCCTCTGCAAGCAGTTTCTGGATTTCCGCATCAATGGTCCGGGCCGTTTGTTCGCTGTATTCCTTTCTTCCCGGCAGGACCATTTCAAAACCCGTTGCCGAACGGGGGGCTTCAAAGGTGACCAAACCCAGTGCCTTGCTCATCCCGTATTGCATGATCATGTGACGGGCAAGATCCGTGGCGCGCTGAAGATCATTTTGCGCGCCGGTCGAGATGTCGCCATAAATAATTTCTTCCGCCACGCGCCCGCCGAGCAAGACATCGAGCCGGTCCAGCAATTCCGTCTTTCTCATCAGATAACGGTCTTCCGTCGGAAGCTGCTGGGTATAACCCAGCGCCGCGATGCCGCGCGGAATGATGGATATCTTTGAAACGGGATCGGCATGTTCGCGAAACATGGCGACCAGGGCGTGTCCCGCTTCGTGGTAGGCGACGGTTTCTTTTTCCTGCGGGTTGATGACACGATTTTTCTTTTCGAGACCGCCGATGATGCGGTCGATCGCCATATCAAAATCGGACATCTCCACGGCCGCTTTGCCTTTGCGGGCGGCAAGCAGGGCCGCTTCGTTGATGAGGTTCGCAAGATCGGCCCCCACAAAGCCGGGCGTTTTTGCCGCGATGGCGGAAAGGTCGAGATCTTCGGAAAGCTTTATGTTTTTTGCGTGAACGGTGAGTATCTTTTTGCGGCCTTTGAGATCCGGCCGGTCGATGGCCACATTCCGGTCAAAACGTCCGGGCCGCAGCAGGGCAGGGTCCAGGATTTCGGGCCGGTTCGTCGCAGCCATGATGATGACGCCCTTGTTGGTATCGAAACCGTCCATCTGAACCAAGAGTTGGTTCAAGGTCTGCTCCCGTTCGTCATTCCCGCCCATCGGGCCGATACTGCGTGCTTTTCCCAAGGCATCCAGCTCGTCGATAAAAATAATGCAGGGAGCCTTTTCCTGAGCGCGCGCAAAAAGGTCGCGGACCCGCGCCGCACCGACGCCGACAAACATTTCCACAAAATCCGAGCCGCTCATGGTGAAAAAAGGCACGGCGGCCTCGCCCGCGACGGCCTTGGCCAGTAAGGTTTTTCCGGTTCCCGGCGCCCCGACCAAGAGCACGCCCTTGGGGATATTGCCGCCGAGCCGCCGGTATTTTTCCGGATTTTTCAAGAAGGAAACGACTTCCATGAGTTCTTCCCGCGCTTCATCAATGCCGGCGACGTCGTCAAAGGTCACACCGGTTTCTTTCTCGACATAGACCTTCGCTTTGTTTTTTCCGATTTCCATGACACCGCTGGCGCCGCTCATGCGCCGCATGAAAATGGACCAAATGCCGACAAAAATCACGGCGGGCAGCACCCAGGAAAGCAGAGTGATGAACCAGGTGCTTTCGATTTGACCCGTAAAGCGCACATTGGCGGCCTCCAATTCTTGAATCAGTTTCGGATCTTCAACGCGGATCGTTGTAAAAAAGTGTTCTCCCGCAGGGGTTTTATTCAGTTGGGCAATTTTTTCTTTTGGAAGGATTTTTTCGAGCCCCTTAACTGAAATACGGCCATTGATTTTCTGTGCGCCAATCCTCACATCAAGAATACTGCCACCCTTGAGAAGCGATTTAAAATCACTGTAAGAGAGGTTTTCGACATGGGGCGCAAAAAAGAAACTCTGAATCACCGTCAAAATAAAAAAGGCTATAATGAAATACCAAAGCGAAAACTGCTGTTGTTTTTTTTCCATTCGATCCATCCTTCAAACGACGTCTTATCGACTGGCGTCGATAAGACGTCTCCACTCACCCCAGCGGGGTAAAAACATGGGGCGTTTTTTGCGGTAGGCTTCGTATGCTTTCCCGAACTGTTTCAGCATGTCTTTTTCTTCCCGCAGCGACAAACGGTAATAGGCCCACAGCATGACGGGGAAAATCGCAAGCGTCGGCACAGTCGGCCAGTGGATCAATTGACCGAAGATGATCAAAAAAATGCCCGTATATTGCGGATGCCGCACAATGCCGTAAAGCCCGTCCGTGGCAAGCCGCTTTTCTTTGTTCGCGAGGTAGACCTCTCGCCAACCTTCAATCAAAATGGACAGACCGAAAAAAACAATCGTATATCCGACGAGCATTTCAATCAATGCCCCAAGATCGCCCCAGCCGAAAAGCGCCGCCCAAAGATGCCCGCTTTGATGCAGGATGGGGATGTCGATCCCTAAAAACCCCGTCAACAAATAAAGCGTGAGCGGAAAACCGTACATCTCCGCGTAAAGGGCGATAATAAAGGCTTGCACGATACCGGCCCGGCTCCATTCCCGCCAACCTTTCGGCGCAACATAACGATAAAGGATCCACGATGTGATAATCACCATGACCGCGGTGAGGCCCCAGGCCCCACCTGCGGGTGCATTCACTTCCATAAAGATGCTCCTTTTTTCCGACGGAACTTATTTGTCAACAGCGGCATAGGCCAATGGGTCTTTCTCGAAATTTGTTTTGCAGGACTCGGAACAGAAATAATACGTTTTCCCTTTGTAGTCGCACGTGCCCGACGCTTTTTCTTTTTCAATTTCCATATTACAGACCGGATCTTTGACCATGAGATTCACCTCCTTTCATTGAATAAAATCCCAAAATGTTCTTTCGAGCAAAGCGAGAAATCTTAAGATTTCTCGCTCTGCTCGAGATGACAAGAGGCCCGATTTGCCGCATACGGATCGCGCTTTTTGCATTTCTTCAAAATCCTCTCAGTTCAACTGCACGATTGACGCGTGTAATCGCCAGCTCGTAAGCGGCCGTACGTAAATCCACTTGTTTTTCTTTCGCCAGCGCGGCGACCCGCGTGTAGACTTCGGCCATCCGCTCTTCCAAGCGCCGTAATACCGTCTCCCGCATCCAGGGAAATTCCTGAAGATTCTGCACCCATTCGTAATAAGAGACGAGTACACCGCCCGAATTGGCAAGTAAATCCGGGACAATAGCGATGTCCCGCGCGCGCAACTGTTCGTCCGCGCCGTGCGTGAGCGGCATGTTGGCAGCTTCGACGATGAGTTTGGCTTGAATCTTATCCGCATTGTCGCAAGTGACGGTGCCTTCAAGCGCCGCCGGAATGAGGATGTCGCAGGGCAGTGTGAGCAAGGTTTCGTTGTCAATCCCCTCACAGTCTGGCAAGCCTTTCAGGGAATGCGTTTCAGAGACATGCATCATGGCCTTTTGGACATCGATGCCGCTTTCTTTATAAAATCCGCCCGTGATATCGGAAATGCCGACGACGCAGTAACCCAGCTCAGCAAGACGCAAGGCCGCGTGTGCACCTACATTGCCAAAGCCCTGCACGACAACACGTCTTGTTTCCGGACCGTGCCCCAAGCGCCGCGCGGCCTTGTCCGCCAGGTAGGCAACCCCGTAGCCCGTGGCTTCCAGACGGCCTTCCGAGCCGCCCAGCTCCAGCGGTTTTCCCGTCACAATGGCCGGACTGAAGCCGTGGTTTTTACTGTATTCTTCCAAGAGCCAAGCCATGACCTGCGGGCCCGTGCCCATGTCCGGCGCAGGAATGTCCACGTGATCCCCGATGATCGGCCCCATTTTCTGGCAAAAACGTTTGCTCAAGGTCTCCAGCGCGCGGGAAGAGAGACTTAGGGGATCGACGGCAATGCCCCCCTTCGCACCGCCAAAGGGAATGCCGATGAGGGCGGTTTTCCAGGTCATCAACTGCGCGAGCGCCCGCACTTCACCCAGATTCACATCGGGATGAAAACGCAGGCCGCCCTTAAAAGGGCCGCGCGCCTGATTGTGTTGCACCCGATAGCCCATGAAAGTCTTAAGGCGGTCTGTGCCGTCGGTATTGACGCGCAGCGGAATATTGACGCGCGTTTCCCGAAAGGAGGCCAGCAGCAGGGCGCGCTGTGCCTGATCCAGATCCAGCGATTCAAACGCGCGACTCAAAAAGTGGTCTTGCGTATCCTGGCAGACACATTTTTTGTGTGTATTTATTGTGCTCATGTTTTACTGTTCTCCTTGATGTGATAAAAAACCTTGTTTTTCGGCCCGGCGGGGGCGCCCCGACATGCCCTAATCCCCTTTCGCTATCGCCACATTGTAAATCGGCGTCCAAATCAGGGCGAAAAACCAACCGTAACCGTAACTTTCGATCAGTCCGATCAAGAAGCTGCCCCAAGAAATCCATTCAAATCCCGGCAGGAGTTTTTGCCAGACATCATACATGGCATGGGCCGGAAAAAGCAGGTCAAACAAGACGCAAAGCGCAAAGCTGATGGCAAGCGTCAGGCTGGTCGCGTGGCCGACGCCCGTGATGGAAAGTCCGTGTCTCATGGCGTCCCTCCTTTCACTTGTTTCAAATACCGTTTGGGATCGGCGTCAAATTGATCGAGACATTTTTTTGAGCAAAAACGGACGAGTTGATTTTTGTGCATTTTCCCGTAACCCGAATCCTCATCGACCGGCATGCCGCAAACCGGATCAATAACCTGAGCCGCGTCCGGTTTCATGTTTGCGTGATCGTGCGCTTCGTCTTTTTTCCCGTGGCCGCCGTGCACCATGTGCGCGCCGCAGCCAAAGCGCATCATGAAGTAAAACAGCGCGGCGAAGAGCAAAAATGAGCCTAAACCTTCCATATGTTGCCTCCTTATTCATCGGCGCCGTGCCGGCCACCCAAGACCGCAGCCCTTAGAGGGCGCTATGGCGCTGCCCCTCTTGGTTTTCGGCGCTTTGGAAAAAGGGTCTGACCAGTTCATAGACCGCAAAGGCAAGTACGATCGCACCAAAAACCAGATCATTCCACAGCGCGGCCGTAAGCCCGGAATAGCCTAAAATGAAGGGCGCGGCCAGGGCGCAGAGTCCCAGAATCATCATCGTCACACTGAGCCCGATTTGAACTTTTTTCCCGCGGCACAGCAACTGAAAAAATGAGACGGTCGCAATCAGCAAACCCACGAAAACCGCTTCGAGCGGTGCAATCCCCGCGTGAACGATCCCCAACTCCCAGGGCGAGCCGGCAAGCCAGAGTCCGATAAAAAATGTGGTCAAGTGTAATTTTTTCATGATGTTCACCTCCCTTGTCGAAACAGCCCTCATGCTTTCTCCTCAGGCGCATGCGGCGTGACCACATCGGCCACTTCACAGCATTTTCTGAGCACCGTCACTGTGATGAGTCCCTTGGCGAAGGTTGCGATGCTTGAACGCGGACAGTTGTGATAGGGCGCTTCTTCTTTGGCATCCAATGGTGACGATCCTTTTTCCGAGACGGCCTGATTGATCAGGCGGCCCAAGGTTTTTCCGATCCCTTTCCGGGGGAGATTGGAAAAAAGGCAAATAACGTAGCCTTCCGTTTTGATGACGCGAAGAAATTCCGATACAACTTTTTTCGGATGTTTCATTTGTTCCAAAGACCAGGCCGAAACCGCGAGATCGAAACGCTTGTCCTCATAGGGGAGCCTTGTCATCGTGCCGTTTCGAAAAGACTCGGGAAGATCACCGGACAAGGAAACGGGCCGTTCATTTTCCAACAATTGCTCGAGCAGATGTCCCGCGCCGCCGCCGTCCAATACGAGGGAATCCGGACGAATGATCTCCGAAACCTGTGCTTCGAAATGTTTCCAGGCCCCTTTTCCGAGAAAACGGCTCCAAAGTTCCGCTGCATCTTCGTGCGGCATCTCATCCTTCGCTTTTTTCGGTTTTGAAACCAAACGTTTGAGATCACGAACAAAGCCTTGTTTGCCTTGCTTCCAAAAGTCCTCGTAACTTGCCTCTGCGCGCAGGACATCAAAATAATGTCTTAAAAAGTCCGTATTGCGTTCCAAGCCGATTTGAAAGAGCTTGGGAAACAACTGCACAAAGATGCTGATCTTCCGGGCGGTGGAAAATTCGGGATAGATTTCTTCGGCGAGGGTTTCGGGATACAAAGACAGATCGGGTTTCTCCGGGTCGGGATTTGAAATGAGGGTCTTCGCCGCGATCTGAGCGCTGCGAACGGCGTAATAGATGCCCTCTCCGATAAAGGGGTCGACCAAACCCGCCGCGTCGCCGATGAGCAGCGTCCGCCGGGTTGTCACGGGCTGCTCTTTGATCCAAATCGGGAGGGAGTAGCCGTAGGGGCGTTTTTCCTCCTTTTCGCCAAAGATATCGTAGCGGTCGAAAAAGGTTCGGTAGGTCTGTTTCACCTTTTTCGCCGTCGGGCCGATGCCGCCGACGCCGATGGAGAGATGATCCGTCTTGGGGAAAATCCAGCCGTAGCCGTAGGGGATGCGTCCGAATTCAATCAAGGCTTCATCCTCCAGGCCATGAACCGTCATTTCGCGCGTTCCGACCTCCCCTTCGATCAAAACCGCTTTCAAAGGCAGCGCCCCGAACGGCAGTTGTCGCCGCACAAGGCCGTTGACGCCGTCGGCCCCGACCAGGAACCGCGCCCGGTAGCGCGACCCGGCCGTTTGCACGCGGATGCCCGTTTCGTTTTCCGAAACCTGTATGACCCGCTCCCCTTCTTTCACGACGGCTCCGGTTTTCTTGAGTTTTTCGAGCAGGAAGTGATCGAAACGATCCCGCATCACCATGTAGGCCACGGGAGCTTCAGAGCGGACATGCAGGGTATTGCCGTCGCCGAGCCTGAAGCTCACGCCGTGAATGACCCGCTCCGCCACGTCATGAAAATCGTGATCCAGGATGCGGTCGATTTTTGCGGAGAGACAGCCTCCGCAGGGTTTGTAACGGGGAAAGCGGGCCTGATCCAGCGCCAAAACCGAAAGCCCGGCCTCTGCCAGCGCCCGCGCCGCCGTGGCGCCGCCCGGACCCAGGCCCACGACAACGGCATCATAGACTGTTTCGTTTAAACTATTCATCTCTCTCGCCTTTTTTGACTTTTTTGAAATCGTTTATCGTTTCATTTCTGAACGGGTGAAGAAAACGGAAGCGACACTTGAGCCTTTTTCTCCACCGCTTCTCTTCAGCTATCTTGCATATTAGCGGCTCGGATGATGTGTGCCGTGGTCTGTTGGCAGTGTCGGTGTCTCTTTCATGCCCTGATAGAAGGCCAGAAGGGCCACTAAGGTACCGACGATCACGTCATTCCACAGCGCCACCGTGATATTTGCATAGCCAAACATGAAGGGTGCAAACAAAACCCAGACACCAAAGGCTCCGATGGCATAGCTATAGCCACCTGCTGCTTTTTTGTCTTTCCCCAGTCCTTGCGAAAAAGCAAATCCGGCGATCAGTAAGCCGATGATGATCTCTTCCCAAAACACTGTCGTCGAAGTGATCCCCAGTGTAAATGGGGAAAAAATCAACCAAAGGCCTAAAAATACGTTTATCCATGTGATTCCTTTCATTGCCACCACCTCCTTCCAGCCTACACGGGGAAGTCCCCGCCTCGGCCGGCACAATGTGCCGCTCTCTCGTGAAATCAAGGTTGTGCCCGATATTTTTTGCGATTCAAACATGCTTACCGCTCCATCATCTCCCGATGGTGTGTTTTCATGCGATCCATTTGCTGCATCAGCATACCCATCTTCTGTTTTCCCTCTTCACTGCTTTCCATCTCTTTCAAATGACCCATCACCCTTCGCATTAAGGTCATCATCTGCTCATTTTCCTTCACCATAAGGTCCATTCGATGATTCATTCGCATCTGGGCCATTTCCTGCATCATCGCTTCCATCTCCTGCAGGCCCTTGCTTTCCGGGGTCATTTCTTTAAAGCGATCCATCATCCCGTGCATCATCTGCATCATTGAATCATTCTCTGCCATCAACAGTTGCAGCGTCTGTTCACTTGAGTCTTTTTCGCCTCCCTCACGGGCAAAAACGGGGGAACCCGCTAAAAGCATGACCGCAAGCCAGACCATGCCGATTTTTAAGGTTTTCATCTCGGCCTCCTTAATTTTCAATCGAAACCTTTCGTTAACAAAACCTCCCGGATCTTCCTCAAACCTTGTTTTACACAATCTACTCCAAGGTTACGGTCTTAATCAGGAACAAGCGCAGCCGCTTTTTATTGCATGATTTTTTGCTCCTCCCGCGCAACATCCGCCGGGCGGTGCAAAATCATGACTGCAACAGGCCGCATCACGCAGACCGTGAACGTATTGTTCTGGATCTGCTTCAAATGCTGTTTTGCACGATATTGAGCAAAAAGCATAAAGGCGGCCTTTGTGGGCAGTGATTAATTTCGTGCTGTTTTCATCGGCCTTCATGCCGCAAACCGGATCCTGGATCATGACTTCACCTCCTTATCTATCTGAATGGATTCCATCCCCGACAAATAGACTTCGCTCAACTCGTCTAAAAGTCGATGAATGGCATTGCCCTTGTCTTCACCGAGATTCTCCTGTTCCACACGATCAAATGCCTTAATCATCTCGGCCTCTTTTTCGGCACTTAAAGCCGCGTCCACAAGCGAAAAAAGGATATGGTCTTCCTGCTCCATCTCCTTGTTTAGAAAGTTGATGTAGCGTTTTGCATGCCTCACCACGGGAAGGGCATCTTTTTGCGGGTCGGCCCGGTATTGCGCAATGCCCCAACTCAGCCGCTCGGCATAGCTGCGGCCCAGGTCGTGGGCTTCCAGGATTTCGTCAACCGATCGATACTGCTTCGGCAAACCGATCTGCTTTAAGACCGGAAAGAGTACGGTTTCCTCTTTGAGGTGGTGGCAACGGTATGTAAATGTGTACATGCCCTCAAACAGCCGCTCGATATCGTCTCCTCTGATCCCTTCCCTGTTTTGGATCTTTTCAGAAAATTTTTCCAGCAGGGTGAGCATGAGCGATATCGTTTCATGCTCTTTTTTTAAATGTTCCGTAACCCTCATTGCGCTTTCCTTTTTATCCACTATCATAGTTTGGCGCGATTCAATCGCAATGCATTCATAATGACCGACACCGAACTAAAAGCCATCGCCGCCGCCGCAATGATCGGCGAGAGTAAAATACCGAAGAAGGGATACAAGACCCCGGCGGCAACCGGCACCCCGGTCGCGTTGTAAATAAAAGCGAAGAAGAGATTTTCGCGGATATTCCGCATCGTCGCACGGCTCAAACGCCGCGCCCGGACGATGCCGCGAAGATCGCCTTTCACAAGCGTCACACCCGCGCTTTCCATCGCCACATCCGTGCCGGTTCCCATAGCGATACCCACCTGGGCCTGCGCGAGCGCCGGGGCGTCGTTGATGCCGTCGCCCGCCATCGCCACGATCCGACCTTCCGCTTGAAGCTGTTTGACGACGGAAGCTTTTTGATCGGGCAGCACTTCGGCCTGCACCTGGTCGATATCCAGTTTGGACGCGACGGCTTCGGCGGTTTTTAAGCTGTCTCCGGTCAACATGACCACCTGAATGCCTTCCTTGTGCAAGTCCCGAATGGCCTCCGGGGTGGATGTTTTAATCGGATCGGCGACGCCGACGAGGCCCGCCGCCTTGCCGTCAATGGCCAAAAACATCACCGTCTGACCCTCGGCCCGCCCGAGGTCGGCCCGTCCGGGGAGTTCACCCGCCTCAATGTCGAGACTTTCCAACAACTTGATGTTGCCGAGCGCAACGGTGTGACCTTCCACTTCACCTGTCACCCCTAAGCCGGTGAAGGATTGGAAGTTCTCTGTTTTGCTCAGGGCAAGACCTTTTTCTTCGGCCCCCCGGACAATCGCCTCGGCCAAAGGATGTTCGCTCGACCTTTCCAGGCTGGCGGCTAAACGCAAGGCTTGTGCTTCCTCAATACCGCCGACGGCGGTGACCGCCACCAGTTTCGGTTTCCCTTCGGTCAGGGTGCCGGTTTTATCCACCACCAAGGTATTGACCTTTCTCAAAATTTCTAATGCCTCGGCATTTTTGATCAAGACGCCCATCATCGCGCCTTTGCCCGTGCCGACCATGATCGACATGGGTGTCGCCAAACCCAGCGCACAGGGGCAGGCAATAATGAGCACCGCCACGGCGTTGATCACGGCGTAGGCAATGGCCGGTTCCGGCCCGATAAGCGACCAGATGATGAAGGTAAATATGGAGATCACCACCACTACGGGAACAAAATACCCCGCCACAATATCAACCAGTTTCTGAATCGGCGCGCGTGTGCGCTGGGCATCGGCCACCATTTTGACAATTTGAGAAAGCAGGGTATCCGCCCCCACTTTTTCGGCACGCATC
>Ga0256830_1001638_pt1 | contig 15564 bp, 11 predicted proteins | sample 128326metaG_FD_190537 | JGI IMG/M metagenome (GOLD analysis project Ga0256830, IMG submission 190537) | Hydrothermal vent microbial communities from Lau Basin, Pacific Ocean - 128-326 | ecosystem: Environmental > Aquatic > Marine > Hydrothermal vents | place: Pacific Ocean: Lau Basin | collected... | reverse complement strand
CCCACACCCGCACCACCTGGAAGTCCCGACGGGCCGTCAAGCCCATAAACTCCTGATGGTACCGCTCCGGCAGTTGCACCCCCTCCCCCGGCGGCAGCAGGTAGAGCACCAGCGGGTAGGCCGGCAGATCGTATCGCTCCTCGGCCAGCACCGCGTAGGCTTGCATCCGCCGGGGCATCCGCTTGTCCGCCCGCAGTTGGACCTCGACCACCAGGACGAAGGGGCCTTCCCGCCCCCGTGCCCGCAGCACCTCATCGCTGTGGCGCATCAGGAACTGGAACTCTCCCGAAAGCCGCTCCTCGACCCAAATGGTCTGGTCTCCCAGCAGCCAGCGGGCCCACTCCGTCGGCTCGCCGGCCAGCACGTACTTGCTCCCGATGTCCGCCCGGCCCACGGCATTCCTCCTCTCGTCGGTGTGTCGCTCCTGGAATCGGCAGTGCCGGGGATTGTAGCATCATCCCGCCCCCGGCGCAAGGGGCAGGGGCCAAGCGGCAAGGAGCAAGTGGCAAGGGGCAAGCGGCAGGGGGCAAGCGGTAAGGACCAAGCGACCACCCGACCACCCGACCACTTGACCAAGCGACCAAGTGACTACCCGACCAAGCGGGACCGCCGAAGGCCGACCGCCGATCAAGCGGCAAGGGGCAAGGGCCAAGCGGCAAGGAGCAAGCGACCAAGTGAGACCGCCGACTGCTGACCGCCGACCACGGACTGAGGACTGTGGACTGTGGACTGCGGACTGCGGACTGCTACGGGGTGATCAGGGTTCCCGTCTCGCCGGCCAGGGCCCGCTCGATGTTCTCCGGATTGGTGATGATGGCCCGCTTGCCACCGGCCTCCAAGTAGTCAATGATCGCCTTGATCTTCGGCCCCATGCTGCCGGGGGCGAAGTGGCCCTCGGCGTAGTACCGCTTGGCCTCCTCCAACGTCATCCGGTCCAGCCACTGCTGGTCGGGCTTCCCGAAGTTGATGGCCACCTTCTCCACCGCTGTGGAGATGAGGAAGAGGTCCACACCGATGCTGCGGGCCAGGAGGCTGCTGGCGTAGTCCTTGTCAATGACCGCCTCGACGCCCACCAGGTTGCCCTCTTCGTCCTCGACGACGGGGATGCCGCCTCCACCTACGGCGATGACGGTGAAGCCGGCCTTGATCAGCGTCTTGATCGCCTCCTGCTCGATCACCCGTCGGGGGATGGGGGAGGGCACGACGCGCCGCCATCCCCGGCCGGCGTCTTCCTTGACCACCCATCCCTCCTGGGCCGCCCGCTCCTTGGCCGTCCGCTCGTCCATAAAGGAGCCGATGGGCTTGGTCGGGTTCTGGAAGGCGGGGTCATCCCGATCCACCAAGACCTGAGTGACGACGGTGGCGGCCTGCTTCTTCATCCCCCGCCGCTTGAACTCGTTGTAGAGGGCCTTCTGGAACATGTAGCCGATGGCCCCCTGGGTGTCGGCCCCGCAGGAGTCCAGGGGCACCGTGTGCAGTTCGTGGGCTGCCAACTCGGAGCGGCGCAGGATGAAGCCCACCTGGGGGCCGTTGCCGTGGGTGATGATCACGTCCCAGCCCTGCTGGATCATCCCGGCGATGTGCTTCACCGTCTCCTTCACCGCCTCGTACTGGTCCGGTACGGTCTGATGGGCTTTGTCCCTGATCAGCGAGTTCCCACCGACGGCGACGATAGCAACGCCTCGACTCATTCCCGTTCCTCCTCCTCGCCCCGTGCTACAGGTTCCCCATCGTGAGGGCCATGACCGCTTTCTGGACGTGGAGCCGATTCTCGGCGATGTCGTAGATGGCGGAGCGAGGCCCGCTGGCCACCTCGTCGGTCACCTCGTGTCCCCGATCCACCGGCATCGGATGGGTGAAGATGGCGTTGTCGGTGCGGGCCATCTTCTCGGCGGTGAGGATCCACTCCGGGTACTGGAGCGCCTTCTCGATCTCCTCCTGCTTGTGGAAGACGCCATCCCGATAGGCGTTGGGGCTCATCCAGTTGCGGGCGTAGACGATGTGGGCCCCCTCGTAGCCGGCTTCGGGATCGTGGACGACCTCGAAGTCGGTGCCCCGCTCCTGACAGTTCTGCCGAACTTGGGCGATCACCTCAGGGTCCAGGTCGTAGCCCTCGGGGTAGGCTAGGGTGACGTGCATGCCAAAGCGGGAGGCAACGAGCAGGGCCTCCTGGACGGAGCACCAGGAGCGGGCGAGGGCTCCCGAGGCCCAGGTGAGGACAAACTTCTTGCCCTCCAAGGCGCTGTAGTCGGGCCGGCCCGGCCCCTCACCGTACCACTCGGCCCAGCCCATCACGTCGGCCAGCCCTTGCATAGGGTGGAACTTGTCGTCGGCCATATTGAAGATGGGAACGTCGGCCCAGTAGGCGTACTCCCGCAGCATCTCGTCGCCGGCGCCGTAGTAGGGCACCTTGTCCTCCAGGATGCGGATGCCGATGCCGGCGGCGTAGCGGGCCATCACCTTGGCCGCATCCTCGATGGTCTCGCCGGCCTGCTTCTGGGTCTTGAAGCGGCCGGCCGAGGGCGTCATGAACTGGGCGTGCCCCCCCAGCTCGGTCATCGCCGCCTCGAAGGAGAGGCGGGTCCGCACCGAGGGGTTGTAGAAGAACATAATGAAGGTCCGGTGCTCCAGAATGCGGGTCCAGCGGGGGTTAAAGCGATCCCGCTTCATCTTGGCCGCCAGGTCGAGGGCGGCCATCAGCTCCTCGAAGGACCAATCCTGGGTGCAGATGAGATCGCGTCCGTAGAGGTCCATAGCGGGCTCCTTTGGTACTCACATCACCAGGCTCATCACTGCCTTCTGCACGTGCAGCCGGTTCTCCGCCTCGTCGAAGACGACCGACTGGGGGCCGTCAATGACGTCGTCGGTGACCTCGAAGCCTCGGTCGGCCGGCAGGCAGTGCATGTAGATGGCGTTGGGGTCGGCCAGGGCCATCCGATCGGCGTCCATAATCCAGTCCTTGTTGGCGTCGAAGATCTCCTGAGCCTTCTCCGGGCTGTCCTCGCCGACGGGGGGCTTGAACATCGGCACCGCCGTCCAGGCTTTGGGGTAGACGACGTGGGCCCCCTTGATCGCCTCCTCGAAGGAGTAGCTGATGTCAAAGGAGCCGCCGGTCTGCTCGGCGTACTTGCGGCAGGCGGCCAACACCTCGTCGTCCAGTTCCATCCCCTTGGGGTGGGCCAGCGTGACGTCCATCCCCATCATCGTGGCGGCGATGATGGCGCTCTGGGGCACGGCGCGGGGCTTGTGGACGCTGGGGGAGTAGGCCCAGCTCATCACGAAGCGCACCCCCTTGAAGGTGCCGAACTTCTCGTAGACGGTGAGGATGTCGGCCAGGGCCTGGAAGGGGTGGTACTTGTCGTCCTCCATGTTGAGGACGGGGATGTCGGCCCAGTAGGCGAAGTTGCGGATGATCTCGTTGGCCCCGCCGTAGACCCAGTCCACCGGGTCGCCGTAGCAGCGGATGGCGATGGCCTCCCCCATGCGGGAGAGGACGCGGGCCACGTCAGAGACGCGCTCGGTGGTGTAGGCGATCTCCTTGCCGGGGAGGGCCGGCGTGTAGATCTTGCTCGGGTCCAAGAAGTGGGCGTGACCACCCAACTGGTGCATGCCGGCCTCGAAGGAGTTGCGGGTGCGCAGCGACTGGTTGTAGAAGATCATAAAGAGGGTCTTGCCGCGCAAGAGGTGATCGTGAAGCTCGCCCATCGCCCGGCGTCGCTTCAAGTCCAGGGCTACGTCCAGGATGGTCTCGATCTCCTCTTTGGTCCAGTCCAGCAGGGTGATAAAGTCCTTTCCTCGGAAGGTGTCCGTGCGCATTGTTCTCACTCCTCTCAACGGTTTTTGGTGTAGGCTGGGCGGTGTCGAGCCCGGTCTGGATCAGGCCACGACCCGCCGCACTACGTGGAAGCGGAAGTAGGAAGGGACGAAGTAGTTCCGGGAATAGTCCATCGGGGTGTGGTCCTGGCCGTAAAGCACCTCTTCCAGGAGCAGGAGGACGGCATCAGGGCGCACCCGCAGGACGGTGCTCAGGGGGCCGGCCCGCGTGGGGATGATGTTGGCCCGGGCGTAGGCAGGAGGCGGTGTGGCGTGGGTGCGCAAGTAGTCCAGCACCGAGCCCTCGAAGTCGGCCTGCAGGGCCTCCAGGCTAACCAGCGTCGTCGGCACGTTGTCCACTATGTAGGCCACCGGCACCCCGTCCGTCGTCTTGAGGCGGGCGACCTGGATCAGGCTGCTGCCGGGAGACAAGCCCAGCGCCCGGGCCGCCTCGGTGCTGGCGGGAACCCGTTCGATGACCAGGTCCTCCGTCTCGCATTGCAGTCCCATACGGCGGGCCAGCACATCCACGCTCTCCAGCGTCTCCAGGCCACTGGGGATGAGGGGACGCGGGGTGTTGACAAAGGTGCCGATGCCCTGCTTGCGGATCACCAGCCCGCGTTCTTCAAACGAGCGCAGGGCCTCCCGCAATGTGGAACGGGAGACACCCAGTTGGCGGGCCAGCTTGGGCTCAGAGGGGAGTTGTTCGCCGGCCTCCATCTGAGCCAGGAGGTCGTTCAGGGCTTCTTCAATCCGAAGGTAGAGCGGACGGGGGTCCCGCCTCAAAGAGGCTATCGGTTTCACGCTGGCGCTCCCAACTTGTCGGATGTCAGACAGGTCCATTATACGTCACGACCCACCTCGCTGTCAAGGGATGAACGTCATTTTTCCGGGGTATCTATCAACCTACTCTCCCACAGGTCACCGGTCGAGGGTGCTTTCAGCTCCGATGGGCTATTTGAAGCACGGTTTCGCGTCGGAAACGCGCCTAACCTGCGGGAGGGTGAACCGTTACGAGGATCGAACTTTTTCACGATCCCTTGCCCGGTGAAGACCTTGCCTCTTCGGGGAGCCTGAAGTACAATCCTGCCTGCTAGGAGCGTCCGTCTACGTAGAAAGGGGGACAAGCGATGACCCAACGCTGCGCCACCTGTCGTACCGCGAACCCCGACGAAGCCCGCTACTGTTTGGCTTGCGGCCGCCCCCTGGGCCGGCCGGCTCCATCCTGGGAACGCCCGCCCTCTCGCCGGGTCGTCATCACCGGGGTGGGAGCCATCTCCCCCGTGGGGTTGACGGCCGAGGAGAGCTGGCAGGCGCTGCTGGCCGGGCGCTCCGGCACCCGCTTGGCCGAGCACATCCCCAACATCGAGCGCTACCCTAACCGAGTCGTCGGGGAGATCCGAGGTTTCGACCCCTTGGCCTACATCAGCCGCAAGGAAGCCCGCCGGATGACGGAGTCCAGCCAGTTCGCCGTCGCCGCCGCAACGATGGCGGTGCAGGATGCCGGGCTGAGGTTGGAGGATGAGGATCGCACCCGGGTGGGGGTGATCTTGGGGACGGCCATCGGTGGCGGGATCATCGAGACGGAGCGGGCTATGCGGCGCTTGTTGGGCGGCCAGCGTATCTCGCCCATCACCTTCACCGCCGTCTGGCCCAACATCGCTGCCTACCATGTGGCCCGCACCTTCGGCCTGACCGGCTACAACGCCACCATCGTCACCGCCTGCGCCTCCGGCACCCAGGCCCTGGGTGAGGCGGCTGAGGCGATCTTGCGAGGAGACGTGGACGTGGTCCTGGCCGGTGGTGCTGAGGCCTGCGACAGCGAGATCGCCATCGCCAGCTATACCGCCACGGGCGTGCTCTCCAAGCGCAACGACGCGCCAGAGCGGGCCTGTCGTCCCTTCGACGCGGATCGGGACGGGATGGTGCCGGGAGAGGGGGCAGCCGTGCTCATCCTGGAACGGCTGGACCACGCCCTGGCCCGAGGCGCCCGCATCTATGCCGAGGTGCTGGGATGGGCGGGGACGTCGGACGCCAACCACATCACCGCACCCACCGCCCGCTGGCAAGCCCTGGCTATGCAGCGGGCCCTGGCCTCGGCCGGGCTGGGCCCCGAAGATGTGGACTACATCAACGCCCACGCCACCTCCACGCCTCTGGGCGACATCGTGGAGACCGAGGCGATCAAGATGGCCCTGGGCGAGCGGGCCTACGACATCCCCGTCAGCGCCACCAAGTCTATGACCGGTCACATGCTGGGCGCGGCCGGCGCCTTCGAGGCGGTGGTCTGCGTGCTGACCTTGCGCGACCAGCGCATCCATCCCACGGCCAACTACGAGACGCCGGATCCCCAGTGCGATCTGGACTATGTGCCCAATCGAGCCCGTGAAGCCCGGGTAGACGTGACCCTCTCCAACTCCTTCGGCTTCGGCGGCCAGAATGCCTGCATCCTGCTGGGCCGATGGCGCAACGAACTCGGGGTATAAGCAGGAGGAATGAGCAACCATTCATCTTATAAATGTTGAGAATGACAAAGCGCGTTTCCTGAATGTGACGTTTATCACTAGCTCTCTCCCTCCAAACGCATATGATGATAGATGTGTATCCCCTCGCTACTTTTGAGCTCCTTGATTCGATTAAGGAGGGAGAGTTATGAGAGTCCACGATCTCCTCAGAGGGATAGGGGGAGTCCTAGCAGCGATGGCCCTGGTGCTGGCTGCCGGACTCCTCTGGAGCACGGGAGTGTTGGCCGGACCGGTAGAAGCCCCTCCGGCCCAGGTCGTCCCCAAGCAGCATCCCCCCTTCTTCCTGCGCACCGAGACCGGTGAGGTGATCAATCCGCTAACCGGCGAGAACGCGGATCAGCCCTACAGCCCCCGCCAAACCTGCGGGGCCGAGGGATGCCACGACTACGCCACCATTACGCTGGGATACCACTTCCAGCAGGGCGCGGATGTCATCAACGATCACTTTGACCCCGAACGGCCGTGGGTACTCTCCGACGGCATGTTCGGGAAGTACTGACCGCCCTCCTTTCGCCAGTTGGCGAAAAAGCACAACGAGAGCCCCGACGAGATAGACATCACCGTCTGGCAGTGGGTGACCACAGCACCGCCCAACTTGCCTCCCTGCGCCGGCTGCCACCCGGGTGGCGGTCCCTTGGAGCACGACCGCGAGGGCAAGCGTTATGACGTGACGCTGGCCGCCAATCCGGCGCTGCGGGACTCCTTGGACGGGGACTACATCGGCAGCCACTGGGACAAGAGCGGCGTGCTGGAGGCCGACTGCCTGATCTGCCATTCGCCCGAGTACGACTGGAAGGGACGGATCGGTCAGCTCAAGAGCTGGAACCTGAAGTGGGCTGCGACGGCGGCCGGCCGGCTGGGCGTGGTCAAGGGGCGCATCTTTAACCCTGAGACCAAACAGCTCACCGGGGAGACCCCTACGGTGGTTTACAATCGGCGTCTCTTCAACGAGGACGGCAAAGTCGTGCTGTCCATCAACTACCGCCCTGCGGACGCCAACTGTATGCAGTGCCATGGGCCGGCCGATATGAAGAAGCGGGGCTTCAGTTGGGACGATCCCATCAACCCCGATGTCCACAACCAGCAAGGCATCCACTGTGTGGACTGTCACCCGGGCGACCTGGCCCACAACTTCGCCAAGGGGCATACCACCATCGAGACGGTGCGCGACGACCTGGACAACACGATGCGCACCTGCGAGGATTGCCACACCACCGGCTATCTGGGGGCTTCCATCCCGCAGCACTTGAACATCCCACCCTCGCATCTGGAGACCATCGCCTGCGAGACCTGCCACATCCCCCAGAAGCACCGGGCGGCGGGGGAGTACTTTGATTCCACCTACGGCAGCCTCCACTGGGACATCATCGGCGAGGCGGAGAAGTGGGGACAGCCGGCCGATTGGTATCCGGCCTACGAGTTCTTCGATGGCCAGATCCACCCCGTCAACCCCATCTTCGGCATCTGGTGGGGGAACCGGGATGCCGATGGAGTCGTCTACCCCCTCTTCGCGCGGGAGCTGGCGGCAGCCTGGGAGCAGTACAAGGACCAGGTCACCGATGACAACGGGGATGGCTTCCCCGAGGTGAACCGGCCCGAGGAGATCACAGCCGGGCTGCAGGCCCTGGAGCAGACGCTGGCCGGCAACGCCCGCTTCACCCAGGTGCATCCCGTCTTCGTCAAGGGGGACAAGCTGTGGGAGTTCGGTCCCGACGGCACCCTGACCGGCCATCCTGCGCCGGAGTGTGTCAGCGAAGCCTTCTCCATCAGCCACAACGTCGCGCCGGCCGAGGAGGCGCTGGGGGCCGGTGGGTGCGTGGACTGCCACGGTTTCCAGGGGGAGTTCTTCCAGCGGACCCACATCGTGGACCCCTTCGACGAGACGGGCAATCCGGTCGTCGAGCCGGTGCGCTGGACCATCGGGGTGAGCGACTTCAGCTACACCCTCTGCGCCGTCCACTGTCCGTTGGTGCGCCCCTGGATCGGCGGGCTGATTATGCTCGTCTTCTTCGCCACCACGCTCCACTTCACCCGCTACGGACCCCACGACTTCGGCGGCCGGCCTATGGACCCCCGAGGGGATGACTACGAGCGGATCGAGCGGTTCAACTGGTTCGAGCGCTTAGTCCACCTGGTGGTCCTGATAACTTTCCTCTTCCTGGCGCTCACGGGCTTGGCCTTCGCCTTTAACGGCGGGCGGTGGTTGCAGTTGATCTTCAACAGCACCGTCACCCCCCGCGTCTGGCACGGCTGGCTGGGCTTCGTCTTCGGCGCAGGCGTGCTCCTGATGTTCGTCCTCTGGTGGCGCGACGCGGTGCTGGTCCCCAGCGACCGAGAGTGGCTGCGCAAGCTGGGCGGCTACCTGGGCGGGCACGAACCGGTGCCGGCCGACCGCTTCAATGCGGGACAGAAGGTCTACTTCTGGACCGTCGTCATCGGCGGCCTCACCCTCCTGGTCACCGGGATCATCCTCTTCTTCAGGAAGTCCCTGCCCAACGACCTGGTCTTCGTCGCCATCGTCGTCCACGATCTGGCGGCCTTCTTCGGCATCTCGGGCGTGCTTTCCCACATCTACCTGAGCACGGGGGCGAACCCGGGCACCCTGCAGGCGATCTTCGCCGGCTGGGTGACCAAGGGCTGGGCCCGGCTGCACCATCCCCTCTGGTACGAGCGGATCACCGGCCGGTCGGCCATCGGGGATACCCCTCTGTCGGAAGAGCTGAGGGCAGTCCTGGCCGAGAAGGCAGAGAAGGAGAAGGACGACTCGTCGGAGCAGCGTGCGTGAGGGATCATCCCTCCCGCTGCCGGAGCACCTCGTAGAGCACGATGGAGCCGGCGACGGCAGCGTTCAGGGAGTTGATGCGCCCTCGCATCGGGAGCCGGAGCAGGAGGTCGCACCGCTCCCGGACCAGACGCCGCAGCCCCTTCCCCTCGCTGCCCACGACTACTCCCAGGGGGACGGTCAGGTCCACCTGGGTGTAGTCGTGGGCCTGGGGGAGGTTCTCCAGCCCCGCCAGCCAGATCCCCGCCTCCCGGAGGCGAGCCATCGTGCGGGCCAGGTTGACCACGCGGGTGACCAGCAGGTGCTCTACGGCTCCGGACGACGTGTTGACCACGGTCGGTGTCACCCCCACCGCGTGCCGCTGGGGGATGATGACGCCGTGGACGCCGGTCGCCTCGGCCGTGCGCAGCAGGGAGCCGAAGTTCTGGGGGTCTTGCAGACAGTCCAGGAGCAGCAACAACGGCATCTCGCCGCGCTGCGCCGGCCGGCGCAGGATGGCATCCAGGTCCACATAGGGATAGGGGGTTGCCTCAAGGGCAACCCCCTGGTGTCCTGGGTGGATCCGGTCCAGTTCTCGGCGGGGAACGGGCTGCACCGGGATCGCCTGCCGCTCGGCCAGCCTCAGGATCTCCTCCACCCCACCCTTGACCCGAACGCCCTGGGCGAGGAGGAGGCGGTGGACCCGACGGCGGCCGGCCCGCAGCACCTCCCGTACTGCCTGGCGTCCATAGATGTGCTCATAGCCGGGGAGACCCATCCTGTCGGAACGGCTCAGTCTTCATCCTCCACGTACCGCCAGGTCGTGCCGTCCGGGCGGTCCTCCAGGGCGACGCCCAGCACCAGAAGGCGGTCCCGAATCATATCCGCCTTGTCCCACTCTTTCGCCTGGCGGTACTCGTTGCGCAGGTCCACCAGCAGTTGGATGAGGTTGCTCTCCAAGCCCCGTTTCTCCCTGGTGGGTCCCAGATCGTCGGGGATGATGCCCAACACTTTGCCCCCCAGCTCCCGGTAGAGTTGGTCAATGGCGGCCAGGGTGCCCCGGCTGAGGGGCTGGCCGGAACTGAGGAGCTGGTTGACTTCCTTGTTCAGCTCGAAGAGGGCGGCCAGGGCTCCTGCCGTGTTGAAGTCATCGTCCATCGCTTCCAGGAAGCGCTCCCGGTGGGAATCTAAGTCGGTCATGTACGAGAGGTCCGCCGTCCCCGAGGGCATCGTCGCTTCCAGGCGGGTCCGCAGCAGGCGCACCGTGTTGTGCAACCGCTCCACGCCCCGCCGCGCCGCCACCAGCGCGTCCCGGCTGAAGTCAACGGGGCTGCGGTAGTGGCTGGAGAGGATGAAGAAGCGAAGGGTGTAGGGGCTGTAGAGCTTCAGGGCATCTTTGATGGTCAGGAAGTTACCCAGGCTCTTGCTCATCTTCACCCCGTTGACCGTCAGCGAGCCGGTCAACAGCCAGTAGCGGGCGAAGGGCTTGCCCGTCGCCGCCTCGGCCTGGGCGATCTCGCAGTCGTTGTGGGGGAAGATGTTGTCCACGCCGCCGCCGTGGATGTCAAAGGTCTCCCCCAGGTACTTGGTGGCCATCACCGAGCACTCGATGTGCCAGCCCGGGTACCCCCATCCCCAGGGGCTGGGCCAGCGGAGGATGTGCTCCGGCTCGGCCCGCTTCCAGAGGGCGAAGTCAGCGGGATGGCGTTTCTCCTCCCGCACGGCCACCCGGGCTCCCGGCTCCTGTTCCTCGACCTTTCGCCCTGAGAGCTTGCCGTACTCGGGGAACTTCTCCACAGAGAAGTAGACGTTGCCGTCCACTTCGTAGGCGTATCCCTTCTCCAGCAGGACGCGGATCATCTCGATCTGCTCGGGGATGTGGCAACTGGCCCGGGGGGAGATGTTGGGGCGCACGACGCCCAGCGCATCCATATCCTCGAAGTAGCTACGGGTGTAGATCTCCACCAGCTCCATCGGGTCCATCCGCTCCCGCCGGGCGCCCTTCAGGATGCGATCCTCACCGGTCTCCAGGAGGTGACCGACATCGGTGATGTTCTGGACGTACTTCACCCGGTAGCCCTTGAAGCGCAGGTAGCGCACGATCACGTCGAAGGAGATGTAGGTCTTGGCGTGGCCCAGGTGGGCGTGGTCGTAGACGGTGGGGCCACAGACGTAAATCCGCACCTCTCCCTCGTGCAGGGGGACGAAGGGCTCCTTTTTCCGGGTGAGGTAGTTGTAGACCTGCAGGCTCATGGAGGCTTCCTCCCGAAAGCTCATCTTTGGGGGCTGCTGTCCAGGTGAGGCCGGGCGAAGATCATCCGCCCGGCGGCCGTTTGCAGAACTTTGGTGACGATCACCGGGATGGTTTTGCCGATGTAGTCCCGACCGCTCTCCACCACCACCATCGTCCCATCGTCCAGATAGCCGACCCCCTGCCCGATCTCCTTGCCTTCCTGGATGACCTCGATCTCCAGGGTCTCACCGGGGAGATAGATGGCTCGCACGGCATTAGCCAGCTCATTGATGTTCATCACTTGCACCCCTTGCAGTTCCGCCACCCGGTTCAAGTTGTAGTCGTTGGTCATAATGGGGCAGTGGAGCCGCTTGGCCAATAGGATGAGTTTGTCGTCCACTTGGCGGGTGCCTTCGATGTCCATATCGGTGATGCGGACTGGGATAGGGGCATCCTCCCGCAGGATACGCAGGACTTCCATGCCGCGTCGGCCTCGGTTGCGCCGCAGCCGGTCAGGAGAGTCGGCGATGTACTGGAGCTCGTTGAGCACGAAGCGGGGAACCAGCAATTCCCCGGAGATAAAGCCGGTCTGAGCGATGTCGGCGATGCGCCCATCTATGATCACGCTGGTATCCAGCAGGATGGGGCGGCTGTCTGAAGGGCTGCCGAGCCCGCGCTCCCGCGCCGACCAGCGCCCGCTGAAGACGGCGAAGATGTCCTTCTGGCGCATCACCATCACCGCGCTGCCCAGGTAGGCAAAGCACAGTGCGCCTAGGAAGGGGAGCACCTGACCAAAGGGAGGGGGGAGCAGGGAGATGGGGAAGGCGAGCAGAGCGGCGATGATCAGACCGACGATCAGGCCGAGGGTTGCGGCGACCAGTTGCTGCGCCGGCAGTTGGCGCAGTTGCTGACGGATCGCCCGGAAGGGACGGGTCGTCACCCAAGGCGTGAGGAGCAGGCCCAGGGCGGCACCGGCCAGGGAGAGCACCAGCACGTATCGGATCTCCGCTTCTGTACTTCCCCCTGAGAGCGTGATGCCGACCTGCCATCCCAGAATGGCCATCACGACCATCCCAACCAGGCGGAAGAAGAATTCAATGCTCATCACCAGTCCTGTGCAAAGTAACGGTCAAAGGTCCCGACTGCCGACCACCGACCGCCGACTGAGGGACAAGGGACAGAGAGCAAGGGACACGGACCACCTGACCAAGCGACCACCTCCAGAATTGTACTCCAGGATTCTTGAAGAGGCAAGGAGGCTGGTGAGGCTCCGGGCTTATCGGCGCTTTGATCCCGGTTTCTGGGGTTTGGAAGGCGGCCCCGAAGGGCGTTGGGCCTCTCTCCCTCTCACCGCCTTATCTTCCGATGCATCAGGATCGCACCACCAAGCAGGAGGATCAAGGCCGGCAGGGACCACAGGGAGAGCTTCCCTCTGGCGAGGGGGGGATCGGGAATCCGGGTGGCAGAGGGCGTAGGCGTCGGCGCAACGGAACGCTTAGGGGCCGTTGGCGTCGGTGACGGGCTCTCCTCGGGCTCCGGAGAGGGCGTTGGAGAGGGAGTTGCCGTCGGCGACGGGGTGATTGTGGCCGTCGGCGACGGGGTGGCCGTGGGACGCGGCGTGGGCGAGACCGGGGCCGTGGGGGCGGGCGCAGGCGTTCTCGTCGGCGTGGCGGTGGGTTGGACCTCCGGCGTCCTCTCCTGCGGCGGGGCTGTTGCGGCCGGCGTGGGTGTGGGAGAGGCCGGTGCCGAGGCGGGCGGTGGAGCCACTGATGGGGCCGGGACGGCTCCCTCTGCTCCCTCTACCACCAGCAGGGGAGGCCCGCCCATCAGGCAGGGGGATGGATTGGTGCAGCTTGCCCCAGCCAGCGAGAGAGTGTACCCGCCGGCCTGGGCCCTCACCCGTCGGCGTCGGCCCCACTGATCCACCACCAGCGCTGAGGCGGCTCGGGCCGGCACGATCACCGTCTGGGGGCTGGGGGAGCGGGACCAGACGACGGTTGTCGTCCCCCCCTGGCGCTCGACGACGACCATCGCCACCTCGTCCCGGCGCTCCAGCCGGCCCTGGGTGAAGCCGGCCAGGTAGGTCGCCGCCACCTGGAAGGCGGTGAAGGCGGGCCGGCGACTCCCATCGGCCCGCACCAGGCCGAAGGGCTCTGGGTTGGCCGCGATGTCGCCGGGTGTGTCAATGAGCTTGAAGACGCCGACGCGGGAAGCCCCCGCTGCGATGGCCAGGGCGAAGGTCTGGATGATGAAGGTGGCCTGATCCTCCAGCGTCACCTGGAAGCGAGGGTTGGGAACCGGACGGGCCGGGTCGTTGGAAGGGGCCGCGTTCGTCTCCACCAGCCAGATGGGCTTGTCGAAGCCGTAGCCGCGCATCAGGTTGTGGTAGAGGCCGATGATGTCGTAGATCTTCTCCGGCTGGAAGTAGAGGTGCAGCGCCACGGCGTCGAAGTAGTAGTTGTTCCCCACCGCGTTGCCATCCCGGACCAACACCTCCAGGAAGCGACGGAAGAAGAGGTCCCGACCGTAGGCAGCGTCCCACCAGTAGCTGGTGCCGGGGAAGAGGATGACCGCGTTGGGGTTGGTCTCCTTGGCCGTGACATAGGCCACTCGTAGGAGTTGCAGGAAGTCCTCGACGGAGCCTCCCCAGGTGTAGCCGGGGTGGTTGGGGTCCCAGACGTCGGGCTCATTCCAGATGATCCAAGCGTTGATGCGACCCGCGTAGCGTCCCACCGCCTGGCGGACGAAGGTGGCCCACTGGTTGTCCGGATTGGTGTGGGGCAGGTGGAGGCCCAGGGGGACGCCGGGACCGATGCCCAGGTCGGTGGCCCAGGCCGGCGTCGTCACCAGCATCCCCACCGGTTCCCGACCGGCGGCGATCTCGGCGGCCAGGGCATCGTCGGAGATAGGGGGGATCCACTCCTGATTGCCGGTGGGCTGGATCTCTGCCCAGCGGAAGGGAATGCGGGTCCAGCCAGCCCCCAGCGCCGTTGCCGCAGCCGGTGCGTCGTAGGACTCGATCACTCCGAAGCGGCGATCAGGAGGCCCGCCGGCCGCCACAGGGCCGGCCAACACGGTGGAGAGGAGCACCAGGAACAGGAAGAGGGTCCGTCGTTTCGTCCGCGCCATATAGGGTATCCGTCCTTGAACTTATGGAGATTAGAGCGCAGGAAGTATACCACGCCGTGCAAACGCCGGTGATTACGGCGATGATGCGCATAGGCAACCGACAACCGAGAGGAGGGCCTGACGTGGGCTCTGAGCAAGCGGGGGTACCGGTTGCTGGGAGGCTCCCGATTCACCACTTGCTTATGGATGATCACGGTAGAGGAGCCGGACATCGGGCGGTACCACCGTCTTGCTGACCAAACTTTCGATCGCGATGGGCCTTACCGCCTTCTCTGTCTTCCAACTCCGAGCGGATTATACACCAGATCCGCCAAGATTTCGAGCGAGTGTTGGCGACCGTCACGAGTTTGGGACCTCATTCTGAGTTGCCTCCAAAGGCCAGACGACGCTCAGGCCGGCGCAAGCACCCCTTGCTCCCGCAAGTGCCGGTGGACGCGCTCCACCCCCCACCAGCGGGTGCGGCGTCCTCCCCGCCGGGGGCCCGGCACTTCCAAAAGGCGCAGGAAGAGCATCGGCAACCGTATCCGAAAGGGATGGTCTCCCCTGACCGAAAGGGTGAAGTGGCCGCAGAGGGTGGCCCTGTAACTCCCGTCCTCCTCCTGCACCACGTCAACCCAGGGCTCTTCCCGACCACAGAGGGTGCAGCCCAGCCCCATCGTCCAGAGGCCGGGGCCCCCACCCCCCTTCCCCATCGCCGGCAGGGGGAAGGTTACCCCCTCGCCCCTCAGCAGCGCCCCCAGGCTCAGCCCGACCAGGGCGGCCATCGCCAGGAGCTGCCCCTGCTCCAGCAGCCAGCGCACCGCCTGCCACTCGGGCTGATGAAGCAGCCAGGGCCACCACCGCCCCCCACCTTGCCACAGCCACTGCACCCAGGGGATCAGACTCACCCAGGCCGGCCCCTCCCGGCCGCTGAGATGCCACAAGCCTCCCAGCAACAGGCTGCGCAGAAGGGGGATATGCCAGGTGTGAGACAGATACCACCGGCCGGCACCGGGATGGACGCCGTCACACCTCGGGCTATGGCGTCGCCCATACCGTTGACCTCCTGGAACCACCACCACCTGGGGCGGGCAGGTGAGCCAGCCCGCCTGGCTTTCAGGCAT
>Ga0256830_1001637_pt1 | contig 15565 bp, 12 predicted proteins | sample 128326metaG_FD_190537 | JGI IMG/M metagenome (GOLD analysis project Ga0256830, IMG submission 190537) | Hydrothermal vent microbial communities from Lau Basin, Pacific Ocean - 128-326 | ecosystem: Environmental > Aquatic > Marine > Hydrothermal vents | place: Pacific Ocean: Lau Basin | collected... | reverse complement strand
TGCCGATTCCCAACCCCCTATCGCTGCCGCGGTACCCGTTCCGGTTGCGTGCCCCGGCACGACCGGCCCTGGTCTGGCTGCGGGCTTTTCACCGCGCGGTGTACCACCCCGGGCTGGCGGTGCGCGTCGCAGCCATGCTGCTGGACGACTTCCCGGAGTTGCAGCTCGTCATGGTCGGCCCGGACAAAGACGGCAGCCGCGGCCGGGTGGAGTCCCTGGCCGCGGGGTTGGGGCTGAACGGGCGGTTGACCCTGCCCGGGGGCGTGCCCCGTGCCGCGGTGCCCGGCTGGCTGGCCCGCGGGGACGTGTTCCTGAACACCGCACGGGTGGATAACACGCCGGTAAGCGTGCTGGAGGCGATGGCCTGCGGTTTGTGCGTGGTCAGCACAGATGTGGGCGGCATTCCGTATTTGCTGGAACACGAGAGCGACGCGCTGCTGGTGCCCCCCGACGACGCGGCGGCCATGGCCGGGGCTGTGCGCCGCGTGCTGGCGGACCCGCAGTTGGCCGCGCGGCTGTCGCGCAACGCCCGGCGCAAGGCGGAAGGCTTCGATTGGGACGCGCTGCTGCCGCGCTGGGAACGCCTTTTTCAGGAGATGATCGCGCATGGCTGATGGCTTGCGGCTGTACCACGCTCTGCCCTACCCGCTCAAGGTGCTGGCAGCCAGCGCGCGCGGCTATCATTTGCGCGGCTGGCGCTACGGCGCGGACCACGAACAATTGGTGGAAGCCGCGCTGGAACGGGAAAGCTGGCCCCCGGAACGCTGGCAAACCTGGCAGGAGGAGCGGCTGGCCTACGTGTTGCACCGCGCGGCCACGCGCGTGCCGTATTACCGCCGGATGTGGGCCAAACGCCGGCGCAAAGGGCAGCGCGCCTCGTGGGAGTACCTCGAAAACTGGCCGGTGCTGGAAAAAGAACCGCTGCGCGCCCACCCGCGCGCTTTCCTGGCCGACGATTGCCACCCGCGCGCCATGTTCCACGAGCACACCAGCGGCACCACCGGCAAGTCGCTGGACCTGTGGTGGAGCCGCGAGACTGTGCGGGCCTGGTACGCGCTGGCCGAGGCGCGCAGCCGCCGCTGGTACGGGGTCTCCCGCCGGGACCGCTGGGCCATGCTGGGGGGGCAGTTGGTGGCCGCGGCTGCGCGGGCGCGTCCTCCCTTCTGGGTCTGGAACCACGGCCTGAATCAGTTGTACCTGTCCGTCTACCATCTGTCCCCCGAGCTGATCCCCGCGTATGTCGACGCGCTGGTGCGTTACCGTGTGCGCTATCTGTGGGGCTACCCCTCCGCGTTGTACGCGCTGGCGCGCGAGGTGCTGCGCCTGGGATGGGTGGATGTGGAGATGCAGGTGGCGGTCGCCAACGCGGAGCCGGTGTACGAGCACCAGCGCCAGACGGTCGAGCGAGCGTTTCACAGCCCGCTGCGCGAGACCTACGGCATGGCCGAGATCGTGGCCGCGGCTTCGGAGTGCGGCCACGGCGGGCTGCACCTGTGGCCGGAGGTCGGGGTGGTGGAGGTGTTGGCGGGCCGCGATCCGCTTCCCCGCGGGCAGGCCGGTGATCTGGTTTGCACCGGCTTGCTGAACGCGGACATGCCGCTGATCCGCTACCGGGTGGGGGACCGCGGCGCGCTGGCCGCCGCGGAGGGGTGCGCGTGCGGCCGCGGGCTGCCGCTGCTGGCCGCGGTGGAGGGCCGCCAGGACGATGTGCTCTACACCCCGGATGGCCGCGCGGTGGGGCGTCTCGACCCGGTCTTCAAAGCGCGGCTGCCGGTGATCGAGGCGCAGATCATCCAGGAAGCGCTGGAACGCGTGCGCGTGCGCTACGTCCCGGCCGCGGACTACACCCCGGACGCGGGACGTTCGATCATCGAACGTTTGCAGGCCCGCATGGATGGCGTACAGGTGGTGTTGGAGCCGGTCAGCCGGATTCCCCGTGAGCCGAACGGGAAGTTCCGCGCGGTGGTCTCACGTTTGAGCGCAGACGAACGGGCCCGCGTGCGCGCCGGTATCCGCAGATAACGCACACTTCGTCGTGTGCGACTCGAATGACGGCGCAGATGGCTATTTGTTCAACCACATCCGCCCACTGCCCCCTGAACACCGAACACTGAACACTGAATACTGAACACTGAACACTGAACACTGAACACAGCCCCATGTCCCGCCTACGCTGGTTGTTGCTACTGTTGGTGCTGTCTGCGCCGGCCCTTCCGCCGGTGCGGGCGGCCTGGCGGTTCAACCGTGCCGCTGTGCAAACGCTGGCCGTGCTGGTGGGCGAATCCGGGGAGGCTGCGACGGCCTACGCCGCGCTAGCGGCTGCCGATTCCGGCGATTGCCGTGCGGCCTGGTATCGCGGTTTCCTCGATCAGGCCGCGGGCCAGAACGATCCGGCAAACAACGCCTGGGCCGCGGCCATTCGCTGCGATCGGGCATTCATCCCGCTGCTACGCGCCCGCCTGCCCGACTCCCGGGCCTGGGCTGCGTACGCGGTGGAGGCACAGCCTCAGGCCGCGGCGGGTTGGTTCTGGCTGGCGGAGTTCTACACGGTGGAGCAACCCGGGCGCGCCATCGAGTTGCTGCGCACCGGCCTGGCTCTCGACCCCACGGATGGCCGCGCCTGGAACGCGCTGGGCGACCTGCTGGCACAATCCGATCCCGAAGCGGCTATCGAGGCCTACCTCCAGGCTTGTTTCAACGGCGATCCCGGCTGGAACGGCTGCTGGAAAGCCGGGCAAACCGCCGAACGCCTGGGCGATTACGCCCGCGCGGTCGAGTATTACCGTTACTCTCGCTGGCCTGTCGCGCGGCAACGCGCGGAGTTGCTCGAGGGGCGGTGAGGGGGGAAAGATGTACCCGCCACACTGAGTATCCCACCCCTCACTAGGACTTACGCAGTTGATGAAATCAAGTACGGGTTTTGTGCCATTACGAGCACCTGCGTAAGCGCCCTCAGAATGACGCACACACCCTGTCATTCTCTGAGGAAGTGCCCGAAGAATCTCTGGAACGTAGCCTATCATGTCATTCTGAGGGCGCACAGCGACCGAAGAATCTCCCTCACCATCATTGAGATTCTTCGCTATCGCTCAGAATGACATAAGCAACTGGCATGAAGTGCGTAAGCTGTCACTTATCCCCCGTTCCCCTCCTTCGACTACGTTCATACGAACGCTGTCCGCTCTCCGCTCAGGATTAGGACTTACGCACTTGAAAAGTCGCACCCAGACCTCACAGGTCTCAAAGCGCATGGAGACGCCCGGATGCAATCGATTTTGAGTAAAATCTTCCTGCATCGTGTGGTAGTAGACCTGTGAGGTCTCAACTGCGTAAGTACTGTCACACGAACGCTGTCCGCTCTCTACCCAGGATGCAATAATTACCAATTACCCAATTACCCAATTACCCAATTACCCAATTACCCAATACCCCCATCCTTCGACTACGAGCGGCTACGCCGCCCTCCGCTCAGGATGCAATCCCTATCCCTATCCCTATCCCCAATCCACCATTACAACTTGCCACCGCTCGTCTCCCTCATCCTCCCCATCCGTAATGAGGCGCGCTACATTGAGCGCACCCTGCGCGCGGTGCTGGCCCAGGACTACCCCGCCGACCGCCTGGAAATTCTGATCGTGGACGGCATGTCCGGAGATGGCACGCGCGAGATCATCGCGCGCATCCTGCCGGGGGTTGCCTGGAAGAATTCGGGAAGGCTTGCGGAACCGTTCGACGCTCAGCCTGCCAACCCGCAAGGCGCACACAACGCACCGCGCACGCCGCGCATCGCACTGATCGACAACCCGGCCCGCATCGTGCCCGCCGCGCTCAATCTGGCTTTGCGCAGGGCGCGCGGGGAGATCGTCGTGCGCGTGGATGGGCACTGCGAGATCGCCGCGGATTACGTCTCACGTTGTGTGCAACACTTGCAAGAACGGGGCGTGGACGGGGTGGGCGGCCCGATTGAAACCGTGGGAGAGACGTTTCTGGCACGCGCCATCGCGGTGGGCATGAGTTCCAAATTCGGGGTGGGCGGCGCGGCATTTCGCACCGTGCAGGGCCGCGCCATGCAGGTGGATACCATCGCGTTCCCCGCCTACACGCGGGAGACCGTGCGCGCGGCCGGGTTGTTCGACGAAGAGCTGGTGCGCAACCAGGACGACGAGTACAACTACCGCATCCGCAAACTGGGCGGGCGGCTGTGGCTCTTCCCGGACGTGCGCGCCCGCTATTACAGCCGCGCCTCGCTGGGCAAGCTGTGGTCACAATACTTTCAGTACGGCTTTTGGAAAGTGCGTGTGTTGCAAAAACACCCCCGCCAGATGCGCCCGCGGCAATTCGTTCCGCCTCTGTTCGTCGCCGCGTTATTACTCTCTCCTCTCCTCGTCCGAATTCCCAATTCCCAATTCCTGCTTCCTGTCCTCCCCGCTCTGTATTTGCTCGCCAACCTGATCGCCTCGCTGCGCACCGCGGCGAGCCGCGGCTGGCGCTACCTGCCTGTACTGCCCTCCGTGTTCGCGGTTTTGCACCTCGCCTATGGCCTGGGTTTCCTGGCGGGTTTGGTCCGTTTTGCCCATCGCTGGGGGGACAAAACCGGCAAGACGCCCGAATTTCAGCCCGCCGATGCCTGACGACGATCTGGCGCGGCTGCGCCGGGAATACGCGGCCCGCGCCCGCCGCCTGGCAAACCACGACCGTTACAGCCTGTTCGACCGCGCCCACCTGTTCGCCATCCAACAGCGCGGCCGGAGTGTGTTGGCCGCGCTGCGGCAGGCCGGTTTCCATCCCCTGAGCGGTAAACGCATTCTGGAAGTCGGCTGCGGCAGCGGGGGTGTGCTGCTCGAGTATCTGAGCTATGGCGCCTCCCCCGCGGCCCTGCACGGCGTAGATTTGCTCCCCAACCGGCTACACACTGCCCGGCTGCGTCTGCCGCACCTCCCCCTGGCTTGCGCGGACGGCCAATCCCTGCCCTACTCCCCAGGCAGCTTCGATCTGGTTTTGCAATACACCGCGTTCTCCTCGATTTTGGACCCCGCGGTGAAGACGAACCTGGCACGCGAGATGTTGCGGGTGCTGCGCCCCCGGGGGCTGATCCTGTGGTACGACTTCTGGCTCAACCCCACCAATCCCCAAACCCGCGGCATCCGCCCGGCAGAGATCAGGCAACTGTTTCCCGGTTGCCGCTACCGCTTCCGGCGCATCACGCTGGCGCCCCCGCTGGCCCGGCGCATCCTCCCCCTCTCATGGACGCTGGCAATGGTTTTGGAGAAAGCGAAGCTGTTCAACACGCACTATCTGGTGACTATTCGCCGTAGGTAGGGGCAGTTGTACAGTGTTCAGTGTTCAGTGTACAGTATTCAGTGTGCAGTGTGCAGTAGTGGAGAAGGGGGAGGGGTGGAGGGGTAAGAGAAGGCCAGCACACAAAACAACTCCGACGAGTGAGACGATATGGAAACGCATCCGAACGTCACGTATCTTCGCCCTGTAGGGCTATTAGAAAATCTGGACGCCATCGCCCGCCGCGGGTTGGACATCGTTGCCGCCGCGGTGGGATTGCTGGCTCTCGCGCCGTTCTTCCTCTTCATCGCTTACCTGATCAAACGCGATTCCCCAGGCCCGGTCTTCTTTCGCGGCACGCGGGTGGGTAAGGATGGCCGCCCGTTCCAGATTCTCAAATTCCGCACCATGTTCGAGTGCCCGGAAAGCTACCGGGGACCCAAGATCACGGCGCAGGGCGATGCCCGCATCACGCCCGTTGGCCGTTGGCTGCGCGCCACCAAGCTGAACGAGCTGCCCCAACTGTGGAACGTGCTCAAAGGTGAGATGAGCCTGGTCGGCCCGCGGCCTGAAGACCCCGAGATCGCGGCTGCCTGGTCCCCAGGAACCGCGCGCGAGCTGCTTTCGGTGCGTCCAGGCATCACCAGCCCGGCTTCGATTGTGTACCGCGACGAAGAATCTCTGCTGCAAACCGGCAATGTGATGGACGACTATCTGCGCAGCATCGTGCCCAGCAAACTGCGCCTCGATCTGCTCTACGTGCGCAACCGCAATCTGTTCACGGATTTGGATGTGATTTTTTGGACGCTGGTTGTGCTGATTCCACACGCGCGGCGGCAACCCGTACCGGAGACGCGTTTGTATTGGGGGCCATTTGCCACGTTCATGGGGCGGGATTTTCGCTGGTTTGTGCTCGATTTCGTGGTCGCGTTGGGCAGTGTAACCGCGGTAGGGGTGATCTGGCGCAGCATCACCCCTTTGCACATCGGTTGGACATGGGCCCCGCTCATCGCCTTTGGTATGGCCGTGACCTTCAGCCTGTCGAACGCCATCATGGGGTTGAACCGCATCATGTGGGAGAAAGCCCGCCTCTCGGACGCGCTGGAGTTGTTGCTGCCAACCGCTCTGGCCGGGGGCGCGTTGCTGCTGCTCAATCGTTTGCTGATCACCAAACCCATGGTGCCGTTGGGGTTGTTCGTAATCGGCGGGCTGGTGGCCTACCTGGGTTTTGTCGCCGTGCGTTACCGGGAGCGTATCCTGACCGGCATCGCCTCCCGCTGGCTCGAGTTACGCGGCGGCGGAAGTGGAATCGGCGAACGCGTGCTAATCGTCGGGGCCGGAGAATTGAGCCAATTTGCTACCTGGCTGGTCCGCAAAGGCAACCTGGCGCAGGCGTTCTCTATCGTGGGCATGGTAGACGATGATCCGCGCAAGCAAGGGATGCGCATCGAGGGGAAAAAGGTGCTGGGCACTACCCAGAGCATTCCGGAACTGGTCGCCCGTTATGATGTTGGGCTGCTGCTGTTCGCCATCTCGAACATTCAGCCTCAGGAGCAAAAACGCGTCCTCGACCTTTGTAACCAGACCCCTGCCCGGCTGGTGATGATCCCTAACATCATACAGGTGATGCGCGCCCATTTTCAAAGCGGCAGCCTGGAAGTCGCACAAGCAGGTGCCCGCCAGCATTTCGCCGACCTTCCTGAATCCATCCAGCCTCAAAAAGCACATGCCTGGATGGAAGAACTGGAATCCTTGCTCCATTCGGGAAATTATCAAGAAAGTTTGACAAAAATCGCCCAAATCAAAGCTGCCCTGGACAATAATGGTCGCTGTAGGAAGCACCCCCCGCTGCGAATGGAACCCCGCAAAGAGATGAAGCGATCTTCGCCATCTCTCTAATCCCCGACATTTGGAGAGCCGCTGGCGGTTGGCAACCACCGGCTGGAGACAGGAAGTGTGTTGCACACTACGAGCAGCGTTGCAACCCGTTTTCCACGGGTTCGAAATCCGAGCTGGTGAATGGAAATCACCGCTGGCGAGCAGGGGAAACCCGAATTCGTTACCCTACTCCTGAACAAATCCAAGAATTTTGCGGTAAAATGTGTGTATGAGTTACGCGCGAATCGTGCAACAACTGCCTAAAGAGTGGCAGCTGCCCATGTTGGAACTGGTGGAAGCGGTGGAGGACAACATGCGCAGCCAGCTGGCTGTACGACGCCAGGATTTCGAGCAACTCAGCGATACCGTACGGGCCCTGGCCGAAGCACAGCAGCGCACCGAAGTGCGGCTGGAGCAACTGGCCGAAGCACAGCAGCGCACCGAAGCGCGGCTGGAGCAACTGGCCGAAGCACAGCAGCGCACCGAAGCGCGGCTGGAGCAACTGGCCGAAGCACAGCAGCGCACCGAAGTGCGGCTGGAGCAACTGGCCGAAGCACAACAGCGCACCGAAGCGCGAGTGGAGCAACTGGCCGAAGCACAACAGCGCACCGAAGCGCGAGTGGAGCAACTGGCCGAAGCACAGCAGCGCACCGAAGCGCGGCTGGAGCAACTGGTCGAAGCACAGCAGCGCACCGAAGCGCGAGTGGAGCGGCTCGAGACCACGGTACAAGCCCTGGTCGAAGCGCAGCACAGCACGACATTGCAACTGAAAGACCTTTCGTTCGAGGTAAGAGAATTAGTGGGCTGGCAGCGCGGCGAAGCTGGACGGCGTGAGGGAGAACGGTACGAACGACTGCTCTTGAAACGCGCGCCGGCTCTTTTCGCCGGCGGCCAGGGAGGGGCAACCGATCAGCACCACGTTCAGCAACATCTGGTAGAGAAACTTCTGCCTCACGTCGCTCTGGATGCATTGGCCGATGACGAAAACCCCTTTCTGGCCGATTTGATTTGGTGGAAAGGCGATCAATACCTGGTCGTCGAGGCCTCGATAAAAGTAAACGGCAAAGACGTGCGACGCGCTGCCCGACGGGCGGAGACACTACGCAAGGCGCAGATGCAGGCGGTGGGTGTTGTAGTAGGAAAAGCATGGGTGGGTGAAGAGGCGCGCCAACAGGCGCAGGAGCGCGGTGTGGAATGGAGAGTTGGCGATGATGTCTCCCAAGGGGTGCTGACCTTCCGGCGGCTCCCGGGAAAAGACGCGGGTGAATAGTTCTCTCACCGGGAAAACAATTTTCTGGACAAGGAAACGCGTTTTGGTCACCGGCGCGGGGGGGTTCATCGGCAGCCATCTGGTGGAAACCCTGGTCGCCTCGGGCGCGCAGGTGCGTGCCTTCGTGCGTTACAACTCGCGCGGGGATTGGGGCCTGCTCTCCATGCTGCCGGCGGACCGCCTGCGACAGGTGGAGGTGATCGCCGGGGATTTGCGCGACCCGGCCGCGGTGGGGGCCGCCCTCCAGGGAGTCACACACGTCTTTCACCTGGCCGCGCTGATCGCCATCCCCTACTCCTACCTGCATCCCGGCGAGGTGGTGGAGACCAACGTGATCGGCACGCTGAACGTGTTGCAGGCCGCACGGCAGGCGGGCCTCGAACGGCTTGTACACACCTCCACCAGTGAGGTGTACGGCACCGCGCTGCGCGTACCCATCGACGAAAACCACCCGCTCCAGGGGCAATCCCCCTACTCGGCCAGCAAGATTGGGGCCGATAAACTAGCCGAAAGCTTCTACCGCGCTTTCGACCTGCCGGTGGTCACTGTGCGACCGTTCAACACCTACGGGCCGCGGCAGTCAGCCCGTGCCGTCATCCCGACCATCATCACCCAGGCCCTCAGCGGAGATGTGATCCGGCTGGGCAACCTGGAGGCACGGCGAGATTTGACCTACGTCACCGACACGGTGGCCGGTTTTTTACGCGCCGCCGAGACTCCGGGCATCGAGGGGCAGACCTTCAATCTGGGTACGGGGACCGAAATCCGCATCCGCGATCTGGCGCGGGAGATTGTCGCCTTGATAGGCCGCGAGATCGAGATACAGGTCGATCCGGCCCGTCTGCGCCCGGAAAAGAGCGAAGTTCAACGTTTAATTTCTGACAACAGACGCGCCCAGGAGGTACTGGGTTGGGTTCCCCAAGTCCCCCTGCGGGAGGGGCTGGCACACACCATCGAGTGGATCGCTGCGCACCTGGATCACTATCGCCCGCAATCGTACCAGCTGTAAAACAAGCACCGGCGACGGAATTCCCACGAGTTCCCACGAGTTCCCACGAGTTCCCACGAGTTCCTACGAGTTTCCCCCATTCCCACTGAAACGATCATGAAAGCCGTCGTTCTGGCCGGAGGGAAAGGCACCCGGCTGCAACCCTACACCACGGTTTTGCCCAAACCGCTCATGCCGGTGGGCGACATGCCCATCCTGGAAATTTTGCTGCGCCAGATGAAAAACGCCGGGATCGATGAAGTCATCCTGACCGTGGGACATCTGGCGGGGCTGTTACAGGCGTTTTTTGGAGATGGCGAACGGTTTGGTCTCAAAATCCGTTACAGCTACGAAGACAAACCGCTGGGCACTGCCGGGCCGCTGTCCCTGATCGAGGGGCTGGAGGAAACATTCCTGGTAGCCAACGGTGACGTATTGACCACGCTGGACTTCCGCGCCTTCATTCGAGCGCACCGCGAAAGCCGCGCCCTGGCCTCCATCGCCATGCACTCGCGGCAGGTACGCATCGATTTGGGCGTGATCCGCACCAACGGGGACAACGAGGTGATCGGCTATCTGGAAAAACCGGCCTACGATTTCGATGTCAGCATGGGGATTTACATCTTCGAGCCGGGCGTACTCGCCTACATCCCCCACAACCAGTATTTGGACTTTCCCGATCTGGTACTCAAATTGATCGAAAGCCGCGAACGCGTGATGGGCTACCCTTACCAGGGATACTGGCAAGACCTGGGCCGGCCGGACGATTACCAGCGCGCGGTCAGAGACTTCGAGCGGCTGCGCGGCCGTATCTTGGGGGAGGACTGATGCCCTGGCGCGTCCCCCTGGCGGACCTGGACTACGGGGAGGCCGAGCAAGCCGCGGTGATGGACGTGTTACGCAGCCGTTGGCTGACCATGGGCGCGGTCACCCGGGAGCTCGAGCAGCGTTTCGCCGCGTTGGTGGGCGTGCGCCACGCGGTGGCTGTCTCCAGCGCCACCGCCGCGCTGCACCTGGCCTGTCTCGCGCTGGACATCGGCCCGGGGGACGAGGTGATCGTACCCTCCCTGTCCTTCGTGGCAACCGCCAACGCGGTACGCTACACCGGCGCGCAGGTGCGCTTTGCCGACGTGATCGGCCCGCACGATTTGACCGTCTCCCCGGCCTCCATCCGCGCCCAGATCACCCCGCGCAGCAAAGCCATCATCGTCATGCACTACGCCGGTTTTCCCTGCCGGATGCCCGAAATCGTGCGCATAGCGAGGCAGCACGGCCTGGCCGTAATCGAAGACGCGGCGCACGCACCCGGGGCCCGGCTGGACGGGACCGCGCTGGGCGCGTGGGGGGAGGCAGGCTGTTTCAGTTTCTTTTCCAACAAAAACCTGGCCACCGGTGAGGGCGGGATGCTGGTTACGGACCGGGAAGAGATCGCCCGGCAGGCGCGGCTGCTGCGCTCGCACGGCATGACCACGCTGAGTTGGGACCGCCACCAGGGACACGCGCACAGCTACGACGTGGTCGGCCTGGGGTATAACTACCGCATCGACGAAATCCGCGCCGCGCTGGGGTTGGCGCAACTGGACAAACTGGCGCGCAATAACGCCCGGCGGCGGGCGATCACGCTGGAATACCGGCGGCAACTCGCAGGGCTGCCTGTTGAACTCCCCTTTCAGGATGCCGCGGGAGAACCCGCCTACCACATTTTCCCCATCTTGCTGCCACCCGGGGCGGACAGGGCAGACTTCATTGAACGAATGCACACCGCGGGCATCCAGACCAGCATTCACTACCCCCCCATTCACCGTTTTCGCCTGTACTACCGGCGCCACGCCCAGGTCTCGCTCCCCATTACCGACGATGTCACCCGCCGCGAAGTCACCCTTCCCCTCTACCCCACCATGCGGGCGGAAGACGTGTCCGCGGTGGTCGCAGCGGTGCGAGGCAGCCTGAAAGACCGAGGGTAGGGGGGAAACCGCTATCTCTGTACACAGTGGGACGTTTTTGACACGAACTTACATCTCTTTTCGCGGCATCTTCGTGTATATTCGTATCAGCCTTAAGCTGTGCGGATGTTCTGCTCATGGAGAGACAGATGAACAATTACGACTATCACCAAAACGGGGATTTCCCGGCCTACGCGCTGGAGCCGGTCTCCACCCTTTCGGATGATTTGCGCCGTTACATCAGCCTGTTGTGGCATTGGTCATGGCTGATCGTGGTGTTCACGCTGATGGGGGGCGGGATCGGCTATTTACTCAGTGCGCGGCAGGTGCCGGTCTACCGCGCCTCCGCCACCATGCTGATCAGCGAATCCAAAACCGTCAACGAGTATGCCAACATTGTCGCCAGCGAACGGCTGGCGCAAACCTACTCCCAATTGATGGTGCAAAAGCCGGTGCTGGAGGGGGTGATCACCCGCCTGGGGCTTGATCTCAGTCCCGGGCAACTGAAGGGTGCGGTACAGGTCAACGTGGTGCCCGACACACAACTGATGGTGGTCAGCGTGGAGGACACCGATCCGGCGCGCGCCGCGGAGATCGCCAACACCATTGGCGTGGTGTTTGCAGAGCAAAATGCGGCCTATCAGTCCGAGCGCTACGCGGATTCCAAGGCCAGTTTGTCTGCGCAATTGCAACAGGTGGACAAACAAATACAGGACACCAACAACGCGCTGGCCGCGTTGGAATCCGAATTCGAGGAGGGCAGCGACCCAAACGGCAATCCAACCATCGTGATCTCTCTGGAACAACAGCGCGAGCGCGACCGGTTGGAGGCCAATCTGGCGCTCTACCAGCAAATCTATTCCAACCTGTTGCAGAGCTTCGAGCAGGTGCGCTTGGCCGAGATTCAAAACACCTCCACCGTTCGCCTGGTCGAGGAGGCTGCTCCGCCGGGTCGCCCCATTCGCCCCAACGTGTTCCAGGACACCGTGATGGGTACGGTCATCGGGCTTTTATTGGGCATCGGGCTGGTATTCCTGGTGGAAGTGTTGGACGATACCATCAAAAGCCCTGAGGATGTTACCCGCCAGCTTGAGCTGCCTGTCCTGGGCTTTATCGGCCAGATGGAGGAAGGTCGCGGCTGGCCGATCACAGCCGTGAAACCCAGGACACCCGTGGCCGAAGCTTTTCGCTCATTGCGTACCAACATTCAATACGCCAGCGTGGATCGCCCCATCAAGACCCTGCTGGTGACCAGCCCCTCGCCGCAAGACGGAAAATCTACCGTGGCTTCCAATCTTGCTATCGTGATCGCGCAGAGCGGGCGGCAGGTCGCGCTGGTGGATTCGGATTTGCGCCGTCCCTCCCTGCACAAAAAGCTGCGCCTGTCCAACCGGATCGGGTTGAGCGATCTTTTCGTGCAGGCCAAAGAACAGCTCACCAGCATTTTACGGGAGACGCGCGTCCCGGGGCTGTCGCTGCTCACTTCGGGGTCGCTGCCCCCCAATCCCGCGGAACTGGTCGGCTCGGAGAAAATGACCGAAATTTTGCAGCATATCCACGAGCGCGCCGATGTCACCGTGATCGATACGCCGCCGGTGATGGCAGTGACGGACGCGGCTGTGCTCGCCCCGCGGGTGGATGGCGTACTGCTGGTCTTGAGACCGGGCAGCACCAAGCTGGCACTCGCCAAACAGACTGTCGAGACCCTGCGCAGGGGCGGGGCGAACATCCTGGGTGTCGTCCTCAACCAGATCGGCGCCAAAGGCTCGCGTTATTACTACTATCGGGGCTACTACGCCTATGCCAGCGAATATTATGGCGATCCAGATTTCACCTCCAACAAAAAGAAATCGTCCCGAAAAAAGCGACGCCGCGCTCCAGCCGTGAAGTAGGGTCAGTGTTCAGTATTCAGTGTTCAGTGTTCAGTATTCAGTGTTCGGTGTTCAGGGGGGAGTAGCTGCACGTTACGCGCTGCAACATCACACGTGAACAGGACAGACCACCCCGACCAGTCAGACAAATCAGACAAATCAGACAAATCAGACCAGTCAGACCAGTCAGACCAGTCAGACAAATCAGACCACTCCACCCAATGCCACTTACTTCGCTTGAGATTTGGGCAGCGGCCATTGCGGTGATTGCCAGCATGGCGGCGCCCCGGCTGCTGCTTCCCGCGTTAGGGGTGATGGCCGGATTCTGGCTGGTACGCTGGAGGGCGTGGGGGCAATTCACGGTACGCACCCAACTGGATGGGGGAAACGCGGTCCTGGCGCTGATGTTACCGATCACTTTATGGGCCACATCGCGGCCGGACATCACCCTGCCGCAGGTGTTGCGGCTGCTGACCGGCATCGGGTTTTACTATGCCATCGTGAACTGGGCTGCTGGCGAGCATCACCCCGCCAAGCAGGGGGACACCAACCTCCAGCCGCGGGAGCGGTCTCGATGGTTGTTCCGGGGGACGGTGGTGGCAGGCATCGGACTGGCATTGTTCGCGCTGGTCAGCGTGGAATGGCTTTTCTACAAATTGCCATTTTTGTCCGCTGATCTTTACTCGCGTTTTTTCTTGCTGGTCGCGGACCGCGTCCACCCCAACGTGCTGGCGGGCAGTCTGGTGATGGTGCTGCCCGTGATTCTCGGTGTGTTGTTGTTCGGTGTGCGCCAATTACGCGGCTACCAGGGTTGGGGCCTGGCGGCTGCGGTTGTGGGGATGGGCATCGTTTTGCTCTTGACGCAGTCGCGCGGCGCGCTGCTCGCGTTGGGGGCGGTGCTGGTTGTGCTGGCCGGGATGCGCTGGCGATGGACGTGGGCTGCCGCGCTGCTGGCCGCGGTCGTGGGCGGGCTGGTTTACATGCTGGGGGGAAGCCCCATGCCGTTGGACGCGCTTTTCCCAGCCCCTGCCGGCATAGAAGCCCGGCTGGAAATCTGGTCGCGGGCACTGTGGCTGATTCGCGATTTCCCCCTTACTGGCGTGGGAATGGGCATGTTTGGTACGGCAGTGGATTTGTTGTACCCCTTCACAATGACCGCGCCCGGCAACGTGCCGCACGCCCACAATCTGTTCCTGCAAATTGGCGTTGATTTAGGCCTGCCGGGTATGCTTGCCTGGGTATTCAACCTGTCGATGGTGTTCGCGGCGGCTTTTCGTGTTTTTCGGTTCGGGCGTTTGCGCCAGGACGGCTGGATGGCCGGGCTGGGTGCCGGTTTGCTTGGCAGCCAGATCGCGCTGGTCGTTCACGGATCGATGGACGCGGTGGTGTGGGGCATGGTGCGCTCCGCGCCGCTGGTGTGGGGTCTGTGGGGGGTGGTGATCGCGGTTCGTCAGGTAGAAACGGGTGGTTGAAACTGCTTTTTCACGCCAACGATGAAAAAATCTTTTCGCCTTCGCGCCTCCACGCTGCGAATGGTCTTTCGGGGAGCTGTTTTCCGGTCATGGGGCGGGTGGGACCGGGCGCGCCTGCGCCTGGCAGGCGGGGTGGCCCTGAGCGCGGCGGCGTTGTACCTGTCGTTGCGCGGCCTCCCGCTGGAGGAGGTGTGGGCGTTGGCTTTCTCTCCGGTGTTTTTCGAGAGCCAGCTCTCACGCTTTGCGCGTGCGCTGCTGCGCCCCGCGGCTCACAAAATCGTGCCACACGTTCAGCGCGCTATGGACAGCCTGACCGTATTGCGCAGTCGCCGCGGGCCAGCAGCAGCTTGGACCGCCTTGATCTGAGGCACAGCCATCCTGAACAACTACCTGGTTTTGCGGGCGTCGGTTACAATGTTTTGTTGCACGTGGTGCTTTTTTTGCCACCTATCCCTGGCATATTGCTGGCGTTGGGAGGCGGAATCGCGAATCGTGAATACTTGTGAACTGTTCGGCATTCCGTTGGCTCTGATCGATCAGGAGGGGCTGCTCGAGGTAGTTGGCGATTGGATTACGGAATCTGGATCGCGCCTGCCCCCCGCTCCGCGTCTGATCTCGTATGTCAACACGCATTGTCTCAACCTTGCCCATCAAGATGAGGCATACCGCGGCGTTCTCACCTCGTTCGATCTGGTATACGCGGACGGCCTGGGAGTGGTGTGGGCTGCCCAATGGCTGCGCCGTGCCCGTCTGCACAAGCTGACCGGCGCGGATTGGGTGGGTGCGTTTTGCCGGCGCGCAGAACAGCATGGCTGGCGGGTTTACATCCTGGCAGGCGCGCCAGGGGTTGCCCAACAGGCGCGCAT